>Ga0315268_10009327_pt1 | contig 10193 bp, 7 predicted proteins | sample C1_top_MG_FD_204535 | JGI IMG/M metagenome (GOLD analysis project Ga0315268, IMG submission 204535) | Sediment microbial communities from Yellowstone Lake, YNP, Wyoming, USA - C1_top | ecosystem: Environmental > Aquatic > Freshwater > Lake > Sediment | place: USA: Wyoming | collected 2017-08-01 | reverse complement strand
TCTTTTCCAGCGAGCCGGCCTGAAACCCCAGGATCGTGGAGCGATATGGGGGTTCGGCGGCTGCGGAAAGCCGCAAGCCGCGCCGGCGCACTCCCTCGATGAGCCGGTCGAGGAGAAGGTGGCAGTGCTCGGTCACTGCCTTGACGCCGGCCGCCTCGACAAACTCCAGCGAAGCTTCCAGGCCGTAGAGATTGATGAAGTTGGCGGTCTCGCCCATATCGAAGACGCGCGCTTCCTGGGGCAGCGAGAAGCGGTCCATGGGCAGAGCGTCGAAATCTTCGCTCCCCTCCACAGCGTACCAATTCACCACGGGCAGGTCCAAGCGCTCCTGCAACCTCCGGCTCAAGTAGACGAACCCCGTTCCGTACGGTCCCAGCAGCCACTTGTACGAGGCCACGGCCATGGCATCCACGGGCAGGTCGTGGAGATTCAGATCGAGCGCGCCCACCCCCTGCGTGCCATCGACAACGAAGAGGCCTCCCTGCGGGCGCATCAACTCGCCGAAGGCCGCGAGGTCGATGCGCGCGCCCGTCGAATAGTTGACCCAGTCCAGGGCCAGGAGACGTGTGCGCGGAGTGAGCGCGTCGCGAACCTGCTGCACGCTCACTTCGCCGGGGGAGGGCTTCAGGACGTGAACCACGACGCCTTTCCGGCGCAGATGCATCCAGGTGAAAAGGTTGGCGGGAAAGTTGGAGCTGGAGACGATGACCTCGTCGCCGGGCTTGAGATCGAGCCCGCTGGCCACGATGCCGATGCCCTGGGTGGCGCTGCTGGTGAGGGCGAGTTCCGAGGGCTTCGCGCCCACCAGCCTGGCCAGGCGCGCCCGCACCCGCTCGGGCAGGCGGAAATACTCTGGAGACTCCAGGCGGTCGGGACGGCTCTTCAGCTCGATCGCCTGGTGGATGCGCTCCGCGGTGTCGCGGGGGAGAGGCCCCTGGTAGGCGCAGTCGAGATAGACCGTGGGAGCGAAGTCGGAGAATTCTTTTCGGTAGTCGCGCATACGAAGCGGGCAACTCTACAGCCCCCATGCCCCGAAACACAAGCCGATCATCGAGTCGAGGCGGCCCGCCGGAGCGTCTCCGCAGGAGAGCCGTTCCACCGGAGCGTCTCTACTTCCCCCGAATCCTGGCGAAGAGCGACCCCCGGGATTTCTCCGGCGCACGAAGGGGCAAGTCGGCCAGCAAGGGTTCGATCTGCTCGGGTGGCCAGGGCTTCATGACGCGCTCCCACGACGAGACCTCCAGGAGCGAGGTCCAAAATTCCAGGCAATGAAGGCAGGTGGCGCGATGCTCTTCGACGGGGCTCTTCTCATACCAGGTAGCCTGGCCGTCAAGGATGCGCACCAGCAGCCGGAGTGGCGCGCAGTCGTCCCGCTTCCCTGCCCGGGCAGTTCGAGTGATGGCGGTCCACCCTGCGGGCCACAGGCAGCGGTCTTCCGAGCGCTCGAGGACCGGCGCGTAATCCGCGCGCAGGCGTTCAAATCCCTGCTGGGCCACCGCCGGACTGATCCTCAGGACCTTTTCGAGCGTCGCCTGCGAATACCCGGCGAGGGTCAGAAAGACAATCTCCTGGTGAAGCAGCGGCAGGCCCTTGAGGAGCGCGCCGAGCGTTTCGACCGTGGGGCCGGGCGGAGCCTGCGCATCCAGGGAAGAATCGATTGCGGCGCTCACGCGGTCCAGCAGGAAAGCGCGCACGTCCACTAGAAATTCCCGCTCAGACTGGTGGGAAAAGGCCCGCAAGCGCTCATAGTTGCCGGCGCACAAGGCCCGCACCGCCTCCCGCCAGAATTCCCACCGTTGTTCCGGCGTCCCGGGAAGGTAAACGCCAAAAAGCTGAAAAACAATCGGAGTGTACCGGGCCAAGAACAGGCGCCAAGCGTCGCGGTCGCCTTGTTCGCAGCCTGGCAGAGTTTTGTGAAAAGTCATCAGCATCGTTGTGAGTATTGGCCCCGGGAAATTTTGAAATCCGCGAACCCAACGGCGCGGCGGCGCACGTTCCTGGCGTTCTCAGACGGCGCGCGTCTCCGGGATTTTAGTTCCGGTCCGCGTCGCGAAGGCTTCGCCCCAGGTGATCGGCCACCAGCAGCGCCGTTTCATCGACCACTTTGTCGAGCGCCGGAGGATTGAAGGGCCTGCGGATCGAATCCTGCCAGACCGGCGCCCCGCTGCGGTCGGTAATGAAGACCTCGCTGTGGACCGACCTCAGGCGATGCGAGTCAAAGCACGAACCCCTCAGGATGGCGTCGGCCTCGTTGCGACTGGCCACGATCTTGAAGCGACCCATTTTGACGATCTCCTCCGCGAGCTTGTCGCTCAAAGAATTGTCGATGCGCTCGACAAAAAGGCTGCGGATGCGGCGCAGCTTGCGCGCATCCAGGGTCGTTGAAGTCTTCGGACCAGAAAGCGACGGCGCAGGCGCAGGCCCAAGGGTCGGCCGCTTCTGCGTCTGGGGTGGCGGCGATTGCTCCTTTTCCTGTCCCGCGAGCGCCCAGCCCGCCAAAGCGAAGACGAGAAGAAACACCCAACTCGCGCCGCGCTTCTTCATCACGCCCCTCCTGAGGTGATAGACATAGTTTATCAAATTCGGCCACCCATCGTCTTTTCTGAAGAGGGGCGCCGATCGCGGATTCTCCTGAAGCCGCAGGGCCTCGACTTCAGATATAATGTCCTCTATGGCATGCCACGGGCGCGCGTGGATTCTGCTGCTGGCGCTTGCGGGCTTCGGCGCGCAAGCTCTTGCGCCCCTTCTTCCGCGGGCTGAGACGGCGGGGTGCTGTGTTCCAGCGGAATGCTGTGCCGGCCCAGGCTGTCCGATGTGTCCCCACCACGCTCAGAGCCGGGACACCCACTCTCAGAAGAGGGGTTCGCAGCGTCCCGCGTCCACCCTGACGTGTACTTGCTCGAATTCGATGGCGGCCGGGGTCGCGACGCCGCAAGGTTTCAGCGAATTACGTTTCGGCTTGGCTTCCTCTGCTGCTCAGCCTCTGTTGAACGAGTCCACGCCGGTGCAGACTCCGGGGACTCTTCATTCCCTGAGTGGACACGTCTCTCTTCCCGACCATCCTCCGCGAGTGTCCGCCTGAGCCATCCCCAAAACCCATCTCCTTCGCGGTGAAGCTGCGAAGGAATTCCGCGGACGGAGGAAATGCGTGAACGCCAGATCCTTCGGTGCGCTTGTCGTCGGGGTGCTTCTCAGCGCCGCGATGGCGGGTGCCACCATCTTTGGAAACGTGCGGGGCATTGTGCACGACCCCCAGCATCGCCCCATCGCCAACGCGCAGGTCGCCCTGCGCGCCCGGGCTTCCGACTGGTCGCAGAGCACTGCGACGGGCCCGGAAGGCGAATTTGAATTCAATGTCGTGCCGCTGGGTGAATACCAGATCGTCATCACCGCTGAGGGCTTCAGAACCCGCGAAGACAGCCTGACGGTGACTTCCGGGAGTGCCCCGGTGCTGCACTTTCCGCTGAGCCTGGCGGTGGTTCGAGAAAGCGTGGAGGTGCAGGAGACCCCCGAAACGCTCGCCACCACCGTGGTGAACCCTACCAGCCTGGTGAGTCGCGAGCAGATCGCACGCGCGCCGGGCGCCGACCGAAGCAACAGCCTGGCCATGATCACGGATTTCGTTCCCAGCGCCTACGTCAGCCATAACCTGCTGCACCTGCGGGGCGGCCATGCGATCAGTTGGTGGGTAGACGGGGTTCCCGTGCCCAACCTGAGCATTGCTTCCAACGTCGCGCCGCCTTTTGATCCCAAGGACATTGACTACCTCGAGGTGCAGCGGGGCGGCATTGGCGCGGAATACGGCGACCGGACGTTCGGCGTGGTCAACGTGGTGACGCGCTCGGGCTTCGAGCGCAACCGCGAAGGGGAATTGCTCCTGGGTTACGGCAACTTCCATTCCAGCAACGACCAGCTCAGCTTCGGCGACCACACCGAGCGGTTCGCCTACTACGCCAGCCTGACCGGGAACCGCTCAGACCTGGGTCTCGAAACGCCTGTCTCCCGAGTGCTGCACGACCAGACGGCGGGGCTGGGGGGCTTCGCCTCACTGATCTTTAACGCCGGACCCTCGGACCAGCTTCGCCTGACCGCTTCCGCCCGCCACGACCACTACCAGATCCCGAATACCGAGGAGGAACAGGCACGCGGGATCCGCGACCTGGATCGCGAGCGCGATGTCTTTGTCAACTTCAGTTGGATTCACACCGCCCACCCGGGACTGATGCTGACGGTTTCACCCTTCTACCACTTCAACCGCGCCGCCTACGAAGGCGGTCCGGGTGACACACCGTTCCAGCCGATCCACCGCCGGGCGTCAAATTACGCGGGAGCGCAGGCGATGCTGAGCGTGGTCAAGGGAAAACACAACGCGCAGGCGGGCGTGCTGGGGTTCGCCGAGCGAGACGCGAGCTTCTTCGGGATCACGGCCGCCGGGGCGCCCGGCCCCGGCGTCCAGCAGCAGCAAGACCTTTGGGGGAATCTCCAGGCACTGTTTGTTGGAGACCAGTACAAGCCGGTCAGGTGGTTCACACTCACGGGTGGGTTGCGGCTGACGCGCTTCTCCGGGCTGATGACGGAAACCGCCGCGAGCCCGCGCGTGGGCGGCGCTCTGCGTCTGCCCCTGGGGCTGGTCGCGCACGCGTCCTACGGGCGCTTCTACCAGGCGCCACCGCTGGCCACCGTCTCCGGCCCCCTGCTCGAACTGGCGCTCTCCGGGGGTTTAGGCTTTCTGCCCCTGCATGGCGAGCGCGACGAGCAGCACGAGTTCGGGCTGACGATTCCCCTGCGCGGCTGGACGGCCGACCTCAGCAGCTTCCGCATGGGGTCGCGGAATTACTTCGACCACGACGTGCTGGGCAACTCGAGCATCTTTCTTCCCATCACGCTCGAACGCGCGCGCGTACGCGGGTGGGAAGCCACGGTCCGCTCGCCACGCCTGTTCCGCCGCGGCCGGTGGCGGCTCGCTTACGCGCATCAAACCGTGGAAGCCCAGGGGGGTGTCACCGGCGGCCTGACGGACTTCCAGCCGCCCCCCTTCGGCGGCTACTACTTCCTCGACTTCGACCAGCGGCACACGCTCAGCACGGGCCTTGACGCCGACCTTCCCCGCCGGAGCTGGCTCGCGGCGAACGTGGCGTACGGTTCAGGCTTCCTGGAGGGCGATGGGCCGTTCCATTTGCCCGCGCACACGACATTGGACCTGGCGATCGGCAAGGCGCTGGGCGAACGCTGGTCCGTTCAGATCCATGCCTTGAATGTGTTCAATCGGAGGTTTTTGCTGGACCGGAGCAACGAGTTCGCGGGGACGCATTACGCGCCCCCACGCCAGGTGGGTCTGGAGATACGTTACCGGTTCCACTATTAAAGGGTTGAAGGAAAAAGTGGGAGCCAACCCCGGAAGAAGGTGTGCAGCCTCCCGGGGGCGAGCGGAGAAAAATCGCGGGCCGTCAGGCTCTGGAAGGAACAATGGGACGCGCGCTCAATACGATCCGTAAGCCTTCTGGCTCTCCTTGAGCGTCCGCTGGCGGTCCTTCAAATCCTGCGCTTCGTCCTTTTGCTTCTCCCGGAGCTCGCGCTTCTGCCGTTGCATCTCGTGCTTCACTTGCAGGCGCGCGGCCTTGGAGACGTCGGCGCCCTTCAGAGAATCTTTCCGATACTTCTGCGCCAGCTTCATCGCCTTCATCTCTTGCTTTTGACGTTGCTTGAGCAGCTGCTTTTCCGCTCGGAGGTCGAAATCCTGACCGGCCGAGAGGGCCACGGAGCCAACGCTCAGCAGCACCGCCGCAACGACTGCCATGACAATAGAACGCATGTGACCTCCCCTGAGAGTCCCCACCACCGGTGCAGATGACAACTGGACACGAACTTGGTCACGCAGGCTGTGCGTGATACGCGGCATGATCCCCTAGCGCGCATCTTAACCGAGAAACGGGGCGGAGTACAAGGACTTCTGCATTGGGTCCTGCTCCACAGGCGCCGCCGCCCTTTCGCGCGGCACATGCCGGGCTGACCGGTACCGACGTGGCACGCGCCTCCTGCGCGTGCACACGGGCGGGACGCCCGTGCCACATGCCGGGCTGATGCGCGGGCCTACATCTCAGACCTCAATTGAACCCTGCCTTCGACCACTTTTCCAGGGTGTCCTTCACCAGGTCCGCCACGCAGGTATTGACCTTTCGAAAGTACTCGTCGGCCTTTTTCTGGTCGAAATCGCGGGGAGCGCCTTCGCCCTTCCTGTAAAGAATGATGGGCGAGGGGAATGGCGTCGCGGACCATGAGCCCGGAGCGGGGCTCGGGGTTGTGGTGACCTCGGCATAACGGTCCTTCTTCACGAGCTTGGGGTTGATGGCCTGGATGAACGCCGTCTCGTTCTCGCCCGCGTGCCCACCCGTATTGCCGAAGACTTCCAGGGCGGCATCCGAGCACGCGGCCCACCAGTTCACCACCAGCGTGTTGACCTTGTATTCCAGCGAGATCTCCTGCGAGAGCTTGTTGAGGATTTCGGTCTGCGGGCCGCCGTGGCCGTTGATGATCACGATGTTCTTGAAGCCGTTTCGAACCAGGCTGACCAGCACGGCGCGCACGTAAGGCGCGTACACCTCGGGCGGAATGTGGGTCGCCCCCGGGTAGGGCGCCATCGAGCCCGTGACCCCGTAGGGGATGTGCGGCGCAATCAAGGCATTGACCTCCGCCGCGATGGCCTCGGCGATCTTCACCGGGGCCAGGTTGTCGGCGCCGTTGTTCACCACACCGTGCGGCTCGAGCGTGCCCGTGGTCAGCAGCACCGTCTTCACCTTGGCCGGCACGATTTCGCGGAACTCCATCCAGTTGAGCTCGTCCAGGAATCGGGACGGGAGTTGTTGCGCAGAACTCGTTGGGCCGCTGCCGAAGGCGACCAGAAGCACCAGAGCAAGAAGGCTTCGAGGGATCACGTTTCACCTCCGCGTTGAGCCTGTAAGTTAATGCGTGGGGGCGGCAGGGTCAACGTCTTCCCGCGGCGCGGTGCGACCCTGGGCGCCCACCCAGGGCGACCCCGCAAAGGTGCGACGGAAAAGGGATCGGTCAGACGGCGTGGCGATCGCCGGCAGAAACCTCGCCTGTGGCAGCGGGCCGGAAAAACTGATACAGCATCCAGGCGAGCGTGGCGATGCCGGCCACGAGCAGAAGCGCGAAGAGGGCAAAGACGAACCACTGGCCGCTGACCGGCAACGTGTGAGGATCAAAGTAGGGGCGCAGGTAAGCGACGCGAACGAGGTGGCGGACCACGGCCATCAGGCTGATCGTCCCGAAGATGGCGACACAGGCCACCGCCAGGCTCTTCCGGGCCGCCAGCATAGCCAGGACCGCCAGAACGATGCCGAGGGACAGAATTGACGTGGAGAGCGTATCTCGGCCCAGGAACGAGGCGCGGATGTTCGGCGGGAGCGCGAACAGAAACCCGAATCCGACCACGATCTCGACGCCCGAAGCCGCGAGAAACCACCGCACTCCGTAACCCCGGGCCCAAGCGGCGAAATCCGGAGAATCGGCCTGCCAGCGGCGCGAGAGCAGAGCGAGGCCCAGGCCGGCAATCGCCATTGCCGCCACCGCAAAATGCAGAAAGCGCGTCAGGGTCACAGCCTGGAAACTCCCAAGGTGATTCCCCACGGTCTTGGAGAGGTAAAGGCTGTAGAAATCCTGGGGCCGCAGCATCAGGCTCATGTTCTGGGTGAAGATCATGGCGATGAGCAGGAAGGCCACGCCCACGCCCGCCGCCACCCACAAGGCGCGGGGGCCAAGTTCGTCGTGCTGGAGCGCGTATCCGTAGACGCCGTAATAGCCGAGCATCAAGAGGCCTACGACGCTCAGCCAGCTCCAGGCCATGATCACTGAGGAAGTGTAGAAGAGCTGGCCGTAGACGAGCTGCAAGAAGAGCAGTGGGGCTACGCCCAGGGTGATGGTGAACGCCACGACGGGAGGCATGGCGGTGCAGGCGCGCCGCGTCAACTCGCGGTGGCGCGGGTCGCTCCGGCACCGCCAACTCGAGACGGCGAGGATCGCGCTGCCGCCCACCAGGAAGTTCATGGCCGCCAGGTGAAGGACGAACGTAAAGACCAGCAGGAGTTGAAGCAGCCATACCGGCGCGGGCAGGGGCACAGGAACAGGTGCGGGGATGACGGGGTTCATGGCTGGGGAGCTCCTGAAGAGTCTTGACGCGGCGTCGCGGCCGTCTGGCCCGGAGACCCCGGCTCGCGCACCAGCGGCTGGGGATTCAGGGTCATCAGCCAGGAGGCCAGGGCCCGGCGCTCTACCTCCGTGCCGAGGAAGGGCGGCATGAAGCCTTTCAGCTCGTTCAAGTGGAGGAGCTGGTAATCGACCATTTCCCGGCTCCAGCCCTTCACGGCGAACCGGATGCTGTTATAGCCCTGGACGGTGTGACAGCTCGCGCACTGCGCCCGGTAGATTTCCTCGCCGCTCCGGGCGGGGGCCTCGGCATCCACGTCGTGGCGCCGCACCCAGCGCGCGGAGGCGAGCACGCCGCGCTCCCGCACGCCCGCCACATCCTCCAGACGCACGGTGTTCGCGTACATGTACCCGTAGATGATGTAGGGCTTGCGCACGGCCTCGCGCACCCATTCGGTTACCCCGGTGGTGGAGAGCGCCAGGACGGCAATCAGGAAAGCGAACGTCAGGTTGAAATGCCGGGGGTGCTCGAAGGGGCCGAAGTACGTGAAGACCACAACCAGGAGGGAGAAGAAAATCGAGAGGCCGGCGAAAATGGTGACGGCCGGCGCGCCCCCCATGGAGATTTCGCGCGCCAGAGGCGGCAGGGTCGAGATGTACCAGAGTCCGGCAAAGGGGATGATCGCCGTCCCCACCAGCAGCCACTTGGCGGCGTAGCGAATCACTTCCGTGCGCAGGGCGATGTCGCGAACCGCGGCCGCCGTCACCAGGGCGTACACGCCCGCCAGCGCCACCGAGACCGCCGTGCGCACGATGCACGACGGCAACATACTGGGATTGAAGAACGCCGAGACGAAAGTCTTGTCTTCGAGCCAGCGTCCGGGCGTGAGCATGAAAGCCAGAATCCCGTTGATGATGAACAGGCTTGCCCAGGCTGCCCCGAAATAAATCCAGCCGATCGTCAAGTGGGTCTTGGGATCGAGACGGTCCCAACCGTAGTAGTAGATGAACGCCGCGGCGATCTCCACGAAGAAGAAAACCCATTCAATCGCCCAGCCCCAGACGAAGACGTGGATCAGCGTCGCCGTAGCCTCGGGATTCACCAGGGCGATCGTCCACCAGATGCCCACCCCACTGACGGCGCCGAACACCAGCACCACCAGCACAAAGAACTTGGAGTGCGACTTGACGTATTCGAGCAGGGCGGGATTGTCGTCGCGATAGGCCTTGCGCTCGGTCAGCGGCAGGAACAGTCCACCCCCCACGGCGAAATGCGAAACGAAAACGTGAAGGATGGCAATGACCGCAATGATCACGCCGCCGCCCATGATGGGCGGCTCCCAGAGCGGGTAGTTCATGGCCAACCGTGCGAGGGTCAAACCGGGCCTAGATCAGGAGACGTTGATACTAGGCTCACCGGTTCCGTTTTTCAACTGCACAAAATGTCGGAGGGTCGGCGTGCGGGATGGCCGAGTCGCTCTCGACATTTCTGACCAACCTGAAACGGCCCACCACAGCAGCCTTCCCTTCCGACCGACCTTCGTTCGTGGGGTTCCATTCCGAGAGATTCGAAGTGCCTTTACAGTTTTGCGAACCACACAAGCTTGTCTTCCGGGACGGATCACACCATAATCGCTTCCCTTCCGGTGGCCGATCCGGATTCACGCGGACGAGGGGGGCTCAAGTGTCATTTCAGCCGCAACGCAACCTTTCCGGCAGCACGTCGCGCCGTGGGTTCTTGAGAGGCGCCGTGGGTCTGGGCGTCGCCGGGGTCACGCTGGCGCGGGCACGGGGAGACCCGGCGAATTCAGCTCCGGGGCGGATTCTGGCATACGTCGGTACTTACAGTTCGCCGCAAGGCCCCGAGGGCAGCGCGGGGCGGGGAGAGGGCATATACCTCTTTAAGATGAATCCCGCCACCGGGACACTCACGCCACGCGAGCTCTTCCCGAATCATGACAACCCGGCCTGGCTCGCTTTCGATCCCTCCGGAACCCATCTGTACTCGGCGAACGAGACGCCCACTTTTC
>Ga0315268_10009326_pt1 | contig 10193 bp, 6 predicted proteins | sample C1_top_MG_FD_204535 | JGI IMG/M metagenome (GOLD analysis project Ga0315268, IMG submission 204535) | Sediment microbial communities from Yellowstone Lake, YNP, Wyoming, USA - C1_top | ecosystem: Environmental > Aquatic > Freshwater > Lake > Sediment | place: USA: Wyoming | collected 2017-08-01 | reverse complement strand
CTCGACCATAGCCGGCTACCCTCCGCCAGGAGCTGTGAGCGTCCGCTCCGTAAGCGCGTCGGGTACTCCGTCGCTTGTCTTGACCAGGACAACGAATGAGACTTGGCTGGCCTCCACACGGACCTGCAGCGCTAGTCCTTCTAGTTCCTCAGAAGCCAGTATCTTGAAGGCCGAGTCCCTCACCACGCCGAGTACCATCCTTGAGTGCTCGGCAATGGCGATCGTACCCGAGGCATCGTCGAAGTACACGCTGCAGTCATAGGGGCTGCAGGTGATGGGCACGGGCGTAAGGCCATCCCTCCCAAGTGCGCGGATGTACAGATTGGGGTCGGGTTGGCTTCCCCAGGAGTCCCATAACATGAATGCCGCGTACTTGCCTTCTGGAGAGGTCTGAACCGCCCAAGCGCGGTCCTGGAACAAGCTGATTTCTCCGGACGCGAGGTCATACTCATAGATGGCTGGATGCTTCTCGAACGGCCCGTCAAAGACGAGGGTCGAGTCTCCCAGCCAACTAAGTCTAGGGCCAACCCCTATCTCCGATTCGGCCGTCCCCCAGGCCTCCTTCGAGGATGGGAAGGAGCTTATCACTGCGGTGGAGAGGCCCTCCAGATCCATGACAGCGACACCGCATCCGTCTCCGAACTCATCACCACTGCCCCAGTAGGCGATCCGGCGCTTATCAGGGCTCAGACGGGCCGAGAATGCCGGGACTTCGAGCTGAGTCACCCTGCCTTGATTATCGAAGTCCACGATGTACTTCGATCGTACCAGAAGCCGCTGGCTGTCAAGCCAGACGAGCAGGTTGTGTTCACCTGCGGTAACCAGTTCACCAGTGATGCTGGCGGTTGTCTCACCGGACTGTGCGTAAAAGTCTGCGAAGAAGCAGGTGGTCGGGTCTTCGGAAGCCGGAAAGACTCGTTCGATCTGAGCCCAAGCACGGCCTGAGTCTCCGGTGACAGAGGGCAAGACTAGCTGTTCCTGTTCTACCGTAGGGGGCTCTGACGAAGCCGGGTCATCAGGCGGGGTCTTAACCGGTTTCCCGCACGAGGCTAGCGCAAACCCCAAGGAGATGGCCAGCACGACGGCCACTACTCCGCCAAGACGTCGGTTCATGGACGTCCCTCCAAACCAGAAACTCCCATCCGCTAGACTAGCACATGGCTGGTCTATCCTCAAGAGGACCAGCGGTGCCGTCCGCCTATTACCCACTGCGCAGGCCGAAGAGGGGGTCGAGAACGTCGTGAGGCAGGTGGCTCCTTCTTCGGTGGTGAGCATCACGTCAGAGTGTCGGAAGTCGCCTAGGCCCGCCGTGGGCGCTCACATCTACCTTGACGTGAAACCCGACCCCGCTCCTGCGGGGTTGAGCGAACTCGGGGCGGCCTTCCTGGTCCGCCGTCAACTGGCCGGGATCCGTCGGGCCGTCGCGGCTGGCTTGACGGTGAAGGTGAACACCGTGCTCATCCCCGGAGTCAACTTCGAGGGCCGGGGGCGCTGGAGACGGGGGCACCGTGGCCGGGCCGGTCTGAGACGAGCAGAGCCTACGCGAAGAGCGGCGAGCGGGTGTCACCGCAAGGAAGATGGCTTCAGGCATTAGGAGGATTCGGACGCCTTAGCGACAAATGGCAGGGATATCCGCCTGGGTTAGACAGGGCGGCAATTACTGGTCAGAAAGCCACGAAGGACGCGGTCGGTAACCGCAGATCGGTAGGGGTTCGCGGCTCCGTCGCTGGAGGGCGCAAGTGACTGCTGCTACAGGGATTTCCGCAGTCCGCCAGGTTGATCAGCGGCGTGCTAGGCGGACAGGAAAGCGGCGTTTCGCATCTTATGCGGGTCGGTCGGAGCATTGTTAGGTGACATTCGTGGCGACTCTCATTCCAACAGCTCTGAGGGGGCCTTCGAAGCCATGAACGCCAAGGAAGCTGCTGAGGTCATTCGCTGCATTGCCGACTCTATCCGCGACAACCCTAGCCAATTCCACATCAGCATCAGCGTAGTCGGCCAGCAGGTCACATCTCACGGAGGCACCGGGCTGAGCATCAAGGTTGTCGGTGGCGGGTCTGGCTCCAGCACGGTAGGTCAGAATGTCTCCGTCGATGGAACACAAGTCCAGATAGCGCACCAGCGCGGCGCTCAAGCCGTCGACCAGCAATTCCAAGCCCTCCTAGGTTCCTTGGATGCCATCGCGTCACAGCTTGAATCGCAGATGCCTGACAAGGGCGTAGTCAGCCGCATCTACCACAATCTCTTGAACACGTGGGTCCCTGGAGTCATAGCCTCCGTGGTGGGGACGGTACTGAGCAAAGCGATCGGAATGTGAAGTCACCTAACAAGCGCTTCCAGCGGACGGCCGAAGAGTTACGCTGACGGCAAGCGCATTGGCCGCCGCTGAAGCGCAGAACGTAAGGCGCACCAAGACATGCGTTCGTTCCGGTGACAGAACTCGACGCCCAGGGGGCACGCAGCTGATGCGAGAGAGGTCCGACAAGCGTGGCCACTGAAGCCGACACCTGCCGCAAGTACGTCCTGCCGAAGCTCTACGCTTCCGGCTGGAACGACGACCAGATCAGCGAGCAACGCACGTTCACCGACGGCCGGATCATGGTCGCCGGCGCGAAGGTTTGGCGTCGGCCGCAAAAGCGCGCGGACTACCTGCTCAGGTATCGGCCAGACCTGATGCTTGCCGTGATCGAGGCCAAGGCCTCGCACAGAAACGTCGGCGATGGCCTCCAACAAGCCAAGGACTACGCGCAGGTCCTCGACCTGAAGTTTGCTTACGCCACAAACGGCCACGGAATCGTGGAGCATGACTTCCTGAGTGGCCAAGAGACGAATCTCGACGCCTTTCCCAAGCCAGACGAGCTCTGGAAGCGATTGCGCGCAACGATAGGCTTGAAGGGCGAAGATCAGGAGCAGCGCTTCCTCGCGCCGACGCTGCCGGTTCCGGGTAAGCCGCTTCGCTATTACCAAGAAATCGCGATCAATCGCGTGATCCGCGCGATTCTCACTGGCCAGCGCCGCGTGCTGGTCAACATGGCCACGGGCACCGGCAAGACCGATGTCGCCTTTCACATCTGCTGGAAGCTGTGGAGCACGCGCTGGAACCGCAGTGGCGAGCCGCGACGCCCACGCATCCTGTTTCTCGCCGACCGTTCGATCCTCGTCGACGACCCCAAGGACAAGCAGTTCGCTCCCTTCGGTGAGGCACGAAAGAAGATCCAGGGCGAAGCGATTAAGAGCCGGGAGATGTACTTCGCGACCTACCAGGCCATCGCCAAGGACGAGCGGCGGCCGGGCCTCTACCGCGACTATAGCCCGGAGTTCTTCGACCTGATCATCGTGGACGAGTGCCATCGAGGCAGCGCGCGTGAGGAGAGCAATTGGCGAGAGATCCTCGAGTACTTCAAGCCCGCGTATCAGTTCGGGATGACGGCGACGCCGCTTAGGGAGGATAACCGTGACACCTACACCTACTTCGGCGACCCGGTCTACTCCTACAGCCTTCGTCAGGGCATCGACGACGGCTTTCTCGCGCCTTACCGGGTGCATCGCATCGTCACTGACGTTGATGCGACGGGCTGGCGCCCGTCCAAGGACGAACTAGACCGATACGGACGCCCGATTCCGGACGAAGAGTATGAGACGCCGGACTTTGAGCGCGTCGTCGCGCTTCGCGCACGCACCCAGGCGATCGCCAAGAACATCGCCCAGTTTCTCAAGAATTCAGACCCCTACGCCAAGACCATCGTCTTCTGTGTGGATCAGGAACACGCGGACGAGATGCGCCAAGCCATCAACAACGAGTGTGCTGAGTTGGCGCAGGAGCACCCCGATTACGTCGTCCGCGTTGTAGCCGACGAGGGCGATATCGGCCGCGGTCATCTCAGCCGCTTCCAAGAACTCGAGAAGATCACCCCTGTCGTCGTCACCACCTCCAGGCTACTGACCACCGGGGTCGATGTACCGACCTGCAAGAACATCGCCATTGCCAGGATGGTCAACGCGATGACCGAGTTCAAACAGATTATCGGTCGCGGCACTCGGGTGCGTGCAGACTACGGCAAGCTCTGGTTCTCGATTCTCGATTATACCGGCAGCGCAACGCAGTTGTTCGCTGATCCAGCTTTCGATGGCGATCCAATCGACCCACCGACTGAGACGCCCGTGGATATACCCATTCCGCCGCCTGAGGCCCAGCCAGAGCCGCCTGAGCCCCCGGGACCGTTGCCGCCCGAACCACCTGAGCAACCGTCACGCAAGTTCTACGTGGACGGGGGATGGGTCGAGATTGTGGCTCACGTCGTCTACGAGCTTGACGCCAATGGGAAACAGCTTCGCGTAGTGAAGTTCACCGACTATGCGTCGGAAAAGGTACGCAGCCTGTGGACCTCCGCCGCCGAACTGCGAGCGCTCTGGAGCAACGTTCAGGAGCGTGCCGCAGTCATCGAGGCCCTGGAAGAGCGGGGCATCACCCTCGAACAGCTCGGGGACAACATCGGACAGCCCGAAGCCGACCCCTTCGACCTGCTCTGCTACGTGGCCTTCAGCGCGCCACTCCGCTCGCGCCGCGAACGCGCCGAGCGCCTCCGCAAGGAGCGAAAGGAGTTCTGGGAGAGCTTCAAGCCCGAAGCGCGCGAGATCCTCGAACAGATACTAGACAAGTACATCGAGTACGGCACCGCACAGTTCAAGGTGCCGGACATTCTGAAGGTCGCGCCGATCTCCACCCACGGCAACGTTCTGGAGATTGCAGCCAAGTTTGGCGGCGCGGAGCACCTGCGCACCGCTGTGGAAAACATGCAGAACCTACTCTACGCTGAGGCGGCTTGAGCCCAATGGCACGGACCAAGAAGAGAACAGAAGGCAGCACCACCACCGCGCAGGCGCTCGGCAGCCTCGTCAAGTCCTGCCGCGACATCATGCGCAAGGACAAGGGGCTCAACGGCGACCTCGACCGCCTGCCCATGCTCACGTGGGTCCTGTTTCTCAAGTTTCTCGACGACCTTGAGGAGATGCGCGAGACCGAGGCCAAGCTTGAAGGCAAGCGCTACCGCCCCGCCATAGAAGCTCCCTACCGCTGGCGCGACTGGGCCGCCCAGCCCGACGGTATCACCGGTGATGCCCTCATCGCCTTCATCAACCAGGACGAAGCCACGCGGCCCGACGGCACACGCGGCCCGGGCCTCTTCGCCACCCTCCGCTCGCTCACCGGGGGACAGGGCGGCGACCGCCGCAATGTCATCCGCGCCGTCTTCACCGGAACAGTCAACCGGATGCTCAATGGCTACCTGTTACGCGACATGGTCAACAAGAGCAACGGCATCCACTTCACCTCCTCCGAGGAGATCTCCACCCTCGGTCATCTCTACGAGTCCATGCTCAAGGAGATGCGCGATGCTGCGGGCGACTCCGGCGAGTTCTATACCCCGCGTGCTCTCGTGAAGTTCATTGTCGCCGTGACTGATCCGCGCCTCGGCGAAACTGTGCTCGATCCGGCCTGCGGCACCGGCGGCTTCCTCACCGAGTCCTTTGAGCACCTGAAGAAGCAGTGCCGCACCGCCGAGGACCACCGGCGTCTCCAACGCGAGACCCTTTTCGGCGTCGAGGCCAAGCCCCTGCCGTATCTGCTTTGCCAGATGAACCTGCTGCTACATGGCCTGGAGTCCCCACAGATCGACCCGCTCAACGCCTTGCGGGACAAGCTCGGCGAAATCGGCGACCGCGACCGCGTGGACGTCATCCTCACCAACCCGCCCTTTGGCGGCGAGGAACAACGCGGCATCCTCGGCAACTTCCCCGCCGACAGACAGACCGCTGAGACCGCGCTTCTTTTCCTTCAGCTCATCATGCGCAAGCTGCGCCGCCAGCCAAAGCCCGGTCGCGCCGCAGTGGTCGTCCCGAACGGCACGCTTTTCGGCGACGGCATCTGCGCCCGCATCAAGGAAGAGCTGCTCAAGGAGTTCAACCTCCACACCATCGTTCGTCTGCCCAACGGCGTGTTCGCACCCTATACCGGCATCCCCACCAACGTCCTGTTCTTCGACCGCTCCGGGCCAACTCAGGACGTCTGGTACTACGAGCAGTCGCTCCCCGAAGGCCGGAAGAACTACACCAAGACCGCCCCCCTCCAGTTCGATGAGTTCGCCGATTGCATCGCCTGGTGGAGGAAGCGCGTGGAGAACGACCGTGCCTGGAAGGTTCCCGCCGCCGAGGTCCTCGCCAGCGGCTGCAACCTCGACCGCAGGAACCCCGCCGCCAAAGAGGACTTCGAGCACCTGCCGCCCGAGCAGCTCGCCGACGACATCCTCAAGAAGGAGCAGCGCATCGCGGCCATCATGGCGGAAATCAAGACGATTCTGGCGGAGAAGGCATGAGCACAATGTGGCGTACAGTCCGACTGCGGGAAGTGCTCATCGAGCGTCGGGAAACTCCAGATGCCGAGGCGCTGGCGATCGGCAGCATTCGTATAGTCTCGAAGATTGGCTTTGAGCGCGGCAGGGTCGAACTTCGGCAGGAACTGGGAACGCAGACCGGCATGATCTTGGTTCGCCCGGGCGACTTGCTTCTTTCTGGCATCAACGCTGCGAAGGGAGCCATCGCGATCTATGGGGCGGAGAACAGCGACCCGGTCGCCGCCACTATCCACTACGGCGCCTACAGCGTGGTGCCGGAGCATGCGGATATCACATACCTATGGTGGTATCTCCGCAGCAACGCATTCCGCGAGAGTCTGTCTCGGTCACTGCCCGAAGGCATTAAGACCGAACTCAGGTCGAAACGTCTCTTGTCGCTTGAAATCCCCCTCCCGTCGTTGGCGGAGCAGCGGCGGATCGTGGCGCGGATCGAGGCCCTGGCCGCCCAAATCGCCGAGGCCCGCTCCCTGCGCGACCAAGCTGCCGAAGAAGCGGAGGCGCTAAGCAGCGCAGGACGAAAGCCCTTCTTTGCCGTGGCAGCGAGAGGTTTTGGCGTCTCGCGTCTGGATGAATTGACAAGCAGAGTCACGAAAGGTGAATCGCCCGAATGGCAAGGGTTCACCTACCAAGAGGACGGACCGCTTTTCATCCGTAGCGAGAATGTCCTTTGGGGTACAATTGACCCGCGCAGTGCGGTTCACATTCCGACTGCTTTCCACGAAAAGCTCTCCCGCTCTCAGCTACGACCCGGCGACGTACTGATAAACCTCGTCGGGGCCTCCATCGGACGTGCGTGTGCGGTGCCAAGTAGATTGGGCGCTGCAAACGTCAACCAAGCTGTCTGTGTGGTTAGCCCTGATAGTTCCAAATTGCTATCAGAGTATCTCGTTCACTTTCTTCTAAGCCCGGTTGCCCAAGACGTGATTCACGGGGTCAAAGTCGAAACAGCACGCCCAAACATTTCGCTCGTCGACGTTCGCGACTTGGAGGTTCCGGTCCCTCCACTCCCCGAGCAACGCCGGATCGTGGCGTATCTGGACGGCTTGCAGGCGCAGGTGGAGGCGCTGAAGCGGCTGCAAGCTGAGACCGCCGCCAAACTCGACGCCTTGCTTCCGTCGGTTCTCGACCGTGCATTCAAGGGGGAACTCTGATGGCGCGAGAACTCCGCTTCACCGACCCGGCATTTCGCTGTGAAGTGGTGCTTTCCGGCGTCGCCATGGCGTTGTACGAAGCGGCGCAGCCGCAGTTCGAGCGCTTGAAAGGCATCAAGAGCCTCGGCCTTATGGCGCATGTGCACGACGTGGCCATGCAGACGCGCCACCAGCATCTCGTCGGTCTGCTGCGCATCTTCAACAAGCTGTGTCAGCAGCCCGAGGGCAAGGGCCTGCCCAAGAGCTTCCTCTGGTCGTTCTGGTGCCGGCTCTGCTTTGGACAGACTGGGCACGCGGCGCTCAGCTACGATGCCGAGAAGGGAGTGCTGCTCGCCTGTCATCTTGACTCCGGCTTCAAGGCCACGCTTCACGCGCTGGTTCAGCCGATCGTCAACAAGCTCGCTCCCTGCCTGAAGTGCACGTTGATGTCCTGCCCGGTTCGCGACAAGGGAGCCGCAGACGCCAACGGCTGGTTCGATGAACTGATCACACGCAATCGTTGGCGCCTGCTCTATCTCTGGATCGCGGCTCTGAAATTGATGCAAGAACCCAGGTTATTGCTGATTCTCACGGGCCAAGGCGACGGAGGGGACAACTCTCCTGGATTCTCGGAGCCGGAAGCGTTCAAGATGGCTGTTGCGCCTGGCTGCGAATGGGCCCCCCGGATCCGCAATCTCAGTCGTCTCGACTTCATCGTCCGTGATCTCGCCTTTGCGGGGACGTTCGGCATTCAGCTCGACGTTGACAACCTCGTGGCAGCCGCCAACGCACCGCATCCGGACTGGGAACTGCTCGACAGCCTCAATACCTACATGTGGGACACGCTGTACGAGCGCCCTTCAGCGCAGACCGCGTCGGTTCTGCTTCAGCGTGCTTTGGCGGACATGCTCATCAAGGGCAAGCTGGACCTGGAGACGCTGTTCGGGATCGATTTGAACGCTGCGCTATCCGATGACGACCTGAGGAAACTGGTCGAGCGCAGACCAGCCGGTCGCGAGGTGTTCGATACCACGATGCGCAACGCATGGAGAGCTTGGCCGATCAGTACCTACATCGACCGGCGGCGACTTCCCTGTGAACTGGAGAAAGGGATCACGGGGCACAACCTGACCCATCTGACGCACCACACGTCCTCGCGTGCCACGTGCCTTAAGTTACAGCAGGACCACATGCTCGCCATCGCGATTCGGCATCAAAGCCTCGCGGACCGCCCCAAGGCGAAGGCGTTCGTGAAGCTCTGCCGCAGTGTACTCAACAATCAGTATCCCAAACTGATGCCGCAGCAGCTTACGTCCGCGCTGTTCGATGGCTTGGTCGATCGTCATTGCGAGGACGGCCTCGACGACGCCGTGGAACGGCTGAGCATGCTCGCGGTTCAGCTCCCAACTCTCCGCAAGGCAGCGGATGTCGTCAATAGCCGAGCCTCTGGCAAGTCCGCAGTGGTGGCCGACTTCAGCTTCAAGATCGGCGGCTACGAGTACCCCTTCCGCGGCGACCCGCAGGAATTGCAGATCAACACGATGCACGCGGCGCTGTCCGGGTCCGATGAGGTGCGCAAGAGTCTCGGTATGTCGACGGAGGATGCCGCCGCAATTCTGTGGAGTGAGTTGGCTGCCTGGCAGTCGATCTACTTCGGGCTGGAGCCGACGGAGGAGGTTGCGGCAGTGGTCGGAGAAGCGCAGAACCTTCTCGCGCAGCGGGTTATCGTGGCGGGCACCGGTGCAGAGGCTGATCTGGAGCTGTACACCTTGCTGGAGGCTCTCAAGCACCCAGCGGCCCGCGTATCATTCCGGATCGCGCTGCCGAACTTGAAGCTTCTGAACGATGACGACACGCCAGGGAATGAATACGACGTGGTGTCGGTAGCACTAAAGAGCGACAAGGACGTGGAGGTCTGGGTCTGGGGTGCTACGACGGCTGCCGATCTCGGGCCAAAGCGCACGGCCGACCTGGGCAAGATCCAGAACCTCAAGGACCTTCTGGGCGGACGATGGGAAGCCGATGTGCGCGTCGTGACCTGCTACGTCCACCGCAACGGCAACGACATCTGCCTTGAGATCGACGGCGTGCAAACCCGGCGGGCGATCGCGGTGCTGTGAAGTACAGAAGGCGCCTGACAACAGCATGCACCTGACGGCGCTTCGCGTCGCAGTTGACGCTGGACGTTAGTGCGACAGGCAGTAAGGAGGCAACGAGACTGGCGATACCTGACTTCTAGAGCGCGATGCTGCCGCTGCTGCGGTTCGCGGGGGACAGGCAGGAGCACTCCTTGGGTGAAGCGATTGACTCCCTCGCCGGCCACTTCGGCCTCAGCGCCGTCGAGCGAAAGGAGCTTCTTCCCAGTGGCCGCTCCGCCACACCCGCTACGCCGACACCGTAGTCGGTTTTGCGGAGACCGGCCAGGAGGCGACCCCTGAAGAAGCGCTGGAGTCCGCGTACGGCCGTCTTCGCGACAGCCTTGCGTCGCGCGGGCCGGGTCCGGAAGTGACCCGTCGGAGACTCCTACGACAACGTCGCGGTCGAGGGCTCGACTATCACCTGTATCGGTTCGCCTGGCGACCCTGTGTCATCGCCACAGGCTGCCCGCTATCCCAATCCAGACGCCGCCAAGAACGGCTATGCCCCCGAGCCG
>Ga0315268_10009324_pt1 | contig 10195 bp, 11 predicted proteins | sample C1_top_MG_FD_204535 | JGI IMG/M metagenome (GOLD analysis project Ga0315268, IMG submission 204535) | Sediment microbial communities from Yellowstone Lake, YNP, Wyoming, USA - C1_top | ecosystem: Environmental > Aquatic > Freshwater > Lake > Sediment | place: USA: Wyoming | collected 2017-08-01 | reverse complement strand
AGCTTCGCGAAGAATCTGGTGGGCGCAACTTTCTTCTTGACCTCATCAAAATAAAATCCCAGGCCGTGGTGCTGATACTTGAGCAGCCTCTCGCTCTCATCTGTGTCCATATAGCCGCAGTGGAATCCTTTCTTCTTGAACGCCCATTCAGGCAGCAGCTTTCTTCCCAGCCCAAAAAGCTCTATCATATTATCCAGATAGTCCCTGTAAGTTGTTCTGCACCGCAAACCTCCCGCGATATTGTATATCTTTCCATAAACCTCAGGAGTCTCAATCGCATTTGCGAGCGCAGTGCCCACATCCTTGGTGTGGCAGGGCTCGAGCGCAGTGTCAAGCGGCATGTGGAACATCAGCGGGTCCATATCAAGCTTGCCAGGCGACAGGATATAGCTCAGCCGGAAGATGGTCCATTCCAGCCCTGACTCTCTGATAAGCTGCTCGCATTTCAGCTTCTGGTGGGCGTAATGATCATCCTCATTGGGCCTAGTGGAATCCTCTACCTTTATGTAGGGGTCATTCACCCTATCTCCATAGACAGAGACAGAAGAGGTATAGATTATCGTTGGGGCATGCGCCTGGCTGTTCATCGCCCTTATTATATTTTCAGTTCCGCCCACGTTCACAGCATAGGCGAGCTCAGGCTTCCTATCCGCAAGAGGAGGGATTATCGCAGCTGTGTGTATCACCACATCCTGGCCATCAACAGCTCTTGCCACATCCTCATATTTCCTGATGTCGCCCCAGATGATATTGCAGCTCCCATACTCCTTAGAGAGCCTCAGGTTCCTTCTGGTGGGCACCTCAAACACAGTAACCTCATAATCCCTGTTGGTGAGCTCCTCAAGCGTGCTAAGCCCCACATTCCCAAATGCTCCCGTGAGTAAGACGTTCATGGAAAATGACAAACCTATCCTGGTTTATAAATCATGCGGAAGTGAGTTCTATATTTTATAAGAGTATAGAAAGAAATGAAAATCAAAAATAAAAAGCACTAGAAGGAGGGTTGATCGTAATGAGAGGCTATCCCTCCAAGTCTTCTTCCTGAAGATAGCCAACCATGAAACCATACTCATTACCTTCTATAGAATCATCCTCAATACTCTCCTCAAGGTAATTCTCTGAATAGAGGTCATCGTGATACTCAAGCTCTTCTTCCTCCTCCCATACAAGCATGGCATTTGTGTCCATCTCTACCACCTCCTGGTGTGGGACTTCCTTGTCACCAGTTTCATCTGGTTGAAAAACAGCTCCTCCACATCTCGCACGCTCATCTCATCTCCAAAACACAGGGCATTCATTCAATATCACCTCTGCACCTTAAATGGGCTGAGCTGCTTAAATACCTCACACCGCCATGTCCAGTGAGGGTAGTGGCTTGTTTTCATATAGCTGGGTATATGGTAATAGTCAGGTATATTGTGATTGTCTCCGCCCGCCACCCTATCAGCCACCCAATTCCCAAAAACTTAAAATACCACCTAACCCTACCCTTATGGCATGAGACGGATGCATCTTATAGTCCACGGCAGAGTGCAGAATGTGTTCTACAGGGAAAACACGATGAATGCCGCAAGAAAGATAGGCAGCCTCACAGGCTATGTTAAGAACCTGAAAGACGGCACAGTAGAAGTTATCGCAGAAGGAGATGACAAGAAGCTAAAGGACCTCCTCACAGCCTGCAAGAAAGGCTCATTCCAGTCGGATGTGAGGCAGATAGATGAGACCTACAGCGAGGCCACCGGAGAGTTCGAGGGCTTTTTGATGGAGTTCTGAGATAATTCTAGTAAATATTCCCCTATTACCAATCAACTATATTACCAATATATTACCTATCTAGAAATCCGTCAGCTTCTTCGCAGCGCCCGAATAGCTGATTATCGAGGTCGTGCCCTCTTTGCCGCCCATCACCTTCTCCACAGAGATGAACCTGCCTCCCTCGAGCTTTGCAATCTTTCTCTGGAAGCTCTTGTAGACCATAGCCCCTCCGTTGTCCTGGTAGAGCTTGAAGAGCTCCCCAATCTTATTTCCCGAGTTCTTCTTGATGAGCTCGAGTATCTTCTGGGTCTCTTCCTCAAGGTCAGCGGTCTTCTTGGTCTTGAACTCGTCAAGCTTTGTGATGGCCTCTCTTACGAAATCGGCAGACACTTTTTTTAGGCTCTTGTCCTCTGCGATATTGACCGCTTCCCTTATGAGGTAGAGTCCGCTCCTGATGTCGCCAAGCTCAGCTGTCTTTGCCACAATCAGCTCAAAGCCTGCCTCGTCAAACACATCCGGCGCGACACCTGCCTCAAGCCTGGTCTTCAGGATGCCCTTGGTCTCAGAGAGATTGTACTGTCGAAACTCGAGGATCTCTGGCAGCAGCCTCGACCTTATCCTCTCGTCTAAAGTAACAGACCACTCCTTGTAGTTGGTTATCAGGATTATGCTCTTCCTGTAGACTCCCTCCAGGAGCGAATAGAGAAAATCGAACTCCTCCACCTTGTCTATCTCATCGAAAACCAAAACTGAGGAACTCTTGTTGAGTATCTTGACAGCGATTTCCAGCAGCTCATCTGTTTTCTTGTTATGGGTGAGCCTGTAGCCCAGCTGCTCGCACAGCTCCACCACTATCTTAAAGCTGGTGTTCTTGTTCCAGCAATTCACATAGAAAGGCACTATCTCATCAGTCTGCTCACCCAGGTCAGCAAGCACATGCCTGCAGGCCACGGTCTTGCCCACTCCCGGCCTGCCCCAGATGACCAGGTTCCTTCCATTCCTCTCCTGAAACAGCGGCTTTATGCAGGAGGCCATCCTGAACTGCTCATTCTCCCTGTATGGCACAAGCTTAGGGATGAAATCATAGTCCAGCGCCACGGGATTTCTCAGCAGCGATTCCCCAGAACCCAGCATATCCTTAAAGAGACTCATGCCCCCTCCATAAACTCAGGCCTTTTTTAAGGTTTTTGATTGCGCCAGCCCATAATTTCCGGACTCTCACCCGGAAAATCAAAACCATTAAATACAGATTTTTAGCTTATGCCCTCCCATGAAAAAGAGGTATCTGTTCTGCATAGCCTTATTGGCGATTCTTCTATTCATGCCCCTTGCCCTTACCGCAGGGCTTGACGACCTGGGCCTGCGCTCCAGCGAGCTGACACTCTCAGTAGTGATGGATTCGCAGCTTGAGCTAGTCAGAACCTCAAGCAACTCCATGATCTCAGACCTGGTGTGGCAGGTCAGCTACAACCCAATGGACACATGGCAGCAGAGCGTGCTCTCAAAAGAAGTGTCTCCGGAAAGCACAGACCAAAACGAGTTGATCTTCAAGTGGCCAAAGCCGACAGAGGACATCTACCGTTTCAGCCTCATCTCAGATGTCCTGGTCAAAAATGAAATGGTCCAGATCCAGAAAAAAGTCGCATTTCCCATCTCGATGATTGACCGGGAGGCAGAGCAGTACCTCCTCCCGACAGGGAACGCAGACTCTGACAATCCTGCGATAATCGCGAAGGCCACAGAGCTGGTCTCAGGCCAGGACGACCTGAGCGAGGCTGTATTCAAGTTGTTTGGCTGGGTCACAGACAACATAGAGTACAGGCGTACAGATTTCACCCAGAACACCGCCCAGAGCGCAAGCTGGACACTTGAGAACAGGTACGGCGTGTGCGACGAGCTGACCAACCTTCTCATAGCGCTCTCAAGAAGCGTGGGTATCCCGGCGAGATACATAAGCGGCATAGCCTACACAAACATCGACGACAAGAACATCTGGGAGCCCCATGCCTGGGCAGAACTCTATTTTCCTGGCTATGGCTGGGTGCCATTCGACCCAACCTACAGGGAGTATGGCTATATCGACCCCACGCATGTGGCATTCCTCTATGGGACAGACTCCAACCAGAGCAGCAGTGGAGCGAGATGGGTGGGAAGGGACACCCAGATAATCCAGAGCCAGCTGAGCATAGAGACCCGGCTAAAGGATAAAAGAGGTAGCGCCTCTGATGTGGTAAGCCAATCTGTAAGGCCGCTAAAAGATGATATCGCATTCGGCTCATACACAGTGATACAAGCTGATGTGAGAAACCCAAATGATTATTATGTCTACACAGACCTCAGCCTCGTACCCGCCACCTATTTCTCGACCCAGGACCGGTTGAGGCAGGGAGTGCTGCTCAAGCCAATGGAAGAAAAAAGCGTGTTCTGGCTTGTAGAGATCAGCGAGGACTTCAGCCCAAAATATTATTACACCCTGCCCTTTGTGGTTGTCACCAGCAGAAACACTACCTCCTCAGCAGATGTCTTTGCCAAATCCAAAAGCCCGTATTATAGCAAGGATGATATGGAAAGCCTGCTGGCCAACCTGAAAGAGGAGGCCCAATACCATTACTCAAAGAACCTTGAGCTCACATGCAGGCCGGAGAAGGCAGAAATATACACATATGAGACGGAGACCATCGCCTGCAACATACGCAACACAGGCAACATGCCGCTTGAAGGCATAGATGTCTGCCTCGACACCCAATGCAGCAGGATAGCCCTTCCAATTGCCCGTTCTCTTTACCTCAACTTCAGCGTTTCACCATCTGATCCAGGTATTTCTGGTCCAGGTATATACGACAAAGCTATAAAGGCGAGAAGCCCAGACATCTATAAGACCACGCCTGTGAGCTATGCGGTGCTTGACGAGCCAAAGCTTGAGATAGCAGAACTAAGATATCCCGTTGATGTCACTTATGGCGGCGCCTACAACCTCTCCTGCCTCATCAGGCACATCTCAGCCTCGCCGGCATACAACGTGACCCTTATCATCTCAAACAGGCAGTCAGAATCATACAACTTCTCAATCCTGGAGATGGACCAGCCCATAATCCTGAATTTCGAGGGCAAGAATATGGGATACGGCTCAAACCAGATCCTGCTCTCTCTGAGATACTTTGACAAGAACGGAAAAGAGTACACAGGCTCAGAAAGCGCCACTATTAGCCTTAATCAGGCCACGTTCGGAGAAAGGATAAGCCTGCTCCTGATTGAGCTCAGCCTATGGCTGGATAAGATATTTCAGTAGATAAGCCGCGCTGGATGATAGGAGATAGATGATTCCCGCGGCAGCAGCTTTCTTTGCGACTATCCATCTGTCTTTCTTCTGCGTCTTGAGGTTATTGTGCACCAGCAGTGTGCCTGAGGCAAAGCCGTACAGCATTATCAGCACGCATGCGAGCGGGAACAGCGCATCTGAGAGCGAACCCACAAAGAATATGCCTCCCAAAACCAGATAGAGCATGTTCTCCTCATGGATGAACCAGCCCAGCGAAAAGCCGAGCAGGAAAAACAGCACGCTTACGCCGATGCCGCCAGAATAGATGTACCCAACAATCGCCAAAAGCCCGCCCAGCAGGAGCTTCTTCAGCAGCACGAGGTACCTCCTGATGCTATCAAGCTCCTCAGGAGTAAGATAAGCAAGCAATATGCCTGCGCCAAGCCCAAGCAATGAGACCACGAGTGCCAAGAAATATGTTAGGGGTGTCATTTTTATTGGTCTTAACTTATAGCCTCTGGAGGTGCTCCTTTATGAAGCTTACTACCTCATCCCGGGCAGCCTCTATGAAATGGACTGTCCCGGCCATCTTATGACCGCCGCCCTCAGGCTGCGCATAAGGCAGCTTTCTCTTCATCTCAGCTATCATGAGGTTGAGGTCGAACCTCTCCACATTTGTCCGGAATATGACCGAGCCAGGAGAGATTCCCATCATCAGGGTCTTTTCTCCCTTCACGCTGTCGAAGAATATTCCGGTTGCCCGGCCTGAATGTGGATATGAGCCGTAATCAATCACCTGGTCCACTCTAACACTCACCAGGTTGAAATCCTTCACCCTCTCAGTCTTGGAATATCTCCTGAAAGACTCCAAGAGCGCCTTATCCTTGATGTTCATCACCTCTATGATTGGCTTTACCAGTTCTGCCTGCCTCTCGATTGTTGAAGAGAGCAGCTCAAGCACAAGGTCAGACTCCATGAATCCGATGTGGAATGCCTCAAAATCAATCGCTTTCGCGAGAGCAAGAAGATGCTCTGGGCCATAGCCCTTCAGTTTGGCAAGCTCAAGATATGCCTCAAACTCCTTTCCGGCTGACTTGTCGCCTGTGCCAGCTATCGCAGGCAGATGGTCTAGCTCGCTATAGCCCCAGTCTTCAGTAACAAACCTCGAGAGCTCTGTCGCGAGGCTGCCAGCGCAGATGTTGCTGTCCCCGCCCGCAAGATGGGGATTAATCAGAATATCAGCTATCTGGGCAACAGCGGACTTGCCGCCAGCCCCCTCAGCACCGCCCACCATGTAAGGTGTGTGGTGGTCCACAATCAGGATTCCAAAATTGTTCTGCTTTGCCTTGGTGAGTGCGAGAATATCCTGCTCAGAGCTGCCGCTGTCAACAATTATCAGCAAGGGGAAGTTCTTTGCCTTTAGATCCCTGTCATAATTGGTGATGTCCTTTACCGCATCGATATAATCATAGAACGGCGTCTTTGAGGGTATCCGTTTGAGGTACTTCCAGACAGCATCCCTGTTCCTCTTGGAAAGGATGTGGGTTATGGCCTTCTCAAGCGCAATTCCCGCGATATAGCCGTCGCAGTCAGCGTGATGCCTAAGGATGATTGGTCTGCCCTCTTTCACCGTGTGCTGGATGAGCTCAGCAGCCTGCTTGAAAACTGGTTTTAGTTTCTCCAGAACTGGTGATTCAACCAGGAATTCATTCTCTTTTCTTGTGATGGTATGTGTCATTAGTATCCCTATTCTATTATATGCCCTATACTATATCTCTTTTTACAGAGTATTATCTCCACTCGCTGTGCCCGAACTGCACCAAGAGGTCCACGCCCAGCCTCTCAAGCCCCTGCGGCGTGTCGCATGCCCCATAGCAGGAGCCTGCCCAGATAAGCACAGCAGCCTTTGTCTTCTTCTCAATCTCTCTTTGGATCTCCTCTGCCCTTGGCTTTAAGCCATCAGGCAGCTGGATGCAGACCCGCTTTGCCTTCATCTTGCTGATTTTCTCTGCAACCCTTTCAATCTCCAGCGCATAATCCATGCTATATCAGAATGAGTAAGATTATAAAAAGCTTTTCAATACCTGTTGAAAGCCTTATCTAACTCGAAATCGTCAACGTCCTTCTTGTTAATCAGCTGCCTGAAACTAGTCTTCTTCTTCCTGAGCTGCTTCAGCACAGTCTGGTCTTCGTTCTCAAACATTTTGTTTTCACCTTTAGTATAACTTTTCCATGAGGTAGTCCCTGTCGGATAGTCTGTATCTCTCGCTCTTCTTGGCCCTCTCGGCCCTTGCCTTATTTTCGCTTGAATCAACCAGCTTATCCAAATCATCACTCATTTTGAGTTCACCTCATAGTGGTATCAAAATCAAGTTCTTATATTTAAAGCTTTCGGTTTGTAACTACTTTTGAGTACTCATATGTGTGAGGATATATGAAACTCTTCTATCAAAACTGAAAATCCTCCAGAAAAGCCGAGCCAACCCATATAAACCCCAAAAATCAGATAATAGGCATGCATCAGGGTCTTGTATACGCTATAAGGGATCTGCCATTAAGCGAGCGGCCGCGTGAGAGGCTGATGAAGCATGGCGCCTCTACCCTCAGCGAGGCAGAGCTCCTGGCAATCATACTTCGGGTTGGCACTGTCCAGGAAAACGTGGTGGAGCTCTCCAAGCGAATCCTAAGGGAATACAGCCTAAGAGACCTCTGCCAGCTCAGCCTGGGCGAGCTAAAGCAGTTCCATGGCATAAATGACGCCAAGGCCTGCCAGGTGCAGGCCTGCGCAGAGCTCGCCAGCAGGATATATACCACAAAGGCAGGCGAGAAGACAAGTATTGACTCGAGCAAGGATGTGTACGAGCTGATTTATCCTGAACTCAGGTTCACCAAAAAAGAGAACTTCTTCTGCCTCTTCCTTGACACCAGAAACAACCTTATCAGAAAGGAGCTGGTCTCAGTTGGAAATCTCAACACCTCCGTGATTCATCCCAGGGAGATCTTCAGGTCAGCGATAAAGGAGAGCGCAAACTCAGTCATCCTGGTGCACAATCATCCAAGCGGAAACCCCGAGCCCAGCAGGGATGACCTGGAGATAACAAAGCTTCTCATAAACGCAGGCAAGCTCATGGGAATCCATGTGCTCGACCATGTGGTCATTGGTGAGAATGGCCATGTGAGCATGGCTGACAGGAACCTGGTGAAATTCTAAATCTAGAGGCTTATCTGCCGCCGCCCCCTCCTCCACCAACTCCGCCGCCACCCAAGCCCCCGCCACCTCCTCCACCAGAAGAGGAGATTGTGCCAAACGCATTTGAGGTGTAAATGAAACTGAAATTATCATATTCTTTAGAGTCTATCATGTTCAGAGCCTTCATCTCGCTGAGGACTTTCTTGCCAACACCTAGTGCGGTCGCATAGATGAGGTACTTCTCCCACATCACAACTCCTGTGGGGGGCGACCTCTTCATGGAATCTGAGTTTGAGAGGTATTTTCTGAAACCCTCCCATTTCTGGAATTCGAGATAATAATCCCCCTTGAATCTGATAAAGAGTGATGTAACACTGCAGACTATGCCTGTTATAACCAGAGGGATATACACAAATATCTCTTTCACCCCAAAAACTATCTGAAGAAACAGGCATATCACAAGGATTACCCTTATTATCGTGTTGCCTTTATAGTCTAGGTAATCCTTGCTTTTCTTGAGGATTGCGCTCCCAAACTTTCTATAAGCCGTCGTGACCGCAAAACCGGAGAATTTTTTGCTTGCCTGTTTAATACTAAAAAAACCATCTTTTGGTTTTTCTATAGCTTCAACAAGTTTCAAGAAACCAAGCATAGCTGCCTCACTTTCATCAAGAGTTACATCGGATTTGAGTATCTTTATGAAGACGTCTTTTCCGGCAAATAAGCCACCCTCTCTAAACTCCAAGTCTATAATCTCTCGGGAATAAAAATCAAGTATCATCGCAGGCAGGAAATTGTTGTCAAGAGCGCCGAATGGAGGATGGAAATATACAGATACCTCCCAGGCCTTGCGCTCTACGGGATACTGGCTCAGCTCAGAAGGATAATCTCCCTCAGATTTCTCCTTGCCGAATATCAACCACACCACCAGGCAAGCAATCGCCGGCAGAATCAGGACAATAAACAAAAGTATCAATTTGTCAATGCCCTCTGTAATATTTAGCCTATCTACAGTTAATATCTCATAATTATCCAGGTTTTCAGGCTCATACGGTATGTAAACCACAGTCTCAATTCCAGGAAGAATCCAATCCCTGACAAACGCATCCCCCTTGATGAAGAAGTTTTTCCCTTTCTCTAGCAGAGGATGGCGCGATTTTTCATAGGCCACAAACTTGATATAATGTTTCCCGCCAGATTCATATAGCTTTGTAGGGTTAAGGCTATATTCTGCAGCAACAGTGTATTTCACACCTTCCTTAAACCCTAGCTCGTTGTCAAAACCGCACCCGAACTCATTAGGCTGGGTATATCCGAGTCCAAGCACATTATGGTCTTTTGTGATATTTGAGATAAACCACCCCTCATAATCATTATAATAAGGCATACCCTCGCTGCATTCCACAGAATTTATTCTTATAAATTCAGCAGAGGTATCCTCATCTCCGGGCAGCCTTATCTTCGTTATGAAATTTCGGTATAAGGTGTGATATGGCTTGTCGGGCACGAATGTCAGTTTCTCCCTCACAGCATTGCCTCGGAACTCGAGCTCGACAGATGAGAAGGTGAAAGAGGAGGGAACCAGATAATAATAGCAGAATATTCCTCCTCCGAGCAGGAGCAGGCCAGCCACCAGCAGAGTGATTAGGGTCCGTTCATTCATTGCACTCTTCTTTCTGACTGAGATTTATAAATATTGCCAAAATAGAACCGAGTCTCAGAGAATAGCTCTACACAAAACTGTCTGCGACTGCTTCGGTGTTCTCAGCCGCCTTCTCCTCATTCACAACCTTGGCAGCGCCCATCACCTTGTCGCCCTCTTCAAGCTTCATCAGCCTCACACCCTGGGTGTTTCGGCCTATCACAGAGATGTCCTTTGCCGGCACCCTGATAAGTATTCCCTTCCTGCTCACCAGCATCAGCTCATCATTTTCAGTTACGCTCTTGACAGCCACCACGTCGCCATTTCTCTCGCTGCACATGATGTTGAT
>Ga0315268_10009323_pt1 | contig 10195 bp, 13 predicted proteins | sample C1_top_MG_FD_204535 | JGI IMG/M metagenome (GOLD analysis project Ga0315268, IMG submission 204535) | Sediment microbial communities from Yellowstone Lake, YNP, Wyoming, USA - C1_top | ecosystem: Environmental > Aquatic > Freshwater > Lake > Sediment | place: USA: Wyoming | collected 2017-08-01 | reverse complement strand
TACAACTAAAATTGGAGAAAAATTCTTCAATGTGGGAAATAAATCGTTATTCATATCTCAATGCTTCTACTGGCTGCATTTTAGCTGCTTTTCTCGCAGGAAAATATCCGGCTAGAACACCAACCAAAAATCCGAACACCAAGCCCAGCACTAAAACTTCTGGAGACAAATATATTAGAGGCCCTTGTTGAGGTTGTACAAAGCCAGAACTCTGAAAGCCTAACCGCATGCCATATGTTATACCATAACCCAAAACAACACCCAAAGTATCTCCTATGATTCCTCCTATCATACCAAGTATTCCAGACTCGAACAAGAACAATATCAAAACAAAATTGCTTGTAGCTCCAATCGCTTTCATTGTTCCTATCTCTCTCGTCCTTTCCATCACAGAAACATACATGATGTTCATGATTCCTATCCCACCAACTATCAAGGCTATCGCACCTATCGAGCTGAGGAATGTAGCTATTATGTTTAGTATGCTGCTTATTTGTTCTTCAAAAAACTTTGAGCTCAGCACAGAAAAAGTTTGAGTATCATTGTTCTGATGATGTATTTGCAAAAGTTTTTCGTTTACATTGTCAGCAACCGCGCTCGCATTATAGCTACTGTCTACCTTAGCAGTTATTTGGTTGTACTCATTGCTTTCGAATTGGCTTCCAAACAAGTCCCTCGCCTGCTTTATCGGAATATAGACGCTGTTGTCTAAAGTTGATAAGAAACCACCAGCTTTGTTTATCACACCAACAACCTTAAAATCTACCCCAGCTATTTTTATGGTTTTTTTAATATCAACATCCCTCGAGAACATCTGATGAGCGACCGCGTCACCTATCAAAATAGAATACTTGTCGCTGTCAGACAGGAACCTTCCGCTCTCCAAGCCCAGTACATTACCTTCTATTTCTTCCCAGGCCTTCGCATCCTTTACTCCGTAAACAGTGATCTTACCGGATTCGCTCCCGTATTCGATTTTTAATTGGCCTGATATCTCGCCTGACACTGCGATGATTCCGTCGATTTTGGAAATTTCCTTTTCATCTTTTTCTGTCAGCTCTACTGCCTTGCCACTACCTCCTAAGGAAGGACCTTGGGTAAAGGAAATCTTTCCCGGTATCACAGTTATCATATCTGCCATAAATTTATCCAACTGACCAATTATTCTTTGCTGCATGGAAGAGCCAACAAGCATGGTCGCCACGACAGCAGACACGCCGATGACAATACCGAGCAGCGTTAGAAAACTTCTCAGCTTTCTATGGGATAGATTATACACTGCCATAGACGTTATTTCTCGAAACATCTGCTCACTTTCTTTTCAGATAGCCTTTCTTGTAAAGAACAAAAACAAATATTATCACGATTATTACAACTAAAATGATTGGTAGGGGAGATTGTGTTTGATTGGCTGATGAGTATTCTGACTTAGAAGAAATTTTTGCGTTAACAGAAAACACCTCACTATAAGCTTTTCCAAAATCATCTTGATAATTTAATTGCAGGTTTATTGGATATGATCCTTGTTGCGAGTTAGCTGCTAGCATGAGCTTCTCGCTATCATAGTCATCTGAATTTAAATTTCCGATGTAGATTGTTGTAGGACTTAAATCAAAATTATTTGATGGTAAAACTTTAACCGTTAGATATTTAGCTTGTTGACTGCCTGCATTTGATATCTTAATAGTTATAGAGCCAGTTGTTCCTTGAGCTATCACGTCCTGAGAATCGACTGTTAGTATGAAATTATACGTACCTGTAATCGTGGTTCCTATTTCATTTGCTTCTTTGTAGAGATTAGTTCTTGTCTCATCGTAATAAGATAGATTAACCGGAATGGTAGACGTCCCGATTGAAGCGGATGGGGAAACTGTTAGAGGAAAGATTAAGGCCTTAGATTCAGAAGCCTCAATATTATCTATAAAAATTTCTCCTGAAGATTGTGGAACTATAAAGTCTGATGTATGATCTATTGAGATAGTGACATCCTTTGCATCACCAATGCCTTCGTTCTTTAAATCAAATGTTAAATTTAAACTCTTACCCGGCTCTAAATCGCTGCTGAATTTTACGTTCTCTATTTGCAGAGAAGGATCTCTTATTATTTGTATTGGGATGGTGAGGGTCTTTTCATAAGAAGACACACCAGTATAGTAAAAAATATCCAAGCTCACGTAAGAAGTCGTTGACGGAGCGTTATCATCAACCTCTATTGAAATCGCACCTTGCGATGATGACGCTGATACCAAGCCGCCAAGTTCGATTTTATAGCCACTTAAAATTTTTACATAAGGACCTGAAGTTGCATTCATCACAACATCTGTCAGGTCGACGCTGGGATTTGAAAAAGTTAAAAATATTGTTGCAATAGAAGATGGCTTTAGAGTTGAAGATGAGAGTTGCCAACTAACGTTTAATGAAGCTATTGAAGCTTCGGCTAATGTTATGCATAAAATGAATAGAATCGGTAATAATAACGCTTTTTTCATTCAATCACCTTTTACTATCATACCGTCTTTGAGGTTTATAATTCTTTCTGCATGCCTAGCTATTGACTGGTCATGCGTAACTGTTATCAAAGTAACGCCTTTTTCTTTGTTAAGTTTCTCTAAAATGTCCATTACCTCCTTTCCTGACTTGGAATCCAGATTGCCGGTGGGTTCGTCTGCAAGAATTATTTCTGGGTCGTTTGCCAGAGCTCTTGCTATCGCGACACGCTGCGATTCTCCGCCGCTCATTTGATTGGGGCGATGATACATTCTCTCTTCCAGTCCGACCATCTTCAAGAGCTCCTTTGCTTTTTTCTCTTTATCCTTTTTGTTATTAGCAAATGTCATAGGCAGTTCCACGTTCCTGAGAGCCGTCAGCGAAGGGATCAAATAAAAGAATTGAAATATGAAGCCAATTTTCTCTCTTCTTATTTTAGCCAGTTCGTCATCTGTTAGCTTAGACACATCAACTCCATCTATGATTACCTTTCCTTTCGTTGGTCTGTCCAAACAGCCAAGCATGTGAAGCATTGTCGATTTGCCAGACCCAGATGGTCCCATGATAGAAACTACTTCGGACTTCTTAACCTTAAGATTAATTTTTTTCAAGACTTGCAACTTAACTGCTCCGAGGTCGTATTCCTTTTCTAAGTTTTGTAATTCTATTATAGTTTCCATAAATTTCATTAGAGCCCAAGATATAAATAAATTCAAGAATCAAAATAAGTATGAACTTGGAATTAGAAAGCCTGTTAAAATTCTATGAACAAAGGAAAGGCGAAATAAAGAAATTTATTAACATCTGCAGCTACAAGGACGAGGAATGCCTGTTTGGCGAGCTAGCTTTCTGCATCTGCACTCCCCAATCAAGAGCAAAATACTGCAGGGAAGCTATCAACAAGCTGAAAGCTGATGGAAAATTGCTTATAGCTTCAAAGCAAGATTTAATAAGCTATCTAAAGGGTGTGAGATTTCCAGATGTGAAGGCCCAACGCATAGTAGAGGCAAGAGAAAAGTTGCCAGAATTGAAATCAATGCTTGGCAAGCCAGAGCTTAGGGAATGGTTGATGGAAAATATAAACGGTCTCGGCCAAAAAGAGTCAGCACACTTCATGAGAAACATCGGCTTTAAAGGTTTGCCGATAATAGACGTCCACATTCAAAACTTCCTTGTAAAGATTGGGAAGTACGGCGAGCAAGGGAGCCTGACAAAAAAGAGGTACAATGAGCTGGGAGATAAATTCTTAGAACTGTCTAAAGAATTAAAAATACCTCCAGAGGAGCTTGACATTGCCATATGGCTCTATCAGTCTGGAGAGGAAAATTTTTATGGTTAACCGCCTACGTTTTTCATAGGCGATATCGCTAAAAGCACTGAGACCTTTTTTATCAAATCTTTCTCGTAAGCTATCAAATCGCTTGCAGTTACTATTCCAACAAGCCTCCCTTCTTCGACAACAGGAAGTTTCTTTATCTTGTTCTCTGTCATCACGTCTGCAGCTTCTTCCAAAGTCTTGTTTGAAGTGATCGTTACAATGTTAGGAGTCATTATGTCTGATATCTTAACATCGTCTGCACTCTTACCAGTAGCCACTACATTAGCTAAGATATCCCTCTCAGTTAAAATTCCTACAACTTCACCTGTTCCTGAGACGACTACGAGTGAGCCTATTCGGTGTTCGTTCATGACTTGAGCTGCAACCTTAACTGTATCCTCAGGTCTAACTGTTTTCACACTTCTTGTCATTATCTCTTTTACTATCATCTGCGTGACCTAAACTTTCTGCTATAACCCCTAGCTGTTTCCGCAACTACATCTTTCATTCCCAAGCCTATTGCTATCGCCAACCCCAAGCCCAATGAAGCAACTATCACTATCAATAGCCAGTTCACAAGCGTAGGATCTATTTTAACAAAAGGCAATGCCAAAGCAACTGAAACGTAGATTATGAGGAAGAATATCAGGTTTCCGACGATGTCACCGTAGAAAGTCTTTGAATGAATAACTTTTTCCTTTACGAAGTAAGCAAATATATAACCAACTAGTATTATGATTACCGCTCCTACTGCTCCGAACAAAAAGTCAACAGCGCTTATTGTTAGCTGTGTGAATTCTGATATTCCTAAAGCAGACACCCCTAGTTGAATGAACCAAATGTAAATTACCCACTTCGATATCAATGAGCCTAGATCTGAAATCTTTAGCTTGAACTTTTCCTTTTCGGATATGTAGTTGTCTATCTTCACTCTTACTAAAATTTCTTTGGCTATCCTACCAACAACCTTTCCAACAACAAAGCCTATTATCAATATTATTATCGATGTTATCAAGGCTGGTAGTTCTGTTAAGAAACTATACCAAAGGGTCATTATCATTTCTTGTAATGCCATAGTTTCACCTAAAGTTTTATTTACTTCCTTGCTTATAAATCTAATCGGTAAGAATGGACTTCAACGCAGTTCTCAACAAAATTAAGCCTTCTAAAGGCGAAGAAGAAGAGATGAACAGCTTTACGGCTAGGCTTTTGGAAGCAGCGAAAAAGCTGAAGGCAAATGCAATGATTTGCGGATCGATAGAGAAAGGAACTTGGCTGGCTCATAAGAAGGAAGTGGACTTGTTCTTGCTCTTCAAGCCCTCGCTGCCAAAAAAGCAGTTAGAAAAGAAGGGATTAGAGCTTGCCAAGAAAATTGTCAAAGTATTGAAAGGGAGATTTGTGATAGCTTATGCAGAGCATCCTTACCTTAGAGGAAAGATTGGCAAGTTTCAAGTAGATATCGTGCCGTGCTATGATGTTCCTGATCCAGAGAAGATAAAATCCGCGGTCGATCGCACTCCCTATCATGTTAAATTCGTAAAAGGCAATCTGAAGAATCCAGACGATGTTAGACTGCTAAAACAGTTCTGCGTTGCAAACAAGTGCTATGGCGCCGATCTAAAAACTCAGGGATTTTCCGGCTACATTTGCGAGCTGCTGATAATAAAATATGGAAGCTTTCTCAACCTTGCCAAGGAAGCTGCTAAATGGCGAGCTGGTCATTTCATTAGCTTTTATGAGATGAACAAGGAAGAAGCTTGGAAAAGATTTAAAGCGCCGCTGATTGTAATAGACCCGGTAGATAAGAACAGGAATGTCGCAGCTGCAATATCTACAGAAAGTTTTTACAGATTTGTGAAAGCTTGCAATGATTTTCTTAAAAAACCAAGCAAAGAATTGTTCCTCAAGCAAGAAGACGAGCCTTACACTTTGAAGGAGATAGCAAGGAAGTTTGAAGAAAGAGGAACTCGATGGTATTTGATAAACTTTAAACGACCGGATGTTCTGGATGATATTCTTTATCCGCAGATGAGAAGATGCGTGAAAGCGATTGATAAAATGCTCGAACAGAATGGATTTAAAGTTCTGAGAAGCAGCTTTTTTTGTAACAAGGAATGCGTCCTTGTTTATGAGATGGAAATCTGGCATATTCCAAAGGTGTTTAAGAATGTCGGACCTGATATCTACAGCAAGCATGCCGAGCAGTTCTTAAAGCATTATAAAGAGAAGAAAGTTTTTGTGGAAGGAGAGAAATGGGTGGTCGAAACTGAAAGAGAATTTACAACGGCCTTGGATTTCTTTAAAGACTTGTTAAAAAGACAGGAAAAAGAACTTTTAGAGAAGGGAATCCCTAGCAAGATAGCTCCGCTAATGAAAGGGTGCAAGATTTGTGGCGATGACGATGCGTTAAAGGCTATTAAGAAACTGCCAGAAGATTTTCGTTCTTTTCTCAGAGAATGGTTCGAGAAAGATTTGAATGTGGTTTAATGAATTGGAAGAAATTTCTGAGACCGAACTGGAGAAAAATTTTGATATTTTTAATTTTCATAGCTATAATATTAATCAATTTTTTAACAAGACCACCTTGGACTGGCTCAATTTTTGAACGCTTTGTTTTATTTGTTTTGTTAGGTCCAGCTCTTTTCTTTTCAATGTTATGCCCCATATATACGCAATGTGCTAGACCACCGTGTTCAACACCGCCTTGTTATCCAGCCCTTTTTGGATTATTTTTGAACATAATACTTTTATATGTAATTTCTTGTTTCATTAATTTAATTATTCAGAGATTGAATGTCAAAACACCTAGAAGGGATATTATTTTTTATTTAATATTTTTAATAGAAGTTCCATTTGCAATTTATTTATTTTTCCTCATGGAAATCTTTGTTATAGCATCTTTTATTCTTGTTTTATTTTTTATAATAGTCTATGAAAAAAGGATTAAGAAAATTAAAGCGTTAGATTGGAGAAAAATAATATTAACAATACCAATACTAGTAATTATAACTATTTTGGAAGCATATTCAAAAATTATTTTTAATTTATTAAAAATTTATAATTTAGTTAATATTAATGTTATTTTTTTCATTATATTTTTAATTATTTCTTATATAATATCATATCTTATAATTAAGACTTACGATAAATTGAAGAGGAAGAAAAAGTGATCTAAATGCCAGAGCCAATCAATATAACATTCTTGGGAACAGGGGCAGCCGTCCCTTCGTTGAAGAGAAGACATGCTGCCATTCTTTTTCACTATGGTCCTGATTATTTCTTGTTTGACTGCGGCGAGGGAACTCAGCTTCAATTAGAAAAAGCTCGAGTCTCTCCGATGAAACTCTCAAAAATATTCATAACACATTGGCATGCTGATCACTTCTCAGGGCTTTTGCCGATGATAGAGTCCCTTCACTTGTCAAGAAGAACCAAGCCTTTGGAAGTCTACGGACCTGAAGCTTCTCGATTCATAGATGCATTAATCGAACTTAGTTACTGGGGAATCGGATTCGAAGTTAAAGCAAAAGATGTGAACGAAGAAAATAACGTTGAGAAGATAGTTAGTAATGATAAGTATGAAATTTATTCGATAAGAGTGGAGCATTCTGTTCCGACGGTCGGCTATTGCTTCAAGGAAAAGGATCAGTGGAACATTGATGTTAAAAAGGCAAAGAAGTTTGGATTAGAAGGAAAGCAGTTAAAAGTAATAAAAGCCGAAGGAAAAATAAATGTTGGTAAAAAAACTGTAAAGCTCGAACAGATTGCCAAGAAAAGAGAAGGAAGGAAGATTGTTTACTCTGGAGATACCATCCCTTGCAGAGAGTTGTTTGAGATGGCGAGAGGAGCTGATTTGCTTATACACGACAGCACTTTTGTTGAGTTGCCAGACATAGAAAGACCACACTCATCAGTGGCAGAGGTAGCTAAACTGGCCAAGAAATACAAGATTAAAAAGCTCGTTCTTACTCATTTGAGCAGAAGGTACAAGACGAACAAGGAAATTCTAGATGTTGCAAAGCCTATTTTCAAGGACGCTGTGGTTGCTGAAGACTTGATGAAGATAACTTTAAAGTGAAATTATGAGATTTTTAATTGTTGGAGACCTGCATGGTCAAAAACCTAAAATACATTTCAAAGATTTTGACGCTATAATCGCAACTGGAGATTTCTGTTCTTCAGATGAAATAAGAAGGTATAAATTTCAAGCTTTAAAAGAGAAGCTTCAAAACCCATCCTTTAATATTAAATGGTACGACTTGGCTGGCAAAGAGAAAGTAACAAAATTGATTAAAAAATCAATTAAAGATGGAAGAGAAATTTTAGAATATTTTGATTCTTTAAATGTTCCAGTTTACGTTGTTCCTGGAAATGCTGACCTTACACCTGATAAAATTGAAAAGTGGTCATTATTAAGGCAAAACCATTACAAAAAATTATTAGAGGGATTGAAAAACATAATTGATGTTCATTATAGAAGTGTAAGCGTTGAAAAACAACAGATAATAGGTTATGGAACTTCACATGGTCCTGAATATCCTCAGTATAAAGAAGATTTAGATATGCTGAAAAAAGGAGAATTAATTAAGAAAAGGAAAGAATATCAAAAAGCTTATAAAAAGCTCTCTTCTCTTTTTGAAAAGTCATCAAAGCCCGTAATTTTCTTATCTCATAACGTTCCTTTCAATACTCCAATAGATAAAATTGTAAATAAAAACTCTCCTAGAAATGGTTGGCACTATGGCTCTTTGATTACAAGAAAGATTATAGAGAAATATCAACCGCTGATTTGCATAGGCGGACATATGCATGAGCATTTTGGGAAATGCAAGATTGGAAAAACCGTATGCATAAATGCTGGTTTTGGATCTTTGGTAAACATCTTGATGGAGATTAAGGATAATAAAGTCAAGCTTCAATTTTATAAAGGAAAATGATTTTATGACCGTAGAAAAAGTAATTGATTTGTTAAAGAAGAACTATCCGAATGCAAAATACTATCTGAATTTCTCTAATCCTTTGGAGCTGATGGTTGCAGCTATTTTATCTGCACAGATTAGAGATGAAATTGTAAACGCTACTACGCCAAAGCTATTTAGCAAGTATAAAACTGCTAAGGATTATAGTAATGCAGAATTGAGAGAATTTACAAAAGAGATAAGCGCTGTCACATTTGCTGGGATGAAGGCAAAGAACATAATAAACACCTGCAAGATTCTTGTTGAGAAATATAATGGAAAGGTTACGGAGACTATGGATGATTTGACAACTTTGCCGGGCATAGGAAGAAAGACTGCCAACACGATTTTAATAAATGCGTTTGGAAAGGTAGAAGGAATTCCTGTTGACACTCATGTCATTAGATTATCCTTTAGATTAGGCTGGACTAAAAGCAAAAAACCAGAAGAGATTGAACAGGATTTAATGAAAATTATTCCTAGGGAAGATTGGAAGAAGATTGCTTATCTATTGAAGGCTCATGGTAGAGCAACCTGTCAAGCGCCTGTTCCATATTGTAGCAAATGCTTTTTAGATAAGCTATGCCCAAAGAATGGAGTAACAAAAAAATTGTGATTGTATGCTAGAAAAATACAAAGAAAAAAGAGATTTCAAGAAAACTAACGAGCCAAAAGCAGAAGTTCCAAGCAAAAAATCTAAAGAAACCATATTTGTTGTGCATGAGCATCACGCTTCGCATCTCCATTGGGATCTTAGATTAGAGATGGAAGGTGTTTTGAAAAGCTGGGCTGTCCCGAAAGATCCGTTATTAACACTGGAAGGAAAGAAATTACTTGCTATAAACGTGGAAGACCATCCATATGATTATAAGGATTTTGAAGGAACCATACCAGAAGGACAGTATGGCGCAGGCAAAGTAGAAATTTGGGACAAAGGAACTTACGAATTGATAGAAAAAACCGAGAAAGGTTTTGTTTTCAAGTTGAATGGACGAAAGCTGAGCGGAATCTTTGTTTTATTCAAATTCAAACCACCCAAGAATTGGCTATTCTTTAAGAAGAAGGATTGATTAAATGCTAGTAAAAAAATCAGAAAGAAAGAAACATATGAACAGTCCCAAATGTACAGCTTATGAATATCCTTTTCCTGATAAGGACATTAACATAGCATTTATAGAAATAAAGGGGAGATATCCAGAAAAAGGTAGAGTCACAAATAAAGTTTGTAAAGAGCTTGTTTTCGTAGTTAAAGGCATAGGGAAGATTGAAATCGACGGCAAAGAATTATCAATAAGTGAAGGTGATTCAATTCTTATTCAACCTAATCAAAAATACTTTTTTGATGGTAAACTAGATATTTTCGCTGCATGTCATCCCACTTGGTATCCTGAACAGCATATAGAATGTGATTGAATGGAATGGTTTTTTCTTG
>Ga0315268_10009322_pt1 | contig 10196 bp, 10 predicted proteins | sample C1_top_MG_FD_204535 | JGI IMG/M metagenome (GOLD analysis project Ga0315268, IMG submission 204535) | Sediment microbial communities from Yellowstone Lake, YNP, Wyoming, USA - C1_top | ecosystem: Environmental > Aquatic > Freshwater > Lake > Sediment | place: USA: Wyoming | collected 2017-08-01 | reverse complement strand
GGGCCGGCCGGGGTTTGAATCCCGGCGGCAGGAATTCAGTGCGGCCCCGCCCCCTGTGGAGAAATACATTATTTCCTGATCGTCCATGAAAGCCTTAAATTTTAAAATTTCCTGGCGGCGTCCGGGGAAGGACCTTGACACCTTTGGGTTGGTCAAGTTCTTTTCTCTCCCCGGGTTTATTGTTATTTTGATCTTCACCGCCATCCTGACGGTGGTCCTCACCCTGCGGGCCCAGCAGATGGCCCTGAAGAAAAATGAAGACTACCTGCTGCTCCTGGCGGCTAACCTGAACCATCAGATTTATCAACAATTCCTCCTGCCCACCGCCTTTGAAAAGGGCGGCCGCATCACCCTTTCGGACCCGGAGCAGGCTGGCCGCCTGGATATGGTGGTGCGCAACACCATCCACGGCTTTCACGTGGAGCAGCTGAACCAGTATGACCAGGAAGGGGTGTTTTCCTACAGCACCGCCAGTTTGCCCCTGGGGAAGAAATGCGATGATGTTCCGGGGGTGAGGAAAGCCCTGGCCGGAGAAAACTACTTTGAGCTCCCCGGCTACAACACCTTCTGGAGCATCTTTTGGCCCGGCGGCGCTAAGAACCAGCACCTCAAGGCTTACATCCCCTTCCGCCTGGAGGAGAAGTTGGTGCCCCATTCGGGCCCGGTGGTGGGCGTCTTCGAGATTACCCAGAATATTTCCGGAGACCTGGCGGAGATTGGCAATTACCGGCTCATCATCCTCGTCACCCTGGTGGTGATCATGGGTCTGCTGTTTATCGTGCTCCGGCAAATCGTCAAACAGGCGGGGGGCATCCTGGAACGCCGCCAGGAGGAGCAGCGGAACCTGGAGGCCCAATTGCACCAATCCGAGCGCCTGGCGGCCCTGGGGGAAATGACCGCGGGGGTGGCCCACGAGGTCCGCAACCCCCTGGGGATCATCAGCTCCACGGCGGAGCTCTTGCAGGAGCGTTTGGGCAAGTATGAGCCGCAAAACCGCCTGGCCCAGATCATTGTGGATGAGGCCAACCGGCTCAATGATAAGGTCACGGAATTTCTGGACTTCGCCCGGCCCCGGGTTCCCAACCTGCGCCCCTGCGATCTGGAAGCGGTTTTGAACCGCAGCCTCGAAATGTTGGAGCCGGAGATCAACCGGCTGGGCATTATGGTGGATCGCCGCTATCGCCTCGACGGCCGGGTGCTGGCCGCGGATCCGGACCTCCTCCACCAGGCTTTTTTGAACATCCTGTTAAACTCCATCCAGGCCATGCCGGGGGGCGGCCAGCTCACGGTGGAAACCGGAAACGGCCCCAACGGCCACGGCGGCGAGATCTCCTTCCGGGATAACGGCGAAGGCATCGACCCCGAGAACTTGAAAAAAATTCTCAATCCTTTTTTCACCACCAAAGAAAGGGGAAGCGGCTTGGGCCTGCCCATCGTCAAGAGCATCGTCGAAAGCCACCGGGGGACTTTAAAGATCCTCAGCGCCCCGGGGGAGGGCACTACCATAACCATCACCCTGCCGGAGCTGGACCTGAAAAAGGCGGGGTGACCCATTTGGCATCTTGACTGCATTCTGACAAAGAAGGGCATTTTTGCCCGAAAACCGAAAACGGAAAACTGGTTTTTATGGATACCATCCTGGTTGTTGATGACGAAAGCAATTATCTCACCGTCATGGAGGCCTTGCTGAGCGCCACCGGCTATGAAGTGCTCACGGCTCCCGGCGCCCTGGAAGCCTTGAAAATCGCCGGGGCCTCCGACCTGGACCTGGTGCTCACCGACATGAAGATGCCCAGGATGAGCGGCATCGAGTTGCTGGATCAACTGCACCGGCTCTATCCGGACCTGCCGGTGATCATCATGACCGCTTACGGCACCGTGGAAAAAGCGGTCACCGCCATGAAGAAGGGGGCCTTCGACTACATCCTGAAGCCCTTCAAGAACGAAGAGATCCTGATCACCATCGCCAAGGCCCTGGAGTATCGCCACCTGATCCTCAAAAACCTCCTGCTCAGCCAGGAGCTGGAGAAGAAATACGGCTTCCCCAACATCGTGGGGGAGAGCCGGGTCATGCAGGAGATCCTGGCCCTGGTCAAACGGGTGGCCTCGTCCCGGGCCACGGTCCTGGTCACCGGCGAGAGCGGCACCGGCAAGGAGCTCATCGCCCGGGCCATTCACCAGTGCAGCAACCGGGCCCAGAAGCCGTTCATTTCCGTCAACTGCGCCGCGCTCACCGAAACCCTGCTGGAGTCCGAGCTCTTCGGCCACGAGCGGGGGGCCTTCACCCACGCGGTGGCCATGCGCAAGGGCCGCTTCGAGCTGTCCGACGGCGGCACCCTGTTCCTGGATGAAGTGGCGGAGATGTCCCCGGCCTTGCAGGTGAAGCTCCTCAGGGTACTGCAGGAGATGGAGTTCGAACGGGTGGGCGGCAACCGCTCCATCAAGGTGGACGTCCGGGTGGTGGCCGCCTCCAACCGGGAGTTGAAGGAAGAGGTGGAAGCCGGCCGCTTTCGGGAAGACCTGTTTTACCGGCTCAACGTGGTGCACCTCCACATCCCGCCCCTGCGCCAGCGCCCGGAGGACACGCCGCTGCTGGCGGCCCATTTCATTAAGAAGTACGCCGCCGAAAACGTCCGGGGCAAGACCCGGGTCACCCCGGAGGCCCTGAAACTATTGGTGCAATATGCCTGGCCGGGCAACGTCCGGGAGCTGGAAAACGTGGTGGAACGGGCCGTCATCCTGTGCCACAACAACCTGATCACTCCCAATGACCTGCCCGGGGAGCTGGCCCCTCCCGTCGCCGCCGACTCCAAGCTGGACATCGACCGCTTCATCCCCCTGCACACCCCGCTGCCCGAGGCCCTGGAGCACATCGAGGAGCAGATGATCCGCCGGGCCCTGGAGCAGAGCGGCCAGGTGCAGGTCCGGGCCGCCGAGCTGTTGGGCATCACCAAGAGCCTGCTGCAATACAAGCTGAAAAAGTATCACCTGACCACCTAAATCTGTAGGGTGCGTTTTACGCACCAGACTTTATAGGGCGGGTTGTACCCGCCGAATCACGGCGGCCATGGGCCGCCCTCTAATTAAGCACTTAAATCGGAAACAGATGTGTGGGGTGGGCATCGCCCAGCACATTTCCCACCGCGGAGGCCCCTTGAAACCCCAAGACTTCCCCGACGACATCCGCCCCCACCTCATCCCCGCCCCCAGCGGCGAGATGGTCTACCGCTGCCTGGAGTGCGGCGCCGCGTACGGCATCACCGAGCTCCTGTACACCTGCCCCCGGTGCCGGGGCCTCTTCATGTTGGAGGACAAGAACCAATCCCGCCTTACCAAAAACGGGGCCTTCTGGCGGCGGCTCTTCGATTACCGCCGGATGCTCAATGAGCCGGCCCTGAAAGGGATTTTCCTCTATTACGAACTCATCGCCCCCATCATCCCGCTCTCCGACATCATCTACCTGGGCGAAGGCCACACCCCCCTGGTGGCCGCCAACGACCAACTCCGGGACGAAGTGGGGGCCGCCTTCTACTTCAAAAACGACGGCCAGAACCCCAGCGCCTCCTTCAAAGACCGGGGCATGGCCGCGGCCCTGAGCTACCTGAACTTCCTGGTGCGGCAGCCCGGAGCCGGCAAGATGCTGGCCATCTGCGCCTCCACCGGCGACACCTCCGCCTCCGCCGCCCTGTACGCCGCTTACCTGGGAGAAAAAGTGGCCTCCGCGGTGCTCCTGCCCCACGGCAAGGTCACCCCCCAGCAGCTGGCCCAACCCCTGGGCAGCGGCGCCAAGGTACTGGAGATCCCCGGCGTCTTCGACGACTGCATGAAGGTGGTGGAGGCCCTGGCCGATAACTACCAGGTGGCGCTGCTCAACTCCAAGAACCCCTGGCGCATCCGGGGCCAGGAGTCTTATGCTTACGAAATCGCCCAAAGCTTTGATTACGACCTGACGAAAAAAGCCGTGCTGGTGCCCATCGGCAACGCCGGCAACATCACCGCCATCCTGCAGGGGTTTTTGCGGTTACAAGACCTGGAGATCATCGCCACCCTGCCCCGCATCGTCGGGGTGCAGTCCCGCCACGCCGACCCGGTGTTCCGCTACTACCTGGAGCCGGACCCCGGCAAACGGGTCTTTACGCCGGTGACCGTGCAACCAAGTGTGGCCCAGGCCGCCATGATCGGCAACCCGGTGTCCATGCCCCGGGTCATCCGCCTGGTGCACGAGTACCACCGCCGGGCCGGAAGTGGCAGCGTCGCGGTGGTGCAGGTCAGCGAGCAGGAGATCATGGACTCCATGCTGCTGGCCAACCGCCACGGCCACATCGCCTGCACCCAGGGGGGCGAGTCCCTGGCGGGATTCCGGGCGGCGCTGGCCGCGGGGCTCATCCCCCAAGACGAGGTCGCGGTCCTGGACGCCACCGCCCACCACCTGAAATTCATCGGCTTCCAGCAAATGTATTTCGAGGACTCCTTCCCGCCGGAGTTCGAGGTGACCCCTAAGCCGGAGTACCGGAACCGGCCGCAACTGCTCACCCCCAAGACCGAAGACCCGGAAGCCAAGGTGGCCGACCTGGCGGGCCAGATCGCCGCCCTCCTGGGCCTGACGCCGAAGCAGGGTTAATGGGAAATTATTTGGGGAGAGGGGGCCAGGGGCAGACAGCCGCTTACAATCCCTCTCCCAAACCCACTCCCCCAACCCCTTAAGGGGAATAGAAACCAGGGAAGCCGGGACCTCCAGCCCCGGCTTCTCCAGCCGGCCAATGCCGTTTATTGGTGGCACCGGCGTCCCGCCTGTGCTATTAATCAAGGCGCCTGAACTTAAACTCTTCATAGCCATTAGAGAGCGATGTCTGATGTCTAAGGATAATAAAAAATCATCCCCGGACCCTCTGAGTACCCCCCTGGCCGACAACTACTGCTTCGTCTGCGGCAAGGATAACCCCAGGGGGTTTAAAATTGAGGTCAGTTATTGTGACGAGGAGCTGGCCGCGGCAACGGAGCTCTCTCTGGCCCGGGAGTTCCAGGGCTGGGCCGATGTCATCCACGGGGGCATCCTGGCCACCATGCTGGACGAGATGATGGCCCACGCGGTGTGGCGCTTCGCCGGGCCGGGCCTGACCCTGAGCCTGGAAGTGCGCTTTCATGCACCGCTGAAGCCCGGGGAGCAGGTCCGGATCCGGGGGGTGGTCCACCCCGCCAACGGCAGCCGCCGCCTGGCCGAAGGCGAAATTATCCGCCTGGCCGACGGCGCCCGCATCGCTTCGGGCAAAAGCCGCTTCTTGCTGCTGGAAAAAACCGACCCCGGACCTTAGTCATTCTGTAAAGTGTAACCCACGATCTTCTCATCCAGTACTGTATGGGCGGACCCATGTGTCCGCCCCTGTTTTGGACGCACTCCGGGGCCTCCCCAACCAGGGTTGCGTTGCGTAATAAATAAAAAATATTTTAGACGCGGTTTTTTGACCCCCCTTTATTAAAGGGGGGTAGGGGGGATTTTTATAAGCGCCTGAAAATCCCCCTAAATCCCCCTTTTTCAAAGGGGGACTTTAAAAGCCTCAGAGTTAGGTTTGCATTTGAATGCTCCGCATACTATTTATGGAACCCAGCACTGAGAAATGGGATTAAACCATTCCATAGAATCCCCATGAGTAGCATGACCGAGGAAGCGGGACACAGCACATGCTCAACGTGACCATCCTCATGGTGGGCAAAACCCGGGAAGGCTTCATCCGGGACGGCGTCGCCTTCTATCAGAAGCGGCTCCGGCCCTTTCTGCAGCTTATTCTCAAAAGCGTCCGGGAAGAAAAAGAGGTGGGGGCCTTGACCCCGGAAATGATCAAGGCCCGGGAGGGGGTCCGCCTCCAGGCCCAGGTGCCGCCCCGGGCCTACACTGTGGCCCTGGACCCCCAGGGGCAGGAATTTACCACCGAAGAATTCGCCGCCTGGCTGAGCCGCCGGGGGGAGGAGGCCCGCCCCCTGACCTTTCTCCTGGGCGGCCACCTGGGTCTGGATGAGGCCGTTCTTAGCGCGGCGAACGAGCGGGTCGCCCTATCCCGCCTCACCCTGACCCACGAGCTGACCCGCCTGGTCCTCCTGGAGCAGCTCTACCGGGCACTGACCATCAAGGCGGGGCACCCTTACCACGTTTAAAAATCGGGAAAAAGGTTAAAAGGGAGAAGTATTTTGGTGCGTAAAACGCACCCTACTTGAGATTTGCGTTTTACGGCCCACTAGGCGTTTTTCCTTCAGCAACTCCGTAAAAACTTTTCGGAGCAGAGCTCTCAAATCATCTTTTTCCCCCTTTGACCTTTTCCCCTCTTCGCCTTTTCGCCCAGCTTTTAAGCCACCCACTTAACAAACTTTTCCAGGGGCTCCCTCTCGGTGCGGAAGGCGTTGGCCGGGGCCTGGGGGTCCGGGTGCCCCAGGGCCAGGCCCACCGCAATCTTGTGGGCCGGGGTGAGGCCCAGGTGCCGGCGGATAATGTCCGGATAGAGGGACAGTTGGGCCTCGATGCAGGTCCCCAGGCCCAGGGCGTGGGCCGCCAGGCAGAGGCTCTGGGTCATGGCCCCCAGGTCGAACATGGCGTAGGGTTCGGTCAGTTCCGCATTAAAAATCAGGTAAATGAGCACGGGAGCGCCAAACCCCCGGGTCATGTTCACCATGTGGGCCCACCGGGACGCCTTGTCGTCCCGGGCCACCCCCATGGTCCCGAACAACCCTGCGGCACAGGCCATGTAGCGGTCCTTGTAGACGTCCGGAAAAGTCCCGGGCATGGTAACGTCGGGGTTGGGGGGAATTCTTCCCTCAAACGCCGCCACCAACTCCGAAGTGAGGCTTTTGACCCTGTCCCCCTCCACCACCACCAGTTCCCAGGGCTGGGTGTTGCCCCAGGAGGGAGACCAGCGGGCGGCCTCCAGGATCTGGGTGATGAGGGCGCGCCCCACCGGCTCGGCTTTAAAGGCCCGGATGCTCTTTCTGCTTTTCAGGGCTTCCAGCAGCTCCATTTTTCAACCTCCAGGGTTTATTCCGGAAACCCGTGGTTCACCCTTGTTTCTGCAGGTCTCCTGAGATATTAATTAAGACGCGGGCCTAAGCCTGTCAAATCTTTTTTGACTCCTTCTGGGAGTTGGGGGCCCTGCTTCACCTAAAGAGCAGGCGGTCTGGAGGGCAAGGGCTGCCCCGCCCCCTGGCTGGCCCGATTATCTCTGAACGGAGGAAATCCATGGGGTCAGGATGGCAAATTGTCGCCTTTCCGGTGATCCTGCCCTGGCGGGAGGAGTTTTGGACCTTGCCCCTCTATTTCCCGGACCTGCTGGTTGGCGTCATCCCGGGGTGGCCGCCGCAGCTGCCCTATCAGGGAATGCCCTTGCCCCCGGAGGCGGAGCCGCACCCCCAGGAGCTCAAGCACTATCGGCCCGGAGACCTCCGCCAGTGGCAGGCCTTTCGGGACTTTCAACGGGAGCATGGAGAAGAGGCCGATTTGCTGGCGGCCCTGCGTCACTACGGGGACGGAGAGGCCGCGGCTCCGGATGAGCCGCCTTCCCGCCCTGCCTGGTCCCTGGCCTGGCAACTGGAGAAGATGCAGGCCGACCAGGACGCCAAATTACAGTTGGTGGACCAGGGGCAGGACTGGCTGCGGGAGATTCTGCAGCCGGAGACCTGGGAGGAAAGACCGTCCTTCGGGCCGGTCCCCGGGGTGGGAGAGATGGTGGACCCGGAACTGGCTCAACTGCGCTACCGGCTCTGGCGCCGGGTTATGGCCCCTTACTTTAAAGAACCCTGGGCCCCCTTGCTCCTGGGGCGCACTTCCCGTTCCCTGTTCCTGACCCTGAAAGGGTGGCCGGAGTGGACCGACCTCAGAAAGGTGCAGATTCCGTTGCCCGGGTGCCGGAGCGCCGCGGAATGGCTGGCGGCGGCCGGCGAGTCCGGCGCCGCCCCCTGGCTGGGGAAGTTTCAGGAACTTTTGGCTGGGTTGCTGGGGGCGGCGGCCGGGCAAGAGGACCTGGAGGCCGCAGCCCAGGGGCTCAAGGAATTTGTGGACCAGGAGCTGGCAGCCCGGTGGCCCTCTGCGGCAGCCTGGAGATGGGACCTGGAAGTCTGGGCCGCTTCTGCGGCCACCGAAGAAGGGGGGCCGGTGTTGTGTTGGGGCGGCGCCGGCGCCGGGGTTATGCCGGGATAAAGCATCGGACCCCTGGCCCTCCGCCTTCTGGGGATGGAACCGCGCCGCCACGTCCCCCCGGAGGGCTACTGGCTCACCTCTCCGGCCAAAGGGGGCAGCGGCCCCCATCCCCTGGCGGGGACTCCATCCCTTGCGGCCAGATTACAAGATTATTCTTCCGGTTCGGGCAGGACTTTCAAGGGGCGGGAGGAGATGATCTTCGCCGCGGCGATTTCCCGCAAGGCCATAACGACCTCTTTATTGTCTCCTTTGACCAAAACCGGCGCCCCGCGGTAAAGCTGGCGCACCCTTTTGGCCGCCAGGTGGACCAGGCCGAAGCGCGTCGGCACCTTTTCCAGACAATCTTCAATGGTAACCCGGGCCATAAGCTAGATCTCCAGTGAATCGCACAATCAGTACTCCGCTTCCCGATTAACCTTAACTTTTTTTAGTTCTGCTGTCAAAGGAGGGAGTGCCGCCCACCCTTTTCCCCGGCCAGGCGGACGAACTCCAGTTGGTCGCCCTCCTGCAGGCGATAAGAAGCCGCCACGTCCCGGCCGTTGACCAGGGCCAGGGCCCGGGGGTCGATATTCAGGGGTTCCCTTAAAGCCTGGCGCACCTCGCCCACGGATTTGCCGGCGATGGCCGCCTCCAGGTGGTGAACTCCGTAACCGACCTTCACCAGGCCGAGGCGCTCCTGGGGAACTTGTTTCAGGCGAGTCAGATCCTTAAGCTGGGCGCTCATGCCACTCCATCATTTTTTTGGTCCCCGGACCCCGGGATTGGACGGACCAGCCTCCATCCGCGCCCGGCGCCGCGAGAGCAATTCCCTGAACTCCTGGGGCGAATAGACGTGGCCGCATCCCGGGCAGCCCAGCTCCACCCCGGTTCACGAATGCCGGATGGTGATCCGGCCCTGCTGGCAGTGGACACACTTCATGGCGGTTAAAAATAGCGGGATAGCCGCGGCAAGGACGGATCCACCCGGCGGCACTCCCGCAAAAGGGCGTTGATATAGAGCCAGGCGAAACTCAGAAGGAATTCCGACCCGTACTTCCTGGCGCCATGGCTGTCAAAGGCCAACTCGCTTCCCGCCGGACCCCATCGGAAGCGGAAGGACAGGTCCCCCAGGAGGGGCCAGACCGCCTCCCAGGTCCCGGCCACTTCGGCAAAGGCGCCGCAGTCCAGGCGCCGCAGGGCCACCTCCGCCACCGCCGGGGAGAGCAGCTCCAGGATTTCCTCCCGGGCCCCCAGAGAAACGTCTTTCATGGGGCCGGCGCCGTCCGGGGCGAAATCGCTAAAGGGCAGCCACTCCGGACCGGGGCCGGGGTTGTCCAGGGTAAATTGCCCGCGGCCGTAACGGGCCAGCAGCGCCACATAGTCCCAGGCAAAGACGTAGGCGTCCTCGGTGGGGACCGCCAGGCTCTTGCGGGCAAAAAAAATCCTCAGGTCGGTGCCGAATTCCGGGTCGTGGTCGAACAGCAGGTAAATTTCCAGGGGGCGAAAGGGGGTCAGGCGCATCACCCACTGGATGGTGGCGTAGGGACGGCCCGGCAGCAGTTCGCCCCGGAAAAGCCGGGCCAGGGCCCCGGGGTCCATGCCGGCCAGCCCGGCCAGGTCCTGGCGGTACTTTTTGCGGACGTACTGGCGGACCTGGGCCTCCCAGCCGCTGCCGGCCTCAAACTGGCCCAGGGTCACCAGGTCATAAGGAAAATCCAGGGAGGGCGTCCCGATGCTCAGCTCTTCTTCGCCTCCACCCGCTGATTGAATTTCTCTGCATTGATTATAAACCGCTCGTGAATGGCCTCGCCAATCTTTTCTTTTTCGTCAAAGGCTTCCACCGTGAAGGTGATTTTGCGCCCATCCACCTGGGTGACCTCGGTGACGGCCCTGACTTCCATGCCCAGGGGAGTGGGGGCGGTGTGCTTCAGGCTCATGGAGATGCCCACCGACTGCTCCCCGGGGGCCAGGTGGGGAGCCATGAGGCCGGCGCTCACCCCTTCGAACAGCCCCCCCAGGAAAGGCGTGCCGAAGACGT
>Ga0315268_10009321_pt1 | contig 10197 bp, 10 predicted proteins | sample C1_top_MG_FD_204535 | JGI IMG/M metagenome (GOLD analysis project Ga0315268, IMG submission 204535) | Sediment microbial communities from Yellowstone Lake, YNP, Wyoming, USA - C1_top | ecosystem: Environmental > Aquatic > Freshwater > Lake > Sediment | place: USA: Wyoming | collected 2017-08-01 | reverse complement strand
ACCGAGGCCTTCCGTGCGGCTCGCTTCCGCTTCCACGGCGAGCCGGGCCGCGCTCAGGCAAGAGGGGGCGATGGACTCCACGCGCGCCGCGGCGGCTTCCGCAAACACCGCCACCGCTTCACCCTGCTCGAGAGCCTCGCGCGCCGCCACCAGGGCCGAGTGCCGATCCGCCGCCTCCGCCCCGTGCAGAATCATCCCCAGCCGCGCAGCGAGTTGCTGGGGCCAGAATCCGCGACACGCCTCCTCCGGCAGCAGGCAGCGCACCGGACGCTGGAGCGCCGTCACGAGCGCCAGGGCCCGCGCGAAGTCCGGCTTCCCGTCCAGGACCAGCATCGCGGGGCCCGCCGCGGGCAGAGCCTCCGCGGGCAGCAGCCGGACTCTACGGCAAATCCTGCGCAGCCAGACGCGGCCCAGGGCGCGCGCCATCCAGGGCCCGCCCGAGGTGCTCTCAGGAGAGGCGATCGGTTGGGCAGGAGTTGCCATCGTGAGCCGTTTCCTTACCGCCGCCCGCGCTGCTGGTGAGTTTCCACCCCTCTGCGGGGCGCTGGCAGGGCATCACTCTCCCAGCCGTCCACGGTGCCCAGCGGGCGCACAATCGTATCGTACATCCGATAGACCTTCTGAAATTTCCGCCCGGCACGGTCCTCGAGTCGCAGGCGGAAGTGCGGGGCGCCGTCGTGCTGAAAAGTGCGAATCGGAAAGTATCCCGCCAGGTTGCTTTCCACGTAGGCAGTCACATATTGCTGGTGCTTACTCCACCAGGTGAAGACGCGAATGTGGGTGAAGTCGCAATCCGGTGTGCCCGCGCGATCCGCGGCCAGATACTGCGGCACGGCGCGGCCATCGTCCTCGACAGTGTTGAGCGCCAGCCACGCCACGAGGTTGACGGTCTGGGCGTACTGCTGGATGGCCGGGGGAATATCCAGCGTTACCAGCCGCCCCAGCAGCCATCCGACCTGGGAGCCGGCGCGAACAAGATACCAGGCGTCGCGCAGGGGTTCGGCCGCAGGCGCGGCGCCGGGCGACGCCGGGCGTTCGACCAGCCGCCGGTCGAAGACTTCCACCGCCTGGTTGGCCGCGAGTTGCGCCAGTTGTGGAGCGTCGCGCGCCGGCTCAGCGCGCAGGTTCACCAGGCCCGAGGTGTGCCCGGCAGCCTGGGCCGGCTCGCGGGCCAACTCGCGCGCCAGCGCCTGGCCCTTTTCGTAGGCGGCGCCGTCGAGGATGTCCGTGAGCTCAATCCAGCCCGTGCGGCCGTCGGGGATGCGCACCCGAGCCCAACTGCGCGTCCGATCGAGGACTTCCACGCGCTCCCCCTGCCGCAGCGTCTCCACACCCAGGCGCACCTCTGCGGGCGAGTCGCTCACCGTCGCCGATTCCGGCAGAATGTAGGCCGTTTCCACGGCCGCGGGCGGGCGGTGGCGGCACGTGCGGTAGTAAAGCATCCCGCCGCCAGCGAGAGCGGCCAGGAGAATCATCAGGAAGATGTGTCTGCGACCTATGATTCAACTCCATGCAACAGAATCTTGACGCTCATTCTACACTAAGTGCATCCTAGTCAGACACCGCGCTTGCGCCCGTAAGGACCGCGCGGGTAGGAGGCAGTACGAAGGCCGAGCGTCTGTTCATTCCCGGCCCGGCCGGGCCGCTGGAAGCCTTGCTGGAGTTCGATCCGGCGCGCCAAGCGCGCGCCACGGCCGTCGTCTGCCATCCCCATCCGCTCTTCGGCGGCACAATGCACAACAAGGTGGTGTATCGCGCCGCCAAGGCAGCGATCATCGCCGGCTTGCCCACCCTGCGCTTCAATTTCCGCGGTGTCGGGTCCAGCGAGGGCGAACATGCCGACGGCCTCGGCGAGCGCGACGACGTCCGCGCCGCGCTGGACTACATCACCGGGCGTTTCCCTTCCCTGCCGGTCGTGATGCTGGGATATTCGTTCGGATCGGCTGTGGGGATCGAGGTCGGCGCCGCGGAGGAGCGCGTCGTGGCGCTGGGGGGAATCGGCGTGCCGGCCGGCATCTGGGACATCAACCTTCTCGAGGGCGTGCGCAAACCGGTGCTCATTGTGCAGGGAACGCGCGATCTGTTCGGCCCGCGCGACGCGGTCGAGTCTCTCTTCGCTTCCCTAGCCGGCCGCAAGGAACTCCACTGGATCGAAGGGGCCGACCACTTCTTTCATGCCCGGCTCGATGAAGTCCAGGAAGCCGTGCGCGCGTTCCTGGCTGAAATCGTGTAGATTCAGTAAGGGCGGTTCGCGAACCGCCCTGACGTTCCGGCGCCAGCTTCGTGTCGTAGCGGCGCTCGATGAGCGGCGTGACACGCGCATCTGGCGCGTGACCCCACGGGCGAGACGCCCGTGCCGCGCCGCAACCGGCGGTCATAGACCGCCGCTACAGGTGATCAATGGCGGATACGGAAACCGAAGGAAACGAAACCCTCTACTGTCCCAACTGCGAGGCGGAGATCGACAACCCTCTCGTCTGCGGTGATTGCGCGGCGGTCATCTGCCGCATGTGCGGCACACCGCTCGAAAAGATGGACGAGCTCGGAATGGGCTGAAGCGGGCCGAGATTCGGCGTTCGGGTTTCGGTAAAACACTCCCCCTCCTCTCGCCCACCCAGAAATCCGCATCGCGTTTTGGACGATTGCAGGAGGAATAGGCCAAGGTTGGCCGCGGGAGGTCTGAAGACAGGAGCAGGCTACCCGGGGTATCTGCCCGCGATGTAATTGTGCAGCTGTTGGATGGTTTCTTGCTGCTCGGAGATGATCCACTTCACCAAATCACCGATGGAGAGGACGCCCAATACCTTATCGTCCTCCACCACCGGGAGGTGCCGGATGCGGCGCTCGGTCATGATCGTCATGCATTCATCGACGGTCTGCCGGAGGCTCACGGTGAATACCGGGCTGGCCATGATCTCGCGGACTTCCGTCTCCTTGGAGAGTCTTCCCTTGAGCACCACTTTGCGGGCGTAATCGCGCTCGGAAAGTATGCCCACCAGCTTCCCCTCCGACATCACCAACAAGGCCCCGATGCCCTTCGTGGCCATCAGCTCGACGGCCTCATACACGGACTGCTCGGGGCTCACGGAGTAGATCTGGTTGCCCTTCTGCTGGAGAATCAGTTGAACAGTTCCGGTCAGATTCATAGGTCAGTGGGAAGCGGGTCACGCGGCAAGGGCTTCTCTCCCAGGCCTCGGCGATTTGTGGCTCACCCCGGCCTCATCCTAGCGCCAGCCTGTTATGCGGTCAAGACAAACATCGGGGTCCGGGTTTCGGGACTCGGGGTTCGGGCAGACATCTCCGCATTGTGGTTTCGCGAACCTCGATCACCGAATGCCGAAAACGGTTTCCTAGTACTTCAGCAGATCTCTTGTCACCCGGACGATATCCGCCGGCTGCGGGAGCACGGCTTCTTCGAGCACGGGGTGATACGGCACAAAGACATCCTTGCCCGCCAGGCGCTTCACGGGAGCATCGAGGAATTCAAACAGTTCTTCGGCAATGCGGGCGGCGATTTCCGCGCCATAACCCCAGGAGATATGATCTTCGTGGAGCACCAGCACGCGGCTGGTCTTCTTCACCGACGCGGAAATCAGCTCCCAGTCGTAGGGATTGAGTGAGCGCAGATCCAGAATCTCCGTTTGCACGCCTTCCTGCTCGAGCGTCTTCGCCGCCTGCACTGACCGCACGACGAGTGAACCATAAGTGACAATAGTAACGTCGGTCCCTTCGCGCACCAGCTTCGCCTTGCCGAACGGAATCATGTAGTCGGGCCCGGGGTAGGGGCTGCGGTTGTGCGTTTGCCGGTAGAGATGCTTGGGTTCGAGGAAAAGCACCGGGTCGTCGCAACGAATCGCCGTGCGCAGCAGGCCGTTGGCGTCGAGCGCGGTCGCGGGCATGACCACGCGCAGTCCCGGCTGATGGGTGAAGATCGTTTCGCCCGACTGGCTGTGATAGATGGCGCCGCCCGCCAGGTACCCGCCAATCGGCGCGCGCATCACCAGCGGGCAGGAGAAAACGTTGTTGGAGCGCCAGCGAAAGTTGATCAGCTCGTCGCGGATCTGCATCATCGCCGGCCAGATGTAATCGAAGAACTGAATCTCCACCACCGGCTTCAGCCCGCGCGTCGCCATGCCGATGGCGCGCCCGACGATGCTCGCCTCGGCGATGGGAGCATTGAAGCAGCGCGCGCTGCCGAACTTGCGCTGTAGGCCGTGCGTGACTTTGAAGACTCCGCCCTTGCCCTTGAGCTTGGCGAGGTCTTCCGCGTGGCTGCAATCCGCCACGTCCTCGCCGAACACCACCACGCGCGGATCGCGCGCCATCTCATCCCGCAGGCAGGCGTTGATGAGGTCCACCATCGTCTTCTCATCACCGTGGAACTTGGGGGGACGGTCGAAATGTTCACCGGTGGGATCGACCGCGGGCGAGTAAACGTAATCCATCACCGTCGCAGGCGAAGGCGGTTCGGCGGCCAGCGCCTGGTCGGCAGCCGCGCGCACTTCCGCTTCCACGGAAGACTGAAGCTCCTTCAACTCCTTCAGGCTCAGGATGCGCTCGCCCGTGAGCAGCTTCGCCATCTTGTGGACAGGATCGCGCCCGGCCTCCTGGCGGCGAATTTCCTCGGGCTTGTAGACCCGTTCGTCGTCGGAGAGCGAATGCGAAAAGGGCCGGATCACATGGGCATGAATGAGCGCCGGGCCGCGGTGCCCGCGCACGTATTCGACCGCCTGACGCGCCGCCTCGTAGCTCTCCGGAAAGTCCGTGCCGTCGCACTCCAGGGTCAGCAGGTGGGGAAAGCTCTTCACCAGCTTGGAAATGCTTCCCCCCGCCGTCTGGTGATCGACGGGCGTGGAAATCGCGTAGCCGTTGTCCTGAACCACATAAAGCAAGGGCAGCTTGCGCAGGCACGCCCAGTTGAGCGACTCCCAGAATTCGCCCTCGCTCGTCGCTCCGTCGCCGAGTGAGGTGTAAACCAGCTCGTCGGCATGAAAGCCGGAGGCGAGCTGCGCCGCTTCCTGCACCACGGAGAAATACAAGGTGGCGTCCGCCGCCCCCACTGCATGCAAGACCTGCGTGCCCGTGGGGCTGGAACGCGCCACGATGTGGAGCGGCTTCGAACTCCAGTGCGAAGGCATCTGGCGTCCGCCCGAGCAGGGATCGTCCTTGGCGCCGACGGCCTGGAGCAGCATGTCGAGCGGCGTCTGGCCGACCTGCAGCACGAAGGCGCGGTCGCGATAGTAGGGATAGAACCAATCGACGCCGGGCCGCATGTGCAGCGCCGCGGCCACTCCGATGGCCTCGTGTCCCACGCCGTTGATCTGAAAATAGGCGCGGTTCTGGCGCTTGAGTTGGATCTCCTTGTCGTCGACCTGCCGCGAGAGGTACATCGTGCGGTAAGCGCCGACAAGCAACTCCCGCGAAAGCTTGACAGCTTTCTGGACCTGACTCGCTACGGTGGCCATTGAGCCTCGCCCAAGGTAAGGTAACGAAAGACTATCGTTCCGCGCAGACTCCGGTGGGGTATTACCCCGTGCCATTATCAAATTCTGAGAATGCAAAGTCAATTGCCAGGTTGTCCGCCGCCACCGAACAGCCGGGAAAACACGGCCAAGGTTTCAGATGGCAAGTGCCCGAAGCGCCATCTCGCAGTTCGCTCATAACCTTCGGCGATTGACATTCTAGGACGCAATCTGTGGCGCGCGATTTACTGCTTGGCGCTCTCGCCGGAGGTGGGAGCAGTGGCCACTTGCGCCTCCGCCGCGGCGTGGGGCAGGCCGGAGCCGGAACCCTCGAGCGTACGGTTGACGACGAAGGTCAGTTCGGTGCCCTGAATGAGAATGATTTCCTTCTGATGTTTGAAGAGGTTGTAGAGGAGGGCGGTGCTGGCTCCAATGCCGGCGCCGTACAGGATATCGCCACCCATGCTGGGACCGCCGCAGTTGCCGTAGTAGCGGCAATTGATCTCGTGACCGATGCCCACGGCGCTGCCCACGCCGGCGCCAGCGGCGGCGCCCATGCCGGCATCCTTGGCGGCGTCTTTCTTGCTCTTGCCGCAGCCGACGATGGTGCCTTCCTCGTCGCTTCCCGTGTTACCACACACCCCGCCGCGCGCATCCTCCAGCGTGCTGGAGAGCTGAATCTTCTGCTCTTCAGGCGTCACGATGGAATCGAGCACCAGGCGCATCTGCGCCTTGGCCTTGATGCGTCCCGCCGGCTTCACAAAGGCGACGTGACCGCTCACCAGACTCCCTTCCGGAATCACGGTCTCCTGCCCGGCGGTGGAATCCGCCATCACCTGGCCAGTGAAAGCATCGCCGGCTTTGCTGGTCTTGGAGGTGATCGTCGTCCCCAGCCTGATCCTCAGGATGGTCCCTGCTGGGATGGTTGGCGTCTCGGTCGTCCCTGAGGCTGGGAGCGAAATCGCCGTGGAGAGCGTGAAGGCCGCTAGAATCGCGAGCGTTCGTTTCATGAGGAGCACCATCCTTTGCGCCGGAGCGTGGGGGCGTTCGGCGCATGCCGCGTCCTGGAGTGAAATTCACCACCCCGGGCGCGGCGCCGCACAATATTCCTTCCCCTGTGTTCCTATGATGATTCGATTCAAATGCGCCAAGTCTGGTTGCACGCCCTCATGCCCTCTATTTCTTGGCTGGCGCAGCCGGTGCCGGAGGGGGTAGCGGGGGCGGCGGAGTGAACGTCAGTTCCTGCTTCACGGCGTCGGAGACCTTGTCGGCGTTGGCGAGCAGGATACTGACCTGCCACATCTGCTCCTCGGAAAGCGAGGCCTGGAAGCCCGGCATGCCAGAGAGCCGGATGCCGTTCCTTACTTTCCAGTAACTTTCGCCGGGTGGGTCGTCGGTCACCATGGATCCGGGCTCGAGCAGTTGCGGCGGGTGAGGCGACATGCCTTTGGCGACGGGCGATTCCGGCCGGCCCAGCATCCCGTGGCAGCCGTTACAGTAATACTTGTAGACCTGCGCTCCGGCCAGGAATGTACCTTCGTTGGCCGCCAGCGGCACACTCTTTGGCATCTCACGGTCCATCCGCGCGTGGAGGGCCGTCTGGGCGAAAAACGCTTCCAGCGGCAGCGGGCGGTCAGGAGCGGCAACCGGCGCACGGCCGGAAAGGAAATACAGATACAACAACACAGGTACCACACAAATCCCCAAAATCAGTCCCGTAATGAATGCCTTCACGGCTCGATACACCTCCCAGTGATCGCTCTCACCAGCCGGAAGATATCACCAATGCCAGCGCGCGGCGAGCGCCTCCCCCGGCGTGTCGTAGGGGCGGTTCACGAACCGCCCATCGTTCCCATTCGTCACAGGGGCAATTCGTGAATTGCCCCTACCTCTGTTTCCCGCGCCGTAGGGGCGATCCATGAATCGCCCCTTTTCCCTCGGCTCACGCCCGCCCCGGCTCGTGCCGGAAACGGGCCGGGGAACCGCCCCGCCACCGTTCCCCTGGAAACATGGCAGAGCCGCAAAGTTTCTGGGCAACGAAACTCTGCGCTGCCGTGCTTGCGATCAATTCGTGAAATGTCAGGGGCTTAAACCCCAAGTCCACATTACCCGCTACCCGCCTTCTGCTTCTCCAATTTCCAGTAGATCGAATAGCACCGTATCTACGTAACGCTTCACCCGGTGAACCTCACGGCGGGCGGTTTCAACGTGCGTAGCAAGAGACGCTCTGTTGTACACAGCCCGCGTCACCTCTCCAGCGAGTGACTCCACAAGCTCGACCGCTTTTTCTGCGCTTTCTGTTTGGGTCTTGTTGCGCTCGCGAGACCTGAGCACAAAACGGACCTTTTGTTTCATGGTCGGTTTCGTCTGGTTCTGTTCCAACTTGAACCCTGGTTGCTTCATGACTTCACTGTCCGGAGCAAGATGGTCTAGGGTTTCTCGTAACGCCTCGCGGAACTCGGATGCAGTACCTCTGTAAGACAATCGACTATGGGTTTGAAGATCAAGAATACCCTGCCGATACGACGCAGCAGCTGACGGAATATAGTTTTCAAGCGTGCTGAGGATAAGCTGTTCAGCTTTGCTAAGATCTGAAAGCGATGTGCCTGATATCCCCTTCGAGGACACGCGTGAAAGGCAAACGATGTTCAACTCGGATAGCCGCTTTCTTAGCATTCCGAGAACTCTCACGTACGTCCGTCTTGAGTTGTTCCCTTGTGAGAGCCGCAAAAGGTCCTGCCATTCTTCGTCCACCGCGAGTAGGGCCTCCGTCTGGCCAATTGTGTTCATAATCTGTTCGCGATGCTCAGAAAAGTAGGACGATGCAAGTGCGACGACGGCATCCTTGGTTTGGCGATCATTCAGGTTCACGGACCTCCCGCGGCGAACCTTACCCTGCAACGCGGTTAAATGTTCAAGTAACTGCCCCAGCATCCCACTGCCCTCCGACCGCTGTTGGTCATGACTTCGTTCGATTCTTCGCGTGGACTTTCTTCTTCGGGCCGACCGCGGTTCCGGAGCCGCGAGGCATGCTATGGACGACAAGATTGTGCCCAACAGCGTTGAGCTTGTACTCTCCGCTGCCAGCCCCGTCAAAGTACCCAGCCGTCTTCGCGTTGGCCAGCGTGACTCTAGTTTGGGTCGGCAATCGAAATCCGGCAATCTTGAAGTAGGTTTCAATGTCCTTCTGGTTGACTGTGCTTTTCCGTTGCTCGGGCGGGGCGACACTGGAGAGATAGTAGGCAACTAGGGCCGCCATCTCGTTGGCGGAACGTGGTTTCTTCTCTTCCTTGAGAGTCTTAATGTGAACCGCTGATTCCTTCCTTGCTGGCGACTCCACCTTCTCGGACTGGACGAGCTTCGGGAGAATGTCGCGCTGCTCGCTAGAGCGACTGAACCCTTCGAGGTCCAGTCGTTTCGCAACATATTCCAACACACTCATACGTGCTTTTGCTGAAAGCGGACCAAGCGAAGCTAACACGTTGCGTATAGCTTCAATCTCCTGGTCAACTGGATCTGTCATGGGTCACCTCGAGTCTGTACGCTTTATCGCTGCGGGTCGGAACCTTCGCCGCTGGGCCAAGGGATTCGACCGCGACCGCGCTGTCACCACAACGTCATCTTTACGTCTATATACACCCGAGAGGAGGGTGAAATCAACAGCGGGAGAGGGTAATAGGAAATTGGAAGTAGGAAGTAGGAAATAGGGGGGCGAAAAGGCAGGAGGCGGAGTGCGGAATTCTGAATTCGGAATTTCCTTTGGCCCTCTACCCGTTTTGTGATAGCTTTGGCGAAGAAAAGGCGAAGAAGGCAGGGACTGGGTGCTAGGGACTGGGGGAAGGAAAAGCGAGGAGCCAGGATTCAGGATTCAGGGAAAGACAAGGGGGAGAGGCGGTGAAGATTCAGGAGGCAGGATTCAGGGAAGTGCGAAGGGCAGCGGGTTAGGGACGGCGGACCACGGACAGTAGACAGCGTACAATACAGGAACCGGAGGCGGGGCGAAGTGAAGCGGGACACAAAATCGTTGGAAATCGTAGGGGCGCAGGAAGTGGCGCCGATTGTGCGCGCCCTGGAAGAGCTTCGGGAGAAGTTCAGCCGGGGCGACATGCCTGTGGCCGCACCGGTGCGGGGCGGCGTGACGGCGCTCAAGCACTTCCCCGCGCGCGAGGCGCGGCTGGCGCCGTTTCCCGATTTCCTGCCCACGCGGCTCGTGGACATCCTGCGGGCGCGTGGCATCGAGAGTCTGTACTCGCATCAGGCAGCGGCGTGCGAGCTGGCGCGCGCGGGAAAGAATTTTGTGGTGGTGACGCCCACCGCCAGCGGCAAGACGCTCTGCTACAACCTGCCGATCCTCTCGGCGCTCGTCGAAGACCCGGAAGCGCGCGCCCTCTACCTTTTCCCCACCAAGGCGCTCTCGCAGGATCAGCTCGCGGAACTGAATCGCTGGACGGACAAGCTCGGCGACGAGGTGCGCACCTTTACCTACGATGGCGACACGCCACAGGACGCGCGGCGGGCCATCCGCGCCCGCGGCAACCTGGTCATCACCAATCCCGATATGCTGCACACCGGCATCCTGCCGCACCACACCAAGTGGGAGCGGCTGTTTGAGAACCTGCGCTACGTGGTGATCGACGAGTTGCACTACTACCGCGGCGTCTTCGTCAGCCACCTCGCCAACGTCCTGCGGCGGCTCAAGCGCATCGCGAAGTTCTACGGCTCGACGCCGCAGTTC
>Ga0315268_10009320_pt1 | contig 10198 bp, 9 predicted proteins | sample C1_top_MG_FD_204535 | JGI IMG/M metagenome (GOLD analysis project Ga0315268, IMG submission 204535) | Sediment microbial communities from Yellowstone Lake, YNP, Wyoming, USA - C1_top | ecosystem: Environmental > Aquatic > Freshwater > Lake > Sediment | place: USA: Wyoming | collected 2017-08-01 | reverse complement strand
ATGCGCCGGCCCTCAAGGCCGCTATCTGGAGCCAGTTCGAAGCAAAGCCAATCGCGGGTATGAGTAAGCCCGTGAGAGCGTAGCCGAAGTTCATAGGAGGCTTTCTTCTTTCTATTCGATCGCTCACGTAGCCAGAGAATGGCTTGGCGAAACTTGATGCACCATCAGACAGGCCCTCAATCAAGCCCAGAGCCGCAGCGGAATACTTCAGGTCAAGCGTAAGGAAGAACGGTAGGATCGCCGTCGCCATTTCATGACTCGCATCGCTCAGAAGGCTCACTAAACCCAGAAAGAAGACATTCCAAGATAACCAGCTAGACTTCCTGCTCATTTCGTTCACCTGAAATTCTTGCCGATCGTCTCAGTTCTATTAACTGGTCGGCTGCCAACACCCACCGCAGGCTCCAACGGCATTAATAAATCGTAACGATCGTTACATCGCATTAGGGCGGTGTTATGAAAGATCCGCTTCGGTCGGTCATCTTGGCCTTTCGACGAAAGCAGGGTGCCAAGAATGACTTGGGTGGATCAGGTGCCAGCAAGAGGCACGCTACTGACCCCTATCGATTCCATTTGGAGGACGCATTTGGTAAGGGAGGATGTCCAGTGTGTTGGCTTCTGACAAGACACGACGAGCGGTCCTTTGATTCTTTGTTATACGAGTTCGTCAATGATGTTGGTGTCAGAGACGAGATCAGGCAAACGCTTGGATTCTGCAACTATCACGCTTGGGTACTCCATCAGGTCGCAACGGACCTTTTCCCAGGGAAGCTAAGCGTGGGTGGTGGGCAGATGGGGATCGGCATCATTTACCTCGACCTTGTGGAGACGCTTATCGGACGCCTGAAAGCGTTCTCGTCTTCCGCCTCAAAGCGTCATGCCAAAACCCTAGCCGCCCCCTCGAAGAGCACGGGTACCGTATGTCCTATGTGCAGTGCGCGGGCCCAGTTTGAACTCTGGTATCTCGAAAGCATTCTTCGCAACATTGCAGTGAAAGATTTTGCGGAGAAATATGCGACTTGCGATGGATTATGTGCGATTCACTTGCTGAGGGCTCTGGAGCTGTCAGGGTTCGATGGTAACAAGAGAGCGCTGGCTTCCGCTGAGATTAGGCGCCTCGAGGAATTGTCGGTCGATCTGCACGAGTTCTTGCGGAAACACGATTATCGGTATGCGAGTGAAGGCTTCGGAAAAGAAGGCGGCTCTTGGCTCCGGGCGGTTAGAAAGATATCAGGTGAACGTTATGCTGCACCGACCAAGACACCGTCTTAGTCCCCGGTCTACCCCCTCAAAGTCTTGAACCGGAATTGGCCGCTGCACCAGAGGGTGAAGGGTTAATGGGTACTGAAGAAGCCTAGCCGAGTTCTTGATACAGTTCATCCAACATATTCGATAACCTCGAAATGTGAGGCCTCCAAGCGTCTTGAACATCGTCAGGCATCTGGCCAAATGCTCGACCAACTTTCTCAGGCTTGAGAGCGTCGAGAGTATTCCAAATCTCGCTTAACTGAGCGATGATGTGCCATCTGAGGGACTTGTGGGTAACTTCCAGACTGAAGAGTTCCTTGATCTGTCTAATTTCGTCGAGCATTGATCTAGCGATATCGAGCATCTTTATCCTCGTTTTTGGGTCAATGTCATTGATTGTGGACTGCAGAACGGCATCAGGCTCCTCGCCCGTCTGCTGCAGTTCCTGGCTTATTTGATGGAGCTGCTTCTCTATGATGAGGAGGTCACTTGTCAGAACCCTCTTGTGGTTGTCTTTCATGATAATCTCCTCGGAAAACGCTCGAGCTCTACGAACTCTCACTCTTCACCGCGATTGGTCCTAGATGGGTTGTGCCGATGAGCTTGAGGATGCCTCTTTCGACTATGTCGACCTCCGAACCAAAGCCCTCCTTCGCAAAGCGATAGTCGTGTTTCATGATGAACTCTGACAGCTCAAACTTGATGCGCGTGAAGGAGCTCGCTTGGAGGGGCAGGATGGTCTTGAGCACGGAGGCAAAGTTGCGCTGGTCTAATCGTCGAGAGGCAACCTGCGTTACCTCCACCAGGTGGGGCAAGCATAATCCCCTCGACTCTTTGAGAACATCGTTGAAGGCTTCACTTTGAACTATCATTTGAATCAAAGTCTCGATATGTGATGCGTTCATTTCCAGCAGATGCAGACAAAACGGGCATTGCGCCTCCACGTAGCCAAGCCTCGCGACAACTTTTCGTGCGAACCGTCGTAGCGATTCAGGATTCTTCCTCAAGAGCCTCCTTTCAAGGGTTGACTTGAGGTCGTTGCGTCTCAAGATATCGATCAAGGAGTCGCTATTCTTACGTAGGTTTTCGATTGTCTGCACCCGGTCATTCACCAGACTTTCAAGGACCAAACTAAGACCGAGTTTCTCATCGTGAGCCTCTGCAAATCTGAGCATCTGATGTGAGTGGTACCTACAGAAGCCTCGGGAGCTGATGATTTTGTCTCTGGACCAAGGGTCCATTATCCATTGGGAATAGAATGTCTCGAAAAACCGATTCTCACTCTTTTCGACAAGGTAACACAGTGGACACTCTGTGCCTTCCCTGATGGCATCCTCGATCGCGATGGTTGGAATGCTTGGCTCCATCACTCAGACCTCGCTAAGATAATTGAGCACGCCGAGATTGCATGCCACGTCGATTCGAAAGTCGAGATACCCATGAAGATGGATCTGCGGAAACCACCGTTCATGTTCTGGAATCTTGCAATCAGATTCAACGTCTGAGATGGAAATCTATAGTTCTTCCCCAAGACGTGGAGGCACTTCACTCCGAAGTAGATGTCATCCATGATGATGTACGGATCACGGCTCTCTGGATTTGTTCTGAATCCTCCGCTGGGAATCTCACATGACCTCACCCATTCCTCCGTGTCGCGTAGCGTCCTCACATCAAACCCAAGTAGGCTGAGACTTGCCAGCGCATGATATGTTGCGCCCGCCCTTGAGTAGCCAGACGTTCCAAAACTGCCATTAGAATTTTGGCCAGCCAGGATGATGTCCTTCGTCTTTGCGAAAGAGAGATTGTGTTCAACGGGTCTCAGAAGCTCAAGGGATAGGTACGTCGCTTCGAGTTCGGAAGGTGATTCGATGTCCGCCTCAAGAACGCCGAACCCTCCATGCGTGGCCTGAAGAGAGAGAACGAAGTCCTTGAACGGTCTATGAGGTTTCGCTCTCAGCTCATCCAATGTCCTGACAACATAGTATGCCACGTTGATGGAGTCGAAACTTCCATCTTCATGTTGTAGGCGTGTCATGAAGTCGATGGTCTTGGCGACATTCTTTGGTTCGGTTCCCAACGCCTTGAGGGCCTGAATACCGTAGTACGTGTCGGCGGCTGACGATTCAGCTCCTTGGGCAAAGGAATAGCCGCCATCCTCATTCTGCCGTCTCTGAATATAGCGAAGCACTTCGGCGATTGCGATATGTCTCTCTAGACCTGTCGAGGTTGTTCTGGAAGCATGTGCCTCCATCAGAGTCTCACCTTTCGGAGCTAATGATGTAGAAGCTATCAGCCTGACATGGTTGTCAGGCGGTTAAGGTGAGCCTCATCACCTTGGCGACTTTAGCCGGCTCACGGGCACGACGGAAGTCATTGATTCTTAAACTTTGCTCGCACCGGTGCACACAGCTTCGTTCGTCGCCTTAGTGGACAAAGGCTTTGCGACCTGCGTAGACAGCCGCATTGCCTAGCTGTTCCTCGATGCGGATCAATTGGTTGTATTTTTCAACGCGTTCGCCTCGGCATGGTGCGCCTGTCTTGAGGTGACCGGTGCCCATCGCCACGGTGAAGTCGGCGATGAAGGTGTCCACAGTTTCACCGCTGCGGTGCGATATCATTGCGCCCCAACCAGCCTTGCGCGCCATCTGAATCGCCGCGATCGTTTCGGTCAGTGTGCCGATCTGGTTAGGCTTGATGAGGACAGCGTTTGCAACGTTTTCGGCGATGCCGCGTGCGATGCGCTGCACGTTAGTGACAAACAGGTCGTCGCCCACCAGTTCGATCCTATCCCCCAAGGTCATGTTGAGTAGCTTCCAGCCGCTCCAATCGTCTTCGGCCATGCCGTCTTCGAGCACAACGATGGGGTACTTCTTCACCCAATCAGCGTACGTTTCCACCATCTGCGCTGACGTCACCGTGCGGTTTTCTGTCCGCAGGTGATACAGCTTATCCTCGTAGAAGCCGGTCGAAGCTGGATCCAAGGCGATGGCGATCTGTTGACCGGGCTTGTAACCGGCTTCTTCGATTGCCTTCAAGATCAATTCGACGGCTTCCGCGTTAGTCTTCAGTGGAGGAGCAAAACCGCCTTCGTCCCCTACGCCTGTCGTGTAGCCCTTCTCCTTGAGCACACGTTTCAGCGCGTGATATGTCTCGCTACCCCACCGCAATGCCTCGCGAAAGTTCGGAGCGCCGACTGGTGCGATCATGAACTCTTGGAAATCGGTGCCCTGCCAGTTTGCATGGACACCGCCATTCAGAATGTTGAACATTGGCACTGGCAGAATGTTTGCCGATTCGCCACCCAAGTAGCGGTACAGCGGTAGACTGCGCGCGCTAGCCGCCGCCCGTGCCACTGAAAGGCTCACCCCCAAGATGGCGTTCGCGCCCAACTTGCTCTTAGCGGAAGTCCCATCCGCGTCCAATATTGCCTGGTCAACTCTGGATTGATCCAGCGCGTCCATACCGAGTACGACTTTGGCGATGTCCAGATTGACATGCTCGACGGCTTTTGACACGCCCTTTCCGCCGTAACGGTTCTTATCACCATCCCGCAGTTCTAGCGCTTCATGAACGCCGGTGGACGCGCCGGACGGAACAGCCGCCCGGCCCCACGCGCCGCTTTCTAGCTCAACCTCAACTTCGACTGTCGGATTGCCGCGGGAGTCCAAAATCTCGCGGGCATGGACCTTCTTCACAGCTGTTGACATTTTCCCTTCCTGTTTTGCAAGTAATGGATCAACGGTACGTGCTTCTGGCATGTTTAATGATTACCTTAGACGCCATTCGAGGCGCGTTTCGGAACCGCAAACGAGCTCGGCCCACTTCAACTAACGATACTAGCCATTGCTCGCGTTAGGGAGCTCTGAGTTGCGTTGCTAATAGCCTAGGCACCAATAGTAAAATGATACACCTGAGCGACGGAATGGAAAGGAAGGAACTGCTGCTCGTGGAAGGTGACGGGCCCGCCGGGAAGCGAACCTGCCATGTGACCGGGTTCACTCGTTCACCTAGAACTGCGTTTTCTTGTACAGCACCATGACCGCGAGTGCCTGGAGGAGGATAACCCAGGCCAACAGGATTCCCAGATCTATGGCGAAAAGGATGCTCGGAACCATCATGGCTTCTCTCAACGCATCGATCACGTAGGTAAGTGGTGTCAGGTAGGACAGGACACGCAGTTGAAGTGGGAGGGCCTGTATTGGAATGAAGACTCCACCGATGAATATCATCGGCAGCCTAAGAGCAGTCAACGACATATTCGCGGTCGGCATATCCTTTGCAGCCGCTGCAAACAGCATCCCAAGCGCAGAGAAAGCGAAAGCCCCTGCGACTATCGCGACTACGAAAAGAAATGGATTCGCTATGCGTCCCCCACTCAGCAGAGTAGCTCCTATTGCCGTAATGAGTGAGAGCATTATGCCGAAGGCGGAACCAGCCAGTGACTTGCCGAGGACTATGGTTGCGGTTGAAACGGGGGCGACCTGAAGAATCTCGTAGGTCTCTGTCTGTTTCTCGATCGTAATAGATATCGCCTCGACGGAAGATGCTCCGAAGAGGGAGACCATGCCGACGAGTCCTGGGATCAGAAGATCTGGTGGGATTTCGCGTCCAAGAGAGAAGGAAAGGTACACAAAAGCCGGTATCAGTATCGCAAACCCCAGTATCTGAGGCTTGAAGTAGTAGATCTTAGCGTCCTTCTTGGCAATGCAAGCCGCCTTGCTCATGACATCGGAGATGGACTTGCCCGGGCGGTTTGAGTATGCGTCAGCCATGTTGACCGCCGCCCTTTGCAGCTCGGAGAAATTCCATCCTCTCGACTTGAACCGCGTCTAGCCCAGTATGTCTGACGAAGACGTCTTCCAGACTGGGTTCCTTGGTGTTCAAGCTGACAATCTTGAGACCGTTCGATCTGGCAAATTGAGCTAGTTCCCCGATGGTGATGCTGGCATCTGATGTGTGGATCTCGTACTTGTCACCCTGCCTCGTAATGCCCCTCACATCTGGACGGGAGTGGAGGAACCTTTCCAGAGCGTCTCCATCTCTGTCGAACGACACTTCAACGACATGTTCGCCCTCCAGGGAGCATTTCAATTTCTCAGGAGAGCCTTCCACGACGATCTTACCCTGTCTTATTATGGCTACTCGGTCGCAGAGCTGGTCGGCCTCATCGATATAGTGAGTCGTCAGAAAGACCGTGACACCTTCCCTGTTCAGTTCTCTGATAATCGACCGGATAAGCCTAGAGCTTTGCACGTCCAACCCGCTCGTGGGCTCGTCGAGGAAGAGAACCTCTGGACGGTGAAGCAGCGCAGCAGCTATGCGTACTCGGCGTTTCATGCCCTTGGAATATCCGAGTAGACGGTCGCTTCTTCTATCGTAGAGTTGGAAGGCTTCAAGCAGTTGCCTGGCTCGCGTTTCTCTCGTGAGCTTGTCGACTCCGTAGAGTTCGCCGATGAACATCAGGTTGTCCCATGCGGACAACTCATTGTAGAGATTGCTAACTTCGGATACGACGCCGATCCTCTGCTTGACCGCTAGGGTTTCCCGAACGCAGTCTCGACCGGCAACCCTTGCGGTTCCGGACGTGGGTTTCGTCAGGCCTGTCAGCATGCGGATGGTAGTCGTCTTGCCAGCACCGTTCGGTCCGAGAAGACCATAGAACTCGCCCCTCGCCACCCCGAAGGTGACACCGTCGACAGCTGTGACATTACCATAATGCTTGGTTAGGTCAGTGACTTCGATTGCGTTCTCCATTCTCTTCCATCTTCACTCGATACTATCGCTTCAATTCCTTGATCTGTTCCTCAACTGCCGCAAGCTCCTTCTTCAGCCCGTCCGCGTATGCTTCCAAGTCCTTGGTTCGTTCTTCCCTTGTGAAGAATCGTCTACCGCGGTATCCGTGATGTTCGTGTCGTCCTCCACAGCCGCAACCACATCCACACATGTTCGCATTCCACCTCCAGCCGTCACTACCAGAAACGAAGCACTTAAACTACAGAGTTAGTAGTAACGTAGGAACTATGTGCGAGCGAAGTAGCAAGCCCGACCATCTCTGTCTCTGTCCACTCGAAGGCGTCATAGACACTATAGGTAAGAAATGGACCCTGCTGGTCGTCAATGCTATTGGAAATCATGGAACACTCAGATTCAGCCGGATGATGGAGGAGCTACAGGGAATCAGCCCCACGACCTTGACTGACACACTCCAAGAACTCCAACGTGAAGGGCTAATCATGAGGGAGTCATTCGCTGAGATACCCCCGAGAGTGGAGTATTCCCTGACAAACGATGGCACACAGCTTAGGAAGGCAATCCTTCCCCTGCTGCAATGGGCATCAACAAGAAACGCCCCAACCAAAAAGAGATGCGCAGTTAGGTACAGGCAAATCGCTGCTCATAAGATAACGAGAACTCCGGAATAGAGCCCCAGAAACTCAGAGCCTTTCATCCATGGCGTTTGGCTGCTAGAATGTGGGCAAAGGAAGAGGTCTGAGTTCTCGACCTTGATGCGAGGCCAAGATAAGCTCCTAATCGACATGCCCGGCTCTTCGGAACAGGGCTCTCTCTGAGTTCTTCATCTTGTGCCTTCGTACAGAGCTCATCTCGACGCTAGCCAACGATTCAGATCCCCTACAGTCCGAGCTTTCTGAATACGTAGTACTTCGGAAAATCCAGAGCAAAAGTGAATGCAGCTGAGAATCCAAGAATGAACAGCACCTCGTACACTGTGAGTTGTGGCACAATGATGCCGTATATCCCTAGCAGCGCAAATCCGACTACGGTGGCTAGGCTCGCGATGAGCAGTTCTCTGCCAGGCTGCGAGGACCAGCAGCGTCTTCTCTCCCGGACGATGAATACTCTAAACTGACTTGTGACAACGAGCATCAACATTACGAAGCTTTGAAGCGGCCCCCATGCCAGGCCGAAGTAATCTATTCCGATCAAGACCGCAATCGCGCCCTCCAAGACGAGCAGGGTGCCTATGACAAGCGACGCCAGAGTAATCTTCCGTACGTTCCAAAGATTCGGACTGCTTGTGTACTTCACGTTGTCAGTTGCGAGTGACATTGTGATGAAATCGTTTGAGAAAACGATCAGTACCATGCCCAAGACAGAGACCAAGGCACCATGTAACCAGAAATAGCCTAGGGTAAGCAAGCCCACAAGCTGTACGACCTTCGTGACCTTGTTTATCACCCACGTGAGCATTCGCTGATAGATCTGTCTGCTCGTCTTTATCGCTTCGATTATCTGCTGTGTACCTGGCTCTGTCAGGACTATGCTTGCAGATGCTTTTGCAACGTCTGTTGAGTTGCTTACAGCCACGCCCACTTCTGCTTGCCTGAGGGCTGGTGCGTCGTTAACGCCATCCCCAGTCATTCCGACCATGTGTCCTCTGGATTGTAGGAGTTTGACGATTCTGTACTTGTCCTCAGGATATATCTGCGCGAAACCATCATACTCGTCAAGGATCCTTGCTTGTTCCGCCTCGCTTAGAGTAGCAAGATCAGACATTCGGTAGATCTTGTCGCCAATCGACACCTGTCGTGCTATCTCCTTGGCAACCGCGATGTTGTCGCCTGTGAGCATCTTCGGCGTTACGCCGAGTATCCTCAGCTCCTCTATCACCCTCTTTGAGTCTGGCCTAGGCGGATCAGCTAGCGGGAGGAAACCGACAAGCCGAAAACTGTTCGAAGCATCTCCTTCCGATGTCGCGACTGCTATTGTTCTGTATCCCTTCAAGGACAGCTCCTCTACAATCTTGTTCGCCTGGGTTCGGGTTTCCTCGCTGATCGAGCGGCAAATGGACATTATCACTTGGGGGGCCCCTTTGGTGACTTTGAAGCGCTCCCCTTTCCTGTCGATGACTGCCTCCGATCTCTTGGTTGCAGGGTCGAAAGGAGTGAATGAAATTTGTCTGAATGCACTCGTATCTATGCCGGCAGCTCTCACATATTCCACTACTGTGAGATCTATCACATCTTTGGTTTCCTCTCTAGACGCCAAGCTTGCCGTGAGGGCCACGTCCTCTTTCTTGAATCCTTGGAACGACATCGGTTCGCTGATGGACAGCTTGTTCTGTGTGATTGTGCCTGTCTTGTCTAGGCAGAGTAGTTCCATCGAGGCTGCGTCTTCAATCGAGTCGAGCCTGGTCACTAGTGCCCCCTTCTTAGTGAGTTCTATTGCCCCCACGGATAGCACCACAGCGAAAACTGCCGGAAGTGCAACGGGAACTGCACCCAGCAGGAAAGTCAACGCGAGGTTTAGCATTGATACTATGTCGGCGTGGACTAGTGCCGCGTCAGCGACAACCATGATCAGCGCTGCGGTGCTAAGATACATCATGTACTTGACGACGGCCATCATTATTTGCTCTTGATGCGATACTGGCTTGGCTATCCTGACTAGTTGAGCTGTCTTGCCGAAGTATGTGTTCGCTCCAGTGTTAACCACGATGGACCTGGCTTCTCCTCGCTGCACCACAGAACTCGAGTAGACAATTCCCGGTTCACGGACGCTTGCCGGAAGAGATTCCCCCGTCAGAGCTGACTGGTCGACTGAAACTCGACCGTCACCCAGAACTTTGGCATCGGCCGGTACGAGATCGCCAAGCCCGATACCGATTATGTCCCCCGGGACCAAATCCCAGGCATCTTGGATTTTCCATTCGCCGTTGCGTAGAACCCTTGCCTTGACCGCGAGTCTCTTCTTTAGAAGACCCAAGGCTCTCCTTGAACTGCGCGTGTGCACGAAACCTATGATAGCATTCATGGTGAGCAGTCCGAAGACTACCACTAGCTCCAGATAATGACCGAGAACGTATGAAAGTACCATTGCCGATTCTAGGAGCCACGGCATGGGCCCCCAGTAATGTGACAAGAAGTCAAGGACAGGATTCTTCTCTTTCTCCACCACCTCATTGCGCCCGAATCTGCCAATACGCCTCTGG
>Ga0315268_10009319_pt1 | contig 10198 bp, 1 predicted proteins | sample C1_top_MG_FD_204535 | JGI IMG/M metagenome (GOLD analysis project Ga0315268, IMG submission 204535) | Sediment microbial communities from Yellowstone Lake, YNP, Wyoming, USA - C1_top | ecosystem: Environmental > Aquatic > Freshwater > Lake > Sediment | place: USA: Wyoming | collected 2017-08-01 | reverse complement strand
CGTGACGCCGACGCCGACGGCCACGAGAACGGGCTCGACACCTGCCCCTACGCCATCAATGCGGACGAGTCGCCCAGGGTGGGCAACGGGCCCGATGGGGACGGTCTTGACAGCGTCTGTGATCCTCTGCCGGTCGGGTACGCATCCGACCAGGACAGCGACGGCTACCAGAACCGGCAGGACAACTGCCCCGTGATCGCCAACGTCAGCCAGACGGATACCGACCGCGACGGCATCGGCGACGCCTGCGACAGCAGCCCCGGCGTGCCCGACGGTGGGCGCGTCGAGCGGACGCTCGTGGCCAACGTGGACGTCATCGTCCGCACGGTCAGCGCGGGCTGGTATCACACCTGCGGGGTGAGGACGGACGGCGCCCTGGCCTGCTGGGGGGACAACGACTACGGGCAGGCGACGCCCCCCACCGGCACCTTCAGCCGGGTCAGCGCGGGCTACCAGCACACCTGCGGGGTGAGGACTGACGGCGCCCTGGCCTGCTGGGGGAACAACGGCGACGGGCAGGCGACGCCCCCCACCGGCACCTTCAGCCGGGTCAGCGCGGGCGGCCAGCACACCTGCGCGGTGAGGACGGACGGTACCCTGGCCTGCTGGGGGAACAACGACTACGGGAGGGCGACGCCCCCCACCGGCACCTTCAGCCGGGTCAGCGCGGGCGCTGCTCACAGCTGTGGGGTGAGGACGGACGGCAGCCTGGCCTGCTGGGGGTTTAACTACTACGGGGAGGCGACGCCCCCCACCGGCACCTTAAGCCAGGTCAGCGCGGGCGGTTATGACACCTGCGGGGTGAGGACGGACGGTACCCTGGCCTGCTGGGGGAACCACGGCGACGGGCAGGCGACGCCCCCCACCGGCACCTTCAGCCAGGTCAGCGCGGGCTGGTATCACACCTGCGGGGTGAGGACGGACGGTACCCTGGCCTGCTGGGGGAACAACGGCGACGGGCAGGCGACGCCCCCCACCGGCACCTTCAGCCAGGTCAGCGCGGGCCATTCTCACACCTGCGGAATGAGGACGGACGGTACCCTGGCCTGCTGGGGGGACAACGACTACGGGCAGGCGACGCCCCCGGTCTATACCGACCTGGCGGTCGACCTGTTCAAAGATGAGAACATCACCGTTCCCGAGGACCTGCCCTACACCGGGGGTGACTTCGACGGCGACACCATCGTCGACACCAACGTCAGAATCCGCATCACCAACGGCGACGACCCCACCAGGGTGGCGGTCGAGGTGACGCAGGTGTCCACCGACAAGAACAAGTGCGTGGCGCACCTGGTTCCTGAGCCCGGCGACACCCTCAACGAGTTCACTGTCGGCATGCAGTTCTTCAGCAAGCTGGAGTGGACAGAGCCGCTGCTGGGCATCGGCGCCACCCGCGACGTGTACCGCGACTATAACATCGTCTGCAGCGTGCCTGGCTCCTGGGTGAACCTCGAGCAGTTCGTCGTCAACGTCGACCCGCTGGACGCGGTCGAGACCGACCCGTCGGACAACACCGATGAGAACCACGTCAGCGTCTTGTCTGACCCGGACATCGACGACGACACTGACCCCAACGCCAGCGACAACTGTCCGTACGTTCCCAACCCCGACCAGCAGGACGTGGACACGGACGGCGTGGGCGACCTGTGCGACCCCGACACCGAGGGCTCGTCCAGCGTGTCCGACCCCGTCACCGGCGACGTGACCGTGAGCAATCCCGGCGACACCATCTCCTTCGATGGCCAGACGGCCCAGGGAGGCTCGACGGTAACCATCGTCGACGATCCGGCTGCTGTAGGCACATTCCAGTTGCTGTCAGCGGGCACGTACCTGATAGGCGTCAAGTTCGACCTGCTGTCCTCCAGTGCTCTCACCGGCACTCTGACCACCGTGGCCACCTTTGCATCGCCGGGTATCAGCGCCGAACAGCTTGCCCTCGTCATGGTCACGAAGGAGGGTGTCGGGCCGCTGTGCGGTCAGCCCGGCTCGCCGTGCACGGTGACGGCTACCGACCCGCCGACGCCGCCGTACACCCAGGCGACCATCGAGTTCACCCTAACGAACGACGCCGGCCTGACCGGCGGCGTGCCCTACGACGGCGACGCTGACGGTGTGTACGACCACTACGACGCCAACGGCGACGGCGACTTCACGGACCCAGGTGAGCACGACAACTGCCCCACCGCCGCCGCCCCCCCGGCGGAGGATCTCGACCACGACGGCTGCGCCGCCGCCCTCGACCCCGACGACGACGGCGACGGCGTCACGGACATTGCGGAAGCGGCGCTGGGCTCAAGCCCGATCGACGCCGGCAAGACGCCGGAGAACCGCGCCGTGGGCTCCTCCTGCATCGACACCATCGACAACGACGGGGACACGCTGACGGACGGTGCCGATCCGGGCTGTGCGGCCACCGTCGAGATGATCGTCAACATGTCCGTGGACCAGAGCCAGGTGGAGGCCGGCGCCCGGGACATCCCGCTGCAGAGCATCATGGCGGGCGACTACCTGCAAGGGACGCCCCTCATGAGCATCCCCCTGCAGTCGATACCCCTCATGAGCATCGACATGGAAGCCAGCCCGCTGCACTCCATACCGTTGATGAGCATTCCCATGATGAGCATAAGCCTCCGCGACCTGCCTCTGATGAGCATCACCTGCGACAGCCAGACCTACGAGGGGTGGGAGGACCTGCTGGTCGGTACACCTCTCATGAGCATCCCTCTGATGAGTATCACTCTGCAAGAGGCCCTGGACGCCATCGAAGCCGTCGACCCGGACCTGGCGGAATGTCCGAAGGTGGGCGACCTGGCCCTGGGCGCGGCGCCCCTTCAGTCCATCACCCTGGTGGATATCCTGCTGGGCACCACACCTCTAATGAGCATCCCCCTCATGAGCATACCCCTCGACCCGGGCACCGACTGGTGCGACGTGCTGGCGGGGACACCCTTCGAGAGCCAGTGCAACGATGTCTCAGGGCTCAGCGTGGGTGACCTGCTGGGCAATGGGGTCCCCCTGGGCGCCATCCCCATCCAAAATGTGCCCATGTGGCTGGACGTACAGCCACCGTCTGGCTCGCCCGACTGGACCATCAGCGGGACGCCCCTCATGAGCATACCTCTCATGAGTATCCCTCTCATGAGCATCACCGGCAGCACCTGGACTGCCATTCTGGCCGGGACGTCCCTGAACAATTACCCGTTGGACACGACGACGCTGGGTCAGGTCATGGAGGTCTGCAAGACGGACGCGGTGCTGCGGGCTCACCTGACCGACATAGACGGCGCCGGCACCGACCTCACCCTGGGCCACATCCTGTGGGGTATCCTCGCTGCCGCGGTCGGCGACATCCCCTGGGAGTCGGTACCCCTGCAGTCCATCCCTCTCCAGTCCATAGCTCTGCACGGCGGCTCCGTCACGTACAGCATCCAGCTGGCCAACACCGGCAGCGTCGCTGCCACCGATGTGTCCGTCGAAAATGAAATGCCGGCCGGCTTCCGGTACCGGACGGGAAGCACCACCACCACCGGCTGCGGCGGTTCGGTAACCGGCCCCAGCCAGAGCGGCGGTGGGGCCGGCCAGCCCACCACTCTTACCTGGAGCGGTCTGCAGGTGTCGGCCGGCGGCACCTGCACCCTGTCCTTTGGGGCATACGCTTCCACCAGCTTGGGCGCCTACGTCAGTAGCGTCTCTGTGTCCGACCATGGACTGCCGGTGGCCTCCGCTGAACGCGCCGCTCCGGTCACCGTCACCGACAACCTTGAGCCCAACGACCCCTTCGATGAGGGCACGGCCGGGTCTCTGCCAGCGCTGGAGCCGGGCAGGCTCTACCTCTCGTACATCAGCAGTGCCACCGACGTGGACTTCTTCCGCATCCCCGTGCCCGCCGAGGGCTACTCCGTCACCGTCTACCTCAGCCATCTGGCCAGCGACAATGACCTGGTGATGTACAGCCCGGTGGAATCCCCGCTGGGGAGCACCAGCATGCAGGGCATCCCCCTCGGGGGTATCCCCGTCGATGACGTCCCTCTGGGGCAAAGGGCCCTGCAGGAAGCCGCCCTCCAGGACACGGTCCTGGACGACATAGCCATCCAGGACGTCCTGAATCAGGGGGTACCTCTTCAGGGCATTTCTATCAGTCGGGGCACGGCTGAAGAGACCATCGCCGATACGGCCCTCTATGAGTCGGGCAACTACTACGTCCAGGTGTCCGGCTACAACGGGGCCTACACCAGTGAGCCCTACGTGATCAGGGTGAAGGTGCAGCCGCCGCCCGGGGCTATCACCTGTTCGGCCCGCAACCTGCCTACCGTCGCGGCACCCGCTGCGCCTAGCATCCCCTCCAACGTGAACACGCTGATCATCACCAACCGGCAACGGCTGCAGCAGTACTACGGCGCGACGGCCGCCACCGGTCTGATGACCAAGTTGGGGCAGCTCGCGTCAGCGCCGGGGATCGTCGGCGCCGTGGTGCCGGTGGACTACGACGCCGGCGTCCGGACCGCTTTCGCCGATTGGGACGTCTGCCCCTGCAGCATCAGCAAGGCCCTGGCTGTGGCCGGCAGCATCAGGACGCTCGTGCACGGCATCGTCGCCACGCATCCCACGGTCAAGTTCCTGGTGATCGTGGGCAGCGACGAGATAATACCCTTCGCTCGTGTTCCCGACGAGGTGTACATCAGCAACGAGCGTCTCTACGGCCCGGACCTCTCCTGGGTGGAGGACTCGGCTCTGTACGCTGCCCTGGCCCAGGGCTTCATCCTCAGCGACGATTTCTATGCCGACCTGGCGCCGATCTCCTGGTTCGAGCGAGAGCTCTACGTGCCGGACCTGGCTGTGGGGAGGCTGGTGGAAGAGCCCTCGGAGATAGAAGGGGTCATCGCCCGTTTCTTGCAGGACGATACCCTAAACCCCTCCGACGCCCTTGTGACTGGCTACGACTTCCTGACCGACGCCGCCGACGCCATCGTCAGCGAGCTCGAAGATGTGCCGCTCTCCGTGAACGGCTCCCTCATCAGCAACATTTGGACGCGCGCCGACCTGTGCAATATCCTCGACATGGGGTGCGGGACAGGCACGGCCACGCCTGACATCGACGCCTTGAATGCCCACTACGACCACTACCGGTTGCTTCCCGCTGCCTACACCGGCGACCTAGATCCCAGCGATTTGGTCACAACCGCCGATATCCCTGTGGAAAACAGCAGCGACACTAGGTTCAATGGGAGTGTTCTGTTCTCGCTGGGTTGTCACTCCGGTCTCAACGTGCCCGACTCCCTGGGCAGTCCTGACGCGCGCCTGCGTGACTTCCCCCAGGCCTGGGCCGAGAGGCGCGCCCACTACGTGGGGAACACCGGCTACGGATACGGTGACACCGAGGCCGTCGCGCTGAGCGAGCGGCTGATGAAGTACTTTAGCCGCGAGCTCTTTGCCGCCTCTCCTTCGTACCTAGGCGAAGCGCTGGTGCGGGCGAAGCAGCAGTACTACCTGAGCATGGGCCACTACCCGCTCTATGACGAAAAGGCGCTGATCGAGGCCACGCTCTACGGCCTGCCCATGTACAAAGTGGCCGGCGGCGCTGCCCCGCCCGCCGACACGCCGCCGCTGGTAACCACTGATCCCAAAGTGAACCTGCCCCGAGCCGACCTTCCCTTCGCGCCCACGCTCCATGCCAACATCGACCCTGTGAAGGGGACCTACTTCGACGTAAACGGCGAGGTTCAGGTCACGCCCTACCGGCCGATACAGCCCCGCGTGAGCCAGAACATCTCCATATCCACCCGTGAGGGCTACGAGAATTACGTCGCGCACGGCGCCCTGCTGGCCGCCGCTGATTACAACCAGCTCGCCGCTTTCAACCCGGTGGTCGCCCGGCCGACCTGGGACCTGGAGGCATCGGAACTGGAGCCCCAGTTCGTCAGCGAGGGCTGGTCCCCCTCGACGCTGCACACCCTCAACCATCTAGAGACGGGTGGGGAAGTGCGGGAGAGGCTGGTGGTTATCCCGGGCCAGTTCAGGCAAGAGACGTTCGACCTCGGGCAGGAGGTGGGCAGTGAAAGGACTTACTCGTCCCTGGACTACCAGGTCTACTACTCGCAGGCATCGGGCGATTTTACCCAGCCCACCTTCAAGTTGAGCGAAGCCGTTGTCAGCGGCGGCGGAGCTGCCTTCACCGCCGAGGTCACCGACATGGACGATTCGGGGAGCCCGGGCGCGGTGAAGCGAGTAGTCGTTATCTACACGACGACCGTTGGATCAGGCCCCGGGTCGTGGCAGTCCCTTGAGCTGAACCCAGTATGGGGGAAGCCCAACCGATGGGGAGGCACTGTAAGTAGCCTCAGTGGCTCCATCGAGTATCTGGTGCAGGCCGTCGACGCTGCCGGCAACGTGGCCGTCACCACCAACAAGGGTCTATACTACGACGTCCTCAACGTGTACGCCGGCTCTGACCGCAGCGTGCAGGAGGGCGAACCGATTGGCTTTACGGGCACCGCCAATGTGGACCCGAACGCCCCCGGCACGTTCGTCATGTGGGACTTCGGCGATGGCAGCACCGCCATCGACACGCTCACGCCCACCCACACCTACGCGGACAACCAAACCACCCCCTACACGGTAACCCTCGTCGTCAGGGACGCCAGCGGTCGCTCTGGTTCGGACACGCTCACCGTCCAGGTCAGCAATGCGGCGCCCTCAGTTGGGGTTGCTCCCAGCCTGCTGGTGACAAGAGCCGGCCAGTCGGTGACGTTCCACGGATGGTTCACGGACCCCGGCTCCGGTGATAGCCACACCATCCTTTGGGACTTCGGCGACGGCGGGACCGCCAGTGGGATCCTCGCTCCGGCCCATGTGTTCGTGGCGGGAGGGGCCTACTCGGTCGAACTCGAGGTGGCGGATGACGATGGTGGCACGGACAGCGCCACAGCTAGCGTCGTTGTCTTCGTCGCTGAGACCTGCGATCGGATCGACAACGACTTGGATGGCGCAATCGACGAAGGATGGGACCTTAACGGCAACGGGACGTGTGACTACGAGGACCATGAGCTGGATACCGACAGTGACGGCTTTCGCAACGACGCGGACAACGACGATGACAACGACGGCTTCACCGACGCCACCGAGAACTGGGTAGGCACTGACTGCCTCGATGCGTGTCCCGACATCATCGGTAGCGATGACGCCTGGCCGCTGGATCAGGACATGAGCGCGGACATCTCGGTGACCGGCGATGTCTTCAAGTACCGGGGCAACATAGGCAAGACGGTCAGCGCGTACCCCGGCGTGCGGCGTCTGGACATCAACATGAGCGGCGATATCAGCGTTACCGGCGACGTGTTCCTGTACAGAGGAAAGATAGGCCGGACGTGCACGTAGGGCGGAGGCGACAGGGCTCATGGCATGGCAAGCTAGCGCACGTTAGCCCGACGTAGCGAACCAGATCAAGTAAGAGGCCCCGCACGGTGGGGCGCACCGCCGGGGCCGGTGCACAAGGTGGCTCACCCCGTGCATATTAATGTTAGAAGGTCTGGCCAGTTATGGCAAGAGTTGGCCAATTTCAATGTTGCGGAGGAACATGAGGGCCTAGAGGCGCACGGCTTTCCAGACCAGCGGCAAGTAAGAATGGGTAGCGGCCGTCAGGGCGAACGCCTGGCGGCCGTATTTGTTTCGCAGACCTCCGGCTAGACCATGGTCGGGGTGCCTGGAACTAGTACACAGAGGAGGTACTCGGGATGAAGATTCACCTCGGCGGAAGACTACCTGTGGTGGCGGCGCTGCTTGCGGCCGCCGCTGCCGCGTTGATGGGCTTCTTGATCGCCCTGGGCGTGGGCTCGGTGGCGGCGGGTCCGGATGCCGCGCCGCCGGCGGCGGCGCCCACTCCCGTGGGCCATAACTGGAGCGAGGTTGAAGCTCACGGGATCGACGGCGCTGGCTGGTGGCTGGGGACGACGGTCAACCAGGCCCTCGAGCTGCGGGTGAACGGCGCCCGCGCCCTGCGCCTGGAGCCCAACGCCACCAGCCCCAACGTCATCGGCGGCTACAGCGGCAACACCGTCACCACCGGCGCGTACGGTGCGGCGATCTGCGGCGGCGGCGGGAGCGGCAATACCAACCGCGTGACCGACAACTACGGCACCATCGGGGGTGGGCGAGGTAACATGGCCGGCGACAACAATACCTTCACCACGGACAAGCCTTATGCCACCGTCGGCGGGGGCCTGGGCAACGACGCCACCGGCCAGTACGCGACCATCGCCGGAGGCTACGATAACCTCGCTAGCGGCCAGTACTCCACCGTCGGCGGCGGCTGGGCCCACGACGCCACCGGCGACGACGCGACTATTGGCGGAGGCTCCTCGCACTGGGCCACCGCCTCGTACACCACCGTGGGCGGTGGGAGCCAGAACAGCGCCACCGCCCAGTACGCCACCGTCGCTGGGGGCCAGATCAACGGGGCCAGGGGGCAGTACTCCGCCGTCGCCGGGGGCGACGGCAACCAGGCGACGGGCCAGTACGCCGCCGTGGGTGGGGGTGCGTACAACAGCGCCAGCGCCGACTACGCCACCATCTGCGGTGGCGGCGACGCTGACTACCCCGCTTACTCCAACCGGGTGACCGACGCCCACGGCACGGTGGGCGGCGGCAGCAACAATCAGGCCGGTGACCCTGCCACCGGTTCCAACATGGAGACCTACGCCACCGTCGGCGGGGGCGGCTCGAACACCGCCAGCGGCCACAACGCCACCATCGGCGGCGGCGTCTTGAACATCGCCAGCGGCGGGGATGCTACCGTCGGCGGGGGCGCGGTGAACGAGGCCAGCGGCGACGATGCTACCGTCGCGGGGGGTTGGTACAACCTCGCCAGCAACCAAAGCAGCACGGTCGGAGGCGGCTACAGCAACGACGCCAGCGGCTGGGGCTCCACCATCCCCGGCGGCGACGACAACACCGCCGCAGGCTCGTACAGCTTCGCCGCCGGCCGCCGGGCCCAGGCAGACCACAATGGGGCTTTCGTCTGGGCCGACTCCACGAACGCCGACTTTTGGTCCGGCACGGCTGACCAGTTCCTGGTGCGGGCCTCGGGTGGCGTAGTCCTGTACACGAACAGCGGCCTGGCGACGGGCGCCTATTTCGCAGCCAACGGCAAGGCCCGCTTCGACGTGAACAACGACGAGTGGGTGGAGATCTACGACGACGGCACGAATCTGATCAACACCTCCGCGGGGGCCCCAGGAGCCCGCCTGACCATCGGCGGCACGTGGACCAACGCCTCCAGCCGCGATCAGAAGGAGAACTTCACGCCGGTTGACGGGCAGGAGGTCTTGGCCAGCCTGGCGGATATGCCCATCACCACCTGGAACCACAAGGTGGAGGACGCCTCCATCCGGCACATGGGGCCCACCGCCCAGGACTTCTACGCCGCCTTCGGCCTGGGGGACAGCGACACCTCCATCGGCACCCTGGACGCCGACGGCGTGGCCCTGGCTGCCATCCAGGGGCTGTATGAGCTCTCGCAGGAGCAGGCCGTCCAGATCACTGCTCAGCAGGAGCGAATCAAGGCGCTGGAGCAGGCCGGGGCGAACGGGGCCTCCGCGGGGCCGTTCTCCTTCGGCCTGAGTGCCGGCTGGCTGGCGCTCGGCGGGCTGGTCCTGGCGGGGCTGGTGCTGGCGCAGCGCCGGCGCGCGGGAGGCCGGCGATGACATGAGCAAGGAAGCTGGTGATGCTGCTTCTCGGCGGGCTAGTGGAGATTGGTGGAGATTCCTAAGGGAAAGGAGAAGACGGGATGAAGATTCACTTCGGCGGAAGGCTACCTGTGGTGGCGGCGCTGCTTGCGGCGGCTGCTGCCGCGTCGATGGGCTTCTTGATCAGCCTGGGCGTCCACTCCGTCGTGGCCGGGCCGGGCGCCGCGCCGCCGGCGGCGGCGCCCACTCCCGTGGGCCATAACTGGAGCGAGGTTGAAGCCCACGGGATCGACGGCGCTGGCTGGTGGCTGGGGACGACGGTCAACCAGGCGCTGGAGCTGCGGGTGAACGGCAGCCGCGCGCTGCGCTTGGAGCCGAACGCCACCGGCCCCAACGTTATCGGCGGCAACAGCGGCAACAGCGTGACCTCCGGCGCGTATGGTGCCGCCATCTGTGGTGGTGGCGGCGGCGGGTACACGAACCGGGTGACCGACAACTATGGCACAGTGGGAGGGGGT
>Ga0315268_10009318_pt1 | contig 10198 bp, 13 predicted proteins | sample C1_top_MG_FD_204535 | JGI IMG/M metagenome (GOLD analysis project Ga0315268, IMG submission 204535) | Sediment microbial communities from Yellowstone Lake, YNP, Wyoming, USA - C1_top | ecosystem: Environmental > Aquatic > Freshwater > Lake > Sediment | place: USA: Wyoming | collected 2017-08-01 | reverse complement strand
AATATTGTCTTGGCACATCAACCACCGCAACAGATCCTACTATGGCTCATCTCTTCCCCCCTACCAACCGCATTTTCCTCTTAGAGGGACGTAAAGCACTTTCTCTACAATCCTTGTTTTCCAAGTACTTTCTGACTCTTTTTCTAGAAGAACCAGATCTTGAGTAGCCAAGTAACCAACTGGAGCCACCAACTTTCCAAGCGGCTTTAGCTGGTAGGTCAATGGCTCCGGGATTTTTGGACATGCCGCTGTAACACAAATCTTGTCATATGGCATCTCAGGCGAATAGCCCACCGAGCCATCCCCATGAATGAGTATAATATCCGTATACCCCAAGTCTCTGAGATTTTTTGACGCAAATTCATAGGCTTCATCGTCAATCTCGACAGTGACCACTTTCCCAGAAACCCCAACGATTTCCCTTGCCAGAGCCGCACCATAACCAGAGCCCGCTCCCACCTCCAAGAAACTGTCATTTTTCTTTAACCCTAGCGCCTCATAGAATAGAGGATAGCTGTGAGGGCAAGATATCGTTGATTCACGACCTGGAATCGGCAAGGGCACTTCAAGGTAAGCATAGTCTTGGTACACTTCGGGTATGAACTGTTCCCGACGAACCTTGAGCATGGCTTTAATTATGCTTTTAGATCTCAAAAATCCATGTTCAATCAGCCAGCGGACCTTCTCCTTCCTCTCACGTAAGAAATCATCCTGTGTCTTCTCAGGTTTTTTCGGAGGGGGAATCACCCACCCTAGCATGCTAACTCCAGCCCCACACACTTCCCTCAATCTTCAGGTTGCTTTGAGATTGATTAAGATAAGAATCCAAATACCTTAAAATAATGGATAAGCTCCTCCACTTTACTAAGGGGGCCTACGCGACAAATGCCTAAATACAAATGTTATGTCTGCGGTGGAACCACCGACAAACTGAAAATCTGTTGCGGAAGACCGGTAGAGGAAGTTGTGGAAGTTAAACCAAAGGGAAAACTGCGAGAGCGGCGTAAATCCGAGGAATAATGAAGGCTAGTTTAGTCTTGGTAGGATTTTTTAACTGCTTTAAAAATTGGTCGGATGATAAATACGTAAATTAATGGAACCCCAATGAAGCTGACTGCAAAGAAAAAGGTTCCTCCAAGATAGAGCCCTCTGGAATATCCATATTGACCAATGATTATGCAGATTATAAATAGGATAAAACTGACCCATTCGGCGGGCCAACGCTTAATTGAATTTGCAAGACCATCAAGAAGTTGCCCCCAGATATGACTTTCAGGCTTAGGCGGAACTAGAGGAGTGGGAGTCAAGACAGGAGGAGCAGGTAGTTTCAATTCTCCTACTCTCCCCTTGCCATAGTCTTCGAGTAATCCATCAACTGAGAGATATAATGTTCGTCCTGGCGGGGTTATGTTAACGAAAACTTTGCTTGTCACCTGGTCTGTGATCCGCTCAATTAGCTTGACCTTCTCCAATTCGGCTAGATGCCCTTCAATGGTCGGTCTGGCTACCCCTAATTCCTTGGCTAATTCGTCAGGGTGACGATGCCCTTGTAGAGTTAACGATAATATCTTTCGGCGGGTAGGATGAGTCAATGCCTTTAACACAGAGCCTTTGAATGCTTCCTTTTCCTCAATCTCCTTCCCGCCCATGGAAATCCCCTACGAATCCTTGGATAACGACGTTGAAAATTTGAGGCTTTAACCTTTCGCCTAAAGCCGAATGGCACATGCTGGTTGGTTAGCTAATAATTTTACCTTTAAAAACAGGCCTTTAGGTGGATGATTTAAGGATTTTAACTTATCGGCTTAAGGCTGAAGGCTTAAAAACGCCTAAAAAGCTCAAAAACAGCTTATTTTATTGAAAAAAGGCTAATGCGAGGAGTTCTAAATGTGGACGGAGGAGTTGGAAATCATACAAAAAACCGTACGAGCGCATGACAGGCTGATAAATGAGCTCTTAGGGAAGGTGAACAGACTCCTCGCCTTACGCGGGGACAGTCTTAGCCGCATAAAAGATCGTAAGCTCCGTCTGCTCCGGGCAATTTATGATCGAAGAGAAAGAGCCTGCCTAACAGAACTGGCGAACGCGGTTGGGGTTAGCCGAAAGACCCTCATGAAGGATCTGGTTGAGCTAGGCAATGCTGGACTTGTATCCTATGCGATCTTCGGAAAGAGGAATAACCCAGGAAGAAGCGGGAATATCCCTCATCTCACCGCCCGTGGGGGGCTAATAGCACAACGGGTTCACGGATCACAAATATATGAATATGACCAGGCATTTCGCTGATCCCCCGGCAGACGCGTTCCGCAATATCGACCACGATTAAATTTGAAAAAGAGGGAGTGTAATCTATTAAAGGAAAAGAGAGAGATAGAATGGAAAGAGTGATGCAAATGTCCAAGCAAGAACGCGTAAAAGAGTTACAGGAAAATGCGATTGGATATTTCTGTAACCGACCGAGCAACTTCCCCACAGGAAGACCGTACAACTGTTGTGAGAGCGTTTTATTGGCGCTAAAGGACTATCTCGGCGAAGGCTCTGAACTTATTCCCAAGATCGGTACAGGAATAGGGGCTGGAGTCAGCTTGAACGGACTTCTCTGCGGCGCTATTTCCAGCGTGACCCTAGCGATAGGGATGACATATGGAAGGACAAGCCCTGAAGAAAACCCGAAGCCAGTGTGGGACATGGTCGATAAATATGTAGCCCAATTTAAAGACAGATTCGGCTCTGTGAACTGCAGGCAGCTAACTGGATTGGATTTGAAGACTGAAGAAGACTTGAAGGAGTATTTTGCGAAGGTCCACGATTATGCATGCGTCGAGAGGTTGAAATTCGCGGTGGAAAAAGCCCTAGAAATACTGCCAAAATAGTCCAGAAATTTATGCACCTGTTATGAATATACCGCTTCTCTTCTTCTGACTCTCTCCCACCACAGAACCTTGTGATGAATTCAGAAGCCTTGTCAACGGTCTCCTTCAGTCGTTCGAGTGGTATGCTCGGTACGCCGCAGGAGACGAGCATCAGCTCGTTAGTCTGCAGGGTTATCTTTGAGTATTCCGCATCCCTGTAGGGGTATATGGCGATGAGCCTCGATGCGTCGGTCATCACAATCTCTCCGCCCGCCATGATTAGGGGCTTATCCATGCCTATCCCGAGAAACTCCTCTCCTTTATTCGCAAATCTCATGGTGATGTCGCCGTCGAGCCTGTTGATGTCGAAGGCCGCCAAAGCTATGCATGTGGTCATGGATGCTAGGTTGTAGGCGTCTACGGCGGTGTTTATGCGGGGTATGGGCTTTCCTCCCAAGACCCTTCTGATTAGGGCTTCGGCTGCAGGTCTGATCTTAGTTGGATCTATACCTATGCTCCAGAAGAAGGCTCTATAGGCTCTAAATACCGGCTCATCCTTCAAACCTTCAAGGGTAAACCTGCACTTCACATCAGCAAAGACCTCCTTCTTAAACTCCTCAAGTCTTGGATCAGCCTCAGAGACCCTGACGCCCTTGACCTCACGCACTAAGACTTTAAGAACAGGAAATCTCTGCAGCACCTCGTCACCAATCTTTATTTGCGAGCCCATCAGCTAAACCACTAAAACCCAAACGACTTCCTATGTTCACCTTGACTTTTTCTAATTAACGATTGAACAGTTTTACTCTTACCCACATTCAACGGAAGAAGGGAAAAATATGGTGAACATCCCTCTCTACCTGATAGGTTTAACTGAGCATTTCGGTTGAGGGAAAGAGCTGGAAGAAAAAACTTGTACGATTTTAATCTTCTCGTGTCATGTTCTTGGAGGATGTCTGGGGGAGCTAAAAGAGAGATAGCCCACATTCTTGGGTTACTCGGCGATGAACGCCCCGTGATAAGGAGTACGATTGCGCGGGGGATAATCGGAGTGAAAACGCAGTTAGACTCGCGTGTTGTTATACAAGGGCTTCGAGCCTTGTTCAGTAAGGACCCACTCATTTTTCGGTACACGCTCAAGTGGGTGCCTGTTGATTCTTGGACCTACTCAGATCTGGATTCGATGAGAGAGGCTATTGCCGATATTCGAGACAAAATCAAGGGTGGTGAACGTTGGCGCATGATTGTTGAAAAACGCCGTTATACCCTTCACCATAAAATTGACATAATCAGGGAGTTAGCCCAGTTCATAGACGAGAAAGTTGACCTAGAACATCCAGATAAAATTGTCCGCATTGATATCATAGGCAAGTATGCTGGAGTTTCGGTGCTAACGCCTAAAGATGTGTTTTCAATTTCTTTTGGCTAGATCTTTTTGTTGAAGACATCTCCCCGAAAAAATAATCTGCATGAAACAACGTATAATTATACGGGGAATTTTATGGTGGCGCCTAAGAATTTTAGGGGTGAGTTCCCCAGCTTCCTTGATAGGGCATATAAGGAGTCTAAAAGGTACCTAAAGGTAACGGAGATTATGAGCCGAGAGGTTGTTACGGCAACCCCTGAGGCTACGATGGCTAAGGCTGCCGAGGTCATGGGTGAAAAGCACATAGGAAGTCTGATTGTGGTGAAATACGAAACGCCCGTGGGGATAGTCACTGAGAGGGATCTGCTGAGTAAGGTTTTGGCATGCGATAGGAATCCGGAAGAGGTTAAAGTTGAGACGGAAATGTCCTACCCCCTCATTACGATCTGCTCCACAGCCCAGATAAAAGAGGCGGCTCAGATGATGATTAAGAAGAAGGGAAGGCTGGCAGTATTCGAATGTGGAAAGCTTGTGGGGATTGTCACCGCCTCGGACCTGATCCGGAGCCTGCCTGAAGCCCCAGAGACCCAAGTTAAAGTCGATGACTTCATGACTAAGAAGATAATTACCACCGATGAGGGAACGCCTGTAGCCAGTGTAGCCAAGATGATGGGCGAGAAACGGATCGGCAGCGTCATCGTAACTAGTAAAGGGAAGTCTAGGGGCATTTTCACTGAACGAGACTTGATAACTACGTTCTTGGCGAGGGATAAGTCATTGGGCATATCGGTAGGGAAGGCATGTTCATCGCCGTTGATCACTGCCCCCTTAGGGATCAGCGTCCACAAAGCCGCTTACACCATGGCAGCCAAGCACATAAGGAGGCTACCAATCGCCAAGGCTGGCAAGCTGGTGGGCATCATCACAGCACGTGACCTAGTCGAGGCCTACGCGAAATAGTCTCAAAACCCCCTTTTTTGTTTTGTAGTTTCTGTAACGGGCATGGCGAAAATCGGGCCAGGCAGAAGAGTGGCGGAGAGTCCTGCGAGAAAAGCTGTGAAAATGAATGAAGAATAGCGGCCCCCATCTCTAGAAACCACCGCACTGATAACATCGAAGGTTGACGAGTTTCGATTTTATATTTGCCTGTCGAAGTAGATGTTCTTGCCCTTTGCTGAGATTGGAATTCCCATGATGACAGTTGCCTCTGGCATTAGGTTCAGCCGTCTCGCAGCAGCTCCGATTCGATACATTATCCTGCTGTCAACATTGAGGAGGCTGGCTGTTTTCGCAGCGGATCCTAACGCGATTCCAAGATCAAGAGCTTTGAAGATACAGGTTGGCCCTGTGAAGTCCCTACCTGCCTTTTTCTTGGCTTCATCGAATTCATTGCAGGTAGCGTAACCGCAGGCTCCGCAGTTCAACTTAAAACTTTTTGCTCCTCGAACCCCTACCAGCACTGCAGCCTCGGAATCCCTCAAATTCTTAGCATCTCGTCTAAACCCCTCGATCTTTCTTTCATCCGCCATTTTGTCCATCTCCTCAGCCAGAGCCTCCTTTTCTCTACCAAAAACAATCGCTGTCAAGATGTCGTCTATGCCGCCGGCTTTCGGAGCAGTCCTCGCTGAAACAAGCATTAACCTCGAGGCATATAGCAGTGCCTCGCTCTCACCTTTCTCACTCTTAATTACGGGCATAAGTCTTCACCCTACCCCTCTTTTCATGTAGATGGATTAGATATAAATGACCACGGCATGCTAGAATAGGAGAACTCAAGATTAAATAATCGAATGGAACGCAATAATACTGCTTAAGCTTTTTATGGGTAGGAGCGTGCGTTGGTCTACGAGCAGGGTTAAGTAGATGGAGACATGAATTTTGGTAGAGAGAAATGAGGCTATAATCATTCTGGCTGAAGGCCTTCAGTTTGAAGAGGCTATAATAATCCCTAGGCTTCAAACTTTTCTCTCCAATCTTAGGAGAAGCGATATTGGCGAGCGTGTTAAGGACGAGGTTGAGGAGAGAGCTATTCATATGCTCAAGGAGACCTCGGAGCATTCGGCAATACTGACCAAGCTGTTGAGAAAAGTCGCTGGAGGCAGCCAACATGAATATTGAAGAACTCCTGAGCGAGCTTAGGGAAATCCATGCCCTAGAGGTTAAGGCTCGAGATTTTTACGAGGTGAAACTACGCAGGTTCAACGACCCTGCTATTGTGAAGGCTTTGTCTAAAATAAGGCAGGATGAGGAGGGGCACATTCAGATAGCGTCAGAACTCATTAACATGATTGAAGAATATAAACCTGAAGACTTTATCCTGAAGGAAGCTCTGACGACCTTCACTGATAAATCGGTTTTTCTGCTGGTGTTGAATGTGGAAAGCTATCAGAAGATTAGCACGGCTACCCTAAAGTACCTAGTGAACCAAAAGGGCTTTAGGTGTTTATATATCGCAGTAAATAAACCCTCCAGTACTCTCAGCGAGATCTACAAAACAGAAGGCATCAATGTTGATGCTTTATCCTTTATTGACTGCTCAGTTATGGACACGGGGAGTGGCTATCCTACAGTAAATCCTGAAAATCTCACAGAGCTAAGCATAAGCATAAGTACATTGCTAAAACAGATGTCTGAGCCAAGGTACATTCACCTAGACTCAGTCTCTGCGCTCTATATCTTCAACCAAAGCGATAAGGTTGAGGCCTTCACACAATTCCTGATACGTAAGCTCAAAGCTGAAAAGGCTGGTCTAATTCTTGTCTCAGTCAAGAAAGAAGTCGATGAGAAGTCCCTGCAAAGGCTTAGGAGCTTCTGCGACAGAGCGCTGGAGTTATGAAAGCTCAGATACACTTATTCTGCATGTGTGTAATACGGCTATCAATCAATCTTATCAATAATTTTTGAAAGCTCGTCTGACTTCACATCCCCTTCGATCGATATGGCATACTAGCTAACTGGCAGGCACAGATCGTTTCTGCTGTTGAATAGATTTTCCGGGCGGTGAAATTCCCGTGCACCTTATATGCTGCTGGAACGTGTTATTGTTCAAGAGGTTTTAAGTTTGAACCTTAGTGAGAATATGAGCAATAGTTTTGAATATGCTAAGAAGTTATTCAGCGATGTTGGCAGACTGATAATCCTCATCGTGCTTGATCTCATACCGTTGGTCAACCTCATTGTCATAGGCTACGCCGCTAGAGTGCTAAGAGAAACCCCTGGAACTGAGGCGCCTCCAATACTGGAGAAGTATGGGGATATGTTCGTTGACGGAGCCAAGATCTTCATCGCCTCACTCATCTACATGTTCATTCCCTTAGTACTAATTGGATCGGGTGCAGCGGCCCTTGTCACCGCTATAGCCGCGAGAGGCGGGCAAGACCTCCTAAGGAGGTTGCTGTTGCTAGGCGGTACAGGACTGGTGCTTGTGTTCATTGGAGTGCTTCTCGCATTTGTCATGCTAATAGTGCTTGCCGCAGGCATCGCTCACATGATTAAAACTACCCGATTCGGAAAGGCTTTCGCGTTCGGCGAGATTTTCAGTATAATTGGAAGGATTGGGTGGATCAGGTACCTCGCTTGGGTGGTTTTGGTCGCAGTGATTTCAGTCATGGTCGGTGCAATAGGATCCATACCTTATATTGGATGGGTTGTTGCAGCGGTGATCACGCCCGTCGTTATAGTGTTCTTCTTCAGATCCCTAGGGATACTGTACAGTGAGGGAGCCAAGTAATTCGATCACGCACCTCCATTTCAACAGGCGCCAAACTCTAACAGATCTGAATTTTCCCCTGTGCCAAGTCAGCGCAAAACTTGTCTATGTTCGCTAATTCTTGGTCGACTAGTTCTTTGATGTCTTCCTTGACACTCTCGAATGAGCTTTTCTCTTTCAGAACAACTTGAGCAGCTGCCACAGCTGGCTCATCTATGGGTTTGCCTATTTGACTCAGCAACCAAATGTAAACTTCTTCCAGTCCCGAAACCTTGTTGTAGACATCGCTGGCGATTTTGTGGGTCAACGTATTATAGATTTTTCCAACGTGGCTTACTGGATTTTTGCCAGCAGCAGCTTCGGAGCAGTAGGGGCGGTTTAGGGATGTAACGCCATTGGTTCGATTGCCTCTCCCCACCTGTCCTGAATCACCTGCCTCCGCGCTTGTACCCAAAACCGTGAGATAGACGCCTTCCATCCCCCGCCCTCTTCTATCCAACGTGTTCAAGTCGATGACCACATTTCCCAGATCCGTTTTTTCCTTAACAAAATTGCTTATTTCTTCCTGAATTGCCGCCTTCTTTTTGAAGTAGTCATTTTCATTTTCCACGAAGCGATCAACAAGCGCCATCGAAATTGTGAGCCGCAGATCGTTGTTCTTTCTAAAAGCCATAACTTTAACGTCTTCGCCAGACTCTGGAAAACGTTTTTTAAACTCACGCGAATTGACATACCTTTCTGTATTCAAAACTATTTGTTCTATGCGCGTCATAGGCGCATAGCCCACAGCCGCTGACGTGTCATTCGCCCCCAAAACTCTGCCTTTCCGCTTAAAAATATCTGCAAGTTCAGGATGGCCAGGCTTCAACTCAACCTGATACTTCACATGTCTTTCAGGATCAACAAATCTGAGTTTCTCTCTAAACCATTCTTTAGCTGTTTTAACTGCTATGTCTACAACCGGTATCTCCACATCATCGACTGCGAAAGTTGCTCTGTCGCCTATGATCAAAAGCATAGGTTTCTTGACTATGCCCCCTCCGAACCGCGTTTCAGCCTCTCCAGCCGCCAACAATGATTTGTCGATGTTATGGTGCATAATATGACCGACTTTCCTAACGTATTCCTGACTTAACCTCACCGAGATTCGATCCATTATATTGTCACAAATACAGTCTGGATGACCTAGCCCCTTTCGCTCAACGATCTCAAGTTTCTGCTGTTCAATAGGCGTCTGCCTCAAAACATCAACTACAATATTCCTATCAGTCAAGGAAGCCACACCACTCTTGGTACATTCGTATTAAAGGAAACGGGTTACCTACTTTATGACATTTACGGAGTATAAAAAATAACTGCAGGTCATTTACGCGTGGTAATCAAGTCACAGCGTTACTATAACTGGAAGCTGGCCTGAAGGCGCGCCGAGCGATGGCGACACGAGTCTCAACTGAGAGGTTCACTTGAAGCCTTCACAGCTTTAGCCCGGGGCAGCTGGCTGAGTGAAGCGCCCCTTTCTGGAGGAGTAGAAATTAAGGCTCTCCTTGACAATCGAGAGCCCACAAATGAGGAATTGACATAGAACGAAGAACTTGAAGTCCCAGAACATAGTGGCTCCCAGCCCGGCTGGAATCGATATCCTTGCTACCCCTAATCCAGCCACATCCCCCAGCCCTATGAAAAATATGAACACATACAGCCCAATCAATTCTGAGGCTATCGCCGCTAAAAGGTTCGCTGGCGACCAAGAGTCAGTTGCATTCTTGACCAATGACATTGCAGCGGCTACTATGCCCACCGCTGTTAAGGTTGAGATAACCATGTTGACATCAAAGACCATGCGTATCATCTTCTCAATGCCCGCTGGAATCAGCCCGATGGCAATTCTCGGGGCAATCACGAATGCAATAATGATAAGGGCCGGGAAGACTACGGCCTTAGCCGTCAGTTTCATTTGATCACCCTCTCGCCTCGATACTCATTCCAACTAGGTTAAAGAACGTCCGGAACTCGAAGGTGAATGTAGAGGTAGGTCTCACGGAATCTAAGCCATATTTCAATGCCTCCTCCGCCGATATTTGCATTTTCACTGAGAGCTCTGCGGTCGAGCCAGCGGGGATGCGCTTTGAATCGCTTCCCTGAGTGATAATCGCCCCATCTGGTGAAAGGAGCTTAACCCTAATCCGAATGAGGACGTCTAGCACACTTGGATTTCGCCCAGTTACCAGCACATTGATGGCCATGGTCCTCGTAGCCGGGTCAATGGTTGTC
>Ga0315268_10009317_pt1 | contig 10199 bp, 11 predicted proteins | sample C1_top_MG_FD_204535 | JGI IMG/M metagenome (GOLD analysis project Ga0315268, IMG submission 204535) | Sediment microbial communities from Yellowstone Lake, YNP, Wyoming, USA - C1_top | ecosystem: Environmental > Aquatic > Freshwater > Lake > Sediment | place: USA: Wyoming | collected 2017-08-01 | reverse complement strand
AGTGATTGAAGAATATATATCAAGGTTCTATGAACAGGAAACACAAAACATCAACAGGATAATTCAAGACTTAGGTGAAAGGGGTATTGAATTCCTTAAAGAAGAAGAAGAGGACATAGGACATCTGAAAGACTTAGCCTCAGAGGCTCCAATCATAAGACTTGTTAACATGTTTATAACAAGAGCAGTTGAAAGCAGGGCAAGCGATATTCACATAGAACCATTTGAGGATGAATTGAAGGTAAGATACCGTATAGATGGCGTATTGAACGATATAGAATCTACACCAAAAAGACTCCAGGCTGCAATTGTATCGAGGATAAAAATCATGTCTAAACTCAACATAGCCGAAAGAAGATTGCCACAGGATGGTCGTATAAGGCTTAAAGTTGGTGAAAAGGAGATAGACCTGAGGGTATCCACAATCCCTGTAATCTATGGAGAAAGCGTTGTGATGAGGATCCTCCGTAAGGAAGGGATAGTGATAGACCTTGACCTGCTGGGTTTTCCTGCCGATATATTATCTGTGTTTGATCAGCTCATCAAAAAACCAAATGGGATCATACTTGTCACAGGTCCTACAGGAAGCGGAAAGACTACTACTCTCTATGGTGCACTTGACAAGATAAATTTTCCTGATAAAAAGATAATCACTGTTGAAGACCCGGTAGAGTACCAGCTTAAAGGGATAAATCAAATACAGGTAAAAGCGCAGATAGGTTTGAATTTTGCAAACACCCTGAGGCATATAGTCAGACAGGACCCTGATATTATTATGATTGGTGAGATTAGAGACCTTGAAACAGCAGAGATAGCAATACAATCAGCCCTTACAGGGCACCTTGTCTTTTCAACATTACATACCAATGATGCGCCCAGTGCAATAACAAGGCTCCTTGATATGGGAGTTGAGAATTTCCTTCTTTCCTCCACCATAAGAGGAATCCTCGCTCAGAGGCTTGTGAGGGTCATCTGCCCCTCATGCAAGGAGATAGACCCATCTATTACTGATAAAGAAGGACTCAAACTCTTTGGTATTGATAGCGATAAATCCCTTTATCATGGGAAAGGCTGTGAAACGTGTGCATTCACAGGCTATTATGGAAGGAGAGGGATATTCGAATTACTCACTGTTAATGATGATATACGAAAACTTATATTAAAGAATGCAGATGCAAATGAGATACGGGATACAGCAAGACATCATGGTATGAGAACCTTGTTTGAGGACGGCGCAGAAAAAATAAAGGCAGGTGTAACAACCCTCAATGAGGTCCTCAGGGTGACACAGGAGGCTTAAGTGCCAGTCTTTTCTTACAGGGCAACCACAATGGAAGGTGCAATCGTTGAAGGCGCTATCGAGGCAGTTGATGAAAAGTCTGCCATAGAAAGACTGAAAAATACAGGCATTATTCCCTTAAAAGTTATTTCACCAAAAGAAGGTATAAAAAAGAGATTTGCCTTGAGGTCATCAAAAGCTGACCTCCTGACATTCACAACTGAGCTATCAGAACTCTTAGGTGCGGGATTGCCTCTGGATAGAAGCCTCAATATGCTCTCAGAAATATCTGAAAGCAGCGAAATGAAAGACGTCATTCAATCCATTCTTAAGTCCATAAGAGAAGGCAGTTCTTTCTCTGACGCCCTGCAGAAATATCCGAAGGTATTTCCAAGGATTTATATAAACATGATAAGAGCAGGTGAGGCTGGTGGAGTACTTGATGTAGTTTTGGACAAACTGAATGAGTTCTTAGAGTCTGCAAAGACCTTAAAGGATCACATATTATCAGTTATGATATATCCTACAATTCTCATTGTCACAGGCGGGGCATCAATCATTATTCTTCTAACATATGTACTTCCAAAATTCTCTGTGATATTTGCTGAACTCGGGGGTTCATTACCGTTGCCTACCAAAATCCTCCTTACCTTCAGCAATACCCTAAAATCATACTGGTGGGTTGTTGTATCAATGATAATAATGGGATATGTAATCTTGAGAAGCTACAAAAAAACTGAGACAGGCAGATACAAATGGGATTCATTCAAACTCAAGATAATGGGGGAAGTTATTCGAAAACTTGAGACAGCAAGATTCTGCAGAACCCTTGGTACACTTCTTAAGAGCGGGGTGCCTCTCCTTCAGGCGTTGAATAATGCAAAGGATGTCATAAACAACCGGGTCATAGCATCTGCGATAGATACTGTCTCAACAGGAGCTAAAGGAGGTAAAGGGATTGCTGTTCCTTTATCAGACACTAAGGTTTTTCCACCACTTGCCCTGTCCATGATCAAGGTTGGAGAGGAGACTGGTCAATTGGATATTATGCTGATGAAGGTTGCTTCCACGTATGAGAAAAGCTTAAACGTGTCTATAAAGAGATTTATGAGCCTTCTCGAGCCGGTCATGATTCTTGCTATGGGTCTGGTTATTGGGTTTATAGTTATTTCAATGCTTATGGCCATATTCAGCATAACAGAGCTGCCGTTTTAAAAAATCAAAATGCAAAATGAAAAATGCAAAATTACAAATAATGGTTTTATACTTCTTGAATTAATAATCGTTCTTTTCCTCGTTACACTCATTCTTGGGCTATCTACAATTTTTTTTGCTAACATCCTTCCTTCAAACAAGTTCAATGCAACTGTCAGAAATATATCTACAACAATCAGACATGCCAGATCCCTTGCCCAGATTAATAATGAAAAACAGACTATTACAATAGATCTTGACTCAAAAAAATACGAGTTACAAGGACGTGGTGTTAAAGAAATCCCGTCTGATGTTTATATTAAGATAATAGATCCACTGTCAGGAGAGATTCATGAAGGGAAATACCAGCTTGTTTTATATCCGACTGGTGGCATTGAAGGCGGGACGATTGTACTGTGGAATTCTAAAAAAACAGTAAGCATACAGATGGACCCTGTGATCGGGTCATTGGTAATAAAGTAAACAGTAATGAGTATTTTAAAATCTATGTCTTCAGTTGGAAATCCCCCCATCCCCCCCTTTACTAAAGGTGGGATAAGGGAGATTACTAAATTATTCAACAGATTGAATTGTCGGAGGGGAGGCTTTACTCTCCTTGAGGTTCTTGTAGCTATAGCAATTCTGGGCATTGCAGTAACAGTTGTGCTACAGCTCTTTTCAGCAAATCTGAGGGCTATATCTGTATCAGGGGATTATATGTCTGCTGCCACGAAGGCAGAGGCAAAGATGAGAGAGATACTATCTGATGATAAACTCTCTGAGAAATCATCGAGCGAAACAATAGATGATGGCTACAGGATAGATGTCTCTATAACTGATGCTCTGAAAGAAAGGACAGACAATCTTCAGGTAAGGCTTTTAGAGATAGACTTGACCGTCCACTGGACAAGAGGAACAAAAGAGAAATCGCTAACCCTGAAGACAATGAAGGTTGTGAATAAAGAGATTTAAGGATTAAGTTTAGAAATGCAAAAATTAAAGAAATTTAAAATCTGCAATCTGCGATCTGCGATCTGCAAATTCAAGGCTGGTTTTACCATCCTTGAATTAACAATTTCCATATCTCTTATCGGGCTCATTGTTTTAATCATGGTAGGTGCTATGAGGCTTGGATCCCGCTCTATAGATTCAGGAGAAAAAAAAATAGAGTCCCTTGAAAGAATGAGATCTTCATTGAATATTTTAGATTCGCAGATTCAGTCCCAAATTCCGCTTACATATGATGCTGAAGGTATTAAGAAATATTATTTTGTCGGTAATAGAGAGTTACTGCAGTTTGCAACAAATTATTCCATCTGGGGTGGACAGAAAGGTTACGTCGTAGTCACTTATAAGATATATTCTGACAATACCGGAAAACAGATTTTATATGCCTCTGAAAATGTCATCGGTCTCGATAATAATAGAGAGGTAAGACTCTCGGGCACATTTGATAAGATATATTTTGAATACTTCTACAAGGATCCTACTGAAGAAGAAGGGAAATGGATAGAGCAATGGGCAGATGATGTCAATATCCCTGAAAAGGTGAGAATTCATCTCGTTGAAGGAACAAGAGACCTTTCTCTAATTATTCCGATGAGGGTAAGAGGTTCTCTACCGCAAAAAACGTTATTCTCAAAAGGCCAGTAAAGGTTTGTTGAACTTTTTGGAAGGTTATAAATTGTTTTTTCCAACTATGCAAGACAGAGCTGATTTCCGAAGAAATACAAATAACACAGAATCGCAGGGGGGCATAGCTCTTCTCATTGTGCTATGGGTGCTAACAATCCTGATGGTTATTGTCCTTTCATTTACATTTATGACAAGGACAGAGACACAGGCCACATTATCATTTAAAGAGGGAACAGAAAAGAAATTTATAGCCGAGGCAGGGATAGAAAGAGGAATAATGGAGCTTTTCTATAGAAATGTTTATAAAGGCCAGTCAGTTGAATTTGAAGGGAGCGAGGTATGGAAAACAGATGGCACATTGTATAGCAGCCCAATAGGAGATGGTTATTACACAGTCAGGATTATAGATGAGTCAGGGAAACTGGACATAAACACAGTAAACGATGTAGTATTAAAAAATCTCTTGATAAATATAGGTGTTCAGGAAGAAGAGGTTGATACGATTGTGGATTCCATAATGGACTGGAAGGACCAGGATGACCTTCACAGACTTCATGGGGTTGAGAGTGATTATTATATGTCTTTACCAAACCCGTATACTGCAAAGAACGCTAATTTTGATACAGTAGAAGAGCTTCTGCTTGTTAAGGGAGTGACACCTGAGATTCTCTATGGGACGAGTGAAAGAAGAGGTATCACTGATTTTCTGACTGTTGATTCAAACAGAAGCAAAATTAATATAAATGCAGCACCAAAAGAAGTCTTAGTGGCAATTCCAGGTGTAACCCCTGAGATTGCTGATACTATAATAGATTATAGGCGGAATAAAGAGATCGGGAATATACTTGAGGTAGGTGGAATTCCTGCAGAAAACGTAACCCTCATGGCGCCTTATATTGATACAAGTGGATCTATTACTTTCGGGATAGAAGCTGTTGGGCATAAAGGTGGTGAAAAGGGAGGGTATGCAATCATAGCAAAAGTAATGATTGCTGGCACTAATATCTTTAAGTATGTTTATTACAAAAGTCCTGCAAACATAAAGCAATGAATAGGGCAATCCTCGTTAAGAAGCTAACAACTTTTGCATCAACCTCGTCAGTAGTTATGAGGAGGATTTGGAGACCTTTAGGGAACGTGCTGACCTTTAGCCCTGCTGATGATAGAATCTCTCCGGCAAAGAATTTGTCTATCTCTATAGAAAAAGGTGCTTTCTCTGTAGCTTATGGTTCGAGAGTTCTGTCGAGAATAAAAATTAAGTGGTTTAAAGAATATCCTTTTGAAGAGGATAAGTACCCACAGCCAGAAACTCTTGCATCCTCTTTGGCTTTAGCTATCAGTGACATTAAGGCAACAAAGGTAAATGTGTCCTTGGGCATCCCTAAGGAATGGATTGTTATCAAGACTGCAGAATTCCCGGTAACTGTTAAAGAAAATCTTAAGGATGTTGTTTCATATGAATTAGACAGGCTTACTCCCTTTAACACAGAAGATGCATTCTATGATTTCAAGATACTAAAGGAAAGTGCTGGAAAGCTTATTGTTTTAGTCATGGCAGCAAAAGCTGAATTAATAAAGCCATATTTAGAGGCACTGAGAGAGAGAAATGTTCATGTCACTAAGATAACAGCCAATCTTTCAAGTATAAAGACTCTATGCAGGTTTATAGACAAAAGTACGGACTCTATATTCGTAGAAGTAAAAGAGAATGGATATGAAGGCGCCCTATTCCTTAATGGTACGATAGCTAATGCTTTTGCAGACAGTTTCACTGTAGAAGATGAGAAATCAAAAGTGGATAGTGTTATGGCAGAAATCGCACCCATTATAGATACGGTCAAAAAGCAAGGAAAGTCACCGCAGATTATGCTCCTTTTAAAAGGTAAAAATCCTACATTAAAGGAACTGCTGAAACTACAGATAAACCTTCCAGTCAGGATTCTTAATGAAACTGATATCAAGATCAGATTTTCAGGGACTCATAAAGAGATTCCATATGCTGCTATTGGAGGGGTTTTAGAATCTTTGTGGCTGAGGGCAAATGGATTGAATCTCCTTACAAAAGGTAACCGCGAGCTGCTAAAGACTCCAAAGGCCTTCACGATAATTCTCTTATTCGCACTTTTAGTTATGGGGATTCTCTATATCATTGCCCCTCTGAGAGTAGAGGAGAAAAGGCTCAATGAGATTGACCATCAGATTATGCTGAGAAAAGATGAAGTCCTAAATGCCGAGGCATTGAAGAAAGATATAAAAGCAGTGAGTAACGAGATATCCACAATAAACAATTTCAAGGAACAAAAGCCAATGGCGCTTAATATTCTCAAAGAACTCACGACTATTATTCCTAAGAATGCCTGGCTGACAAGGGTAAGGATTACAGAGGCGACTGTTAATATTGAAGGGTATGCAGCCTCAACTGCAGGGCTTCTGTCGAAGCTTGAGGCATCAAAATATTTCAATAAGGTTGAGTTTGCATCACCTACCTTCAGGGACTCAAGGATGAATACTGACAGGTTTACTATCAAGATGGAGATAGAGGGTTTTAAGAAAGACGAAGTGATAAAAAATAAAAGCAAAGAGGTAGGAGATGAAGAGGAGTAAAACATTAATAATCACCATACCTTTAATGGTTGTGATCCTCGGCTTTATTATATATGAGAACGTTTATGTAAGAATTCAAACAGAGGTAGCCACAATTAAGGAAAATGAACTTATAAAGACAAAAACCCTTGGGAAATATATCTCTGTCATATCAGAAAAACCTCAATTGGAGAAAAAAGTTGTCTCATTAAAAGAGGCAAGGAAGGCTGATGATTTGAAAATTATAGAGGGGCAAACTTTTTCCCTTGCATCAGCTACACTTCAGGATATGGTAAAAGGTGCTGTTACAGAGAGAGGGGGGACTATATCCAGTGAACGGGTTGGAAAGCCTGAAGACCTTGGTAAATTCAAGGTTATAAGCGTAAGTATTGATGCGGTCTTTCCTGATTCAAAGGCACTCAGTGATGTCCTTTATTCAATAGAGACACGAACTCCATATCTTACCATGAAAGAACTTGATATAAGGATCAGAAACTACAAAGACCCAAAGGAACTTATGGTGAAATTAGATGTATCTGCCATAACAAGTGGAAGATAGATGAGCAAAGACCTGCCCTTTATTCTACGTTAAGATATTCTGCCTCAAAATGATTACCTTTGCGGTGAGTGAAGAAAAAAATAACTGGCTTAAGGGAAAGATGAAAACACTCGGTATCCATGAGAAGGATATAGAGGAAAAATTTGTACGGTCATCAGGGAAGGGTGGACAGAAGGTTAACAAGACATCAACCTGTGTCTACCTGAAACATGTCCCTACCGGCACTGAAGTAAAATGTATGAAGGACAGGAGCCAGTCTATCAACCGGTTTCTTGCACGGCGCGAGCTCGTAAAAAGGATTGAGAGGTTGTCAGGACAGTTGACATCTGAAGATGTGAAGCAGGAGAAGATAAAGAAACAGAAACGAAAGAGGAAAAAACGAGCAGCAGTAAAATACAATTAATAGAGTATTATTATATTTTGTGCTTTCCGATATTCATCTCTACAAGACGAGGAATGAGCGTTTTCACCTGCATATCTTTAGTTTCAAAAAATCCTATCACCTATTTATTACTTCATCAAGACCGCAATTGGGATCATTACCGCTTGCTGTGGGGTACTCTTGTAAATGTTGAATTTGAACGAGCTTGAGGATTCAGAACTATTGATTGAACAGTGCAAGCATTCTCTTCTTTGGTCTCCAAAAGTCAATAAACAAGTCTGACCCTGACCCCGCACCACAAGTCTGACCCTGACCCCGCACCAGGTATAACAGGATCCGATAATTGATAAATAGCCCATGGGATGTCTCACAGGCGTACAGAATTTTGATGAGTACTATATTCTGTTATACTTTAGTATGTCTGATGAAAGGATTGAAGTAATAGCCTATTCGAGTTATCGAGGTGAGGAAAGCCCAGGGGTATTTATACTCCACGGAGAAAAGATTGAGGTTGCTGGAATCCTCAATATGTGGATTGAAGAGGGGATTGAGGACAAAACAAGAAAAAGGCTCTTTAAAGTTAGAGGGAGTGATGGATATATGCATAAACTGTATTATGCTGAGAAGACAATGGAATGGTTTTATACTAAGCAGTAAAGTTTATTCCTTTCGCTGAGGGTTTCAAAAAAGTACAGTGATGTTGCCTTATATACATGAGATAGTTTCAGATGTCAGCAGAGAAAGACTGAAAGGATATGTCAGTGCAATTGAAGGATTGCGACATGGATGGGAGAATTACGATGCCTTAGAGGAAAAGGCTAAATATATAGAAGAGACACTTCGATCTTTTAATCTTGTAGTCGAGAATCAGGAAGTACCTTTTTATGGAAGAACATACCGTAATATCATAGCAACAATCGAGGGTATCGATAAGGAAAAGGATTGGATCCTTTTAGGTGCGCATTATGATGCTGCATGGGGAAGCCCTGGTGCTGATGACAATGGTAGCGGTGTAGCGGTTTTACTTGAAGCAGCACATGTACTTAGCAGTCGGAGGTTTCACAGAACTGTTCAATTTGTTGCCTTTACGCTCGAAGAGCCTCAACCACAAACCCTTAGTTTTTTAATTGGCAGTGACCATTTTGCTAAGAAGGCAAAGAAAATGAATAAAAGATACGAAGCTGTATTCATTCTTGAATCAGTTGGATATACAGACAATGCAGAAGGGAGTCAGACTATACCTGTTTTCGTAAGAATATCTGTGCCCCAAAAGGGTAATTTCCTTGGTGTCATTGCAAACCGAAGGTCTAAAAATATAATGAACGCTTTTTATAGCATAGCAAGCGAATATGTTCCGGATCTCGTTGTTGTGCCTTATAAAGTGCCGCTATCAGGTCGTATTATCCCGCAAACGCGCTTTAGCGACCATGCATCATTCTGGAATTATGGATATCCGGCAGTTATGTTGACTGATACCGCCATGTTCAGGAATCCTCATTACCACACTCATCATGATATGCATGAAACCCTCGATTTTACTTTTATAGAAAATGTTTCTAAAGCGGTAGTAAGTATTATAGGTGTACTTGCAAATCAAGATCGTTAGATTGTGCCTCATACAAGGAAGAAGAAAGAGAATAGGAAAGACTATAAAGAAATAATAAAAAACTGAAAATAGTAGAGAACTCCAACCTAAAGAAATGGTAACCGTAGAAAAAGTTTTACAACATTTATACAGAGGAATTTATAAACAAATACCCATAGAGTTTTGACACTTTTTTAAGCGGATCAAGGTTTCAAAGAATGTCTTCACCATCATATCCATTTGACAACAGGTTCTTTCTTCGGTGGAGGTTCAGGGAACTTTTGTGTATAACCAATAATTATTGGGCCGTATATCTTCTCATCCTCGGATAATTCAAGTTTCTTCTTTGTTTCTTCATTGTCTGTTATCAGAGAGCCGAAGTGGACCCAGCAATTTCCAAGTCCTAAAGAATATGCAGCTAACATGATATTCTCACAGGCCAGAGGGCAGGATAAATCTGCAAATTGACCGGAGCCTATAACAAAAATTATCACAGGGGCTGAATAGTAAATCGGATCTTCCAATTGATCATATCGGTTCATAATAGCCTTGTATCTTTCAGGGTTAACATCCTTAAAAGATTCAAGCCTGCGTTTACTATGCGGAATGGCAGCTTCTGTTAATTTCCTGTGGAACTCCTTGTCCTCTACAATCACAAAACGCCATGGCTGACTGTTCATGGCAGACGGGGCCTGATTAGCTGCCTCTATTATTGTGGTAATTATGTCCCTGGAAACAGGCTTGGGATCATAATTTCGTACAGCCCTTCTCTCTGCGATAGTCTTCAATACTGGATTCATATTTCCTCCTTATAATTTTAATAGACTGTTCAATAATTCGTAATCCCTTAAAAATCAAGGAACTACAAGGATATTTAATTTTCGCCTACCGCAACCTGTCATTCCGTGCTTGACACGGAATCCAGGGTTTCCTGTGAAAACAGGAATCCACTTCATTATATTAGTTCCCTACTTTCGCAGGG
>Ga0315268_10009316_pt1 | contig 10200 bp, 6 predicted proteins | sample C1_top_MG_FD_204535 | JGI IMG/M metagenome (GOLD analysis project Ga0315268, IMG submission 204535) | Sediment microbial communities from Yellowstone Lake, YNP, Wyoming, USA - C1_top | ecosystem: Environmental > Aquatic > Freshwater > Lake > Sediment | place: USA: Wyoming | collected 2017-08-01 | reverse complement strand
GTTGATGGGCTCAGCCGGCGGCCCGACGCCGCAGCGCAGAAGCAAAGCGTGCTGCCGCGGATTGAGAGCTGAATTTAGTCACAACCTCTCAGGATGACAACGGCAATGCGGACCAAGGACGACGAATACGGGTACAGCAACTCTGGATTTGCTCTAGTTGTTATGTCGTCACGCGATGTTCTCTGCCCCGCCTTCCGACTAAGAACTAGCAACTAAGAACTAGGAACTATTCCAGGTCGCGCCAGTTGGCCCCGGCGCCGATTTCCACCAGCAGCGGGACCTTCAGGGGATAGACCTGCTCCATGTGCTCGCGCACCAGCGCGCGCAGGATTTCCAGCTCCTCTTGCGGCGCTTCAAACACCAGCTCGTCGTGCACCTGGAGGAGCATGCGCGATTTCAGGCGGCGTTCGCGCAGCGCCCGATCCAGACGGATCATGGCCAGCTTGATGAGGTCGGCGGCCGTGCCCTGGAGCGGTGTGTTGATGGCGGTGCGCTCGGCAAACCCGCGCTGGTTGGCGTTCTTGCTGACGATGTCGGGAATGGGACGCACCCGGCCGAACAGCGTGCTCACCTTCAGGTCGCGGCGGGTCTGCTCAAGTACATGTTCCCTGTACTCGCGGACGCCGCGATATTTCTCGAAATAAGTATCTATGTAGGCCTTGGCCTCGCGCGTGTCAATGCCCAGAGTCTGAGACAGGCCGAAGGCCGAGAGCCCGTACACGATGCCGAAATTCACCACCTTGGCGCGGCGGCGGTGCTCCGGGGTGACCATCAGCGGCGGTACGCCGAAAACCTGCGCGGCAGTGAGGGTGTGAATGTCGTCACCGCGGCGGAAGGCTTCCAGCAGCAGCGGGTCGCCGGAGAAGTGCGCCAGCAGGCGCAGCTCGATCTGCGAGTAGTCGGCGGAGAGCAGCAGGCAGCCGGGCTCGGCGATGAAGGCGGCGCGAATCTCGCGGCCCAGCTCGCTGCGGATGGGAATGTTCTGCAAGTTGGGATCGCGCGAGGAGAGGCGGCCGGTGGCGGTGTTGGCCTGGTCGAAGGTGGTGTGCAGGCGCCGCGTGCACTGGTTCAGCAGCGCGGGGAGCGCGTCCACGTAGGTTGATTTGAGTTTGGAGAGCTGGCGGTATTCCAGCACCAGGCGCGGGACCTCGTGCTCGGCGGCCAGGCCTTCCAGCACGTCCGCCGCGGTGGAGATGGTCTTGCCCTTGCCGTACTTGACCGGCTTGGGCAGGTTCAGCTTGTTGAAGAGCACGTCGCCGAGCTGCCTGGGGGAGTTGATGTTGAAGGTCTGCCCGGCGCGGTCGTAGATTTCGCGCGCTTTGGCCTGGCAATCGCGGTCCAGGCGTTTCGACATTTCAGCCAGCACGCCGCAATCAATCTTCACTCCGGCCTGCTCCATGCGCGCCAGCACGGGCGCCAGCGGGAGATCGATGTCTTGGTAGAGCTTCAGCAGCCCGGCCTGCTCCACCTTTTGGCGCAGCGCGGAGGCGAGGTGGCCGGTGACGTCGGCTGCCTCGGGCAACGATCCGGTGAGCTTCAGGTTGAAGTGGCGCAGCGCCACCGCGGGCAGGGCGTGGTTGGAGTAGGTGGGGTCGAGCAGGTAGGAGTAGAGCATGGGGTCGTGCTCGACGCCGGCGAGGTCGATGTTCGTGAGAGCGTGGATGGCAGCTTTGTAGTCGTGGATCGCCTTTGGGACGTGTGAGTCGTGCAGCGCGGATTTCAGGCGCGCGCCGGCGGCAGCGTCGTCGAGCGTGACCGAGAGCGCGTGCCCGGGGGAGGAGGAGATGGCGAGGACGTGCGCGGTATTCCCACCCTGTCGCTCCAAAAACGGGAGCGACAAGGGCGGGGCAACCGGAGCATCCCCACCCAGCGGCAAGGGTGGGGCAACCTCGGTTTCGTTCTCCGCAGCTTCGTCTTCCTCCTCGGCGGGCGAGGCCGCCCGCGCCACATTCGTTTGCAGGGCGACGGCCAGGGGCGCGTCGCTGTTTACGGTTTTCAGTACCGCATCGACGTCGGCGGCGGAGCGGGCATCGCGGTAGTCGGTCTCTCCCAGCTCGACACCTGAGGGCAGGAACTCCTTCAGCAGGGAAGTGAATTCCAGCTCGGTGAACAGCTCGCGGCAGGCGGCGGCGTCGGGCTCGACGGCGCGCATCGGCTCCAGGTCGAGCGTGACCGGCGCGTTCATCTCGATGGTGGCCAGTTCCTTGGACCACAGGATCTGCTCGCGGTAGTTCTGCAGCGACTCGCGGTAAGTCTTCTTTTCGACTTCGGCGGCGCGCTCCAGCGCGGCCTCGACCGAGCCGAAGCGCTTGATGATCTCGACCGATCCTTTGTCCCCGATTCCGGGGGCGCCGGGGATGTTGTCGATGGCGTCGCCGCGCAGGGCCATCACGTCGATCACCTGGCGCGGCGGCACGCCCAGGATTTCTTCGACCTTGGGCGGGTCGCAGATCAGGTTGTCCTTGGGCGGGTTGAGGACGCAGATTTTGTCATTGACCAGTTGCAGCATGTCCTTGTCGCTGGAGACGACGAAAACGTCGTGCGACTGCGCCGCGGCCTGGCCCGCGAGCGTGCCGATCACGTCGTCGGCCTCGTACCCCGGCGACTCAAGTATCGGGATACGATATGCCTCCAGCAGCCGCCGTATGTAGGGCACCTGCTGCGCCAGGTCCGCCGGCATGGCGGCGCGCTGGGCTTTGTAGCCCTTGTACTCCTGCGCCTGGAAGGTCTGGGTCTTGAGGTCGAACTTGCCCACCGACGCCACCTGGGCCGCCTGCTGGTCGCGGAAGGTGGGGGCGGCCACGTCGAAGACAGCGGCGCGGTATTCCGGCGCGAAGTCCTTCACCAGCTTGAGCAGCATGTTGGTGAACACGTAGGCGGCGCTGGTGGGGACGCCGGTCCTGGTGGACATGGGCCGCTGCCGCGCCATGGCGTGGTAGGCGCGGAAGATGAACGACATGGCATCTATCAGGAAGACGCGGGGCTTGGGCGCGGCTTTAGCGGAGACAGCAGGTTCAGCGGATTTTCTGCGCGGGGGCAACCGCTTAGTTTAGCAAGGGCGATCGGCGATCGGCCATCGGGGATCGGGATGCGCCTGCAGAAGGGCCGGAATCTCGCTGCCGAAAAGCCTTCCGACGGAAATCGCGAATCCGGGGTCGTGGGGGTCCTTCGACTCGGACGCGCCTTGCGTTCGGGCAAGACCGGCCCGAACGCTTCCCGGCGCATCCTCGCTCAGGATGACAGTCCTTAAGTTTTTTCCAATTCCACAATCCGCGTTCATCCGCAACCTTCTGCCAATCACAATCCGCGTTCATCCGCGTTAATCAGCGGCTAGTTCTTGCAGCTCTCCAGCAGCGCGGCGGCGCGGTTGAGGGCGTCGGTGAGTTGCTGGAGTTGTTCGGCAGCGGCGGGGGCGTCGGCGCGGTCGATGGCTTCGGAGACGCCGGGAATGACGGCGGCGGCGTAGCCCTTCAGGTCGGCGGGGGCGTAGATGGCGTGGCGGAACCAGGGGCGGCGCGGCAGGCCGCCTGGCAACAGCAGGGCGCGCTCCGTGGCGAGGAGGAGTCGGTTCAGGTTCTGAACCTCCGCGGGCGAGGGCGCCCGCGCCACATTAATTTTGATAGCGGCGGCGGCGCGGGTGAGGCGCTGGGCGGCGGCGAGGGCGGCGGCGAAGCTCGGTGCTTTGCCGCCCAGCCGCTCGGCGGCGCGTTGCCGCGCGGCTTCCAGGTAGGAGGCGACCTGCTTGCCGTAAGCCTCGTAGTCGTAGGGGAGGACGTCGGCGTCGGCCATGCGCAGCACTTGCAGGCCGAAGAAGCGCGCCAGTTCCTGGCTGTAGAGGAAATCGGGATCGCCGAACTTTTTGTACCAGGCGAAGTCGTCAAACGCGGAGTGGTAGACGCCGTAGCTGCCGAGGGAACGGATGTCGGTCGAGGGCACGCCGGAATGATCGAGAAAGGCGGTGAAATCGGAGCCGCTGCCCAGGGTGCCGACCGGCGGCTCGCCGCTGAGCAGGGCGTCTGAGCCGCGTGGCGGCAGGGCGCGCCAGTCGTCGTAGAGACTGCCGCCGGCGGGGCTGGGCACCACTTTGGCAATGTCGCGCAGGAAGCGAGCGAGGCTGGGGACGGCGGCGGCGCGGAAGTCGGGGCCGGTGGCGCCGATATCGATGTTGAAGTAGGCGGCGGCGTGGTTCAGCTCTTTTTCGTGCTGTTCCAGCCACTCGGTGGAGCCGATCAGTCCCTGCTCTTCCGCGTCCCAACTGGCGAAGATGATGGTGCGCTGCGGGCGCCAACCGGACTTGAGCAGGCGGCCGATGCCGCGCGCCGCCTCCAGCATGGCAATGGTGCCGCTGCCGGGATCGACGGCGCCGAACACCCAGGCGTCGCGGTGGTTGCCGGCGATGACCAACTCGTCAGGCCAGCGGGCGCCGGGAATGCGCGCGATCACGTCCCAAATGGTGCGGTAGGCATAGTCCTGCTTGAGCTCAATCTTGACCCGCACCGGCCCGGGACCGAGGTGATAGGTGAACGGCAGCGCGCCCTCCCACTCGCGGGGCGCCTTGGGCCCGCCCAGGCTTTGCAGGATGGGCGCGGCGTCGTGTGAGGAAAGCGGGGTGGTGGGGACGGTGGGCATGTCGGGCGAGTGGGCCGGATCGACGCGGGGCGCGTCGGGAGTGGACGCCCAGCCGGGGGTCGTGGGATCGCCGGGATGCTGGAAGCCGTACTCGATGGTGCCGCGCTGCACGCTGGTGTCGGGGCGCCAGGGGCCGTTGGGATAAACGGGGCCGCGCACATAGCCGTCGTCGCCGGGATCGGAGTAGATGAGCATGCCGGCGGCGCCGGTGGCCTGCGCCATGTAGGCCTTCACGCCACGGAAGTTTTCCCCGTAGCGGACAATGACCACCTTCCCGCGCACGTCAATGCCAAGGTCTTTCAGCTTCTGGAAATCCTCCGGCCGGCCGTAGTTGGCGTACACGGCTTCGGCCTCCACCTCACCGGAAGGCGAGTAGCCGTTGAAGGCGGGCTGAATGCGGGGGTCGTCCTGGAAAGGGTCGCCTTTGACGTGCTCGCGGGTGGGGCCACGCATGATGACGCCGGCGGGTCCATCGGCTTCCACGCTCACCTGCCGCGGGTAGTTCATCCAGACGTTGTACTCGACCACCTCGGTTTCGAAACCCCACTCGCGGAACCTGCCGGCCACGTAGTCGGCGGTTTGCTTGTCTTCGGGCGAGCCCGCGATGTGCGGCGCCGCCGTCAGTACCCGCAGTTCCTCCTCCGCCATCTTGGGGTCGGGGACCGCCAGGAACCGCCGCTCCACGGCGTTCTGGGCAAGCAGCGTGCAGCAGAGGAGCAAGGGAACGAACAGGAGCCTGAGGCGGCGCATCGGCGTCAGAATGAAGTAGATGCCGAGGGGAGCGCGCGGGATTGAAGAGATAGGGGAATCGGGTCATCGGGTGAATGACGCGGCCTTGCCCGCGGCGGCCGAGGGCGGCCGCCGCCACGCAAATCTGCTTGATGGAAACGACAGCCCCGGCGAGGGCGCCGGGGCCTACAGATTCTTTCTTATTAGATCGGCCCATCACCAGATTACCCGATCAGCAGATCACCCGATCACCAGATCACCCGATCACCCGATCACGAGATGATTCCCAGCCGCTTTCCTACCCGGGCCAGGATTTCCAGGGCCTGCACCAGCTCGTAATGCGTGTGCGCGGCGCTGACAATGGTGCGGATGCGCGATTTGCCCTTGGGCACGGTCGGGAACGCGATGCCGGTGGCCATCAGGCCTTCCTTGAACAGCTCGCGTGAGAACTCCATGGCCAGCCGGTCTTCGCCCGTAATGATGGGCGTGATGGGGGTTTCGCTCTGGGGCGTGCTGCGTCCGCCGATGTCGAAACCCAGCGTGCCCAGCTCGCGCTTGAAGAAACGGGTGTTCTCCCAAAGTTTCTCGATGCGCTCCGGCTCTTGTTCCAGCACCTCGAAGGCGGCGATGCAGGTGGCGGCCACCGAGGGCGGATGCGAGGTGGAGAACAGGAAGGGGCGGCCGCGGTGGTAGAGGAACTCGATCAGGTCGCGGGCGCCGCAGACGTAGCCGCCCAGGGCGCCGATGGCCTTGGACAGCGTGCCCACCTGTATGTCCACGCGGCCGTGGACATTGAAGTGATCTATCGTGCCCCGGCCATTGCGGCCGAGCACGCCGGAAGCGTGGGCGTCGTCCACCATCATGATGGCGCCGTACTTCTCGGCCAGGTCGCAGAGCGCGGGCAGGGGCGCGATGTCGCCGTCCATCGAGAACACGCCGTCGGTGGTCAGCAGCTTGCGCCCGGGATGGCCGGCGACTTCCTTCAGCAGCTCTTCGGCGTGCAGCACGTCCTTGTGGCGGAAGACCTTGATGGTGGCGCGGGAGAGGCGGGCGCCGTCGATAATGGAAGCGTGGTTGAGCTCGTCGGAGATGATGAAATCATCTTTGCCGAGCACGGCTGAGACGGCGCCGGCGTTGGCGGTGAAACCGGACTGGAACACCACGCTGGCCTCCACGTGCTTGAAGCGCGCGATCTTCTCCTCCAGTTCCATGTGGATTTTCATGGTGCCGGCGATGGTGCGCACCGCGCCGGAGCCGACGCCCAAGCGGCGCGTGGCCTCCAGCGCCGCTTCCCGCAGCTTGGGGTGCGTGGTCAGGCCGAGGTAGTTGTTGGAGGCCAGATTGATCACCTTCTTGCCGTCGAAGGTGCACACGGGCGCCTGCTCGTCTTCCAGCACCCGCAGGCGGAAGTAGGTGCCCTGCTTTTTCAAGTCTTCAAGTTGGTCGTGGAGGTAGGAGAGCGGGTTGGGACGGGTGGTATGCGCGGCCATAATCTTTCCTCTTATAGCGGATGGGACGGCGCCGGAGGCGCGGAATTCGTGAGCCCACCGCGGCAGCGGTGGGAACGCGATCAAACGAAACCGGAGCGCCGGAGGCGCGGCCCTTACTACTTCACGGCATCAGCATGCCGCCATTGACCCCCAGCACCTGCCCGGTGATGTACGAGGCTTCCTCGCTGGCCAGGAAGCGCACCGCGTTGGCCACGTCCTGCGGCGTGCCGATGCGCCCCAGCGGCACCATCTTCAGCATGGATTCTTTCAGTTCGGCCGACAGCACCTCCGTCATCGGGGTTTCAATGTATCCCGGGGCCACCGCGTTGGCGGTGATGCCGCGCGAGGCCACCTCGCGTGCCGTCGCCTTGGTCAGTCCGATCACGCCCGCCTTGGAGGCAGAATAGTTGGCCTGCCCCGCCTGTCCCATCTGCCCGTTGATGCTGGAGATGTTCACAATCCGCCCCCAGCGCTGCTTGAGCATCACCGGCACCGCCGCCTGCGTGCACAGGAAGACGCCGGTCAGGTTGATGGCGATGACCAGGTCCCAGTCGGGGCGCTTCATGCGCATGATCAACTGGTCGCGGGTGATGCCGGCGTTGTTGACCAGGATTTCCAGGCGCCCCAACTGCTCCACCACCTGTCTGAACACCTGCTTGATGTTGTCCTCGTCGGTGACGTTCATCTTGAAGCCGGCGGCCTGCCCGCCGGCGGCCTTGATCTCGTCTGCCACGCCGGCCAGTTTGTCTTCCAGGATGTCCACCACCGCGACCGTGGCGCCGTCGCGCGCCAGGGTGAGCGCAATCGCGCGCCCGATCCCCTGCGCTGCTCCCGTCACCAACGCCACCCGCCCTTGCACTCCCGCCATCGCTCGCCTCCTTGGAAAAGTCGCACGGCATTATAAGCGACCGCTATATAATCCTGCCCTTCGCATCTGAATCGTGAGCCGAGGAGCAGACCGCCTTGCCCGACGAACCTGAAACTGCGCAGGCCCAGGCGCCCGCCGTGCACAAGCAGATGAACGTGACGGAAATCCAGCGCGTGCTGCCGCACCGCTATCCGTTTCTGCTGATCGACCGCGTGCTTGAGATCACGCCGCGGAAACGCATCGTGGCCATCAAGAACATCAGCGTCAACGAGCCTTTCTTCAACGGCCACTTCCCGGGATTCCCCATCATGCCGGGCGTGCTGCAGATCGAAGCCATCGCCCAGGCGGGCGGCGCGCTGCTGCTCACCGAGGTCCCCGACCGCGACTCCAAGCTGATGGTCTTCACCGGCATCGAAAAAGCCAAGTTCCGCCGCGCCGTCGTGCCCGGCGACCAGTTGCGCATTGAAGTCGAGGTGCTGCACTGGCGCCACACCATGGTCCGCATGCATGGCACGGCGTCGGTGGACGGCAAACTGGCCTGCGAGGCCATCGTGAGCTGCGCCCTGACAGACCGGAAGTAGGCTTTGGGCTTTGGGCGTAAGGGTTCAGGCGCGCGTGGTGCGTTCGAGAGTCGAAAAGCTGTATCCCTGCGGGCGAGGGCGCCCGCAGGAGCAACGCTCTTGGGAGCTATGAAGTGCAGCCCCAGCGAGGCGCTGGGGCCCACCACTGAATGGACACAGCTACTCGGGAGGCGCTCTAAAGCCTAAAGCCTAAAGCCTAAAGCCCAAAGCCCAAAGCCCAAAGCCCAAAGCCTAAAGCCTAAAGCCCAAAGCCCAAAGCCTAAAGCCTAAAGCCCAAAGCCCAAAGCCTAAAGCCCAAAGCCCAAAGCCCAAAGCCTACCCCAGCGGGCTCTCCCTGAATTCTTCTCCCACTTCGCTGGGCGGGCCGGCCTCCGGCTCGACGTGGCGGAACAGGTAGCGCAGCAGCGGCGGCGCCAGGATGGTGGTCACGGCGGTCATGAAGATGACGACCGCATACGCGGACGGGGAAATGGCATTGCTCTGCAAGCCGATCAGCGCCACGATCAGGGCGACCTCGCCCCGCGGCAGCATGCCGACGCCGACTTTGACCGAGATCAGCAGGCCTTCGCGGATCATGGGCAGCCCGCAGCCCAGCACCTTCGAGATCACCGCCAGCAGGGAAATGATGATCGCCATCACCCATACGTCGCGGGTGAACAGGTGCACGTTGAGCCGCGCCCCCATGACGAAAAAGAAGAACGGCGCCAGGAATTCGTTGATGGCGTGGACGCGCGGTTGCAGGTTCCACTCCGGCGAGTAGTCGGCAAACATCAGCCCGGCGAAGAAGGCGCCGATGATGGCCGCCATTCCGATCTTGGTGGCCGCCACGCTCAGGCCCAGGCAGATGGCAAGGGCGAGGATCAGGGGCGCGTCCTGGGTGGACATCCGGCGCAGCCCGGGGCGCATTCTGGCCACCAGCCGCGGCCCGATGAAGATCATGAAAATGGCGAAGCCCACCGCCTCCGCCAACACCACTCCCAGGTGCAGCCAGCGGATGCCGCCGCTCACCGCCAGGCCGGTCGCCACCGCCAGCACGATCATGCCCAGGATGTCGTCGAATACGGCCGCGCCCAGGATGATGCGCGCCTCGCGCGTGTTCAGGGCATGCAGATCGCTCAGCACCCGGGCGGTGATGCCCACGCTGGTGGCCACCATGGCGGCCGCCACGAACACGGCTTCGTGCAGCGGCTCGCCGCGCGAGTGCAGGTAGGCGAAGCCCAGCAGGAAAGGCACCGCCACGCCGGCCGCCGCCACCCGTAACGATTGCCGGCCCACGCTGATCAGGTCCTGCGGGCGCGTCTCCAGGCCCACGGTGAAGAGCAGGAAAATGGCGCCGATCTCGGCGATCGAGCCCACCGATTCGGTCGGCACCACCAGTCCGGTGGCGTGCGGCCCCAGGATCACCCCCGCCAGGATTTCCCCCAGCACCGCGGGCAGCGACAGTTGCTCGAACAGCTCCGCGAAGGCCTTCGCCCACACGAAGATGGCGAACAGTTCCAGCAGAAATGTGTCGGCGCCTTGAGGCATGGGGTTCGCGGTGGAATGGAATCGCTTTTGAAGCTATAGCATTTTCAGCTTTGGTGCATCCTCCGGCCTTGAAAGGGCACGGCTTCAGCCGTGCCGATCGTGGCTGGAGATGAGTGGCCTTTAGGCCCTGAGGGACTGTTCCTCAGCGGCTAAAGCCGACTCTCCAAGTGCCCGTTCGGCACGCCTGAAGGCGTGCCCTTTCAAACAAGGCACGGATACATCTACTCTGAAACCGGTCTAGATGCGCGCTGGCAAAGTCAGGCCCCAGGCTCGAGCCTTAGGCGTTATGACCACGATTTTGCGCCGGAACAGTCGCTCCCCGGCCTTGAGCCTTGAACCTGAAGCCTATACCGTTTACCGCATCAGCGCCCTCGTG
>Ga0315268_10009315_pt1 | contig 10202 bp, 7 predicted proteins | sample C1_top_MG_FD_204535 | JGI IMG/M metagenome (GOLD analysis project Ga0315268, IMG submission 204535) | Sediment microbial communities from Yellowstone Lake, YNP, Wyoming, USA - C1_top | ecosystem: Environmental > Aquatic > Freshwater > Lake > Sediment | place: USA: Wyoming | collected 2017-08-01 | reverse complement strand
CGAGCTGCTTGCCGTGGTGACATGTATTGGATGATGAAATCTACCAAGCCGACATCGATCCCTAACTCAAGGGAGGACGTGCAAACGACCGCTTTCACCCGGCCAGTCTGGAAGTCATGTTCTACTTCTTCCCGAATCTCCTTTGAGAGCGACCCGTGGTGAACACGTACAGGTAGATTCGGATCAAGCGCTCTCAGCTGAGAGCCCACGGCCTCAGCATGTTCACGAGTGTTCGTGAACACGAGCACCGAGTTCTTTTCACGTATCAATTCCGCAATGCGTCTCGCGCGGCCGATCGTGGACGGGGGAACGCCAAATCGTTCGCCGTCATTCCGATCCGTGGAGGTCGGTGAAACGTGATCCACTTGGACCTCAAAGCCTCGACCCTCTTTCGACTTCACTATCACAGCGTTTCTTCCCGATCCAGCGAGAAACCTAGATATCCTGCCCTCGTCTCCGACTGTTGCTGAGAGCCCAATCCTCTGGAAATCTTGGCTCGTTAGGTTCCGCAGACGCTCAAGGCCGAGCGCAAGCTGAACTCCGCGTTTGTCTGACGCAAGCTCGTGAATCTCATCCACGATCACCCATCGAACGCCGCTCAAGTGCTGGCGCATACGTCTGCCAGGTAGGATCGCTTGAAGAGTCTCCGGAGTAGTGATCAGCATGTTAGGTGGAGACCTAGCTTGGAGATTGCGCGTAGCAGTCGCTGTGTCCCCGTGCCTGACCTGAACCTTGATGCCAAGCTCGCCGCCCAGATCAGAAAGTCTTCGTAGGATATCCCTATTGAGCGCACGAAGAGGCGTGACATAGAGGATCGATATGCCTCGCGTTTCGTTTCGACTTCTTGCTGCGACATACAGATCAAAGACAGGAAGGACGGCAGCGAGAGTCTTCCCCGTTCCTGTCGGGGCGATGAGAACGGAATCCTTGCCCTCGAGGATTGGCGGAATCGCCAGCTTCTGAACATCACTAGCCTCCGCTATCTCGAGTTTCGCAATTTGCTGCTGTAGCGGTTTCTGCAGCAGCGCAAACGCGTTATCGGACAAGAATGAATGCCCCGCGGTCGATATGGTGGAATCCCAGACGTTGCAGTCCAGCTACTGCTGCCCGTCTCCAAGTTCGCCTTGCGAATCTCAAGCTTCGGTTTATTAGTTTCGTCGACAGGCGGTCGGGCCGCTTGAGATGGAAAACCTGTCCCACGCTGCAGGGGGACCCACGGGGTCAGCTCTTCTCGTATGCAAGGTACGCAAAAGCTAGAACAAGTGCCACAAACGCGAGAACAACAATCCCAATCTGTGCAAAGGCGTAGAATTCATCAGTCGTCAATGCTTAGCGCCATCTTGCCTGCGTAGACCGAAGGTTCTGATTTAAACAATTCTGTGGTGCAAAAGAGTGACACTAGGGCGTCGTCTCAGGCTTAGTCCTCCACTGCTCAGTGATCTTGCTGTACTGGGTGTCCCGTAGATCGCGAGTTTCATATCTTCCCAGTGCAAGCGCGATCTTCTGTGCGATTATGTGGTAGCACAATGCCCTCTTACCGTCCATGACTCGAAAGTAGTAGTCGTCGCAGTTGCAGAAGTTCGTCTCAGGGATCACTTGGTAGACCCCCTTCCTGCCTTTGACAGTCCAGATCGTTCGTCCACTGGGCTTGAACCTGTATCTGTGAACCTTTCGCTTTTCGGCCAGCTCAAGAGCGTTTTTGAATCGATCGCCGAACTGCTCTTCGAGTTTGACTCGTTGAGAATCTGTCAGCTTGTGGGAGGATGCTATGCCTTGACAGGCGGTTTCGATTATCGTCAGTTCCTTGTCGTATCCTTGTGACATGGCGTATCCGGCCGAACGCGCTGGGTCATGAGGACTACCTGCCTTTCATTAAGGATATGTTGAAGGAACCCTACTCTCAAATGATCTCAGAATGCGCAGAGGATCGTCCGTCTTGGTCGGATATAGTCTTGCACCGGTGGATGAATCCCCCTCTCTGCTGCTACAGGGTGAAGACGAGCGGGTTCTAGTCGTCGGGGACTTGCACATAGGATGGGAGATAACCCTCGCGCAGCAGGGTATTCACGTTCCATCGCAGACAAGCAAGCTCGCGGATCGCCTGCTCGAAGTAATTGCGAAGTCGAGTCCGACCAAGATCGTGTTTCTGGGCGATGTCAAGCACACGGTCCTTGGGGCCGAGTTAGAGGAATGGCGGGACATACCGGAGTTCTTTGACAAAATCGTCCCGCATGTGCCAGACATCCAGATCATCCAAGGGAACCATGACGGGAATATCGAACCCATGACCCCTCGAGAAGTCAAGATCGCTCCCCCGAGCGGGATTGCCTTGTGGGGAAAATACGGCCTATTCCATGGACACGCATGGCCGGCTCCTGAACTTCTCGGCTGCGAATCCCTGATTCAAGGTCACTTACATCCGGTCGTTGCATTCACCGACGCTTTGGGCTACAGGATCACGAGGCCGGTCTGGGTGCGCGCTCCATGCAATGCGACGAGACTCGCTCGCGCAATTCTGAAAGACACGAAACGCCGGAAGATCAAGAATATCGCGGATGCGGTCAAGAAACGTTACGGAGTCGACCTGAAGGCCTCCCGCTGCCTGTTCGCTCCTCCATTCAATGATTTCTTGGGCGGTCGGCCGATCAACGTGAAACGGCATTCCGGATCGGGCTGGAATAGAATCGACCGTTTCGGGCCGCTGCTTAGAGGAGGAATTGTCAACATGAACGAAGCGGAGGTTCAACTCTTGGACGGCACCTACCTCGGGACCGTCAAGCAACTTCGCATGTTCTCCTAGTAGCGTGACATTGAGCACAGTCCGGCCTGCCGTGAGCCAAGTGAAAAGGGCTGGTGAGAAATCCTTACGGTAAATACCTCAGTTGCTCAGAGTAAATATAGTAGTTGACAAGAACCGCACGCAACGATCGAATATAGTCTCAAAGATTTGCTGCCTTGAGAGGCGAAAGCTTGGCCCTGACTGAGATTCTGGCAAGGTACCCTAGAGGCGATCGAGGATTCCTGATCCCGATCCTTCAGGAGGTACAAGAATCCCACGGTTACGTTTCGCCTGACGTTATAGATGAGATCGGCGCATACACCGGAGTTTCCCCCGGGGAGATCTTCGGCGTCGCATCGTTCTACGCTCATTTCCGATTCACAAAGCCCGGCAAGCATACCATCAAGGTGTGTCGCGGGACAGCGTGCCACGTCCGAGGCAGCGAACGTATCCTAGAGGGAGTGGAACGTGAACTCGGGATAAAGGCGGGCGACACTACACCCGACGGACTGTTTAGTCTGGAACGAGTGGCTTGCTTCGGATGTTGTGCTCTCGCTCCAGTGGTTGTGATGGACAGGGACGTTCACGGCCGGATGAGCTCACCGAAAGTGCAGAGGCTTCTCAAGAAGTATGAGGCTTGATCATGAAGACGCTTGGGGAAATGAAGAAGCGAGCGCTTGCCGAATGGCAGGAGTCTGAGCAGCAGAGCCGACCAAGCGTACTCATCGGTGCGGCCACGTGCGGCAGGGCTGCGGGCGCCCTTGAGACCGTCGAAGCCTTCGAGGTGCAGCAGAAGAAACATGGCCTGGATGTGGCGATCACCGAGGTCGGTTGCATAGGGGTATGCTACGTTGAACCGGTGGTTGCCATCCGCAAGCAGGGAAAGCCGACGATACTCTACGGCAACGTGAACAGTTCAGCGGTTGCTCGTCTGACTGAGAGGTGGTTACTGGGAGACGATCCATGTGCCGACCTTGCAATCGGCACATTCAACAGCGAACCATTTGCCGGTATCTCTCCTCTCTCGTCACACCCGATGCTCGGAACGAAACCGCGCAGTATCCTTCGCAATTGTGGTATTATTGATCCAACCAACTTCAATCACTACCTTGCTCGCGGTGGGTACGAAGGTTTCGAGAAAGCACTGGCTCGGACTCCGCAGCAAGTAATTGATGATGTGAAAAAGTCGGGACTTCGTGGCCGTGGTGGAGCGGGTTTCCCGACCGGAATGAAGTGGCAGATATGTCGCGACCAACCCGGTGACGTAAAGTATCTGATTTGCAACGGAGACGAGGGAGATCCTGGCGCCTTCATGAATCGATCGCTCATCGAAGGCGATCCCCACGTATTGTTAGAGGGTTTGCTAATCGGGGGTTACGCCCTGGGTGCTCACGAAGGCTACGTCTACATACGGACAGAGTACCCGCTGGCAGTTGAGCGTCTGAAGTTCGCTATCGAGCAGCTCCGAGAAGCCGGCTTGCTGGGCAAGAAGATCCTAGGCTCCGGCTATGACTTCGACATCAAGATCCGGGAGGGAGCAGGCGCGTTTGTGTGCGGCGAAGAGACGGCACTCATGGCTTCCATCGAGGGTAGGCGAGGAATGCCACGGCCTAGGCCTCCTTTCCCAGCCACCTCCGGCCTGTGGGGCAAACCCACGGTGATCAACAATGTGGAAACGCTGTCTACTATTCCGCTGATAATGCGAGTAGGCGCTGAAGAGTACGCGAAGTACGGCACCGATCGTAGCAAAGGCACCAAGACCTTCGCTCTTGCCGGTAAGATCAAGAACACTGGCCTTATCGAGGTACCGCTAGGAACGACGCTACGGCAGATCGTATTCGACATCGGCGGTGGTATCCTGAATGACAAGCAGATCAAGGCGGTGCAGACAGGCGGACCCTCAGGTGGCTGCATTCCGGCCAGCATGTTGGACACGCCGGTCGATTATGAATCGCTGACGGCAGCCGGGACAATCATGGGTTCCGGCGGAATGATCGTCATGGACGAGAACACATGCATGGTCGACGTCGCACACTACTTCCTCTCCTTCGTCCAGAAAGAATCATGCGGCAAATGCCCGCCCTGCCGAATCGGAACCAAGAGGATGTTGGAGATCCTAGAACGCATCAAAGGAGGGCAAGGCGAACCCGAGGACATCGGGCGGCTTGAGAAACTCGCGAACACCGTAAGATCTGGTTCGCTGTGCGGCTTGGGCCAGACAGCACCCAACCCTGTGCTGACCACACTGCGTTACTTCCGGGACGAGTACTTGGCTCACATCAGTGAACACCGTTGCCCGGCAGCCGTATGCCCAGCCCTGATTACGTACCGGATCACTGACGCTTGCAACGGATGCACGTTGTGCGCTCGAGTGTGTCCCAGCAACGCCATAGCTGGAATTCCGAAGCAAAAGCATGTCATCGATTCCAAGGTGTGCATTCGCTGCGGGGCCTGCTACGACAGCTGCAACTACAACGCCATAATCGTCCATTGAGGTGGGCAGGGAGATCTAGAGAATGGCTGTCTCACTAACGATCAACGGAATCGCGCTCAAGGCCAGCCCGGGGATGACGGTCCTCGAGGCCGCAAAAGCTCACGGCATCTACATCCCAACTTTGTGTCATCATCCCAAGCTCACATCTGCCGGCGCCTGCCGACTCTGCCTTGTAGAGATCGAGACGATGCGCGGCTTCACCACCGCATGCACAGTCCCCGTCTCCGATGGTATGGTGGTGCGCACAGATACGGGAGCGTTGCAGAACATGCGACGGGAGATTCTCTCCCTCATCCTCTCGGAGCACCCTTACTCTTGTCTAGTATGCGAACGGCGGGATGATTGCGATGATTTCCAAGGCACGATCCGGAAGGCAGCCGTGACCACGGGATGTCAATATTGCCCCAAGAATGGTCAGTGCGAGATCCCGAAACTCGTGGACTACTTGGAACTCCGCGAGATTCCCTATCCTATCGGGTATCGCGCACTACCGGTCGAAAATGATGATCCTTTCTTCGATCGTGACTACAACCTCTGTATCCTCTGCGGACGCTGCGTCCGTGTCTGTCAGGACGTGCGACACGCTGGAGTTTTGGCATTCACATATCGCGGAAATCAAGCCATCGTTGGCACGGCGTTTGGTCGGTCACACCTCGAAACGGACTGCCAGTTCTGCGGAGCATGCGTGGATGTCTGCCCAACCGGAGCTCTTGCAGACAAGCGGGGCAAGTGGGAAGGTGTTCCGACCAGCGTGATTCCTAGCGTCTGCCCATATTGTTCCGTGGGTTGTGCAGTGGATGTGCAGGTCAAAGATGACCGGGTCATCCGCATGGTGGGCCACGATGATGCCCCGACCAACGATGGCCAGCTCTGCGTCCGCGGCCGCTTTGGCGTGGTAGATGTCGTTCACAGCCTGACCCGCCTCAAGACACCACTCGTCCGGCGCAACGGACGACTGGTGGAGGTCTCATGGAATGAGGCATTGCAGACGATCGCTCAGAGCATGAGCCAGTACAGAGGCGAACAGTTCGCCGCCATAGGCTCTGCAGCAGCGACCAACGAGGACAGCTATGCGCTACAGAAATTCACGCGATCGGTAATGCACACCAACAATATCTCGTTGGCAGCCGGCTTCCCCAACCACGAGAATTCGGATGAAATCACTGACACGCTCAGGACAATCAATGCACCAGCTATCTCAGATATCCGAAGGGCTGCATGCATCGTAGCCATTGGCACTAACGCGTTTGACTCCCACCCCATCATAGGAGTTGAAATTCGTCATGCCCTGAGCAGAGGCGCGCGACTCATCACGGTGGATGCACGCGAGACGAGAATGGCAAAAGTCTCGAACGTCTGGCTGCAACCGAAGATTGGAACTGACCACATCCTACTGGCTGGGATGATCAAAAAGCTGACCAAGGAGCGACGTATTCCTGAGCTGGCCAGACTGGATATCGCCAAGGTCGCCTCAGCGACCGGAGTGAAAGAAGAGGCCATTGAGAACGCAGCGAACATGCTGACGCAGCGTGCCCCAGCGGTAATAATCTACGGCTCTGGCGTAACCCACTATCCCACCGGCCATAACGTGATTAAAGCAATTCGCAGCTTGGCATATGTTGCCGGCAACGTTGGACTCATCGGGTTACTAGGCGAAGGCAACTTTGTCGGCGCCCATGACATGGGCGTCCACCCAACACTCCTGCCAGGTTATCGATCCATATCAGCTCCGAAAGCGCGGAAGGATTTCGAGACCAAATGGGGAAGCCCGCTTAGCCCGACTCCGGGACGAACCTACGAGAACATCTTAGCGGGAATCCGTCAGGGAGAAGTCAAGGCTCTCTGGTTGGCCGGTGAGGTCCCGCCCACGAAAGACCTCGCCAACCTTGCATTCCTCGTCGTGCAGGACATCGTGTCAACCGAGAACCTCCAGCACGCTCACGTTGTGCTCCCGGCCACGACGTTCGCTGAGATGGACGGGACAGCTACCAATTTGGAAGGCCGTGTTCAGCGGGTGCGCCAAGCGGTCCCACCCGTGGGAGCCTCGCGCCCCGGCTGGATGATACTCCGCGATGTCGCCAACCTTATGCAGACCACTCACTGGGGCTACAGTTCGGCCGCAGATGTCATGGCTGAGATAGCGTCGCTAGTCCCGGCATATCGAGGCGTGAAGTATGAGACACTCGGTCCTAGGGGCGCACTACGCCGTTTCGAACCGGCGGTGAAGACACAATTCGTGCCGTTCGACCTAGATAAGACATCACCGCTCGTCAGCAACGAGTTTCCCATCGCCCTGATCACCGAACGAAACCTCTTCTATTATCATGGAGCGTGCCTGACCAAGCAGGTCAAGGGAATGAACCTAATCAAGAATGAGGAAACACTGCAGCTGAACTCGACGGACGCTACACGGCTGGGCATTTCTGATGGAGCCGTGGTGGAAGTTTCATCACGGCACGGAAATGTCGAGTGGGTTGCGCGGGCAACCAATGCAGTGCCCGAAGGCACCGCTTTCGCCAGCGTCAACCGTGTGACCGGCTCACCACTGTTCCCAACCTTGGCACCCACCGCCAAAGCATGTGCTGTAAGGATTGGCGGACGCTCGCGACAAGGAGAGACGTAAGGCTTGGCCGATCAGACGATAACCGAAGATCCGAAGGAAGACCGTCATTCCAAGGATCCTGTTGAACCGGGGCATGTGATGGTGCTGGCACGCGAACAGTTGGCGCCCAACTTGCAGTTGCTCACGGTACGAGCACCCGTTATCGCGTCAAAGATTCAGCCCGGCCAGTTTGTTATAGTTCGAGCCGACGAGTATGCAGAACGCATCCCCCTCACCGTGGCTGATTGGGATAGAGAGAAAGGCTCGGTCAGCTGCGTGTTCATGCAGGTTGGTACGTCCACGTACAAGCTTGGCAAGTTGAAGCCCGGCGACGTGCTACCCACGTTTGCGGGACCTTTGGGCAAGCCATTGGAGATAGACAGGTGGGGCACCGTTGTCGTCGCAGGCGGATGCTACGGGATCGGAAGTATCTATCCTGTCGCACGAGCTTTGAAGGAAAGAGGAAACCGAGTCATCTCACTCGTCGAGGGACGCAGCAAGTTCCTGCTCTACTGGCTTAGTAGACTGCAGTCCACAAGCGATAGAGTTCTCGTTTCAACAAGAGACCGCTCAATCGGAAATAGCAGGGATGCACCCGCTGCAATCAAGAACCTGCTGGACTCCGGCGAGCACGTTGATCGCCTCATTGCCATAGGTTGCACCTTCATGATGTATCAGATGGCTGAAGCAACGCGGCCTCTAGCGGTCAAGACCATCGTCAGCCTGAACCCTATCATGATCGACGGAACCGGAATGTGCGGGGCGTGTCGAGTCTCAGTGGCAGGTCAAACCAAGTTCGCTTGCGTGGACGGACCTGACTTTGATGGTCATCAAGTAGACTGGAAACTCTTGCTATCGCGACGGAAGGCATACCTTGGCCCCGAGACGGACTCGGGAGAGAGATAGATCGGGATGTCAAAGAAACCAAAACAAATCATCCCGAGAAAAACACCCATGCCGGAGCAGCCGCCAGCGGAACGCATTAAGAACTATGATGAGGTCCCATACGGCTACACGCCTGAGCAAGCGATCGCCGAAGCAAAGCGCTGCCTAGAGTGCGCACGTCCTCTCTGCGTTGAAGGATGCCCGGTGAACGTTAACATTCCGGCCTTCCTCAAGCTGGTGGCTGAAGGAGATTTCCGAGGGGCGATCAATGTCATCAAAGAGACGAACGCGCTACCTGCCGTCAGTGGACGTGTCTGTCCCCAAGAGGAGCAATGCGAAGGAAAGTGCGCTCTGTCCAAGCGATTCGAGTCTGTGGCAGTCGGCCGGCTCGAACGATTTGCTGCCGATTGGGAAGCCTCTCAAGGCACGCCTTCTATTCCTGACTTGACTCCACCCACGGGGAAGAAGGTGGCAGTAGTGGGTTCCGGACCCGCCGGGATCACAGTCGCAGCTGACCTCGTCAGGAAAGGCCACCATGTTACTATCTTTGAAGCCCTACATGAGCCAGGTGGTGTGCTCGTATATGGCATTCCGGAATTTCGTCTCCCCAAGGCCATCGTTCGTCGTGAAGTCGAGTACGTGTGCAGTCTTGGCGTCAAGCTTGTCAAAGATTTCGTTGTCGGCGCAGCCGAGACTGTGGACGAACTTCTAGAGGAGTATGATGCTGTCTTCCTGGGAACAGGAGCCGGGCTGCCGTGGTTCCTGAACATTCCCGGGGAAAACCTGAACGGCGTCTATTCAGCGAACGAGTACTTGACCCGGGCGAATCTAATGAAGGCGTACCGTTTCCCGGAATATGACACGCCGATCGCTCGCGGCAAGCGCGTTGCCACCGTCGGCGGAGGCAACGTTGCCATGGACTCTGCGCGAACGGCACTACGTCTCGGTGCAGAGGAATCGATTATTGTCTATCGTCGATCGCGCGAAGAGATGCCTGCCCGGGCTGAGGAGATTCATCACGCCGAACAAGAGGGAATCCGTTTCGAATTGCTCACCACACCCGTCGCCTTCCACGGCGACGACAACAGCTGGGTGAAAGAGATCGAATGTATTCGCAATCAGCTGGGCGAACCGGACGGGTCGGGTCGGCGGAGACCGGTGCCAATCAAAGATTCAAACTTCCGCATTCCGGTTGATGTGGCGGTGCTCGCCATTGGACAGAGCCCTAACCCGCTTATTCCCAAGACGACGCTTGACCTGAAGACAGGCAAAGACGGCGTCGTAATAATCGATAATGAAACCGGCAAGACCTCTAAGAAGGGCGTATTCGCCGGCGGAGATGTTGCAACCGGCGGAGCGACCGTGATCATGGCGATGGGGCAGGGCAAGAAAGCAGCCAAAGCCATCGACGAGTATCTGAAGACCGGGCAATGGTAGCATGT
>Ga0315268_10009314_pt1 | contig 10203 bp, 11 predicted proteins | sample C1_top_MG_FD_204535 | JGI IMG/M metagenome (GOLD analysis project Ga0315268, IMG submission 204535) | Sediment microbial communities from Yellowstone Lake, YNP, Wyoming, USA - C1_top | ecosystem: Environmental > Aquatic > Freshwater > Lake > Sediment | place: USA: Wyoming | collected 2017-08-01 | reverse complement strand
AAAAAAATTATCACTTCAAAAAAATTATCACTTCAAAAAATCATCACTTCAAAAAAGGTCCCCACATTGGCTCTCGGATATCCCCTTGCTGTGGAATCATCTTCTGTTTTACCCTGCCATCGCTAGAAACGGTAGCTAATATACCACGACCCAATGATTCCGTGGCAAACAGAATCAGCTTGCCGTTGGGTGCATAGCTCGGCTTTTTTTCCCAGCCAACATCTGTCAGAACCTGCATCTGCTTGGTTTGGAAGTCCTGTGTGGCGATATAGAACTGCCCTCCGGCACTGTGCATGAATACAAAGCTGTTGCCGTCAGGACTGTAACGCGGCGAAAAATTATTGTCGCCTTCAAATGTCATGCGCTCGGCATAGCCCCCATCGACGGGCATGCGGTAAATCTGCGCACTTCCGCCGCGATCGGAAGTAAACAATATGAAGCGTCCATCCGGCGAGAAGCTGGGCTCCGTGTCTATCGCATCGCTGAATGTAATACGCCGCAAACCGCTGCCATCAGGGCGTACCAGATAAACCGACGACGTGCCGTCACGCGTGAGCACGATGGCCAGCTGCTTGCCGTCCGGCGACCATGCTGGTGCGCTATTGCTTCCCGGGAAAGCTGCCAGTACAAAACGCTGGCGCGTAAACAGGGACTGGACATAAGTTACCGCGTGCCCCTGCTCGAACGTCACATAGGCGAGATGGCTGCCATCCGGCGACCATGCCGGTGACATGATCGAATCCTTCAAGGTCAGCACCGACTGTTCGCCATAGCCGTCGCTGTCGGCAACTACCAGACGATAAACCTTGCCGTCATGGTTGATATAGGCGATACGCGTACTGAATACGCCCGCATCACCGGTGAATTTTTCATAAATCATATCGGCAATGCGATGTGCGATGGCGCGCACCTGATCCCCTTTTGCGATTACTGACTGGCCCAGCAATTGACTTTGTTTATGCGTATCCAGCAGCCTGAATTTAACTTCCACGCGTCCATCGGCCAGCACCGCCGCAGACCCTATTATCAGCCCATCAGCATCCGCCCAGTCGGGGTACTTCACCTCACTCATCTCATGCGGCGCTTTACCCGCCGGATCGATCAGGCGGAACAGGCCGCTGCGTTTTAAATCATTGCCTATCACCTCGCTGATTTTCTGCGTGAGCGTATTTTCGCCCGCAAATGGCACGATGCTTACCGGAATCTGATGCTCGCCTGCGCCGGTTATTTCAATGTCCAATGCAGCTCGCGCTGGTAAAGCCGCACACAAGAAAAATATAAAAAATATATAACGAAAAACCATAGTTAACAACTCCTTATTGCCCGCTCTCTGCAGGACTGAATTTTAAACGTAAGTCACGGAAACGATTGAACATTTTTTGCTCTGCCGGGGGTAGCGGCAGAGGCTGTGCCTTCAGGATGGCGCGCTCCACCGCACTGTCATAAGCATCATTACCACTGGTTTTAACCAGTACGGCATTTAGGACTTCTCCACCGGGCAAGAGCGTTACATTGAATTCCGCCTTGATCTTCATCGATACGCCCGGTGGCAAAACTATGTAGCGTCTAATTTTGGCGGCAATTCTGGCTATATACTCATCAACCACCTCGCCTTCGGCTACAGCAGCCGCCTGCTGGGCTTTATGCTGCGCCTGGGCCTGAGCCTGTAGCTGTCGTTCAATTTCCTCCATACGCCGTTCGGCTTGCTCGGCGCGTTTTTCAGCCAGTTTTTTGGCTGCAGAATTTTCAAACTTCTGCTTCTCCTCCTTTAGCTTCGATTTTTTTCCCTTGACCTCGATATCAGCCTTGCTTGGCGCAGAAGGTGCAACAGCAGGCTTGGGCGCGACCGCTTGCGCCGTTTTTTCCGGCTGAACCTGTGGCACGGCAGCCTTCTCTTCAACTTCCGCAGGCAGCGCATCCCAAATATCCACCACCATCCCCTGCGGAGGCTTCATTTGCCAATTGAAACTGAAATACAACAGCGAAAAAAATATGCCATGCACCAGCAATGCCAACGCACCTGCCGACAGTTTATAGGGTTCTTCCATCGCAATATCGGTCATCATCTACTTGGCAATTGCAGGACTCATATTTACTTGACCTTGGCCAGCAAACCAACTTTTCTGATTTGCTGCTGCTGCAGCAAATCCATGATTTTTACGACCTCTTCGTAACGCACATTTTTATCTGCGGAAATTACTACCGGCTGCTCGACATTTACTTTCTGCTTCTGTTTAAGCTGACTAATCAACTCATCTCTCGACACCGCAATTTCTATCCCGCCCTTGCCCAGATCACGTATAGCCAGCGAAGCATCTTTCTTGATGATCACCTCCAGCGGCGCTACCGGAGGCGCCAGCGACTTGCCTATGCTGGGCAGATCAATCTGGCCGGGATTCATCAACGGCGCGGTAATCATGAAGATAACCAGCAATACCAGCATCACATCAATGTACGGCACGACATTGATGTTGCTCATTGGCTGCAGCGATGTTCGACGATTATTGCTCATGGCTGGCGTTGCAGAACGTTGGAAAATTCTTCCATGAAGCTTTCACAGCGTGACGAAAGACGCGTCGTATCAGTTGCAAAACGGTTGTAGGCCACCACCGCAGGAATCGCCGCAAACAGGCCCATCGCCGTGGCGACCAGTGCTTCCGCAATGCCCGGCGCGACGTGGGCCAAAGTAGCCTGGCCCACATTGGCAAGTCCGCGGAACGCATTCATGATTCCCCATACCGTACCCAGCAAGCCCACATACGGGCTCACCGAGCCGGCAGTTGCCAGAAAAGACAAGTGCGATTCGAGCGCATCCATCTCACGCTGATAGGTAGCGCGCATCGCGCGGCGCGCACCGTCCATTACCGCCGCGTTGTCCATATCGTGCTTCTTTTTCAGCTTTACAAATTCGGAATAGCCGGCGGCAAAGATACGCTCCAGGCTGCCCGCAGTTTCCCGCTCATCGAGAAAATCCTTATATAACCGTGCGAGATCCGGGTGCCCCCAGAACGCCTCCTCAAAAACGTCGCTCTGGCTTTTGGCCTGGCGGATGGCAAACATCTTCAGAAAGATATACCACCACGACATCAGCGAAACCAGCAACAACAACCCCATCACCAGCTGTACCGGCAGACTGGCATCGTGTATCAATGGCATAAGCGACAAATTTTGTGTTGCTTCCATACTCTATAACCTTTCTCTCTTTGTTCAACTTCTAGCAAGCGACTCTAAAGATATTCCAGAAACTCAAAATTCCAGGCGGGATGCAAAGCGCCTGCCCTCAACATTTTAAGGATGCGCTGAATAAATCGTCATCCCCGCGAAGGCGGGGATCCAGTTGTTTGATTTGACCGGGTTCCCGCCTTCGCGGGAACGACAAATTGAATTTAATCAGTATTCCCTTGGTTTTTAATGGTGCCTTTTCCATTGTTCACGCAATACATCCGGCACACGGACCGGCTTAAAATTTTCCATCGAGACGCATACCAAATGAATTTCAGCCTCCACCAGCATTTCCTCACCGCGCATCATAGTCTGATGCAGGGTAATCCGGCTACGTCCGATTTCCGTTAATTGCGCACTCACCGTGAGCAAATCGTCCAGCACCGCGGGCTTGAGATAATCCAGCTTGAGCGAGCGTACCACAAACACCACCCCCAGCTCTTTCATCAAGCCCGCATTGCTAAAACCAAAACTCCGCAACCACTCAGTCCGCGCGCGCTCCATAAAGTTCACATAACTTGCGTGATAAACCACCCCGCCTGCGTCGGTGTCCTGAAAATACACGCGTATAGGCAGGGTAAATACATGATCCCGCTTAATCATCGTCTATCACCCTTAATTGTGTTGACCTGTCATTCTACCAATCCGCGTTATATATCCGACAAATAATTTAACTGGCGCACCCGCTTGCCCGTTACATCAGGCAATGAATCCAAAATGATAATAACACCCTTGCCATCACTATGATTTACTTGAATATTTAACAAAATCAGAGTTTATTATCTTGGGCCTCTGATAATAAACTCGCTTGATCTGCTCGTTGCACTGACTTGAAATAAGACGTATTGCACTCATCAAGGTTAGGGGTGCGTTCAATCATCAGATGCCTCACGTGCGCTTTCCAGCAAGGCGCGGTCCCGCTCCAGCTCGGCGCGCAACTCCTCTTCCGTCGGCAATACCAAACGGTATTTGCTGGCAAACAATTGCTCGTTCTCATGCAGCACCGAATAACGTACCACCGAAGTATCCTTGGTCGCGCACAGAATAATTCCAACCGTCGGATTGTCTTCAGCGCCGCGCTTCAGATCATCGTACATCCTCACATACATATCCATCTGGCCGATGTCCTGATGCGCCAGCTCGCCGGATTTAAGATCGAACAGTACAAAGCATTTGAGCAGGTAATTGTAGAAAACCAGGTCAATGTAGAAATCCTTGGTTTCCGTGCTGAGGCGCTGCTGGCGGGCAACAAAAGCAAAACCCTTGCCGAGTTTCAGCAGAAAGGATTGCAAATGATTCATCAGCGCCTGCTCAAGATCGCTTTCGAGTACACGCCCCGCTTCCGGTAATCCCAGGAATTCCAGCACCACCGGATCGCGCACCAACTCTCTTGGTGACGTGAGTGCACCTGTGTTGGCACGAGCCTCGGCCTCGACAGGCGCACGATCCCGGCTGGCGAGCAGTCGCTCATAGTAAAGCGTACCTATCTGCCGTTCCAATGCCCGCGAACTCCAGTTCTGCGCAGCCGTTTCATCCATATACCAACGGCGGGCCTGCTCATCCTCCACGCGCAGCAAAGTGCGGTAATGCGTCCAGTTCAATTCGTGACGCAGTGCGTCACGAATTGGGAAAGCCAGGTAAAACAGGCGCATATAGCGCAGATTGGATGCGTCGAATCCCCGCCCGAATTCCGCAGTTAACGACTCCGCCAGTCGCGGCAACAGACGCTTACCGTATTCCGCGCGCGTGGCTCCGCCCTGTTCAAACTCCACAATATGCCGCCCAATCTCCCAGCATGTGCGCACCTGAATCGCATCCACTGACCGCAAGACGCGACCACGCGCATCGAGAATAAGATCGCGAAGCTGTCCAACTAGCGTTTGCAGGGACGGATCGTTTTGGCTGGGTAATTGCTTACTCATGGATTTAAGCCCCTGCTGCGCGGCCTTTTACCCGCAGCAAAGTGTAAAAGTACGACCAACTTTTCCAATTGGTCACACAGCGTGTGACCAATTGGAAAAGCCAGATAAAACTGCCGAAACATTTTTAGGTTAGTGATTGAAAATCCTGTGCAGAATTCCGCCGAAAGGCGTTTAGCCAATTCGGGAAGCACACGCTTGCCATACTCCGCCCGCTTCTCCCCGCCTTGCTCATCTTCCACAATCAGGCGACCAATCTGCCAATAAGCCTGCACCATCGTGGTGTTGACTGTCTGACGTACCTGCGTCCGTGCGGACAGCAGGAGGTGGCGGATGTCCTGATACAAAGAGGGCAGTGGTGGAATAAGGCCTGTCATTTCAACCGTTCTTTTTCTTCATCATATCTCCAACTCCGACTACCCCACTTTTGCCAAAATGATAATGACGATATCACCATCATACTGATTCATTTGATTATTCAGCCAAATCAAAGTTCATTATCATGCGCCTCTGATAATAAACTCGGCGATTTATGCTGAAATCAGGCTGCTAGCAAAATCAAACTCTAGCGAGTGGATATTGTGGAAAAGCATCCTTCCAGGTGTGCTCTGTCAATACCACACAATCAGCCACATAATACCTTGCCCATGGCTGATCGGCCTCTTGCCGCAAGCTCGCCAAAAGTCGATCCTTAAAACCTAACAGCAAAGCGTGGTCTAGCGTCAATTTGTCTGCGCCCAACAAAAATGCGTACAAAACGGGTTTACTGTCTCGCTTCATGAGATGCAGGTAGGTGTAACTATCTCTTGCCTTAGGCGTCAATTCCTTTGCAATTAACGTATCGTTCTGAACTTTTTTGACAAACTCATTACGTTCCTTTGCCAAAGCAACTTCCGCATCAGAATTACCCCCTTTTGATTTGCACGATGGGTCTTTGACTTCGATCATAAGCAACCGCTTTTCCTCTTCTACAATGAAGTCAACTAACATCATGCCTTCAGGCCGTGTCTTGACTGCATCCAGCTTTTCCGAACTCTTTGCGGCAGAAAAATCGAATTCAAGCTCACCCTCGCGCATCTTCATTCGGCACCACCCTTTAAGGCACGAGCGATGTCCCGCTGATAAAGATCAGTGAAGGTGTCGGCGATAGTATTCGGATCAACCCCCCTGTATGTATCGCTCGAACGCCCAACAACACTCTTGGTATCATCGCGAAACAGAGAAATATAGCGAACCGCATCGCCGTCCTTTTTGCGCAGATCAAACTCTTTGAGCAAAACATAGTTGTGCGTACTCAGGAATACCTGCACGCCGAGCCGCTGTAGCTCCAGGATGACCTCAACTACTTCACCCATCAGTCGAGGGTTTAGGTTCGCTTCAGGCTCGTCCCAAAACAGCACCGAACCTGCAAGTAGCGTGCCGTTCTGTATCAATAGCCAAATCAAAGCCAGCTTGCGCATACCTTCGGCAAGCAAAGTAAATTCCAAATCACCTTGCTGATTTTTTAGAAAGAAATATTCGCCTTTCGCAACCACCTTGCCGTCAATTGCCTTTTGTAACGCAGTGAGCAAACGATTGCGATCCCGGTCAGTCGGCCCCAGGAGTTTCGGCAAAAATGCGCGCTTGATAATATCAACATAGACTTCCTCAAACGCGATTTCACGCCTGGACGCTGTGGCTAAAAAACCTGGCGCATGCGCCAGCATCTCCTTCACCGGAATATAAGCACTCTCCATCTTCTCCTTCTTCCAGCCGGTTTCACCTGTTACACGAATATCCTCGATTTTATTTGTGTGGTTGGAAAACTCAGCGCTCAGCTTGCCCCCATCCGCACGAGTAATGACAATTTTGGCGTTAATACTGCCCTTATGTCGCCGAGCAAGCCTTCCTATACTACCTTCATAAGGATTGAACACATTTCTCAACTTGAGGCCAAAACCCTTTTCAGCGTCCTCTCCTGCTGTGATAGCGCAGGCTGCATAGAGTATCTTGAGCAAATGCGTCTTGCCCGTGCCATTGGCACCTATCAGCACATTCACGCCCTCAGAAAAACCCTGCTCCAACAAACCAAATGCAGTCAGGTTTTCCAACTTAACGTGAGATATTTTTTTGCTCATTTTCAGCGGCTCCTTTGATTTGGCAGCATGGTGCTAACCTTGCACGACAATTTGTGGATAAGGTTGCACATTGTATATTCGCCAAAGCGATTCGGGGGTGCGACTTACGTGCCGGGCGAGCAGCTTCATAATGAGTGCAGTGGTTTGGTCTAGGGGCGAGGTCAATCATTTCACCAGCCCCTTTCCACAACACGGTAAGCGTTGAGCACCCCCACTTCAACCGTTCTGGCGTGCGCTCTAAAAATTAAAATTATAGGAGGTAGCAGGCTCATTGATTTCCAACCTCGTCCAGCAATATATTCACTCGCATCTTTTCGATCTTCCATTGCGCCATGCAAGTTGCCAAACTTCCATCCGGCGATGCCTCTGCGACCACGATGTGTGCTGCGCGGCGGGCGATCCAGTGGTTGCGTCGCATGGCCTGCTCGGCTGTTAAGCGTTGCTGCGTATCGTCCATACTTACCACAGTGGCCGTTCCGGCTTGAACTGCCTCGCGCCATGCGGCAGGCAAACTTGCCGCATGTAACTGGCGCGCAATCACAATCACCACTGGCGCATGAGCCGTCAGTAAAACTTCCAGAACTGACTGCTCAAGCGGCGAATGAAAACCGCCAATCAGTGGTGTTTTCATCCGCGCCTGTTCTACTGCCCAATCCATCGCCGCCCGAATGGCTCGCCCGGAACAGCGGCGGGATGCGAAAAAGGCCGTTAGCGGGCATTCCAGCAATGCCATATTTCCAACGCCGGTTATCCCGTCTTTTTGCCAAAATGATAATAACGGTTTCATCATCTAACTGATTTATTTAGATATTTAGCCAAATTAAAGTTTATTATCTTTGGCCTCTGATAATAAACTCGCTTGATCTGGTTGCGCTGGCTTGGAATAAGCCGTATTCCGTTTGGCACGATCAGGCAGAGGCTCAAGCAAACCTTGCGTCACCCAAGCCGTCAACATCCTCGATGCTTTCAATGTATCCAGATCGGCTATTTTGCATAAATCCTTGTTGGCGATCTCGCCGTGCGTATCAATCCAGTGACTCACCTCATCCCACACGGTGGGGCGTTCCATATTGTGCAAAGTTACGGTCACGCTTTCCTTATTGGCATCAACCACCTGACGGTACTGCGGCGGGTAAAGCCGGGCATGAGCCATCTCGGCAAACATCATCGGCACACCTTCATTCAGATCAAAATTGGGTGGGACGGGAAAATCCCGTAGCGTCTTCACGATCAGTGGATTACGTGCCTTGGAGCCGCCGCTGGCAATATTGGCTGGCGTGATCGCGCCTGGGAAAACTCCCGGGCTATCTACCTCCAGCCGGTCATCAAAAATGCGGATGATGATTTCGCGGTTAAGCCGGTAATCGCGATGAATGATGGCATTGACGATAGCCTCTTTGACCACCCGCACAGGATACAAGTGCTGCGCCTTAAAGCCGCTGCTGGAAAGCTCCACGCCTTGTGATAGTTCATCCAGCACCGTGCGCACGGTGTCGTCGATCAGGCGAATCAACGGGCCGCGCAGTGTGCGCGGCGGCTTGCGCATATTGGGTTTGGCGCCCGCTTCTGCCGCCTTGCCCTGATAAATCACCAAACGCACTTCCGCCCGTGTGCCATGAGCCGCCAACAATCCGCCCGGCTCCTCGGCGAACAACAGCACCGCAGCACAGCGCGGTATCCATTCACCCGCCACCTTTTCCGCCAAACCGAGTTGCGCCATCTGCTCCGGCAATATTCGAGTGCGGCCAAATCCGCGCCCGCTGGCAAACTCTGCCCAAATCGGCGTATCCAGCAAGCTCCAATCGATAGCAACAGGCTCGCTTTCCGCGCTACGCACCCCGCGCCGGTAAGAAAGCTCGGTCATCTCGCGGTTGCCCGCATCCAGCCGCGTCCAGGTGCCATCATCCACAATGGAATGCACCTTGTCGCTCTTGGCGGTGCGCACCAGCACCACATGGCCCGCCTTGCCGTCGTGCAAGGTGCAGGGCAAGCGCATAAAGCTAATGGTTTCTATCGGCGGGTGAAACTGGGTGCGGACTTTGCGTGTGAGATCATCCAGCGCCTCCGTGTTTTCCTCGATGCCGTAAAGACGTGCGGCTCCGCTTTCCTGCTTTTCATCCGCCACACCCAAGGCCAGAATCCCGCCTTCGGTATTGGCGAAAGCGCAAATTGCTTCCAGCGCCTTGCCCACCATCTTGCCAGAGACACGCTTGAAATCGAGTGTGCGGCTTTCGCGGGCGGTGAGCAGATTGGCAATGCGCGGCGCAGCTTGGGTAGGGGTGAAGTCAATCATCTGCGTCATCCTCTTGTCCGTTCAACCCCATGCGGTATTTGATGTCGTAGTTGATGATGTAGTCGAGTTGCTCGTCGGTGAATCCGTAATGCCTAGCAAGCGCGGCATCTACTTGGTCAATCAGCTTCTTGGAACGTCCTACTCGAAAGTTCATTTCCTCTTGGGTTGTACCATCTTTTCTGCGTCGAATTCGTTTCACTGCGTTGCGGAACATATCTTCCAGCAATGCTTCACCAAGTTGATTTAGAGTGTGATCACCAACCATATCGGTTGAAACGACAAGTGAATCAACATCACGTTTTGTTACATGATAGCAATCGGATAACGCGAGCCAAATTAGGTAGAAAGTTGTGGAGCTAAGAGCTGCGGCCACACCGTAGCGCCATTCTGCAGGCAGAGAAAGTGGTTTGTACTCGTTTGAAAATTGCGTTGTCGAACACTTGCGAAAATAGCGTCCACCACTATGCACGAAGAGCGTTTCATTACATGGCAAGCCGGATCTAATCGTAACTTCCGCAAGTCCACTTCGACCCGTTGCCCGTGTGAGAATACTTTGTAAGTCTGCATCACCAACCTTACATGCAAGATTGGCCTGCCGATAATATCCAAGTGTTTGGAATAATACATCTCGCTGCTCGGATGCCCATCTTAT
>Ga0315268_10009313_pt1 | contig 10203 bp, 14 predicted proteins | sample C1_top_MG_FD_204535 | JGI IMG/M metagenome (GOLD analysis project Ga0315268, IMG submission 204535) | Sediment microbial communities from Yellowstone Lake, YNP, Wyoming, USA - C1_top | ecosystem: Environmental > Aquatic > Freshwater > Lake > Sediment | place: USA: Wyoming | collected 2017-08-01 | reverse complement strand
CGAGCGCCTATCAGCCCTTCTCGTTTAGCGCGGGCGCACCAGTCCGTCCACTTGCCGTCTACCGGGAACATGGTTTCCAGCACCGGTATATGAACTGGATCGAAGAGGGCGGCCATGACTTCATCTGCGTCCGGAACGCCGGTCGGCTTCGGCGGATCCTGCTGATCCTCGGCGAGTGCGTCATCAGCCAGTGCCGCTGGTGGCGAAGCCGGTGGCGCGGCCAGCAGCGTGCTTTTCAGCAGTCCAGGCGCGTGCAACTCGGCATAGGCCCGCATGTCGGCCTTCAGCACCACCAGTCCATTCTTTAGACGCTCCTCAGTTGTCGCTTCCGTTATTGTCTCGGCAAAGTCCGAGGCGCGAGACGGGCGCGTGGTCAAATGACCTGCACGGGCGGCAGCGGTCAGGGCATTTTCGTATTCGATGCGCGTTCCCATGTCCGGCATTTCGGCCCCGCGCTGCACTGCAAGTTCGCAAGCAAATAGATTGGCCCACCAGCCAATATTCCCTCCTGATGCACCGCGTGCGATTACCGCGGCCAGCAGTTCGCGCGCCGTTTCGTAGCGATCCACGCTGAAGTCTTCCGGCTTCACCTCGTAGCCCCGTGCCTCGGTTGCCTTGCGTGCGGCCTCGGTTTTGTGAACGCTGGCATGGAGCACATCCTCTTGCGCTTTCATCGCCTTTATGAGCTGGCGCGGTAGCTTCCATTGTTGCTCTACAACAGCCCACCACGCCCAGGCTGTCGGTGAAGCATTGGAGGCCAGAGGTTTGCCGGCCATCTGCGCGCGAGTAGCAAGCTGAATTCTCTTGCTTAGTTCCTTCCGGCTATCGGGGTGGGGCGGTAATGCTCCAGGTTCGGTGAACATTATCAGCGAAGCCGCTTCATCGGCTGTCCAGGTGGTGAGTTTTACCCAATGCGCCCAGTCGATTGTCTTGTCATTATTCATTGCCAGTTCCGTCATCAGGTCAGTGATGAGGGCGCTGTCTAAAACCCCTTCGTTCTCGTTGCTGTCGTCTGCCATATCGCATCCTTCCCTGCATCCTTCGTTCAGGTGCCGCGCCAGGCCGGTGAAGGGACCGGCTTTTCGGGGATCAGCCTAGGCGCAGCAAAATCGGTTACTCCGTCTCGATTTCCAATTCTTCGGCGAAGTTGCCCGAAGCTGGGCAGTGCGTCAGCTTCTCTATGCAAGCGTCTAGCCCTTTGACGTTTGCCCGGGCCATTTCTTTGACGGCGATCATGATTGACTCCGTATTCTCGAGATTATTGCCAATCGCGTCCTTGGCCAGCTCGTGAATCGCGGAACAGGACATCAGCACGCCATATAGCCTATTTTCGATTGCCTGTATGTCCTTGTTGGTCAGGCTCGCAAGCGGGTCTTCACGCTCTTCAATGCGGGCCTTGGCCTCGGCTTCGAATTGTTCTCGCTTCTCCGCAGCTTGAGCGATACCGCTTAGAATCTCGACTACCTCGCGCTGCTGCGCGAGCGTCAAGAGGTTCTCGTCCCGCCCGGTGTTACCATCGTTCTCAGCCATGTTTGCATCTCCTAGTGGTGCTTCGTGGTTAGGCGGCCCTGGTGCTACTACACTTCGGCCGCCGCTTTGCCGTTCTTCTCTGCTTCATATTGCCCCTGCTCCAGGTTCCGCGCCCAGCGTGAGATAGGCGCGGCTTGATCGGTCAGTCAGGCAGCTTGCGTCTCGCCGCTCTCTGCAGCAAATTCTGCGCGGTAGAAGGCAACCTCTTCGGCGGTCATCGTTGATGTTGGCGTCCACGTTGAATCAAAGGTTGACTCAATGTCACAACCATTCTGAAACTGGTCGATGACAATCTCCGCGAGAGTGCGTAAAACACCAGCGGCCCGAGGTGAGACGTTGCCAGCCGTACCGAGCACCAACTCAATGCCCGCATCCAATTTCTCGAAGGAGCGTGCAATTGAATCGCCACCTTTGCCCTTTGTGACTGACCTTGCTTTACGCAAGGTATCCATGCAGGCCAAAGCGCCGATGATCCGCTCGTTCTCGATGTTGGCGCTCATGCTATTTCCTCAGCGTAAAGTTCCTCAAGGTTTTTCCGAGCTTGTTCCAGTTGAGAATTAGACATGGCGGCCTTTGGCAACCACACCAAGAGATTAGGGAGACCGGCTGTGATGTTCAACATGAGGTATTCAGCCATTGCCTCGACAAATCCGGACTGGAATGGCTGAAGCGGCCCTACAGCGTCGGTAATGGCCTTGAGTGCTTCAGCTTTACAGTTCTGATCTCCCTCCAATGTTTCGCTTTCGGCAGGCAGTTTCTCGGCTATCCGCTCTAGCTTGAGCATGGCGAGTAGGGCGGCCGTAGCACCCAGGCGCCGGGAGTCATCGGCGCTCATACTTCGCCCGCTTTCCGCTGCATGTGAAAGTTGAGGGCGGCAGCGCATGTCTCGAGGATTAGGCCGGCGCCATCAGCGGCCTCGCGATTGTTGCCTCCGGGAAACTGTCCAGCGCGGAACGCGTGCCCCATGAAAGCCAGGACGTTGCTGACGCTCTGAGCGCATTCCTCCGGATTGTCCGTATAGGCGATGAGCGGGTTGATAATGACCGGGTCAAACTCCGGCGCGGTGTTGCTGCTATGCTCCTTCTTAGCCATGTAGCTCTCCTTGGTAGGGCTGCTTGGTCAGGGTCGGGTCGGCGTTCGTAGCGCCTTCCTGGCCCGCTTTCCCGGCGATCCCGGCCGGGGCGGGTAATCCTCATGCGGCCATCAGATCGGCCTTGATCGGCTTGATGCCTGCCAACTTCTCCGGTTGCTGCTCCACTTCCCACAGATCTAGCGCCTGCTGCATCCGCAGCCAGCTTTCGGGCGTGGTGTTGAGCAGCTTGCCGACGCGAGCAGCCATCTCTGGCGACATGCCGCGCTTCTCGTGCAGCAGTTCAGAGACGGTCAGGCGGCTGACGCCCAGGCGCTGTGCGAACTCAGTCTGCGTCATCCCGAGCGCAGGCAGAACGTCCTCGCGCAAAATGGCACCGGGGTGAGTGGGACGCCGGCTCGGGTCTCGCAGCGATTTGGTAGCCATCAGTGATAATCCTCCAGGTCAACATCAACGGCATCTTCGCCGTCGAATCGAAACGTAATGCGCCAATTTCCCGTCACCGTCACTGCATAGGTACCTTTACGGTCGCCCGACAGCGGGTGAAACTTGTACCCGGGAATGTTCATGTCTTCTGGTCTTGGGACGGTATCCAGGCGGTCGAGCATCCGCTCTACCCGAACCTCACTTTTTGCCATGATCCCGCGATGGTCACCTTTCCTGAAGAAGCGTTCCAGACCCTTATGTTTGAATGTTCTGATCATTGCTTATTGTACTCTGTATAGATACATTGTAATTGGTAAAATAACAATGTCAAGGTGGTCATCCTTGCTTCCGTTTCGCGTTGCCTTCCTTGATCGGTGTTACTTCGGCCGGCTGCTTAAGGCCCGCAGCTTGCAGCATGGCGCTGGTGGCAGCTTCCATTGACTGCCGTACTGGATCCAGGTCGAGGCGGGCATAAACTGCCGTTGCTTGCTGGCTCTTGTGGCCCAGCGACTTGCCGATAACGATCATGCTCGCGCCAGTCCGAGCTTGCCAGCTGCCCATGGTGCGCCGTAGGTCGTGAATGCGGACATCCTCAATTTCTGCTCGGTCAAGAATGCGGAGCCATGCCCGCCGCTCGCCGCTCATGTGTCCATGCTTCGAGTCCGATCGGGAAGAGGGGAACACAAAGTCGACTTCCTGCGGCACGGTCTCCCTGCGCATCTTCAGTATCTCGACTGCCTCCGGCACCAGCGGAACATCCTGCGGCTGCCCGTTCTTGGTTTCTGGTATGCGCCACTCGCCGCTATCAAAATCGATGTCAGCCCACCGCATCTCGCGCACGTTGGCACGCCTGGCGCCGGTGAGCAGGGCCATCAGGAAGAAGTCACGAAAGGTGATATTGGGCTCGGCCGCCAGCGCGGCGAACAGGCGAGGGAGCTCCCCAGGCTTCAGGAAGCGGTCGCGGCTGATCTCGGTGTTGTCTTCGATGCCCTTGGCCGGGTTGGTGTCCAGCAAGCCCCACTTCACAGCGCGGCCAAAGACGGATGACAGCAGGTCTTTCACGCGGTTGGCGAGGATCGGGTGTCCGTCCCGGGTGAGATTCGAATGGATCGCGGCCAAATCTTGGCGGCCCAGGCTAGAGATTTGCCGCTTTCCTAGCGGCTTGGCCAGGTAATCCCGGTATTTCTGGGCGTCCTCCCGCCAGGTCCGCTTCTTGATCTTGGCATGGCGCTCGAGGTAGTCAGAGAACAGTTCGGCGAAGGTCATCTCCCCTCGATGCGCGCGGCGCAACTCAGCCGGGTTCGCGCCACCGGCAATCGCGCCGATCAACTTCTGCGCCTCTGCCCTGGCTTTCTCGGTCTTGATGTCGGGGAAGCGCCCCAGCGTGATTCGCTCCATGGGGCCGTTCTTGACTCGGCGCAACAAGCAAAAGGTCTTGACGCCTTTCGGTGAGACGCGCAGTCGCAGGCCGTTGATGTCGGTATCGGCGTACTCGACGCGAGCCGCATTCGCCGGTGTCGGTAATTCCGTGATGGCCTTATCCGTGAATTTCAGCTGATTTGCCATGGCCTGACCTCCGGGGTAGCGCCGGGGTAGCAAGAATCGTAGATTTTTGTGCTACCCGGTTAAGATCAGTATATGCATGAAGCCCAGTATTGGCAAGGGAAATTAACGACAATTAAGGTTGGTGTAATTTGATTATGGTCATGGTTCTATGACTCATAACCCGAAGGTCATAGGTTCAAATCCTATCCCCGCAACCACGAATTCTCTTGTAAGGCCAATCGCTTAGCGGTGATTGGCCTTATGCATTTGGGGTCTGGAAAGAAGTCGCCGTGACTATTCTGTGACCAAACCGTGACCAAACGGTTTTTGCCAAGCGCTCCTGAAATGCTCAAAATGACCTTCGGCCTTTTGGCATGGTCACCAAAGATGCGAACTGATCCCGCAACGACGTTTATAGCGATTGGTATAGCCCGTGCACCGTGAGCTGCTTCGGCTGCGCTGCGCGGCCGTCCCTGTGACGCAGGGCGATGGCGCGCCGCACTAGCGCCGAAAACCGCGTCAGGTCCAGGCCGATCGCCAGGACCTGGCGCTGAAAACCGGCGAGCTCAGAGACACCGGTATCGATGCTCGCGGCGATGCACTCGAGTTGCTCCTCGTAGCCATACCAACTGGTCATCGAGAGGTACTTGGCGACGACGGCGAGACCCTTGCCGTCGATCGCCGCCCTGTCGGTCCAGACCTCGGGATCGAACGGGCCAGCCTGTTCCGCGCAAAACTGGGCGAGGGAATCAAGAGCGAGTTTGTCCATGGCAGACTTCCGGTAGTGTCGACATCAGGGCGAGACGAGCGATGTTGAGCCGGCGTGACGCAGCGTATTCGCGCCGTCGGCGAAGATTGGCAGTATGCCCTTAAAATAATACGTTTGCATCATGGTATTGTGATGCATGCCATTATGCGGGGCGCGCCCGATCGTCTTGGGCGGGCAATGCTGCGCTAGAATGCGCTTCATGGACCGTCGCCTAGCTCGCCTTCCCCGGTACCGCTTGCCGGCTGCGAACGACTATGGCTGAGGAAATCGAGCTCAAGCTGTCCCTGCCGGAAGAAGCGCAGCGCCTGCTGCTGCGTCAGTCCTTGCTCAAGCGGGCCGTTTCCAGGCAGTCTCAGCAGCTCGTCAACCTCTATTACGACACGCCCGATCTTTCGCTGCATCAGCGGGGTATCGCCCTGCGCCTGCGCAAGCAGGGCAAGACCTGGCTACAAACGGTCAAATGCGCCGGCAGTTCGGCGGCGGGGCTCAGTACCCGGCCGGAGTGGGAAACGCCCTATGGCGGCCACTTCGATTTTGCCGCGATCGACGACCCCTTTGTGCGCCGCCAACTGGAGCGGCCGTCCCTGCGCAAGGGCCTCTCGCCGCTATTCGAAACCAATTATCGCCGTACCACCTGGCGCTTCGAGCCCGCCCCCGGCTGCGTTTTTCATCTGATGCTGGACCGCGGCTGGGTGGCCGCGGCGGGCCGGCGCGAGTCGATTTCCGAGCTGGAGTTGGAGCTGGAGAGCGGCGATGTCGGCGAGCTGTTCAAGCTGGCCCAGGCGCTCGCTCTCCGCCTGCCGCTGATGCCGCAGATCCTGTCCAAGGCCGAGCGCGGCTACCGCCTCTATCGTAATGTCCGGCCCAGCCCCTGCAAGGCGCCGGTCGTCCCGCTTGCTGCGGATTGTCCGCCGCTGGCCGCCTTCCGCAGGATCGCGCTCTCCTGCCTCGAACATCAGCAATGCAACCTCGACGGCGCGCTGACCAGCGACGACCCCGAATTCATTCATCAGATGCGCGTCGCCACGAGGCGCCTGCGCGCTGCCATGCGCCTGTTCGCGCCGCATCTGCCGCCGGGTTTTGCCGACCAGTTGCTGCCGCCGCTGCGCCAGTTGATGGAGCGTCTGGGCCGGGCGCGCGACCTCGACGTGCTGCTGGCGGAAATCAGTATGCCGGTGATGCAGGCGCTGCCCGACGAACCGCGACTGGCGGCCCTGGTCGGCGCCGTCACCGACCGGCAGTACGCGGCGCGCGAGGCGGCGCTGCGTCATTTGCAGTCGGCCGTTCACGGCCGACTGATGCTGCTCGCCGCCGCGCTGCTTGATGGCCTCGCCGAGACCCCGGCGCAGGAGACGCTTGCCGCCTTCGCCACGGGTCGGCTGAAAAGGCTGAGGAAAAGAGTGCTGGCCCTGGCCGAGACTGCCGCGGCCGACGATCCGGCCTCGCTGCATCGACTGCGCATCGGTATCAAACGCATGCGCTATGCGCTGGAGTTCTTCGCGCCGCTGTCCTCGGGGCGGGCGCAGTCGAGACTGTTGAGCGAACTCGGCGCGTTGCAGGACAAACTGGGTCAATTGAACGACCTGGCCAACGCCGGCTTGCTGCTGATGCATTGCGCCGGCGACGATCCGCGCTTGCGCGAAGCGGTTTCCCTGGTCGGTGGTTGGCACGCCGCCCGCCACCGGGAGCTGCTCGCGCGCATCCCCGACCGGCTGAGGAAATTGCGGCGACTGTCGCTGCCGACCATGGGTTGATCGGAGAACCCCGTAGGCGGGCGGAGCAGCAGATTCAGCGTTGCCGCGAACGGCGGCTCGAACTGAGCTCCGCGCGTTGTCTTGCGTCGTGCCTGGGAATTCCCTATAATCATCGACTTTTCACGTCCTAGCCGGAACCCTACTTATGGCCAACAGTGCCCAAGCCCGCAAGCGTGCCCGTCAGGCGGTCAAGCAGCGTACCCACAACGTGAGCCTGCGTTCGACCCTGCGCACCGCGATCAAGAAAGTGCAAAAGGCGATCGTCGCCGGCGACAAGACGGCCGCCCAGGCGGAGTTCACCCAGTCGATGAGCGTCATCGACAGCATTGCCGACAAGAAGATCATTCACAAGAACAAGGCCGCGCGTCACAAGAGCCGCCTGTCCGCCGCCATCAAGGCGCTGTAAGCACTCTTCAGCCAGCTCGTCGGGGTCGCGTTTGCGGCGCCGGTTTGCAGCTTGCCCGGCGCTCGTCGGGCTTGCCTATAAACTCTTGACCCCTGCCTTCTTTTCGGCGCCCTCCAGGATATTTTCCGGCCCATCCCTCCTGACAGCGGCAGTGAACGGTGATTCTGGAGCCGGTCGTCTTACCTCCATTGGCTAGGATGAGAAGAAAAAAGCCAGCATAAATAAGAGGCTGGCTTGATTTCCTGAAAGTAGTTACATATACTGGCCAAACCTCATTGATGTACAAGGGGTTTTATGCGCGATTCCGCCTTTACGAAGTATGCCTTCCGCATACGCACTCGCGATGGTCTGACTGTCAATAAGCTGATGATCCACGGTCGCAACGAGGAGGATGCCCAGCGCAAGCTGCGCCAGATCTATCGCGACTGCGAAATCACGGAGTGCGTCTGCCATCAAGGCAGTCCGCATACCCCGCCGGCGAATTTCGAGGATGTGCTGAGCCTGATTACGCGCTGAGCCAGCCCGTTGCCGCCTTTCCCGGTGGCATCAGATGAGATCCTTGCCTGCCAGTTCATCCAGCAGCGCCGCATAGTCCTGGGCGCCGCGGCTCGATTCGGCGTGACTGAAGATATGCCGTCCCATGGCCGGTGCCTCGGCCACGGCGACGTTCTCGGATATCACCGTTTCGCATAAGTCGTCGCCGAAATGCTCGCGCATGCGTTTTTGTATTTCGTAGCTCATGTTGCGGCGGCGGTCGAAGCGGGTCAGCAGGTAACTGCGCCCGATGCGCCGTTTGAGCACCGGTTCGATCGCGCTCAAGGTGTGCTCGATCTGCAGCGCGCCGCGCATGCTAAGGAAATCCGAGGCCACCGGAATCAACAACCGCTCTGCGGCGAACACCGCGTTGAGCGAGAGCACACCGAGGAAGGGGCAGCAGTCGATCAGGACGGTGCGACCGGCTTCCGTTACGGCAAGATCGTTGAGTCCCCGATTGAGCCGGTTGAGGATGTTCGGCCCCTTGCCGAACACCGAATCCACCCTGATGAGTTCGGCGTGGGCCGGAATCAGCCGGCCTACCCCCGCCCAGTCGATCTCGAGTGCTGCGAGCGGTGTATTGTCCCGATAGAAGGCGAATGCGCTGGCGGCGACATTGCCCAGGGCCTTGCCGTGGATCGACGACAAATGTGCTTGCGGATCGAGATCGATCAGCAAAGCGGACCGCTCACGGCGCGCCAATGCCGCCCCGAGGTTGAGCGTGGTTGTGGTCTTGCCGACGCCGCCCTTCTGGTTGAAAACTGCGATGCGCGCCATCATGGCCTCACTATACAGGCTTCCATTTTTCACATAAGATGCGATCTTTAGCAAGACATGATTGTCGATCTTGCACAACCACGGCGGCGCGAGCCGCCGTCGCTATTTGGAGTTTCACGCGGGGCTCGCCATGCCGCATCTGATGAATACTTACGCCCGGCTGCCGATCGCCTTCACCCACGGGCAAGGCCCCTGGGTCTATGACGAACAGGGCCGTCGCTATCTCGACGCGCTTGCCGGCATCGCCGTCAATACGCTCGGCCACGCCCATCCGGCCCTGGTCCGGGCCTTGTCCGAGCAAGCCGCCCGGCTGATCCACGTCTCCAATCTGTACCGGATTCCCGAGCAGGAGCGGTTGTCTGACCGGCTCGCCGAACTCTCCGGCATGGACGAGGTGTTCTTCTGCAATTCCGGCTGCGAGGCCAACGAGGCGGCGATAAAACTGGCGCGCCTCTATGGCCACCAGAAGGGCATCGAGCAGCCGGCCATCATCGTGATGGAGAGGGCCTTCCACGGCCGCACCCTGGCGACACTGTCCGCCACCGGCAACCGTAAGGCTCAGGCCGGATTTGAGCCGCTGGTCGCCGGTTTCGTGCGCGTTCCCTTCGACGACCTGGCGGCGGTGGAGGCGGTCGCCCAGCACAATGCCAACGTCGTCGCCGTGCTGATCGAGCCGATCCAGGGCGAAGGCGGCATCAACATCGCCCATGACGAATACCTGCAGGGGCTGCGCCGCATCTGTTCGGCACGGGGTTGGCTGCTGATGGTGGACGAAGTGCAGTGCGGGCTGGCCCGCACCGGCAAGTGGTTCGCCCACCAGCACGCCGGCATCATCGCCGACGTGATGACCCTGGCCAAAGGCCTGGCCTCAGGTGTGCCGATCGGCGCCTGCCTGGCCGCCGGCCCGGCCGCCGGCATATTCAAGCCGGGCAGCCATGGTTCCACCTTCGGCGGCAATCCTCTGGCCTGCGTCGCCGCACTGACCACGCTCGATGTGATCGAGCGAGACGGTCTGATGGCCCATGCCCTGGCGCTGGGCAAGACGATTCGTAGCGCTCTCGCCGAGCAGCTCGCCGGCGTCGCCGGCGTCGCAGACATCCGCGGCGACGGCCTGATGATCGGGATCGAGCTCGACCGCCCTTGCGGTGAACTGGTGCAGCGCGCGCTCGACGCGGGCCTGTTGCTCAATGTCACCGCCGACAAGGTGGTGCGCCTGTTGCCGGCGCTGATTTTCACCGCTGCCGAGGCCGACGAACTGGTTGCCACCCTGTCCCGTCTGATCCGCGAATTCCTGGAGGCGTGAGCATGACGAAGGTGACTACTGCGCCCAGGCATTTCCTGCAATTCAACGATTTCTCCCGCGCCGAATTCG
>Ga0315268_10009312_pt1 | contig 10203 bp, 9 predicted proteins | sample C1_top_MG_FD_204535 | JGI IMG/M metagenome (GOLD analysis project Ga0315268, IMG submission 204535) | Sediment microbial communities from Yellowstone Lake, YNP, Wyoming, USA - C1_top | ecosystem: Environmental > Aquatic > Freshwater > Lake > Sediment | place: USA: Wyoming | collected 2017-08-01 | reverse complement strand
AGGCGGTCACCGTTGCGCACGTGCACAACATCAGCCAAATCGGCGGCCTCGAGGAGCGGCTCAAGCGGGAACACGCTCCCAACCTCAAGGCCCAGGTCGCCGTGCTCCTCCAGGCAGGGCTCGCGGCACATTGGAGGCTCGAGTGGGGGGTGCCGTACGTCGAGATGAACCGGCTGGTGGCGGAAGAGCAGGCGGAGGCGGTGATCGTCGGGTCCCACGGCAGCTCCTGGATCAAGGAGGTGGCGCTGGGCAGCATCGCCGACGCCATCCTGCGCCACTCGACGGCGCCGGCGCTCGTGATCAAGGTCAACCACCTCGAACTCCTGCCGCTGGAGCGCTGCACGACCTTCTGCGACTCGATGTTCGGCCGGGTACTCTTCGCCACGGACTTCTCGGAGTCTGCGGGCGGCGCGCTGGCAGCGACTGAGCGCTGCGCCGCGGCCGGCGGCGAGGTGCGTCTCGTCCACGTCCAGGAGGCGAGCCGCATCCACCCGCACCTCGCGCATCGGCTCGCGGAGTTCGATGCCGAGGACACCCGCAGGCTGGAGGCCTTGGCCGTGCGGCTCCGGGCGGCAGGAGCACGTGAAGTCACGCACGAAATCCGATGCGACCATCCGGTCAGCGGCATCCTCCAGGCCGTGGACGCCTGGGCACCTCGGCTGGTGGTCGTGGGCTCGAAGGGGCGCGGCCACTTTGCTGAGCTACTGCTGGGGTCCACCGCCCATCAGGTGGCGCGGCTGTCGCAGGCGCCCGTGCTGGTGGTCCCTGTCAGCAGGCCGTAGCATTGCCGCACGCAACGCACGCCGACGCGGTGACTGCGCGGGCTCCCGCTCGCCGCCGCTGTGACGCTCCCATCGTTCACGGCACTGGTCCCGCACGTCGGGACCGCCCAGCTGAGTCCCAGCCTCACCATCGCACTCTCGCTGTCGGGCTGCATGCCGTTGTTAGGCGCCGTTCACTTCACACGGTAGGCGACGAGGCCCCCCAAGATCGACGCTACGGACACACCGCCGATGAGCACTGCGGCGCCTTCAAGCTCAGCCTGGCTCACGAACCTTGGGGGCGACAAAGGCAAGCACACCGTTGCGGGGCAGTACAGAGGAGTCGCCGCCTTAACCATTGAATGCGAGCGCTGAGGATCAGTCGCCCGGCAAGCGGGCCTTGAAGGCAACCTGCGCGGTGCCCGCGATCACCTCGGCCCGCGGTGCGAGTGAACAACCTCCCGCACCCACGTGAAAACGACCACCGTGGACGGGAACCCCAACGTCCCCGCCGCCAGAGCCACGACCTGCTCGATGGCCTCGGGAGCGACCCCCGCCGCCAGCGCCTTCCGCACGTCGGCATGGACAGACCCCTCGCGCATCGCGCCGATGGCGATCCCCAGCTTCACCAGCCGTACCGTGGGCATGTCCAGCGGGCCTTCGACGCCGGCCTCGCCAACTCGTTCCCACGCGTCGCCCAGCTTCGGGTAGCGCCCAACGAAGTCCAGGTATGCGGGCGGCGGCTCATCGATCTTCTTCTCCACGGCGACGCCAGCTCCCTTCCGTGTACAATCCAGCTACTGAAGCCCAGGGACTCCTCGGCCGGACGCATGCGTTTCGGCAAGGGCCGGCGGCAAGAGGGTAAGGGCGCGGCCGACTTGCCGCCAGAACTCGGACCGTGTCGCATCCGTCATGGCCCGAGCGAGTGCAGTCGAGAAAGCTGCCAGATGGTCCGTGACGAATGCGGCGCGTGCAGCCTCGTCACGTTCGCCACGCACTTCCTCATCGAGGAGGGTGGCCACGAAGCACAGCTCGAGGCCCACGTGATCCGCCGGGACCTGGCCAATACCGTCGTAGCCCAGGCCCGCAGCCACGTAAGCCTGGAGCGCCGCCCGGCTCCGGGGTCCGAACACCCTGCGCTCGGTTCCCACGTAGCAATCCTCCCAGGGTGGGACAGGGACAGGGCGACGCGGGCCGCCCTCGGCGTCCGCAACCATCAGCCGCGTGTACTCGGCCGCGAGAAACTCCGGCTCCTCCTCCGCAAGCGCGCGCTGCATGCCCGCCAACGCCTCGGCCAGGTCGTCGCCGACCTCGGGACCGAGCCTCGCAACGGTCCCATCCTCGCGGAGGCTACGGAGCAACTCCACCCTCGAACCCTCGAGGGCCAGACCCCCGAGCAGCCGGCAGACGTCACGCAGCCCGGCGTTCGGCGGCGTCACCTGATATTGGTTTGCGGCGCGAAGCGCACGGCCGGGATCGTCAGCGAGGGATCGCTGATCTCACGCGCCCCTGTCGGTGCGAGCGTCGTCGTGTTGGCTACGCCATATGAACCGCGATCGATCACCGTGAGATCGTCGAAGTGCAGGGCGAGCGCCGAGCAGGTAACGACGCACGCCGGCCTACGACGTTCCGCGGGCAGGTTGGTGTTGAAGAGCCGATGATAGCAGCCCGTGCACTTGTCCGTCCGCCGGTTGACCTCGTCCCACTGCGGCGCCCCGTACGGGCAGGCCGCGATGCAACGCCGGCAGCCGATGCAGTCCACTCCGTGGGCGGGATTCTCTGCTCGTGACGGCTTGATGAGGACGAGGCCCGTCTCCGGGTTGCGGTTCATGCCGAACGCGACACGGAGGGCCGTATTAGAAGCGTCGTCCTTCCAGTAGCGCCCCACGGGGCAGGCGGTGACGCACGCCGGCCTCTCGCAGTGCATACACGCCGTCGAGATGTGCCTGCGGTAGGGAATCCCCGACGGGGAGACCCCTTCCTGGACGACGACGAAGCGGCGCCTCACCCCGACCGGGAGCGCAAATTCCTGCTTGCAGGCACCTTCGCAGGCGCGACACGCGATGCAGTTGTTGATGTTGACGTGCCAACCGTACTGGGGCATCGCAGCCCTCCTGGCTAGCTCAGACCACCCGCGTGATGTGGCAGCCGACTTCCTTGTGGACCGCTTGGCCTGAGTGGATCTCCGCCTTCCCCGGCAGCAGCCAACCATCGTGGGCGCCCTTGCCCTTGGCCAGCCTGCCAAGTCCCCAGTGTCCGAAGCCGCGAACGAAGCCGACCGTATCCGGCTGGATGCCGGGCGTGATGTGCACGCGCGCGCGCACTGACCCGACGCGCGTCCGCACCATCGCCAGGTCGTCCTCCGAAAGGTGTCTGGCCCTCGCGACCGTGGGATGCACGAGCAGCTTGTTCTCGCCCTTCATCTCCATGAGCCAGTCGTTGTTGAACGTCCGCGTGTGCGTATGCTCGACTTCCTTCCAGGAGATGAAGTAGAGCGGGAAGGCGGGCGTGGGCGCGTCCTCAGGCGGGAGGTAATAGGGCAGCGGGTGATAGCGGAGGTCGCGCGCCACGCTCCGGCCGGCGGGCTGCATCTCGCCCGTCCAATACCTCGCCAGCGTCGGCGACCAGAACTGGCAGCGCCGGGAGTCGGTGCTGAAGCCGACCTGGTAGGTGTCGCCGACGTTCATCGAGGCCCCAGGGGCGATGCCCTTCGCCCTGCCATCGCTTCCCCTTACGACGTACACCGTTTCCCTCGCGGGGACACCCGCGGTCACTGCTCCCACCGTGTCGCCGGTCGCGAAGGTCCTGGTCGTCTGGTGTTTCCGGAACTGCGTCCCACCCGCCGAACCGGCCTCAACCCAGACCCCCGACGCCTTCAGCTGGTCCCAGGTCAGTTGCCTGTTCCACGGCCGACCGCCGTTGCCCGTGGCCATGAAGCGGCCCCACTCGTCCTTCAGGTAGTTCTCGTCTGTGTCGTTGAGCCCGGCGTCGGTCTTGAAGCCCGGGAGCCCCATGGCCGCGCCGACCTCGAGGAAGAACTGCGTCTCGGACATACCGCCGATCCACGAGGGGACGACGGGCTGCCTGAGCCCGATGGAGCGGAAGCTGACCCAGTTCGGGTTGATGTCGAAGCGCTCCAGGTAGTGTGACCCCGGGACCACGATGTCGGCCTGAAGGGCCGTCTCCGAGAGGTGGGTGTCGACGCTCAGGACGAAGTCCATCTGGCGGATGGCGTCGAGGTTCCTCTGGGTGTTCGGCACCGACATCACGAAGTTCTGGAAGACGAAGGCCGCCGCCTTGATCGGGTACGGGTTTCCGACGAAATCCGTCTGGGAGATCATGCGGTCCCGCGTCTCGACGTAGATGCCTGAGCCGTGCGAATGGCTGTACTTCTTCCTGACCGCCCCGCTCACCGGGTTGCCTGCCGGGATCGTGACGTCGTCGCGGCCGTCCACGCGCCAGCCGTCCTTGGCTGCCGGCCAACCCCTCACTGCGGCTCGCCTTCCAGAACCGCTGCGGAGCGGGACGAGCATGGTACCGGGGGCGTCCACGGCACCGAGAAGCAGGCTTAGGCAGTCGATGGCACGTCCGCCCTGAGTGGCGTTGGTGTGGTGCCCCGGCCCGCTCCACACGTCGACACAGACCTTCCGCCCCGCCGTGAAGGCGGTGCCGAGGTCGCGCCCGAGCTGCTCGATGGTCGATGCGGCAACGCCTGAGATGCCCTCGGCCCAAGCCGCAGTCTTCGGGACCGAGTCGTACGCGCCGTCGCCGTCGAGGTACTTCTTGAACTCCCCGAAGCCCAACGTATACGCGGAGACGAAGCCCGTGTCGTAGGTGCCGGCATCGATGAGCAATTTGCAGAGCGCCAGCGCCATCGCGCCGTCGGTGCCCGGGCGCGGGGCGACCCAGAGGTCCGCCTTGGATGCGGTCGTGTTGAAGACCGGATCCACGTACACGAACCGGAAGTTCGGGTTGTTCTGCCGCGCGCGCGTGAAGATCGCCGCCAAGTGGATCCACTTCAGCGCCGACAGGAAGTTCCAGCCCCAGACAAAGAGGAGATCGGTGCCCTCCATGTCGGCCAGGGGCCGATCGTGCCCCATCGTGCTGAGGAAATGCGCCTTGCGCGCGGTGTCGCAGAGGTTTGAGTGGTTCGAGTAATTGGGCGTCCCCAGCGCGTCGGTCAGATCCTGCTGGATGTGGGTGAAGGAATGATCCTCGGAGAACCAGACGATCGAACGCGCGCCATGCGCGGCCGCGACCGCGCCCAGACGGGACGCTGTCTCGGCTATCGCCTCCTCCCAGCTGATCGCCACGAAGTTCCCGGAGCCCCGGGGACCCACGCGCCTCAAGGGGGTTCTCAGTCGATCCGGATCGTACAGCGACCGGACGGCCGCGTTGCCCTTGCAGCACAGGCGCCCGATGTCACCGGCCGCCACGGCCGCCTCGAAACTGCCCGACACGTTGGCAACGTTGTTCGGGTTGGCCCCGTTCGGCTCGATCTTGCGGACGACCCGGCCCTCGACGTACGCCAGAACGCCACACTGGCCCCCGCACATGTTGCAGCAGGAGGGAACCCAGCGCCCCGCCGCGTAATCCGTGAGCACGGCCTGCTCGACCGCGCTCAGCCTGCGGAACGGCCACGGGAGAAACGACGCCGCCACCACGGCTCCTGCTCCCGCACCCGTCGATCTCAGGAAGTCCCGCCTGCTGATATGCATCGGCGCCCCTCGATTTCAGAAGCTGGTCGGAAAGCCAGCGTGGCAGCCCTTGCACATCGCCACGTCCACCCGCCTCCGGATAGCCGCTCCGGAGTGATTGACCAAATCGACGGTCTCGTGGCATGTCGTGCACGGCATCGACGAATGCGTGATCATGGCGTGCCACGGACGCACCGCGGGATCGGCTGAAAGCTCACCCTTCCGGTCGGTGTGGCAGGCGTGGCAATTGGCAACGGTGTACGCCGCAGCACCGCCCGTGTGCAGCGCGATGAGATTGAGCGCGTCCCGGTCGATCCGACGCAGCCTGAGATCGATCGCGACCGGCGCGCCCTCGGCCACCAAGATCGAGTCAGAGGTCGCCGTCACCCGCCTGCCAGGGGCTACCGACGCGCCCCTCAGAGCCAGGCCAGGTGCTGATACCGTGAACCGGTACCAACCGGTCGGGACGTTGGAGAGCGTGGCGCGACCGCTCGCGGCCGTGACCGCCCGAGCCCCTCCCGGGATCGCACGCACCGTGGCCCCGACGATGTCGGCACGGCTGTCGGCGTCCACGACGTGAACCTGCACAGTCGCTGCCCTGGTCCCGAGAGGCCCGGAGGGAATCGGGTAGGGCCTCGCCACCCCAGCAGTGCCTAACAGGCTCGGCGTACCGCGGGAGCCCGACCCCGACCCGGTACCGGCCGGGCTCGGTGCGAACAGGAACGACCCCGTCAGGGCGAGGACGCACGCCGCGACGGTCGGCAATACACGCATGGTGAATGCCCCTCCGTGACAACGACCGTGTATTGCAAGCACCCGCATCGGCTCGGTGGTGTCAGCAACGCTCACCCAGACTGCCGCGCGCACCAGCGGCGGCGAGCGCAGCGGGGTGTGTCTCTTCAGAACCCGACGGACCCGTGCAGAAACAGCCGGCTCTCGTTCCTGCTGACCGCGGCGTTCGCCTCATAGCTGACAAACTCGCCGTCCAGCAGCACCTGAACGAACTCGTTCGCCCGGTACCCGACACCGACAATCGTGCGCGTGTGTCCGTTGGAGGCCAAGTGCGTATCCGGATCGAGGTGCTCGACCCGACCCATCAGCCGCACCCCTCTCGCACGACCGAAGGCCGCAAGATCGACCCATCCGAAGGCCGAGTATCCCCCCGCCGTGACCTCGGCGTCAGTCGAGCTGCTGAGGCTGGGCTGCCTCGCCACCATCCGGCCCGGAGGGTCCTTGGCCCGGAAGTACTCGACAGCCAGCGCCCCGAAGCGGTGCTCGAACGCCAGCTGGGCAATGAGCCGGGAACGGGTCTGAGCTGCCGTCGTGTCGTACGCGCCTGTACTGCCGAACATGTTGACCGCGAGGCCCGCCAATGCTCCGCGCCCCACGAACGGCCGCACGCCAAGCCGCGCGTGCACGTCCTTGTTTCTGCTGACCTCAGGCTGCGACCACGTCTCCCCGTTGACGATGGAGAGGTGTCCTTCCACCATCCTGTTCCGGGCAACAAAGCTGGCGCCGATCCCAAGGTCGGTGGATGACAGATAGCCCTCTCGGTCCACGAAGACCGGCCCCTGGAAGCGATATGTCCAGGTCCGTTCCTCGAATGGGACCCACGGCAAGTCGTGCATCCCGAACCTAATGACAGGCCGGGCGTGATCACGTCGTAGATCTCGCCGAACGCATGCTTGAGAACCACGTCGTACTTCCCGGCGCCCGACCTCACGATCGCAGTGTCTCCGCCTGCCCTGGTGGAGACCGCGGCTTCACGGCTCGGGGCATCGAGTGTCAACCGGAACCGCACGTGGTCTCTGGGGCGCGCGGTTGCGAACACGTACATCCGCGTGACGTCAAACGCGTTGAAACCACCGCCCCCTTCGGTGAGCTCGTACCGGTACTGCAGATACGCGACGCCACCAACGGTGATGCGGGAGACCCAGTCGGGCACCGGCGGCGTCTGGCGAGTGGAATCCCGCGCGACCTCACCGGACCGCGAACCCTCCTGCGTTCTCGACTGCGCATTACCGACGGCGACGAGGCACAGTGACATTGCGCTCGCCAGGAGCGCGCGATTGACGCTGGGCACGGATCCTCCACGGAACCACTGCGCTGTGGCTGCGGCCAGATTCACCAGGCGCACGCAACACGTGCCCAAGCGCCGCAAGTCCGGCGCGGGAACCACCCCGCGGCGTGGACGATACGCTATCCTCGACCCGCCGGGGTGCGCAATGGCCAAACGCCGCGACCGACGGCGAAGATGCGAGGTGTCTACTCTGCTATCGTAGCCTGGGGTGTGAGCTACAGTCTGCAATGGGCGCTCAATCGGACCGAAGCCGTTCGCCGAGTGGCAGCCGTCGTGGTCGCCGCCGACGCAAGGCGTCACTCGAAGGCCCCTCCCCGTGCCCACATGGAGATTGCCAGTCCGGCGACGACGATCAACGCTTGGAGTCGCCCACTGAGCGCGCGCGGCGCCTTCCGGGGTTTGGCCGTGGCTAGGACCGCGCGCCGCCACGATCCGGCTTCGCAATCCCCGGCCCGTTGACGGCATCGTGCGACGCTCTAAATTAATCAACGAGTGTTGAAGCATTGAACTATCAACCAGGAGCGCGCAGTGAGCCGCCTCTCCCATCCCCCCACGGATCTGCGTGCGCTCGGGGCGCTGCTGAAGGCGTTGGGGGAACCCAAGCGGCTCCTGATCCTCCACCTGCTGATGGAGGGCGTGCAGTGCAACTGCGAGCTCGGCGCCGCGCTCGACCTTCCTCCCAACCTCATCTCGCACCACCTGAGGATCCTCCGCGAGGCCGGGTTGGTCGGCGTGGAGCGGGATCTGCTCGACTCCCGGTGGGTGTACTACTCGATTGACCGCGCGAAGCTCGAGGCGCTGCGGGCGTCGTTCACCTCCCTCGTTGACCCGGGCCGGATCAAGCAGCGCCGGCCCAACTGCGGGCCCCGGGTGTCCTGCGCGCGCCCCCCGCTCCGCGAGGCTGCGGGCCGGGCGGTCCGTGCCTGAGCCGTTACCCCGAAAGAGAGTCCGATTCTCATGACCCAACCGGTGTCAGTCACGGACGCGAAAGCGGCCCAGGCGCCCCGCCCGACGGTGGAGATCTTCGATCCACCGATGTGCTGTTCCACGGGGCTGTGCGGCCCCAGCCTCGATCAGACGCTGCTGGACGTCAATGACCTGGTGCTCGCGCTCCAGACCGAGGGCGTCACGCTGGGACGCTACCAGATGTCCAGTCGGCCCGACGCGTTCCTGTCCAGCACCGACGTGATGCGGCTCGTGCGGGAGCGGAACCTGGAGGCGCTGCCGATCACGATGGTCGGGGGTCGCGTGATCGCCACGGGCGCTTATCCGTCGGCCGCTGAGGTGCGCGCGGCGCTCGCGGAGCGGTCGCAGTGACCACCCGCTCGATCTTTTTCTCGGGCAAGGGCGGCGTGGGCAAGACGACGATGGCATGCGCCGCCGCCGTCCGTCACGCGAGCGACGGGCTGCGGACCCTGATCGTTACGACGGACCCCGCCTCGAACTTGGCCGACGTCTTCGAGCAGCTGATCGGACACCACGTCACGCCGATCGCCGGAGTGCCCAACCTCTGGGCGATGGAGATCGACCCGGATGTGGCGACGGCCGAGTACAAAGAGCGGGCGCTGGGACCGATCCGGGCCGCGTTCCCGCCCGCCATCGTACAGGTGATGGAAGAGCAGATGAGCGGCCCCTGCACCTCCGAGGTGGCGGCCTTCGACCGTTTCACGGACTTCCTCATGCCCGACGCGGGGAGATCCGCGGACGGCGGCGCCTTCGACGTGATCATCTTCGACACCGCGCCCACGGGCCACACCATCCGGCTGCTCGAGTTGCCCGCCGAGTGGGTGCGCAGCATCAAGCTCGCCGAACGCGGGTCCGGTCAGACGTGCATCGGGCCGGCCGCGGCGGTCGAGAGTTCGCGGATCAAGTATGAGCGGGCGCTCGCGCTGCTGCGGGACGGGGCGCATACCAGCTTCGTCTTCGTCCTCCATCCGGAGGCGATCGCGATTCGCGAGACGCAGCGCGCCATCGGCGAACTCGCGAAGCTGGACATCCACGCGGCGCGCCTCATCGTGAACGGGCTGATCCCGCCGGACCAGGCCGGCGATCCGTTGTTTGCCTCACGGATCGAGATGCAGACCCGCTACCTCGCCCAGATCGAGGCCGAGCTGCCGTACCCCTCCCGCCGGATGCTTCTGCTGGAGGGCGAGGTCAAGGGGCTGGATCGGCTGCGCGAGGTCGCGCGGCTTCTGGAGGACGGTAGCCAGCCCAGGGCGGGGAAGGATGTCCCGGCAGCGCCGGTCGTCGCCGGCCGCGTGGCGACCGACGCGCGCGCGGTCATCGGCCTGCTGACCCCCAACGGCCAGGGCCGCACCATCTTCTTCGCGGGCAAGGGCGGCGTCGGCAAGACGGTCGCCTCCTGCACCACCGCCGTGTGGTTGGCGCACCGCGGCCACCGCACGCTGCTCCTCACCACCGACCCGGCCGCCCACCTCGGCGACGTCCTCGGGGTCCCCGTCGGCGACGTCGTGCGGGCGGTCCCCGGCCTGCCGGGCCTGTGGGCCGCGAAGATCGACCCCAAGAGCGCGGCGGAGGCGTACAAGACCCGCATCCTCGACGACGCCCGCCGCCGGGGACGCCCGCCGGAGGCACTGGCCGTGATGGCCGAGGAGCTCGAATCGCCCTGCACCGAGGAGATGGCGGCGTTCGACCGGTTCATCGA
>Ga0315268_10009311_pt1 | contig 10203 bp, 6 predicted proteins | sample C1_top_MG_FD_204535 | JGI IMG/M metagenome (GOLD analysis project Ga0315268, IMG submission 204535) | Sediment microbial communities from Yellowstone Lake, YNP, Wyoming, USA - C1_top | ecosystem: Environmental > Aquatic > Freshwater > Lake > Sediment | place: USA: Wyoming | collected 2017-08-01 | reverse complement strand
TTCCCTTCCATGATACCCGCGATTGTCCTGAACTGCCTTCTGACCTCTTCCACAACACCACCAGCAGCCTTTCCAACTGCCTCCATAAGAAGTGAACTATAATAGTAAGGCAGCAATCCACCAATAAATAGACCGGCTAACACCTTTGGGTTAGCAAGCTCAAATGATAGGGCCGTCCCAAAAGATCTGGAATATTCCGCAAAAAGAACCAGCGCCGCCAGAGCCGCAGAACCAATAGCATAACCTTTTGTAACTGCCTTTGTTGTGTTCCCAACTGCATCAAGAGGATCTGTAATTTCACGAATCTCCTTGGGCAGGTCTGCCATCTCTGCAATTCCACCAGCATTGTCAGTGATCGGGCCGTAAGAGTCAATTCCTATAACCATACCTGTCATGGAAAGCATCGAGACTGCTGAAAGGGCAATTGCAAAAAGACCGACTCCGGTATTGCCGCTAAACCCACCTCCTAATGCATACGCGGCAAGGATAGCAGCAACGATAACTAAAACAGGCAAACCTGTTGACTTCATACTGACAGCCAGACCAGCTATAACATTTGTTCCATGTCCTGTCTGGCTTGCTGCTGCTATATGCTTAACAGGTCCAAAGCTCTTTGATGTGAAATATTCTGTAATCATAACTATGAGACCTGTTAGGGCAAGTCCAATTACTGCAGTCATAAACACACTTCCAGCAGTGAATATTCCGGTATCAGTTCCCGAAAGCCCTGCAATAAACCTTGCTGATACAAAGTAAAACGCAATTGCAGCAAGTATGCCTGAGGATGCAAATCCCTTGTAAAGGGCGCCCATTATATACTGGCTCTTGCCAAGGCGTACAAAAAAGAATCCTATAATAGAGGCCAGTATTGATATGCCTCCAAGTAAAAGTGGAAATTGAGTCCAAGCGCTATCAGTGCCTAAAATGGTTTTCGCCAGAAGCATTGCTGCTATTACTGTAACGGCATAAGTTTCATAGAGGTCAGCAGCCATCCCGGCACAGTCGCCAACATTATCACCCACATTATCAGCGATAACTGCCGGGTTTCTTGGGTCATCTTCCGGTATCCCTGCCTCAACCTTACCAACAAGGTCTGCACCAACGTCTGCTGCCTTTGTGTAAATACCGCCTGCAATACGTGCAAACACACTCATCAGAGAGCAGCCGAACCCAAGACCAATCATCGCCCTGAATGCCTCTTCCCCAGGCATTATTGATGTAAGAAAGGCATAATATCCTGCAACGCTGAGGAGGCCAAGGCTCACAACCATCATACCTGTCACAGAACCACCTCTTGCTGCCATACGCAATCCTTTAGCCAGCCCGCCGAAAGCAGCCTGTGCAGTGCGCACATTAGACCTCACAGAAACCATCATACCAATGTAACCGGCAAGGGCAGAACCAACTGCCCCGATTACAAAACCAACTGCTGTCCATGTGCCCAGGAAAATAAACAATAAGATAACAAGGACTACACCCACCATTGCGACTGTGCTGTATTCACGTCTCAGAAAGGCAGTAGCGCCTTCTCTGACACCATCCGATATTGCCCTCATGCGCTCTGATCCGGCATCCTGTTTTAGTACCCATGCTGCGGTCAGGATCGAGTATAACAAACCCAAGGCACCGCAGATTAAAGCAAATATAATAATGTTACTCATATTTCCCCTCCTTTTCAGTTAATTAAAACTAATACCTGAGAACACCGAAAGAAATTTGTTATGGCTTTCACCCCCTTTTTACTTTGTAGTGGATGACACCTTTTCAATGGCATAATTTTAAGCAGCCTTGTTAAAGCATCAATTCCCTTCTCTGTATTGCTTTTCAAAGACCATAGCCGTGGCTCTGTAAACCATGTGTGCCATCTTTGAAAACGGGGCATAAGCAAACAGGAAAAATACAACTATGAGATGAGTGAAGTAAATTATGTATGCAAGGGCCGCAATATTTGCTAACCGTATAACCTCGGAAAGTATCCCAGTAGCCATGATTGCAAAGACAATGTATATGAAAAGCCAGTCATAATAACCGCCTTTACCAGCCTTTTCTTTGTTTTTTAGACGGTTTCTAATGACAAGGATAATCCCTACTAAAAGTGTTAATGCGCTTGCGTTTGCAATCCATTTCACAGGATCGGTTAATGGGTAAGGCGATGGTCCAAGCATCCACTTGAACGGTTCAGCACCAAGAAGTTTCATGATACCGGGTCCATATAGATAAACAACAGCCCAAGCTGTCGTAATCGCAAGGCCGATAAAACTATAAAATACTAAAAAGTGTGATATTTTGCGTATTTTTGTTAAATTACATTTTTCAAAACGGTTGTGTGATAAAATTTCGCTGATAGTAGCGTAAATTGCATTCCAGATACTGCCTTTATGCGTTATCGGCCCTGCCGCACGTACCATATCCTTCCAGTATCGGGAAACTCCTATGGCGAGAGAAATAACAGCAAAGAGAGCTATCGGGACAAAAACACTGTCAATATATAGCGAAGGCAAGAACTCATGATACGATATCTGCCCCTTTTCATTCAGCGGCACATTTGCAAGATTCAGGTGACCGAGAGTCGAAAGGATGATCCCAAAGATAACGGCAGGTATTGCAAGAAGGAGAACAAGAGAACCAGGACCCCCAACTGCCTTTCCTAAGAACCTTGGTGCTGCATAATTCTCGATAGATAACTTTCTTACTGCATTAAGGACCTCTCCTGGCTCTGCTCCCCTCGGGCAATAGGCAGTGCAGTCACTGCACTGATGACAGAGCCAGATATCTGGATTGCCGAACAGTTTATCTTTCAACCCCCATTGGGCATGTATCATTTCTTTTCTCGGAAATGGCTTTTCATTTTGGGTTAAATTGCATACAACAGAACACGTTGCACACTGGTAACACTTTTTTAATGATTCTCCTCCAGCTTTTAGGATCTCACTGACGAATTGTAGATCAGGTGAAATTACAGGCGTATCGTCTACCTTCACATCAGATGCTGGAACTGTTTCGGTTTCTACCTTTGATTCAGGTGATGGGACTTTCTCTTGTTCCATATATACCCTCCCTTAAAGGTCGTAGACAATCTTATTCTAAAATTCCTTGAACGGATTATGTCCTATTGTTTTAACCTTTTCAACAAACTCATTTATCATATCCGGCAGTTTATCATACTCAGAAATAGCCACCTGCATCATGTTAACCCTATCTGCTTCGAGCTGAAGTCTATCAAGGGTCTCCCCAACTTTGCTGAACCTAGTGTTCGCAAGTTCACTGCCTTTTATAAAATGACATTGATAGTTCTCACCAAACTTACAACCTAAAAGGAGGAAACCGTCTATCCCTTTTGAAAAGGCGTCAGCAATCCAGACGAGATTCACACCTCCCAGGCATCTCATGGGAATAAACCTCACACTCGGGTCAATATTTTTACGATTTAATCCTGCAGTATCCAGGGCAGGATAAGCATCGTTTTCACAGACCAGGCATATGATTCTGAACTCCTCCTCCGGCACATCAATGGATTTGATCATTGAACCAATTATATCAACACTGTAGTCTTTAAACGATACGATCCTTTCAGGACATGCACCCATACAAGTACCACACCGTCTACACCGGTTGAGCATATATGTGGGAATACCTTTAGCATCTTCTTCAATCGCACCAAAGGGACATTCCTCTGTACATCTTTTACAGGCTGTGCACCTGATCAGTTGCGGGTCAGGGAATGTTAGATCCCATGCCCTTGGATGAACTGCCACACCTTTTGCAACGTGATCAATACATTGTATTGCCTTAAAGGCAGCACCTGCTGCATCCTCCTGTGCCTCGGTCATATTCATTGGTTGTCTTACAGGGCCAGCAGCATAGACACCGGTTCTTCTCGTTTCATACTGAAAACAGATAAAGTTTGAGTCTGCAAATCCACATGCCCCTTCAAGGGATGGAAGTTCAGGACCCTGTCTATAATCAAGGTTTAATATGAACTCAGGTTTGGGAGTTGATTCTAAATATGCCTTCTTAGCATCATCCCCTTTAGCAGCAGCCTGAGTTAATCCATCAAGATACTCCTGCGGAGCCCGCGTGGTAGGAATCATTCCTGTTGCAAGGACAATAAGATCAGCCTCAACCTTTATCTTTTCACCTAAAAAGGTCTTCTCCATTTCCACATAGAGATTCCCATTCCCTGCATTTGCAACACCTGTTACTTCGCCTTTTGTCAGCATAACTCCAGGATCGTTCTGGGCCTCTCTATAGAATGCTTCAAGCCTTCCAGGAGTTCTTATGTCTTTGTAAAGGATCATTGATAATGCTTCTGGGTTCTGTCGGACATATCTCGCCTGTTTCAGTGATGTTGCGCAACACATAGAAGAACAATACGGGAGGTGATTGGGATCTCTTTGGCCGGCACACTGAATAAAGGCCACCTTTGTCGCCTCTTTCCCATCAGATGGCCTTGTAATGATACCCTTCTTTGCTATCTGTTCAAATTCAATATTTGTCACGACATCTTTAAATTTTCCATATCCAAGATGGCCAAGTTTTGTTGCATCATAAGGAACCCAGCCTGTAGCCATCACAATCGCCCCTATTTTCACTGCTTCCGAACTTCCGTTTGTTGATATTGTCACATCATATAAACCTGGTTGTCCTTCTGTTTTTTCAATCCTTGATGACTTATATACCTTGATATTTGGTTGGCTTTCGACCTCTTTGATAACCTTATCAATGTCTGTATCAACAATGACCGGCCCAGTGAAATTTCTTGTCGGGATCTTTTTATAGAGCTTATTAGCAAAACCTCCGAGCTGGGGTTCTTTTTCAACAAGTACGACCTGATATCCTGCTTTAGCTGCTTCAAGGGCTGCTGTCATCCCGGAGATGCCACCGCCAACAACTAAAATGGTGCTGCTGAGATTCTCGAGAATAGCAGGTTCTGGCATATCACCTTTCTGAGCTTTAGTAACACTCATGAGGACATAATCCTCCGCCAAACTTTGTGTGTCATCTGTTTTTGGTGGTTGCATCCACGCAACAAATTCCCTTATGTTGGCTCTCTCTGTTATACATCCTGGAAAATCAAACTCTTCGTATTTAACGCGGGGAGAACATGCTGCTATTACAATGGTATTGATTCCATCTTTCTTAATATCATTTTTTATTAACTGGAGTCCTTCAGGGCTGCATAAAATATCGTGTGTCTTTATCTGCTCTTCTTTAATCGGTCCATGCTTTGCAGCTTTTGAAAGCTTTTCTATATCAACGGAATCCCCAATCCCACATCCTTTACAGATATATACACCAAACTTCTTTTCCATCCCCTACCTCCTATTCACACTCTGGATGCTCTTTATAGCAGCGCCGGTAGCATCCTGGACTGATCTTGCAACATCAGCTGGGCTTTTCATTGTTCCCACTGCATACATACCTTTCTTCAAGACAGAATCATCCACAAGCCCATCAGGTGTATACGGAATATCAATCCCAACTTTTGACCCCTTTGTTGATACTTCCATTCCCGTTGCAAGTACAACCATGTCGAACTTAGCTTTAATTTTACTTCCTCCATAGATATCTTCCACTTCGACAATGACATCATTCGTTCCAGGTTCTTCTGTAATCCCTGCAACTTTTCCCTTTGTAAAGATCACATTAGGGTCATCTTTTATTTTCCAGTAAAATCTTTGTTCATAGAGTCCGGGGGTTCTAATATCAATGTAGAATATCTGAATTTTTGCTTCTGGATACTGCTCTTTTATATACATAGCGTGCTTCAATGTAGCAAGGCAACAAATATAGGAACAGTATGGCAGATGGTTTTCATCCCTTGATCCTGCACACTGAACAAAGGCAATGTTCTTTATCTCTTTTCCATCTGAAGGTCTGACAATCTTTCCCTTTGTGGGTCCGTCTGATGATGCTAACCTCTCCATCATCATATTGGTGATGACATTTTTAATCTTACCGGAACCCAGGATGTCTAATTTGCTCATATCATAGGGATTCCAACCAGTTGCCAAAACTACTGCACCTACCTTCAGATTTATCTTCTGAGGTTTCATGTCGAGGTCAATCGCATTGTACTTGCATGCATCAAAACATGCCTTCATGCAGTCCTTAGAACAGTATTTACTATCAATTACATATTGGAAGGGGAATGCCTGTTCAAAAGGCAAGTATGCTGCCTTTGTCTTATCCATACCGAAATTAAACTCATTCTCCCTGTATGACGGACAGGCTTGAGCACAGGCATCACAGCCGACACACTTGTCGTTCACATATCTTGGATTCAGCTTAACGGTTACATCAAAATTACCTTCCTCACCTTTGATATCCTCAACTTCTGCAAGGGTATGGAACGTGATGCGTGGATTATTTTTAATCCTCTTGAACTGTATCTCGAGGCCACAGTTCGGGGGGCAGAGTTTCCAGAAGTATTTATTTATCTGTGCAACTCTTCCACCGAGATAAGGGTTTTTTTCAACAATACAAGCTTCAAGCCCTGCCTCAGCTGACTCAATTGCAGCGGTGAGTCCGCTCATACCTCCTCCGACAACAAGAACCTTCTTATTATCTGCCATGGTTAACCCTCCTTATAGGCAGTAAATCACAAAGCGATAGTTATGATCCCCATATAACCATCTCTTTTTGACTTACTGATTGAACGGGGCGTATTATACCACACATGTCAACAAAAATCTTTAATGAGCCTTAAAAATAAAAGGGAGGGCTCAGCCCTCCCTTTTATTAACATAAACCTACGGGAACATCTGAACGTATGGTACTTTCTTAAACTCCCAGGTGTTGGTCTCTGCGTTGTACTTTGAGTTTGTAAAGCACTTCCAGTTTTCATCGTCAATCTTGTTGAAGTCACCCCTGTAGTAGTAACCGGGATACCTGGACTCTTCCCTGAAGAGGATGTGCCGTGCATGTGCCTCAACAGACAGAATCCTGTGATAGTTCTCAAAGCATCTCAGGAGCTCATGGAGGTTAGCCGCTGCCATTTTGCCTGCATCCTCCTTAAGCAGCTCAAGCAGCCTGAGGCCTTCTTCGAGCATGGTCTTTGAGGTCATATACCATGTCGCGCAACCACCAAAGTACTCATCAGCGATTTTCATCAGCCTCGCCTGGAGTGCTTTTGGACCAATGTAATTAGGGTTGATCCCGGGATCGGTTGTGTAGACTTTATATTTCTCATAGAGCTCGAACGGCAGGTATAGTTCAGCCGCAATCTCATCAAGGGACAATTTTGGTGTTGGCTTGTAGTCTGCATGGTCGAGGACGTATGCTATCGCAGCCTTGGCTGCCATTCTTCCTTCAGCATGTGAACCGGATGAGAATTTATGGCCTGATGCGCCGACAACGTCACCTGCCATGAAGAGACCGGGTACGGTAGACATTCTGTTATATCCCCAGGTGTAGTGTTCCGGTGTGCCGGGAAGATCTCCAGGGCCGCTTACCCAGAACCCTGCGCAACCTGCATGTGAACCGAGGAGATAGGGTTCGGTCGGCATGATCTCGGAAGGAACTTTCTCAGGCTCGACATTCTTTGCTGCCCAGAGTGATGCCTGTCCGATAGCCATGTCTAAGAAGTCCTCCCATGCCTCTGCCTCGAGGTGTTTCAGCTTCTTTGCGCCGGCTTTCTCGCCGAGTTGCTCAATAATCCTCTTGGAGAACTCTGCCATTGCAATATGGGTGTTCATAAGGATCGGACCTCTCCCGTCCTTCATAGCCCTCATCATCAGATGGTTTCTGATGGCTGTACCGAGACCCTTTGCATAGTTTCCGTATCTGGCAACAGCGTCGTCGAAATATTCCTTATCCTCACAGTAGTCTTTACCATAGCTGTCAGTTGCCTTCGCCTTGAAGAACAGGAACCATGCGCCAACAGGTCCATAACCGTCTTTGAACCTTGCAGGCACGAATCTGTTTTCCATTAAGGTCATCTCAGCGCCAGCCTGCATGCCAAAGGCATAACCTGAACCAGCGCAAAACACCGGGTACCAGGTTCTGCCCAAACCTTCACCGACCGACCTCGGTCTGAAGCAGTTCACTGCTCCAGCAGTAGCACAGAGCATTGCCTTTGCTTTAAAGGAATAAATCTTGTTTTCTCTCGTGCTGAATCCGATGGCTGCTGCTACGTTTTTCCCATTTGTATCCATTACAGCCTTCACAATGAACACCCTTTCATAATGGTTCTGTGCCATTCCGGTCGCAGCTCTGTTAGACTCAAGGGCCTTCTTTGCAGCCTCTGCAACGACAACCTTATAGGATTCACCGTTGATCATGATCTGCCATTTACCGGATCTACAGGGTGTCCCGCCGTCCTTGAGCATTGGCTTGCCTTTCTCTATTGCTTCATGCCCATCAATGGAAAATCCGTCATCGCCTTTTTTCCAGATCGGGAGACCCCATTCTTCGAAGAGATGGACTGAATCATCAACGTGTCTGCCAAGATCATACACCAAGTCTTCCCTGATAATGCCCATCAGGTCGTTCCTGACATACTTGACGTAATCAGCCACTTTATTTTCACCAACATAAGTATTAATAGCGGAGAGACCCATTGCGACAGCGCCGCTTCTGTCAGTTGCAGCCTTGTCAACCAATACAACCTTTAATTTTTTGGCGTTTGCCCAGCGGCATGCCTCAAAGGCTGCACCGCAACCAGCCATACCACCACCCATTATGAGAAGGTCGCAATCTACCTCGGTAACTTCAGGTTTTGCACAATATGAAAATGTACAGGTTTCTTTTTCCATTTATATTCACCTCCTTTAATTTATTCAGTCCTTGCAGGCTTTGTAAACAAACCAGGCTTCTTGATTGTTGCAAAATCAGGCTCTGGTTTGCCTGCATAGGGATCAACAGAACCTTCTACTGTGGTTCTGATGGGAAATTTGAACCTCTTGGTTAACCCACTTCTGAACTTGATCGTCCACATTATAGAATCAGTACCCCTCAGGGGAATAGTACTGGATCCAAGAGGGACAAAGTCTGAGTAACCCCTTACCTCGATTGCCTGCTGGGGGCAGATCTTTACGCAATTAAAGCACTCCCAGCACTGCTCAGGCTCCTGATTGTATGCCTTCATCTTATCCCTATCGAGGGCCATGAGATCATGAGGACAGATGTACTGGCATGCAGTCTTATCCTGAGCCTTACAGCCATCACATTTTTCAGTAATTACAAAACTTGGCATTTAACTACACCTCCTTTTATTGAATGAGTTGAGAGTTGAGCAGTATCAACTGAAACCTGAAACGTCATTCCACCTCCTTTCGTTGTGTTATTTCTCTACAGTTTTAATAAAGTCATCCATAACATTTAATGTTTTTTTGCTAACAACAAGGTCAAATATCTTGTCTTTGACAGCCTTTGGAAGCAGCTCAATGCTTTTTGTGGTAGCAGTATCAAATTTTGCCATAGGGAATATTTTCAGAATCTTGTCTCTCTGCTCTGCTGTGTTGGGAACAGCGAGAACCTTTAACCCGGCCAATACTTCTTTACACATACCTGCAAGACCGGCTGCCTGAAGTTTTTCGAGCCGTTCTTCGTTGATCCATAAGTTAATTGGATAAGTCTCTTCAGCCATGTTTTCCTCCTTATTTCTTATTTCAATTCGTTATTTCAACGGTTCAATGGTAAATACAGGGTTTCTCCTCTTTAAGTAATCCTCAGTAACAAACGCATTGCCAAAGCCGTACTTTTCAGCACATTCCATGATCATGTCAAAAACCTCAGGCCTGAAAATCCGGCGGGGTGGCTTCACACCATCCTGGATGATGCTTCTGATCAATGTGCCGCTGAATGATGCCTTTTTATCCTTATGGCCGCATAGACCCATATAAGTAACTTCATCACAAACAGGGCAGAACCACCAGTCGAGATTGAAAATAGGTGTGATATTGAGAGACCCTTTGGGCAGTCTATCAAAGATCCTATGTGCATCATATGGATCATAATAGGTACCAACACCAGCATGGTCTCTTCCGAACATGTGGTGGGTGCAGCCGAGGTTGGTCCTGAGGCATGCATGGAATATTGCTTCTTTCGGCCCGGCATATCGCATATCCCAGAGGGTGCATGTGGTTAAAAATATATCTTCCCTGAAATATCCGTGCTTGCCCTGAGCCTCCTGGCAGAGGATGATTGCTTCATCGATATAGTCACCCGGTCTTTTCGAACCGATCATCGCATTTACCAGAA
>Ga0315268_10009310_pt1 | contig 10204 bp, 6 predicted proteins | sample C1_top_MG_FD_204535 | JGI IMG/M metagenome (GOLD analysis project Ga0315268, IMG submission 204535) | Sediment microbial communities from Yellowstone Lake, YNP, Wyoming, USA - C1_top | ecosystem: Environmental > Aquatic > Freshwater > Lake > Sediment | place: USA: Wyoming | collected 2017-08-01 | reverse complement strand
CAATCGTGGAGGAGGCCATGAGGGCATCTGGTCATTTCCCGGGAATCGCGGCCAGTCTCGCCGTGGCGCTGTTCTGCCCCCTTGCCGGGGCCCAGGAAGTCACGATTGTCGTGTCTTCACGGGCGGGAGACCGCCTCTCGGTGAAGCCGCCCATGCAGTTGCAGGCGGCCGCGCAGGATGGCGGGGTTTCCTTTGAGATCGACGCGTCCAAGACGGACCAGCGCATCGTGGGCTTTGGCGCATCGATTCTCGAAGCGGGGATGATCTGCATCAACAGCCTGCCGGCGGAGCAGCAGGAGCTGGTGCTGCGGAGCATCTTCGATCCGGATCGCGGTGCGGGCTTCAGCGCGATGAAAACGACCATCGCCGGGACCGATTTCATGTCGGCCGGACCGTGGTGCACCTACAACGACACGCCGGGCGATGTGGCCATGAAGAACTTCAGCATCGAGCGCGACCTGAAGGGCGATGGCTCGGCCACGTTCATCAAGCGGGCCCGCAAACACGGCCCGTTCGTGCTCCAGGCGCCGATGGACTATCCGCCGGACTGGATGCTGACGCAGGTGCAGGACCGACGAAACCAGGATGTTCAGGAGAAGTACTTCGACGCATTGGCGCTGTATTACCTGCGTTATCTGCAGGAATACGAAAAGGCCGGGATCTTCATCGATTGCCTCTGCCTGTTCAACGAGCCGGGCATCTACACGAAGATCCCCTACACGAAGATTCGCGAGCTGATCAAGAACCATGTCGGGCCGTTGCTGGAGAAGGCGGGCGTCAAGACAAAGATCATGCTCAGCGAAGCGCCGACGCGCGAGCAGGCTGCGCGGAGCTATCCGATCGTTCTTGACGATCCGCAGGCGCGCAAGTACGTCGCCGCCATGCCGGATCACGGCTACGATTTCCGCAATTTCGACAAGATCGCCGCGCTGCACGCGCGCTATCCGGACATTCCGCTGTGGATGACCGAGGTGTGCTACGCCTACCAGGCCGGCACGCCAAAAACAATGAAGCTGCCGCGGCCGGATTTTGAAGATGGCGACTTCTGGGGCAACCAGATTTTCTCCGACATCGAGGCCGGCGCGGCCGCCTGGATCTACTGGAACATGATCCTCGACGAAAACGGCGGCCCTTGGGCGGTCTCGCCGGTGCACGGCAACCCCGAGAACAATATCCAGCACCCGCTGGTGATCATCAATCGAAAGACGCACGAGGTGACGTACACCGGCGCGTTCTACTACCTGGCGCATTTCAGCAAGTTTGTCCGGCCGGGGGCGGTGAGAATCGCTGTGAAGGGCACGAGCCCGAAGGTGCCGTGCGTCGCGTTCCGGTCGGACGAAGGCAGGATCATTGTTGAGTTGATGAACAGCCGCGAGGAGGGGGTTTTGGCGCGGGTGGATGCACAGGGCCGTTCGCTGAGCCTGAAACTACCGGCGGGATCGATCATGACGGCGATGAGCGCGCTGGGCATCGGGCCTGGCGATGAGGTCATCGTGCCCGCGTTCATGTGGATATCGACCGTCGGATCGGTCGTGTCGGCCAACGCGATCCCCGTCCTCTGCGAGATCGATGAATCGTTCACGATGGACCCCTCGGACCTGGAGAGAAAGATCACCTCGCGCACAAAGCTGATCGTCCCGGTCCACATGGCCGGCGCGCCTTGCGATATGCGATCCATCATGACGATCGCCCGGCGGCGGAACATCGTGGTGCTCGAGGATTGCGCGCAGTGCAACGGCGGGAGCTTTGCGGGCCGCAAGGTGGGCACGTTCGGCATCGCCGGCGTGTTCAGCCTGCAGATCAACAAGAACTGCACCAGCGGCGAAGGCGGGCTGCTGGTGACCGACGACCAGCAGCTCTAGCTGCGAGTGAACGCCGCGCACGACGTCGGCGTGCCCTGGGGCGAAAGCGCGCCCGATACCCGCGCGGCGCAGGTCCTCTGGGGATCGGGCCGGCGCATGAGCGACCTGGCGGGGGCGGTGGCGTTTGCACAGCTCAAGAAGCTGCCATCCATCGTGCGGCGAATGCGCGGATCGAAGCGGCGAATCAAGGCCGTGCTGAAGAACGTCGGCGGCCTGCGCTTCCGGCAGATTCACGACGAGGCGGGCGACACCGGCTGCTTCCTGATCATGCTGCTGAACGACGATTCGTGTGCCCGCTCGGCCGCGGCTCGCATGAACGAGGCGGGACTGCCCGCCTTCCGCCTGGCCGAATACGGCATGCACATTTACTCCAACATGCCGCAGCTTGTGTCCAAAACGCCGCTGTCGCCGGCCGGCAATCCCTGGAACCTGCCGGAAAACGTGCAAAGTCTTTACACCTATGCCAAGGGCGCCTGCCCGCGCAGCGATGAGCTGTTCGAGCAGTCGATACTCGTGCCGATTCCATCCGTGCTGAATCGCGATCAGGAAAAGGCCGCCGCGAAGATCATCCGCGAGGCGGTGACGTGCTGAGATGCCCGTCGCGCTGCGCCGCTCACCTGTCTGAATGAGCAGACTCCTCATCCTCCCGCGGGCGGGCGTGGCCGACCCATTTTCTCGATCGCGCTGCGGTAGGTGCTGTCATCGTGCTTCTGTTTCCAGCCATCCATCGGGGCGGCCAGCGTCGGGCGGTGCCTGGCCCACATTTCGTTCACGAACGCATCCCACGCCTGGCCCTGCCGCGCCCAGTCGGGCGAGTAGTCCTTGCCGGTGGCTTCCCGGATCGTCTTGATGAATGCCGCATCGTCCTCCTGCATCCAGCGGTCGACGTAGTCAAAGAACGCGTCGTGGCCCCAGGCCGTTTCGGCGCGCATGAGCCTCAGGGCCAATCCCTGGGCGATGAAGCCGACCGTCGTCGAGGTTCGGCGATACGCCTCGCTGGTGTTCTGGCCCGACTTCCACTGCGAAGGATGCAGGTGCTCGTAAGGGCCCCAGCCATTGCCGCGGTCGCGCCCGGCGCCGCTCGCCGCGTCGATTCCCGAGTGTCCCGTGAAGACGACCTTGGCCCCCGTCCAGCAATCGCCATGGGCGGTCTGCTCATCCTCGCCAAAGCTCACCGAGGGGAAGGACTTGTTGATGTTCGCCAACTGCTCATCGCCGAGCAGCAACCCGGCGAAGACAATCGGCAGCTTGCGGCCCGTGCCGTGTCCGCCCCAGCCTGTCCAGCCTGGATGGCCGGCGCGAACCATCCCTCCCAGGTCGATGCCGACCTGCACCAGGTTGACCAGCAATGGCTCCTTCTGCTTCGGCGCGAGGTCTGTGCATAAGAGCAGGGCCGAAATGCCGACGACCCGGCCATACTCAAGACCATACTGGGGCATGTTCTCCACCGGCTCCTCGAAGCCGAAGAAGCACGTGCCCACCCAGGGGCGCAGCGTGAATCGGATGTACTGCTCAACTTTCGGAACGCTCTTCGTTGCAGCCGCGGAAGGCAGCAAGTGCCGTTTGAGGGTGCGAGCCAGGTAGATCTTCTGCTGGCGATCGCAAAAAGCCGGGCGAAACGCGTCGGCCGGCTGTGGCTCGCCTACACACGTCAGCACCGCGGCCGTTCGAATGGGGCTGCTGTCATCCACGCCGCGCCCGATCTTGTTGCGCAACTGGGCGTGGAGCACGAGGCCCTTGGGCATGCTGATGGTCGAGACCAGCGAGTCGCCCGGCTTCATCGCCACCGGCAATTTCTGAATGAGCGCCGGGGTCGAACCAGTTCCGCACGCCGCTGTCGTAGGCAACCTTCATCCGGGCCGGCGGGTTGAGCATGAAGCCATTGCGCACACGCTGAGTTTCGGGGCGCTCCTTGTCCATGTGGTCCAGTTCGCGACGCGGGATCTGCGCTCCGTACAGCGGCGCCGGGTCGATGGCCCTGATCGTGACCGGACCGACGACGTACCAGTCGCCGTTAATGAACTGCCCGGCGTGCGCCGGCTTTTCGAAAGTCCAGGTGATGCCGTGCTGCGAGACGCTCTCCTTCAACGGCAGCTCTTGGAGGTCCGGCGCCGCCGGCGCGTTAACGATGCTGTAGATGACCCCCGGCCGGCTCGTCAGGTTCGCCGCCTCCGCCGCGATGGTCTTCGGATCATACGGGTTGGCCTCGGTGGGTGTGACGAGATTGGCCGGGCCGCCCAGCGTGACGGACAGATCCGAGATCCAGACCGTCTGTCCATCGCTCCCGCCGCTGTCGCCCCAGATGGCGATGCCGCTGAAGCCCTTCAGACCGGCCTTCTCGAACGCCACGTTGATCGGCCGGTCGTTGTGCAGGATCTGGAGACCCTCTTCCGGGTCGAAGACCAGCGTCCACTTGTGCCAGCCGGCCGGCGCGCGCTTCGTGCCCAGCCAGAACAACTGATCAAACCACTTCTGCCCATCGCACGCCGTGGCCGTGTAGCCTTCACCGCCGCCAAGGTAGCTTGCGTAGAGGATGCCGGCCGCGAAAACCCTTCCGTTGCCCTGCATCAGGCCCCATCGCGGGCCGACGCGGTTGGCCTTGAGGTCGCGGGGCGTGGCGCCGTCGTCGTACACCCACATCTCGAGTTTGCCCGACTCATCCCGCTCGCGCAGCTTCAGAACCGCCTTCCCGCCCGCGCCGACGCGCAGCGCAGCGCCCCTGCCCTCGCGGGCCTTGCCGCTGTCGATCCGCACGTCCCCGGAAATGCTCCAGCCGGCCAGCGAGGTATTGTCATCGAAGGTGAATTTCCTGACCTCGGCGCCGCCAGCTTGCGCGCCCGCGGCCTTATGGCACGCGAGCGACATCAACAGGCCAACGAAGCCCGCGACCGCGCACACACGCCACGGCATCATTCGAGACATGAGTTCCTCCGCATTTCAGTCTGAAGCCTGCGGTGCGATCGCGCGAGGGCCACAGCATGTGACGCCGCTCCGCCGGCTCCAGTGTGCTTACCCGAAAGCGGGCGGCGACGTTGACGATATGGATCGGCACGGCAATCGGCGGAAACGTCGGGAAACACGAAGCGAGGTGAGGTAGCGCAGCACGCGGAATTGGAGAAGTCCATCGGCTGGACGGCCACGCAATTCGGCGACATCAATGCGGCATTCACACTGGCGTACGCCATCGGGTTTCTGTTCGTCGGCTGGTTCATCGATCGCGTCGGCACGCGTCTGGGCTATGCCGCATCACTCGCATTCTGGAGCCTCGCCGCGGCGGGCCATGCGCTGGCGCGAACGCCCCTGGGCTTCGGCATCTCCCGGTTCCTTCTCGGACTGGGCGAGGCCGGCAATTTCCCGGCCGCGATCAGGACTACCGCCGAGTGGTTCCCTCGCGTTGAAAATCCCGGTGGCCAGGGCCCTTTCGCGGCGCAGCGGATCGTAGCGGAGCCAAAGACGATAACCATCCTCCGCATGCACCATTGATCCGCCGAAGAGCCGGAGGACCGTCACGATAGAAATGGACTTGATGCTGATGCTCATAGGCTGCTCTTGTAGAGCATGTCTAACGTTGAGGCCGAGTCCATGGCTCGACTGTTGCCGACTGGGAGGCTACCTGAATGCGGCGAGGCAATCCAGGGTGACATCATGAATTGACAGCGACACTCCCAACGCTTGGTCTGCATCCGCTTCCGAGTTGTTCGATTCATGCGCGAACAGTTCTACCGTGACCTGACGCCCGCTGGTGTCACTGCACAAACAGGTGGTATGATCCCCACGAGCATATGGCGACGCTCTCACAGATCCGGCGGATGAACCAGCGAAAGGTCATCAAGATCATGATGCGCCTCGGGAGCGCATCACGAGCGCAATTGGCAAAGGCGACCGGGATGAGCCAAGCGACCGTTGGCCGAATCGTTGATGATCTGCTGCAGAATGCGGTTCTTGCCGAGGCGGCGGGGACGGGGGCCTCGCGAGACGCAGATTCTGTACAGATCGGTCGGCCTTCCACTCGCCTTCAACTGGACCGCCAGCGGCGCCGATTCCTGGCGGTCCAACTGGGCGTTCATCAGACGCGCCTGGCGGCGTTGCCGCTGGCGGTTGCGGATGCCGAAGAGTGGTCGGTGCAGATTGCCACGCCCGCATCACCCGAGGAGTGGGCGGACGCGATCGTCGGTGCTTCGAAACGGCTCGCCCTTAAGGGGATCGAAGCGGTGGTGGCCAGCCTGCCCGGCGTGGTCGACGAGCACTCTGGCAAGGTCCTGTTATCGCCGAACCTGCGGTGGACCGAGCGGGCCGACCTGGCGGGCTTGCTCAAGCCGATCACGCGGGCCCCCCTTGTGTGCGTACAGGAGATTCGAGCCTTGGCATTGGGTCAACTGGCTGCTGAGCCTTATGTCGAAGACTTTCTCCTGGTGGATTTTGGAAGCGGCGTGGGAGCGGCCGCGGTGATCGGAGGAAAACTGTACCGGGGATCACTGCCCCTGAGCGGCGAACTGGGGCATACGCCGGTGATCGGGAACCATCGGCGATGCGGCTGCGGCGCCACGGGATGCGTGGAAACGCTCGTTTCGCAGCACGGGCTGGTCGAAAGCGCACAGGAGAACCGTGTGGCGCGAACATGGGAGGAGCTGCTGGAGGAGGTCCGGATCGGCGGGCTCCCGGCGTGGATGAGGCGATCGTTGGATGCAGTGGCCACCACGATCGCCGGCGCGCTAAACGTGCTGGGCCTGCGGCGCGTGACGCTGACGGGGGCGTTGGTGGATCTTCCGGGCGCCGCCGATTACCTCAGTTCAGCGATCACAAAGGGGTCGATGTGGGCGCGGTTTGGGGATGTGACCTGCAAGCCGGCGCCGCGGCGTCGCATGGCTGGGATGGTTTCGACAGCCATAGACAGGGTACTGCTCTCCAGGCGCTAGAACGGTTGGCAGTGATTCACCACGATTTCTTACTTGACATGACTGTACCGCGTGATAATTTCCATCAGACTGAAATTAATCTTTGACCGCTTCTGGCCGCGCTTCGCCTGCAGGCGCTGTCCGAGATCGTATCATCACGTATGTCCATTTGCAGTCTGAAGGGAATTATAGAGTAAGGCGGTGCCTATGACGGGCAAGTGCTCTATCGGTTTGGACCTCGGCACAAACTCCGTGCGCGCGCTCGTCGTTGACGTGCGAGATGGGCGTGAGCTCGGCTCCGCCGTGAGCGAATACCAACGTGGCGACCGGGGCGTCATCGTTGACCCGGGCAATCCCCACCTTGCCCGACAACACCCGGCAGACTACCTGGCCGGGATCGAGCAGGCCGTGGGACTGGCGCTGGAGTACGCGGGCACAGACGGCGATTTCTCACGAAAGGACGTGATCGGAATTGGTGTCGATACCACAGGCAGCACGCCGCTGCCGGTCGATACACAGGGGCGAGCACTGGCGCTCCTACCACAGTTCGAGGCCGAGGCGAACGCGATGGCGTGGCTGTGGAAGGACCACACATCCCACGAAGAGGCCACTCAGATCACTGCGCTGGCCGCAGACCTTAGGCCCCAGTACCTCGCCAAGTGCGGCGGGCGATACTCGTCCGAGTGGTTCTGGGCGAAGCTTCTTCACTGCGTCAGGGTGGCTCCGGACGTATTCGCGGCGGCGGCGAGTTGGGTGGAAATCGCGGATTGGATCCCCGCAATCCTCTGCGGCACGACCGACCTGCGACGACTCCGCCGGTGTGTGTGCGCTGCGGGGCACAAGGCCTTCTACAACCCGGCCTGGGGCGGCTACCCCGACGAGCAGTTCCTCGCCAGGCTTCACCCGGAACTCGCCCGCATCCGCCGATCCCTTCCCGAACGGGCATACACAATTGCCGAGCCAGCAGGAACGCTCTCGGCCGAGTGGGCCGCCAAGCTCGGCCTGCCCGAGGGCATTCCCGTCGCGGTCGGCGCCTTCGATGCGCACCTGGGCGCCGTCGGTGCCGGCGTCGGCGAGGGCACCCTCATCAAGATCATGGGCACCTCGACCTGTGACATCACGGTCAGCAGCCTTACCAAGCCGCTGGCCGATGTGCCCGGCCTTTGCGGCATCGTCCCCGAATCCGTCCTGCCGGGCTACTTCGGCCTTGAAGCCGGGCAGTCGGCCGTTGGCGATATTTTCAACTGGTTCGTCAGTCAAGTGCAGCCGGGCGGCGCGGAGGCGGGCACGCACGAGGCGCTGACCGGCAAGGCGGCCAAGCTTCAGCCTGGCCAGAGCGGTCTGCTCTCTCTCGATTGGCACAACGGCAACCGAACCATTCTCGTCGACCAGCGACTCACCGGGATGCTGGTGGGGCTGACGCTGCACACGACGCCCGCGGAGATATACCGGTCGCTGATCGAGGCGACGGCGTTCGGGGCCAGGGTGATCATGGAGCGATTTGAGGAGTACGGCGTCCCCGTCAAACGCGTCGTCAACTGCGGCGGCATCGCCGCGCGCAATCCGCTGGTCATGCAGATCTACGCCGATATCCTCAATCGCCCGCTGGCCATCGCAAAGAGCCTGCAGACCTGTGCCCTCGGCTCGGCCATGGCCGCAGCCGTCGTCGCGGGTAAGGATCGCGGCGGACACGCCGACTTCGCTTCCGTCATCGCCGCGATGGGCGGTGTTCAGCCCCGCGTTTACACGCCCGACCCCCGCCACGCCGCCCTGTATGAGCGGCTCTTCCGCCTGTACCGCCAGGCCCACGATGCTTTCGGCATCTCCGGCCACAACGCCGACCTGTCAAACGTCATGAAGGATCTGCTCGCCATTCGCGACGAAGTCGCGGGCGTCTGATTTCGAAGCCGAAAAATATTCAAGCAGACCGTCAACACTTCGGATAAGCCATGCAGTCGCATCAAGAAAATCAGCAGGAACTGTGGTATCTCACCGGAAGCCAGCACCTCTATGGTGACGAGGCCCTGAGGCAGGTCGCCCGCAATTCGCAGCAACTCGTCGAATCCATCAACAACTCCGGCCGCCTCCCGATCAGACTCGCTGCCAGGCCCCTATTGACTCGTCCCGAGGAGGTTCTCAAAGCATGCCTCGACGCCAGCAGTGACCCAAAATGCGTCGGCGTCGTCTTATGGATGCACACGTTCTCGCCGGCCAAGATGTGGATCAACGGACTGCGCTGCCTGCGCAAGCCCGTGCTCCATTTTCACACGCAGTTCAACCGCGATCTGCCGTGGTCCACGATCGACATGGACTTCATGAACCTGAACCAGGCCGCTCACGGCGACCGGGAGGCGGGGTTCATGCACACGCGCCTCCGCCTGCCGCGCAAGGTCGTCGTGGGGCATTGGACTGACACCGAGGCGCTCGACCGCATCGCCGCGTGGGCCCGGGCCGCTCTGGGCTGGGCGGACCTGCAAGGCGCTCGCTTCGCCCGCATCGGCGACAACATGCGATACGTCGCTGTCACCGAGGGCGACAAGGTCTCCGCCGAGGTCAAGTTCGGGTTCTCGGTTAACGGCTACGGCATTGGCGATCTGGTGAAGTTCGTCGCCGAGGTCAGCGACGCCGAAATCGCATCGCTCGTCTCCGAGTACGAGGGACGCTACAAAGTAGCCCCCTCGCTGCGCAAGGGCGGCGACCGGCACGAGTCGCTGCGCGAGGGCGCGAGGGTGGAGCTGGGCCTTCGCGCGTTCCTGAAGAACGGCAACTTCAAGGGTTTCACCACCACGTTCGAGGACCTGCACGGACTCAAGCAGCTCCCGGGGCTTGCCGTGCAGCGCTTGATGGCGGATGGGTATGGCTTTGGCGCTGAAGGCGACTGGAAGACCTGTGCGCTGCTTCGCGCCCTCAAGACGATGGCCAAGGGGCTCCAGGGCGGCACCAGCTTCATGGAGGACTACACCTACCACCTCGACCCCGCAAACCCCCTCGTTCTGGGCGCCCATATGCTCGAAGTCTGCGAGTCCATCGCCGCCACCAAGCCCTCACTTGAGATCCATCCCCTTGGCATCGGCGGCAAGGCCGATCCCGTGCGACTGGTTTTTGACGCTCCCGCAGGCCCCGCCCTCAACGCCTCGCTGATGGATCTGGGCAACCGCTTCCGTCTGATCGTCAGCGAAGTTGACGCGGTGACCCCGCCCGAGCTGCCGAAGCTGCCCGTGGCCCGCGCGGTATGGAAGTGCCGGCCGGACTTCAAGACTGCTTGCGGTTGCTGGATTCATGCTGGCGGTGCTCACCACACTGTCTACAGCTACGCCGTGACCACCGAACACCTCCGCGACTTCGCGGAGGTCGCCGGCATCGAGTTGGTCACGATTGATGCGAGCACCAATCCAGAGACCTTCCGCCAGACGCTGCGGAACAACGAAGTCTATTACCACCTGATGC
>Ga0315268_10009309_pt1 | contig 10205 bp, 9 predicted proteins | sample C1_top_MG_FD_204535 | JGI IMG/M metagenome (GOLD analysis project Ga0315268, IMG submission 204535) | Sediment microbial communities from Yellowstone Lake, YNP, Wyoming, USA - C1_top | ecosystem: Environmental > Aquatic > Freshwater > Lake > Sediment | place: USA: Wyoming | collected 2017-08-01 | reverse complement strand
CAACGAGGCCGAGGTCGTCTAGCAGGGTCGGCCGAAGGTTCTGGATAACGCCGGTCAGGCCGTCCAGGGCATTGACGATGATCCCGCGGATGTTGTTGACCTTCTGCGGGGTAACCTTGGCGGGATGGAGTTTGCACATGTCGATCTGCATCAAGGCTGCTGAAAGATCCTGCAGCGTGTCGTCGTGCAGTTCGCGTCCTATCCGTTTGCGTTCCTCCTCCTGCGAGGTGATGACCTTTTGCAGGAGGGTCTCGGCGAGCTTCTGGCTTTCATTGATCTGACGGGTCCGTTCCAGGACCCGTGTTTCGAGCTCCTGGGTGTGCGTCGTGATGTGCTTCATGGAGTCGACAAGCCTGAGCCGCATGGTCTCAAAACTGTGGCTCAGCACGCCGATCTCGTCGCTTCCCTGGGGAGGGATCGGTTTTGTGAGGTCGCCTTTGGCGATCCGGTCGGTTCCGCGGATGAGATCTTTCAGCGGATCCACGATGCTACGGCTGATGCCGATCGTCAGGATGAAGGCTGTTCCGATGAAGATGACGGTAAGCGCCAAGAACGTCTGTTTCAGGCGGGAGGCCGGCGCGAAGACCTGTTCCTCGGGTTCCTGGATAGAGATGCCCCAGGGCGCCATTTCAAGCGGTGTGAACGCGAGGGTCATGGCCTTTTTTTCGTTCCCTGAAATGGACAGGTGGCAGCTGTGACAGGTGGTGACCGTCGCTGTTTTGTCATTGATCATGATTGTGAAAAAACCGTTCCGATTGCACTGGGTCAGCGTGCGGGAAGGCTCCGACGAAGAGATGACAACACCGTTCAGATCGACGATATCGATAAAGGTGTGCTTCCCGATGCTGATTAGGCCGAGGATGCGGGTCATCGAGGGGCTCGTGGGATCGATCTCGCCGCCGGCGACGCCGACGGTGTTGCCGCGTTTGTCTTTGAGCGGCACCAGTACGAACAGGACCTGTTTTTTCGTAGGCTCGAGGGTGTACATATTGGAGACCACTGGTCTGCCGAGCGACAGGACCCTGCCAATCGGCTCGATGCTCGTAACGTTGATCGCCGCATCCCGGATTTTTGCGGGATAGTTCAGGAGGACGTTGCCTTCGGCATCCAGCAGAAAAACACCGTCGGTGAATATGGAATATTGATACGCTGTTCTGAGCGCCTCCCGTTCCGGTCCGAAATCGCCGTCAAGCAGGTCGATCTTGCCTGACATGGAAATATCGTACAGCCGGCCGATATTGTCCTTGATGGTGTTGTCGACGTTGTTTCCGATAAGACGGGCAAGCGCAAGTTTCTCATTCAGGGAGCGATCGATGTTTCCCTGGATGATGTAGTAGCCGGCGATGCCGAAGGTGAGCAATATGATGGATATGCCGGTAATGATGGTCAGGGTTATGCGTTTGCGCAGACTTCCCTTTTTATCCGTCATGGTGTCAATTATATAGTAATACTGCAGAAAAGAAAAGAAGCGGATATGCGCAACAATCGATTGTGGCCGGTTGTCGGATGACCGGATGCCGTTCCGAAGCGATCCCGCGCCTTGGCATCCCCCGGCTCCTGCCGGAGGGGGCTCCACTCAAGGAGCGCAGTGATGACGGGCTTACATATGCCAATGATGGGCCTGTGATCAACCTGATCAATCCAGGCTGCCGGCCGACTCACGGTCGTTCGCGGTATCGCGTGCGTGTTGCGCGCGTATCTCTTCAGGAGGGAGATTTTCTATCCTCGCAAGCTCCAGAAGATGTTCGTGCACCATGCGCTCTTGCTTGATATAGCCGGTAAAGATGCTGGCGTTCAGCGGGAATACCTCCGGGCTGAAAATCGCATTGTACATGTGCCATACCGCGATGATGAGAAAGACCACCAGGGCCTCGTTCGTGTGCAGGACCTTGGCTGCGGGGATGACTTCACCGGTCATGAAGTTCGTGATGAAGAGGGGCTTCCAGAGAACCGCTCCGGTGACGATCATCAGGATCCCGCCGGTCAGAATGCCCCAGTATTCGAATTTCTGCGTATAGCTGTATTTGCCGTTCATGGAGGGAAAATTCTCGCTCCCGAGGTAGTACTTAATGTTGTGGATCGCGCTTTTCAGGTCGTTCCTGGTGATCACCATGGAGGGTTGCCACCGCTTGTAGACCATGCCGACCATGGCGATCAGGATGTGGGCGATCGTGGCAAACGAAAAAAACAGACCGGCCCACCGGTGCACCAGCCTGACGGTATCGATCCCGCCCATCTGGAGAATGATCCACCGCGAGAGGTCCAGCGTGTAGAATTTCTGAGACAATCCGGTGACGACCAGGACGGCAAACGTGATCAACTGGACCCAGTGCTCCGCAATGCGACCGGTGCTGAACCGACGATATCTGTTCTTCATGAAAGCCTCCCTTGATGCGCGCTGCACATGACCGTTCCCCGCATGTTCACCGGTTGACCGCATAACGCCAGATGTGAGGAAGGATCTGCAATACGAACCCGATCACCATGATGGGAATGAAGATCTGGTATGCAACGCCGGCGATAAATACCAGGGGCGACCGTTTCATGCTCGGCTCATAGTGGGAAAGCCACGCATCCGGAAAATTATCATTGGCGTTCACGTGGCACTTCTGGCACCGTTTGAGCAGATTGGATTTGACGACAGCGGCGTCGCGGCCTCCGGTCGCCATGATGCCGTGCGTGCCGTGGCAATCCGTGCAGACCGCGATCGGCCGGTGCGGCCTGAAGGCTTCGCCCTTTTGCATCTTGTATAATCCGAGCGTCACGCCGTGAAAATCGGCAAGATAGGACTTGACTACGTCCGTCGAGAGTCCATATTTTCCGACGACCTCTTTCTTCGCATGGCAGTTGCTGCACATCTCGGGGATCCGGTCGCGGTAATCCAGCGAGAAGGGATCGGCGATGGTGTGCGCCGTGTGACAGTCCACGCACACGGGGACGTCCTGATTGTGTTCGTTGAACAGCGCGTTGCCATGAACGCTCCTGGTATAGGCGTCGTACTCCCGGGCGTGGCATCGTTGGCAACGCTTCGCGCTTGCTGTCCGCTCCTTGCTCACGTGATAGACGTCGTGAGCGCCGTGGCAATCCGTGCAGACCGGCGCATTCAGCTTCCCTTGGCTCAGTACGGTGTAGTGGATGCTCTCCAGGGTCTTGGTATATTTGTCAAAATGACAACGGCGGCAGCTTTCCGAAGAAGCGAGCGTAAAATCGCGCTTCGTCTTGAAGTTCCGCTGCGGATGCTCGTCGGACGAAAAGCCGTAATGGCAGTCCGAGCAGCTGAGCTTGCCATGGACCGAGGTTTTGAGCAGGAGGGAGTCGACCTTCAACGGAAGCGCTTCCCCGTTCGTGAACCGGAGACTGGCCGAACGGTCGTGGCATTTCATGCAGAACTGCTCTTCATTGGTGTAGGACCCTTTTCCCGATACCCGGCTGATCGCATGCGATCCATGACAATTGGTGCAGATGGACGGTTTGCCCGCTTGTTCTCCCTGAAGCAGTCCGCGGTGGACGGCCCGGCGTTTGATCTGCTCCTCCGTATGGCATCTCCGGCAGATGAGCGACGCCTTTGCCTGGTATTGTATCTTGGATTTGAACACCCGATTCGGATGCTTGCCGCCGGAGAAATCAACATGACAGCTGGAACAGGCAAGGGAGCTATGCACGGAGTTCTGGAATTTATCAGGGTCAACGTACGCGAGCAGGGCGTCGTTGTTCTGAAAGAACTTCGTGATGCCCGGTTTGGCGTGACATTCCAGGCAGGCCTGGCTTTCCTCGGAAATGAACCCGTGGTCCGCTTCAGCGCTTCCGGAAACGAGCAGCAGGATCAGCACCAGCGTCGCTTCCCCAACACCTCTCCGTATTCCCATTATGACACCCCCCTGAAGAAGAGGGATGTCCATGGTGAATGAGCTATCAGTGGATGCGCTCGCGGGAGCATTTGGGTGTGCTCGATCCGCGGCATCGTGATATTCCGTTCACGCAGGACATCCCGGTGAAGTGCTTTCTGCAAGGTATAGTTCAGTGCGACTCCTTATAGTCCGGGTGTTCCCGGAGCACCGGCATGCGGTTCAGGATCCATCTGAAAATGAGGATATGCAGTGTCGCGATGGCCATGACGATGGCCACTTCCTTCCACGGCGGAATGATGTGGTGCAGGTGGTCCTGCAGGTTCCAGTTGAAGGCCACCGTGGACACGTTGATCCTGTTCACGATGACGCCGAGAACCGCGGAAAAGGCCCCGATACGGACGATGCCTGCGCTCTGCATTTTAACGCCCAGGGACAGGATGAGGCCGGGCAGCAGCACGAAGACGAGCATTTCCACGAGGAACCAGTTCCCGTAGCCCGTTGCGAGGAGACCCCAGTTGTCATCATGTGCCACGCCGATCATTTTAAGCGCGAAATAAACATAGATGCCGATTGCCGCGCCTTTTCCGAGCCCGATCGTCAGGGGCGCCAGCGTGCTGCGGAAATTACTGTCCGTCGCGTCATGCAGGAACCGCGCGCCCAGATAGCTTACGCAAATGACCATGGCAAGAGCGGCGTAGATGCTCGAGCTCAGAAAGAAGACGGGCAGATACTGGGAGTACCACAGGGGGTGCATTTTGCCCGGGGCGAGCAGGAACATGGCGCCGAGCGCGGACTGATGCAGCGTAGACAGAATGATGCCCGCAATGGTCATGCCGATGGTGATCATCATGGCCCACTTGCGGGTCCTCCGCGATTTTAACCACTCTAGGATGGCGGGGCTGAACTCGAGGAGCTGGACCGTCAGGTAGGTGGACACATGCCAGGCTACCAGGAAGAGGACCGATGCCGTGCCGAAACCGACCGCCATGGGATAATAAATCCGCCAGGGTCTGCCAAGGTCGGTCAGCAGGTAGATGACGGCGAAAAGATATCCCAGGAATCCGGTCAGCACGCCCAATCGTACCAGCGAATGGTATCGCTTGAAGCCGAAGATATAATAGGCCGTGGCCATGACAAAGCCCGTGGCCGACAACGGAACGCCGGAAAAAAGTCCCCACCCGAGCAGAATGCCCCACGGATATTCGTTCGACGCGTGGGTCACGCTGGCGAGCCCCTGGACGGCCCGGACCGCGATCAGGGGCAGTCCGATGCTCAGGATGATCGCGGCGACAATGTTGAACGGCGTCATGAGCGATCGCAGGTACTCCGGCCAGGACATTCCCATCAATAGTTTATCCATGAACCAGGACTGAAAGTTGTCCTTAACAGCGGCAGTATCGTTGCTCATTTTTCCCCCTCCTTGTGTTTTGCCGTGCACGATTCTTCGTGGACCTCATCCTGGTGGCGCACGGCGGCGTAGCACATGCCGAAAAGGGCAGGCCAGATCGTGAACACGAGCGGGACCGAGGAGAGGAACCCTTTGGTAAGCTCGATCGGAGGTTTATTGGGAACGTTCTTCGGAAAGCCGAGCTGTTCGAACGGAACTCCCGAGAGATACATCCAATTGGTACCCCCTGCTTCATGTTCTCCGTAGATGTGGTCGATGTACTTGTCCGGGCTCTTCTCGATCCTGCGCCGGGCGATCTTGATCAGCTCATCCCGTTTGCCGAAGGTGATGGCGCCGGCGGGGCAGGCTTCGGCGCAGGCAGTGATCTTGCCCTGTTTCAGCCGGGATTCGTAACACATGGTGCATTTCACGATCTTGGGCTCGAGAGCGCTCTCATAGTCATAAGCAGGAACATAGAACGGGCATGCGATCATGCAGTACCGGCAGCCGAAGCAGAGGTCGGCATTGTACTGTACCGCGCCCTCGGGCGTCTTGTTGTAGGCATGGATCGGACAGGCCGAGGCGCAGGCCGGCTCCTTGCAGTGATTGCACTGGACCTTTCGGTAGATCGGTGCGTTCTTGTCCTTCGGGTTTTCGTACCGGTTGACCACGGTATAGGCATGCGCGTCCGGCCGCCGGGTCCGGTCGAACACCGAGGCGTCGTCAAATGGCGTTGCAGGCTTCGGCAGGTTGTTGGCCTCGTTGCACGCCTGCTCGCAGCTCCGGCATCCGACGCATGCGGTGAAGTCGGTCAGGAGGCCGTAGCTGTTCGGATATCCGGAAAAATCTTCCGAGCCGCGCGCCAGCGTACCGGTGCCGACCACGGCTGCGCCGCCGATCGTTGCGACGGCGCCCAGGAACATACGCCTGTTCATGCCGTTCTTTTTGTTAGCAGAGCCGTCCCTGCCCGCGTGTTCCTCTCCGGGCTCATCTTTTCGGGCGGCGTCATTTGGTTTATTGTCCATACCTTCTCTCCTTTACCTGATGGTATTCTTTTCCCCGTGCCCCGTCATTTGAGCGTACGCATTCCGGTCGTGTCTGTCCTTTTGTCGTGGCAGAGTTCGGCGCATCCTTTGGGGTCCGTGCCTATGTTGCCCATGCCGCGGTGACATTTGAAACACTGCTGGTGGTATGCTGTTTTAAGGCCGGGCATGGATGCATTGTCGCGGTCGAAGGTCCCGTGGCAGGTTTTGCATGCCATGAAGCTATGGCTGACCGAGTTCTTGAACGCGGCCGGAGTGATGGCATGGCACTGTTTGCAGGGGAGGCCGTCTCCCATACTATGTTCGTGGTGACAGGACGCGCAATTCCCGGCGATAGAGGCATGTTTTGCATGGTCGAAGTTCACCGGGCCGTACGTGTTCTTGATGCTGTCCAGGACCCGGACCCCGGGTCCTTCGGCAGCATTCCCGTCGAACGTCGATGCGATCAGGCACATGCAGAGCGCAATGGTGAGGCAGACTAGTCTTCTCATAGAACCGTTCCTTTCCTCAGGATGTGCTTGCGGGAGATCGTGCGATGGACGCTTTCGTCAAGCAGCATCGCTGCGGTCTCCTGCACAAGCGCTATTTCTTATTGTTCGTGGCCGTATCAACAGCCTGTTTTCTTTTCTTTCCGGTAAAGTAGGCTTCCATCGGCCTCCAGGCAAAAGAAACATCCCTGCCCAGAAGGGTGGACACGCCCTTGACAATGAGGTTCACCGCCTCGGACAGAACAACAAAGAAAAAACCGATCGGCAGCATGACGATGTATGCCAGGCCGATGAACGGCGCTGCGGCGATCCTCCCGGCCAATTTCATTGCATCTCCCGACTGCTTGAGATAGGCAAGGTCTTCCTTCCCGGTTGCGACTACGGTGGCAAAAGGTTTCGGTTTCAGGACTTCCCACAGGAGCAGAAATCCGCCGATGAACAGAATGGACAAAATGTATTCGATCCCTTTGACGTGGGTCATGAAATCAAACAAGGTATGCATGGTAGTTCCTCCTTAAAGGTAATGTGGCGGGGACCCGCGCGCTCCCGCGCACGGGTGGTCCCGTGATCGCTGCGTCACTTCTTGTCCTTTTTGCTTTTCTTTTTCCCAGAAAGATACGCTTCTTTCGGTCTCCAGCCGAAGGACAGGCTTTTCCCGATCAGGCTGAGCACGCTGTTGACGATCCGTTCCGCCAGGAAGGCCAGGAACGTGGCGATGCCGATGAACGGGAGGCTGATCACGTACAGCAATCCGATGATCGGGCCGGCAAGCAACATCATTCCGGCGGGCATGCGCAGGTAGGTCGTCGATGCCGTGCCGCCCAGAATTGCCTCGTGATCCACATCAACCCGGTGTCCGCTCGCGAGATCCCAATAGGTTCCCTTTCCAACCATGTTTCCGCTTTTGTAAGTAAGCATAGAGTTCACCTCCTTTCTTGTTTGTTGATGAATGTATATCAGGAAAACACGACTTTGGAAATTGGAAGTAGTGCCTATTCTGGTAGGTATTTTATCCTAGGGAAGAAGTAGCAGGTATTGCACAAACTGTTGCATTGTGCGGTTGTTTCAACAAGTGCATGCTCGGAACGGCGCATTTAGGCATATTTTGAAGTCGCATGCGCGTTCAGCAGGGACAGGCAGCATGGTTGTATTTGTTTACGAAGATCCTGCGGTTGTGCGGGTAGTAGGTGCTCGTGGAAGAAGAACGACCCTGGAGAGCGTGCGGATCGAAAGAGCGTGAGGTAGGACACCGTCACGTTATGATAGCCCCGATATGATGGTTGCAGGGCGAGTGCCGTTATCAGCGCTCGTACCCGGTGCGTTATTACCGGTCAGGGGTGCATACTTTCCGCGATCTTTGTCAGTTCGAACGGCGCGGATTTCATCACGATCTTGAAAAAGTATTTCCCTTCTGTCCAGGAGATCATGCTGCAGGTCTCTCCCTGGCTGCAGGTGCCGACAATGAGCACCGCGTCCTTGCCCTTCATGGAATAGGGCACCTGTTCGGTCGTGGTCGTGATCTCGAGCGGGTTCTCAACAGCAAGGTCTCCGGCTTCAGATTGGGACAGCACCAGTGCGGTGTCCCGCTTGTTGGCTCGGGTGAATCTCATCACGATCGCCGAGAACGGTTTGCTCTGAGCCAGGATCGTGGAAGGCGGCCAGGTGATCTCCTGGGGGAAATAGGTGGGCACATAGATGTCCTTCATGTTCAGCGCGGAGCGTACCTCCTCCAGGCTGGTGTAGCGCCTGACGGAGTTCTTTTGAACGGCGAGGGGCACCCAGTTCATGACCTTAAGGGTAAGAACGAGCACAACGATCGCTATGGCGAATGAAAGAAGCCCCGGTCTTTTGTTCATACGGCACCTCGTTTCGTCATACAATGTAGTAGCAGACCGCAGTGACGGTCAGTAGCGTGATCGTAAAGGGGACCAGCCAGTCGATTCTGTTCCCCAGGTCACCCGTTTCCAGTCTCTGGATCCTGCTTTCAAGGTGCAGGTTATGACCGAAATCCTCGAGCGAAACGTCCCGGGTGGAGGTCCTGCCGGAGGAGCGCAGGGGGCCGTCATCGGGGGTCTGATAAAAGGTCTTGAGGGCAGCAGCAAGCGCTTTCGGGTCATGGGTGAGGGAAACCGCGATATCGTCGCAGATTTTTTCCTCGTCCCGCACGATCTTCCTGAACTTCATGAGCACAACGGGATTGAAGAACATGACGATCCTGAGGAAGAACACCAGGATCAGCAGCGGTCGACGGCTCCGGGCAATGTGCGCGATCTCATGCGCAATCGCCGCGCGGAGCTGCTCCGGGGTCAGGTTTTCCTGCAGGCCGTGAGAAATATAGACCACGGCGTCTTTTCCGGTCGAGGAAAAAAGAATGGGCTCGGCGTCGTCAATAAGGAACACGGACGGAGGGCGTATCTCAAGGGATTGGGCCGCCTGCTCGATGAACGGGTCCGTACCCTGCAGCGTGCCGACCTGCTCCGGGCTTCGCGATTCAAGAACGTGCTTGATCACCGGGAACAGCTCCTGAAATAAAAAAACGAGCGCCGAGAACGCCAATATGAGCAGGAACAACAGGCTGACCGGCACGATGCCGAAGATCTCGATCGAGAGCCATCGGTTGATATCGAACAACGATGCTATTCTGAAAAGGGCTGTGCTCCGTGTGGGATCGATCAGTTGATAGAGCGGAAAGGAAAGGATCGGAAAAAAAATGACGATGAGGCGAAATCGCTGCCTGATCAGGGGGTCATGGATCTTCCACGCGTGAAGGGCCCGGTCCGTGACCACTGCAGCAATGAGCGAGTGGCAGAACGATTGGGCTGCGAACATGCCCGCATAGGAATTGAAGAACGTGGATAGATTCATCATGCATGGGGTACGGAAAAGCAATTGCAAGAAAACCGCTCAGGATCTTCGCAAACTGAAGGTATTATACCGAAATCACCCCGCGGTTGCCAGAGAAGTTTTGGCGGGATTGTCGTGCATTGAGTAAAAATATGCTTTATAATGATGAGGCACCAGTGGTTTGGAGGCGTGATGGAGTACTTCGATGTTCTGGACTGCACCGGCCAAAAGACCGGAGCGATCATCGGTCGGGAAGAGGCTCACCGCATTGGCGCCTGGCATGGCGCATTCCACGGCCTTATCATCTACCGATCGGAAGGCCGCTCATTCGCCTTGTTCCAGAAACGTTCTATAGGGAAAAAGATCGCTCCGGGAAAGTTCGATGTGAGCGTGGGCGGCCATTATGCCAGCGGCGAGGATGCACGGACAGCAGGTCCGCGCGAGATACGGGAAGAGCTGGGAGTAGACGTGGGCTATGATGAGCTCGTTCCGCTCGGACGCAGGGTGTTCGTATATTGTTTTACCCCCGGCAGTACGGAACAAGAGTTCCAGGATGTGTTCCTGCTTGAACGCCGCATCACGCCGGGTATGCTTG
>Ga0315268_10009306_pt1 | contig 10206 bp, 7 predicted proteins | sample C1_top_MG_FD_204535 | JGI IMG/M metagenome (GOLD analysis project Ga0315268, IMG submission 204535) | Sediment microbial communities from Yellowstone Lake, YNP, Wyoming, USA - C1_top | ecosystem: Environmental > Aquatic > Freshwater > Lake > Sediment | place: USA: Wyoming | collected 2017-08-01 | reverse complement strand
CCTTTGGGATAATCACCGAATCGATTTTGGAACTTGCACTCAACAAGTAATCAATCCATTTACTCATCGCAAAATCTTCTGGACGGCAAAGTTCAAGGAGTTTCAGCATTGCCTTTTTGCCTATTGGGGCTGCACGCCTCACGCCCAGCCTCTTGAGAAGTTTGTCGCCATCGTTGAGACAGACAATATCATGGACAGGCTCAACTTTGACCTGATAAGAATACTTGCCTCCCCAAGCTTCTGGTTGTATACTTAGACAAGCATCAGACGTGGCCCTAAAAACACCATAGAGTTTCTCCGAGTCTAGGTTGAGCAGAAACAGGAAGAACCCCTTTTTTATCTTCATGAAACCCGGAGCATACACCTTGTTCGTTCCAAGAAGCAAGCGACTGAAACATTCTTTCTCAGAACCATCTGTGCAACTCAGAACCTCGCCTTGAAGAATCAAATTCGCCTGAACCATTCTGTCTACAGCAGGCCCGGAAACTCCCATCTTGTTTACGTTCTGCTCCTGCTCCAAAATTCCTCCACCAGTTCTACAATCTCAGACTGGTGATATATCAGTGTTCACTTTCAGAGTCCGCACAAAGACAATGAAACTCAGTGACCCATGTGCTATTCAACATTCAATATTCACTTTCTCCTTTTTTCTACGTCTCGTTAACAACGCATGCCAAGAAGTCCGACAAATACTCATGCAAAATAGCCAAAAACCGTCAAGAGCAGTCCGACTCATAGAACTCGGCTTCAAATATGTAACAGGCGAATACGATGACGGCGGAAAACTGTTTAAGAAGAAAAAGCTGTTATACCTCGGTTCACCAACCTCAAAAGGGTAGTAGTCCCTCCAAAAGGGCCCGTAGTCTAGGCTGGATTAGGACGCTGGCCTGCGGAGCCGGAGATCCTGGGTTCAAATCCCAGCGGGCCCGCCAAAACATGCAGGTTTGCCTGTTTTTTCGAGTATAATGGGGCCTTAAGTGTGGTCAGCTCTGTTTATTGCATTTTGACGTGTTCTGTTTTCTGGGCAGAGTGTAGATGTAGTCAACTGTGTGGTCTACTGTTGGGTGAATGTCTGCTTGAGTGTAGGTTCATAAGTCTCGTCGCAATTTGTTTTCAAAGCTGGACAATATGACGCAGGGTCAGAAGCCTAAGGGAACGTGAAACATTTCAAGTGACCCGTAAACTTGCGGCCTATGAAAAGATTCTGCATCGTGTTGAAACAGGACTTGACATGGGCTCGGCTGATTTTCTCAGGGAAGTATTACGTATCAATTTTGGGAGCATGAAAGTTGTTGGCTTTCTAGGTTTCTCTGATGCTGAAAGGATGGTTGATAAATAACCAAAAACGTCATTGGCTGAGTCGTCTGAGTTACACAGTTTCATTCCTGTTTGGGGAAGACATCTAGCGGAGTGAATGTGGGTTTCGGAAGGACTTTGAAGAGATATGGTTCCTCATCTCTTTGTCAGTGCATTGGTTCCTCTTCAAACGTTTCCACATCGAAGAAACTGACATGAAGAATAGAGATGTGGAAAAACTATCTCTGACCCATCGTTCTCTATGTTCTCAGTGTGATAAGAGGAATTTTCTTAAAGAGGTATGCCGTAACACTGTCGGTTGGCTTGGCGAAGATGGCTTCGAATGTCCTCATCAGGGCGCAGGGACTCACAAAGAAGTATGGCGGTTATGTTGCAGTTGACAACATTGACTTTGTCGTCTACACGGGAGAGTGTTGCGGTTTTCTCGGTCCGAACGGTGCTGGAAAGACGACTACCATCAAGATGATCCAATGTGTTCTGCCGCCGCTTTCAGGCTTGCTTACCGTTGCCAGCATGGACGTGTCATCCAAGCCCAGAGAAATCAAGAGAATGATCGGTGTGGCGCCACAGGAGAACAACCTTGACCCCGACTTCACTGTTTTACAGAACTTGCTTGTTTACGCACGTTACTTCGACATACCTAAACCCGTAGCACTGAAACGTTCCGAGGAACTGCTCAAGTTCTTCCAGCTGGAAGAAAAGCGTGATGTAATAATCGATCAGCTTTCGACCGGCATGAAGCGCCGTTTGATACTGGCTAGGGCACTTGTAAACGAGCCGCAGATCCTGCTTCTGGACGAACCTACAACAGGGCTTGACCCGCAGGCACGTCACCTCATATGGGACAGGGTTCACGGCCTAAGGAAGCAGGGCGTTACAGTGATTTTGACGACGCATTACATGGATGAAGCTGCTGAACTCTGTGATCGCACCTTGATCATGGACAAGGGCAAAATTATTGAAGAGGGCAAGCCTGCTGAGCTTGTCAGAAAACATGTCGGCGAAGACGTGCTGGAAATCGATTACGACGAGAAAACAATGAAAACGCTCCAAGCAGAGTTTCCTAGTACACGCTTTGAAGTGGTAAGCGACAAGATACGGGTCTTCACGTCTGAACCGCACGGCGTGTTCGAAACCTTCCTTCGAAAATTTCCCACCAGAGGTGCCACGATTCGAAACGCAAACCTTGAAGACGTATTTCTCAAACTGACGGGGAGGCAACTTAAAGAATGAAACGCCAGTACAGTGTCGCTGGAATCAGGTTACCAGAATTGACTTACCGTGTGTGGAAGGTTTGGCGACGTGACTTCGACGTTTTCATGAAGACATGGAAAGTAAACTTTTTTCCTCCCCTCCTTGAACCTATCTTCTACCTCGTCGCTATGGGAGTCGGCCTAGGTCAATTCGTTAAACCCATGGAAGGTCTTTCATACCTTCAATTCATAGCCCCTGCACTCGTGGCAATCACGGCTATGAACTCGTCATTTTTCGAGTGCACCTACGGTTCCTTCGTTCGAATGTACTACCAGAAAACCTTTGACGGCATAATTGCCACACCCATCAACGTTGAAGAAGTCATCGCCGGCGAATTATTATGGGGTGCAACTAGAAGCCTCCTCAGCGCAGGCATTGTCCTTGCAGTTGTGGCTGCTTTCGGCCTCGTCTCGAGTCCCTTCGCCCTACTAGTCTTCCCAGTCGCCTTCTTCGCAGGGTTGATGTTCTCAGCCCTTGGAATGTGCTTTACATCTTTGGCACCTAACATAGACTTCTTCAACTATCCTGCTTTCCTGTTGATAACCCCGATGTTTCTCCTATGTGGGACATTCTTCTCACTCTCACAGTACCCCGCATCTCTACAACTGTTTGCAAACATCGCTCTCCCCCTGACGCACTCAGTGAATCTCACCAGAGGCCTTATGGTCGGGAGACTCGAAGCCTCACTCCTCATGAGCATCACGTGGATCGCCGCAGCCACACCAATCTTCTTCATAATCTGCATAAACGCAATGAAAAGAAAACTCGTCAAATGATGACGCTGTTTCAGGATTCGAAGCTTTTGAGCAGTTCGTCTATGTCATTTCCAACGCGCTCACCGTCGTAGCCTCCTTCCAACACAAAAAAGGTAGGCTTCTCCAGCGCCGCGATCCTTCTACCTATCATGCCATATCCCTTCTCTGTCAAACCCAATGATGCTAGGTCTCCAGCATGCGCGTCAAACCCTGCTGACACCGCCACAACCTTAAACCTGTCAGCTTTCACCGTTCCAAGCGCTTTATCTAGCGTCCGCACATACTGTTCGTCCCCGCAGTCTGGCGGCAACGGGAAATTAAAGCAATTGCCTTCAGAAGTCGCTCCCGTTCCAGGATAGTATGGATGGCGATGCAGCGAAACGTAAGTTACTTTATCGCTTCCAAAGAATATTTCCTGCGTCCCGTTTCCATGATGCCCGTCTATGTCCAAAATCAAAGTTGGCTCATCCAAATGCTTAACAGCAATTGCCATATTGTTAAGGTAGCAGAATCCTCTCGTGGTAGCCCCCAGAGCCACACCGCTTGTTCCACAATGATGCCCAGGCGGACGCATGAGCGAAAACCCTTTGACCTCCGCGGCCATGATGGCGCCACCCGCAGAAAGCCTTGCATACTCAAAGATATTGTCGTAAGCCGGCGTGTCACCGTCTTCAACCATGCCTTTCTTGACCATCCAAAGGTAATCGTTAGAATGTGCCCTAAGCAAAGCCTCTTCAGAAGCTGGCTCAGGCACAACAAACTCGTAGCCCCTCATCCTTAGAATTTCACTGGCCTTTCTTACTCTCTCAGGTCCTTCAATATGCCACGACCCGTACCTGAGACACTTTTCTGAGAAGACTATCTTAACTTTCACAGACACCATTCTCCCGACTCAGATAGGTTCATATTTTTCAAGCTAAAATATAACATCACCTCTTTAAAGTTTGGAGAAACATCAAAGAAAATGAAAACCGCCACCGTCGCAGAGAACCCATTCCAAATGTTCCGTCAAGAAGCAGAAAAAAGCCTCGCAGACGCCCTCAAGAAACTTTTTCCAGAAATCCAACTCCAAAACCTGTCAATTGAGAAACCCGCAAACCCCGAGTTTGGCCACTTAGCTTCATCACTATGTTTCGAGCTGGCCAGAAAAATAGGGGAAAAACCGTTCCATTTAGCTCAGCGTCTAGCCAAGGCCATTGGAAGTTCAAGCTTTTCGCTTGTCGAAAAGGTTGCTCCAGCTGGCGGAGGCTACGTCAACTTTCACATTAACCTCGCCGAATTTTCAGCCTTAACGCTTGAATCTGCAAGGGTGCTAGACGCATCGTATGGATTTGTGAAGACTGACAGGCCGCAGAGGGTTATAGTGGAACACACGAGTGCTAACCCGCTTCACCCCATCAACATCGCCACAGCCCGCAACCCTGTGCTCGGAGACACGCTTGCCCGCATCCTCAAAGCACGCGGGCACACGGTCTATCGTCACTTCTACATCGACGACGTCGGCCGCCAAAGTTCCGTAGTCGCTTACGGCTACGAAAAACTGGGGAAACCCAAACCCGAAGGAAAACCTGACCAGTTCATCGGAAAAATATACACGACGACAAGTTGCATTGTCGAAATCAACCGATTGAAGAAAGAGCTTGAACGGGCAAAGGCCATCTCTGCAGAAGAAGAAATCAGAAAAATAACTCGAGAACTGGATGACTGGGTCGCAGTTGCTGCTGAACTGAAACAGAAATATCCCCGCCTGTTCGACCAACTGCTTGACAAGGTAGGCAGAGACCCGAACGCCGAGACGGCGATCAAAATTCTGAACCAAGCATACGAGGCTGCGGACAGAAAAGCAAAACAGCTTGTCAGAACCGTGACTGAGCTGTGTCTCGAAGGTTTCAAAGAGACTCTGAAAAGAATAGACGTTACCTTGGATTCTTGGGACTGGGAAAGCGAGTTAGTCTGGAGCAGTCATGTTGAAGATGTTCTTAAGAGGCTTAAGGAATCACCTTACACTTTCACCGAAGCGGGTGTCACAGAATTCGACGCTGAAAGAGTGATCCTAGAACTTGACCTTCGGAAAAGACTTAACCTGAGAGAAGGACAAGAGGTTCCTCCCCTCACATTGATGCGTGCTGACGGCACAACCCTCTACACGACAAGAGATGTTGCTTACACTCTGCTAAAATTCGAGAAGGCGGAAAGAGTCATCAACGTCATCGGCATGGAACAGAGTCTCGCACAGCTACAGTTGAAGATAGCTTTACACGCTCTCGGCTATGGCAAGTATGCGGACAATCTTGTTCACTTCGCCTACAACCTCGTGACTTTCCCAGGCTACAAGATGTCAAGTCGAAAGGGAAGATACATCGCGTTCGACGACGTTATGGACGAAGCTGTCAAACGGGCCTACGAAGAAGTCTCGAAGCATTCGCCGCAGCTTTCAGAAGAGGAGAAAAACCGAATAGCAAACTTCGTCGGACTGGGCGCCGTCCGTTACGCACTCATCGAGGTGGACACTTCGAAACCCGTGGTGTTCACTTGGGATCGCGTGTTGAATTTCGAGAAGAACAGTGCACCCTACATCCAATACACTCATGCACGTGCGTGCAGCATCCTCAGAAAAGCCGCAAAACCAGCGACAAAAACATCCTACAAAGACCTGCAGTACAAAATGCTCCGAGAAAAACTCGAACAAGAGATAATCTTATCAATAGCCAGTTTCCCAGACACATTCATCGAAGCCGCAGAATACCTGAAACCTCACATGATCGCTGACTACGCAAACAGTCTTGCTGACAAATTTAACACATTCTACAACGCATATCCAGTCATAAAAGCTGAGCCAGAAGGCCTCAGCAGTGCAAGACTCGCCCTGACGGACACCGTAAGAATAGTGCTGCGAAACAGTCTCAACCTGATAGGCATACTTGCACCAGAAAAAATGTGAGCACGGTAGCTGACGCATCAACCAGAAACGTAAAGAAAAAGAGGGAAAGCTTGTGAAGCAGGTGTTGTCGAAACTTTACTTCTTTTCAGTCCATGCCAGGGGCTTGGGCGTCCTGTTCTTCTTTTCTGTGCCATAACCTGAAGATGCTGAAGCTTTTATCCTTAAATTCTCTTTTCCAAACAGGCACTATTCCTTTTTCGACTACCAACAGTATGCCTAAACAGACGAAACATAAAGGAACAAACAGGATCAAGCCCTGCGCTGTCCAGACGAGGCCCATTGCAAGCCACGACGTAGCCATTCCAAGCTGGTTCACTACAGGAGCCGCACCCTCAAGCGTCTCTCTCAAGCCTATACTCACATTCGACATCGGTGCTTCAGCTTCCCCCGTCTGATTAACTGCCTGTTCAACAACGTTTACAGTGATGTGTGTAACTTTGCCATGGTCACTAATTAACTGTCTCGCATCAAATGTGAAGCTCGTCACATTTTCTGTAGGCACCTTGCAGTTCATGCTTCCGCTCCAAATGTCGTTGTCAAAACCCATGTTCAAGACTGGAACTGACCCGCCTCGAGTGGCAACCAAGACTCTTAAGCTCTGCACCACCGTTTCAAACGTGCCCTTCCTCAACTCACCTTGGATGTTCTCCGTTACTACCTGCTGAACCTCGCTCGAAGGCTGGACATCAAATGTGCTCGACCTGCTCTGCTCAACGCTCTTGATGTACATGTATTTCATAGATTCATCAGATCGATAACTCACGTACACCGACAAAGCAGAAATGCCCACAGCCATCACGACCGCAACGGCCAACAACGACTTAGATAGTCTTTTCAACGTTCTCACCAGCAAAAACAATGAAACATTCGAAGCGTATAATGCTACCATTCAGAACAGAATGGTACTAAACAGTAGACGCATCTCAAACAAACGTTAAATCAACTCATCATTCACCAACATACTTGACATTTCGCAACAGCAGTCACCACTTCAGCTTGACCCACAGATCATGTTGGATCAAGCAGTGAACTGTGGCGCAGACTGTAGAATGAACGAGGATATTTCCGCCACGCAACGGGCCATAAAAGATCGCACAACAAGTTGCGGTTCGGTCTCGTTAATCAAAAATCTCTTATACTGCACCCTTAATCTAAGACGAGAGGTCACCGAAATGCCCGACTCATACTTCAAGAAGAAGGTCAAAGCAATTAACGTCAAAGAGAAAAGTATATCTCAGCTTCTGGCCGAGATGAGTGAAACAGCTTACCAAGGAAGAAAACTTGGCGAAACCGTCGACGTTTGGGAAGCAATGATAAAAGAAAAGGACTTAATCATAATAATGGGCTTTTCAGGCTCAATGAGCACTGCTGGCCAATGGAAAATTGTTAACTGGCTCATAGAAAACCGTTACATCGACATTCTCGTGTCAACAGGAGCCAACGTTTCCGAGGACATCGTTGACGCGATGGGCCTAGGCTACTGGCAGGGCACACATAATTCTGACGATGAAGAACTCCTCAAAGCTGACGTAAACAGGTACTATGACGTCTACGGAAAAGAAACAGATTACAGAGAAATGGAAACGCTTATGACTGAAGGACTCATGACGCTGAAAAAAGGTTATCCATACACTTCAGCCGAACTCCTGTACGTTTTCGGCAAATATCTCAACAAGAAAAAGGTGAAAAGCATCGTAGCCACAGCTGCAACCCACAACGTTCCTGTATTCTCCCCAGCACTAGCAGACAGTGCCTACGGTGAAGCATTCCTGATGGCCAAGAACCGAGGCCACCCCATCATACTTGATCAAGTGAAAGAGTTCGACCAGTTCGTCAGCATCGGCGAAAAAACGAAAAACGTCGGCGTCATCTACATCGGCGGCGGCGTGCCAAAAGACTTCACACAGCTTCTGGCCATATCCGTTTCGCCGAGAACGATGGATGAAGGGGTCCCTGGAAGAAACGGGCATCTGCGAAAGGGCTTGAAAGAATACTACTATCCTCACAAGTACGCGATCCAGATCACAACAGACTCTCCCCAATGGGGCGGGCTGTCAGGCTGCACGCTTGAAGAAGCGATAAGCTGGGGCAAAATTGACACAGGTGGCAAAAGAGCCGTATGCTACTGCGACGCAACGATCGCTTTGCCTTTGATAGCGCACGCTTTGAATGAGCGGGTGAGGGTGAAAAGAAAAGGGCCTGACCTGTCTTGGCTTTTCAAACAAGTACCCTAAGCTTTGTTCAATCTGTCCAGCAAGGCACTGACCATAATCGGCAGTATAAGTGAAGCATCGCCCTCAATCATTATCTTGTCTGCTTTCTGGTTAATTTTTCCCCACGACACTGCTTCTCGCGGTCTGGCCCCCGACAAGCTGCCATCCCACTCCTCAGCTGTGCTGATGTAAACGGCATAATCCAGCCCGTCTCTAAACTGGTTCCACCAAAGAGTGTGATGTTTAGAAATGCCTCCGCCCACAAGCAGTGCGCCGCTCTTCTTTGCGTCGAACGCTATATCATTAAGTCTGCCTGAATCCTTGAGCAAGTTAAGCCTGAACTCATGGTCTTGAGAAAAAAGCCAAGTTTGGTAGCCGACTGCCCCATCAGTTATGCCAGGAACAAACACTGGCACCCCGTTCTTGGCTGCCCAGTACAGGATTGAGCTTTCAGTGCATATGCGCTTTCCAATCTCGGCGCAGAACTGGCTCGATGAGACCTCTCTTACGCCTTCTTTCCAAAGTGTCTGAAGCAGTGTCTGCATCTTCTTTTCAAGGATTGCACCGTAGCTGTCGTTGGGAACAAGCACGTTTCCAAGACGGTTTATGCCCTGGTCTCGGAGTTTTGAGTCATTCATCATGAACGAACCCTTGTAGTATGGTTTCCAGCATCTTGCCACGTCATGGTCAATGGTGCCGCATGTTGTCACGATAGCGTCCACGAGTTTTCGTCTCACCAGCTCTTTCAATGCTCCACGCGTACCCGTGGCCACCAGGTTTCCTGTGAATGACAGGAACTTCACGCATTCCTTGTCTCTGATCATGTTTTCAAAGATTTTCACGCCTACCGCAAGCTTCCCAGCTGTGAAGCCCCATGCTTTTTCCATTTGCACAACAAGCTCGTCCACAGACATTTTCTTGGAAAAGTCGTAGTCTTCAACATGCTCTTTCGGCATCATGCATGGCCTCCATCCACTTCACTGTAGGTTTTGTAGATAATTTCTGCCGCGGCTTTAATGGCTTTTTTCTCTGAATCACTAAGCATGTCCCACAGGTCAGGGCTGAGGGACTTTGCAATCCTAGCCGGTACCGTAACGTACACGGGTTCCGGTGTGGTTTTGAACACGCTCTGCCTCGAGTAACTGAGCGTTTTGCCAGTGTTCAGGACTATCCCACGGATTATTTCAATGAAAGACCCAGCTGGCCCATAGCGTGTTCCCCCCAAAACTCGGATAACTTCTCGACTGACCTCCTTCACATAATTCTCACATTTCGCCCTGTCCAACGTCTTCCCCGTTTTCGCCAGATAATTGTCCAGCGGTTGCCCGTTTATACTGACGGTGCTCCAGAGCATAACTGCGGCTTCGCCGTGTTCGCCGCCAACATAAGCTTCGACAGTGCGCAGCGGGACGTCGAGTTCTCTGCTCAGTACAGTCCTGAACCTTGACGTTTCAAGGTTCGTTCCAGTTCCAATGACATGCCTCTTGAATTGTGCAGCTTTGTTGGCCAGCGTTGCCATAGCATCAACAGGGTTTGTTACTACAAAGTACCATGCGTCAGGGTTCTTCTCAAACGTTTTTTCAACTATTCCCCTTACGATAGACGCGTTCTTACCTGCCAGATCTCGCCTGCTCATCTCCGGCGTGCGCGGAAACCCTGCGGTTATGATTATCATATCTACGTTCTCAATGTGGCTGCTGTCTTCATAGGAGCCGATTTTGATGTC
>Ga0315268_10009305_pt1 | contig 10207 bp, 10 predicted proteins | sample C1_top_MG_FD_204535 | JGI IMG/M metagenome (GOLD analysis project Ga0315268, IMG submission 204535) | Sediment microbial communities from Yellowstone Lake, YNP, Wyoming, USA - C1_top | ecosystem: Environmental > Aquatic > Freshwater > Lake > Sediment | place: USA: Wyoming | collected 2017-08-01 | reverse complement strand
TGCCAGCGGCGGGTAAGGATAAGCCGCGCGCGGCGGCTCGGTGGGGTCGGCGCCGGCTTCGCCGTGGGCGAAGTACCAGTCCTCCGCCTGCGCGTAATACGGTGCGAGGACATCGTAGCTTATGGGCAATGCCGGTGTCTCGCCGTCGACGTGGCGGCGCACGGAAAAATCCGCCAGCCGCCGGCGCAAAATCGCCGCGCCGTAAAATTTGGTATTGCCGCCGACGTGATAGCCGGTGACCGGCGTGAAGCGCCTGCCCGCACCATCCAGCCACTGTTCATCGGTGTGGTAGCGGTGCGTGTTGAACACGGTTTCCGCATCCCAGTTGGCCGCTTCGCGCGGCAAATAATCGCCGCGCTCCAGTATCAAAATGGACAGCCCGCTGGGTGCGAGCGCGCGCGCCAATGTACCGCCGCCGGCGCCGCTGCCGATGATAATGACATCGGCATCCATCTCAGCCGCCGTGGTTGAAGTCGGGATAAATCAACATCCCGCCGTCGACGGCCAGCGTGGTGCCGGTGATGTAGCTGGCCAGATCGCTCGCCAGAAACGCGGCGACGCGGCCGATTTCATCCGGTTCGCCCAGCCGGCTCATGGCGATTTTTTGATCGAGATCGCGCAGGCTGTCCGGGTTGCCCCATACGGCGGCGTTGATTGGCGTGCAAATCGCGCCGGGCGCGATCGCCAGCACGCGCACGCCTTGCGTGGCCACTTCCTGCGCCACGGTCTTGGTGAACATCGAGAGCGCCGCCTTGGCGCTGGTGTAGGCGCTGTAGCCCGCCCACGGAATGAATTCGTGCACCGAGGTGATTTGCAAAATCACACCGCGCCGTTGCGGCAGCATGCGCTTGAGCGCTTGCCGGGTGCAGTAATACGGCCCCTGCAAATCGACGGCGATCACCTTTTGCCAGTGCTCGGGGTCGCTGTCGGCACACAACTCGCGCGCGCCATCCATGCCGGCGTTATTGACCAGAATATCCAAGCCGCCGAAGGCTGTATCGACGTCGGCAAACAGCTTTTCCACCTGCGCGGGCTGGCTCACATCACCGCCGAACGCGGCAGCCTCGCCGCCCGCCTGCTGAATCTGCGCCACCACCGCCTCGGCGGCGGCGCGATCTTTGAGGTAATGCACGCCGACGCGCGCACCGGCCGCGGCAAAGTTCAACGCAATGGCGCGGCCCAGTCCGGAACTTGCACCGGTGACCAAGGCGCGGCGGCCTGAGAGATCAATGGCAATCATGATGGGACTCCTACAATGAAAACGATTAACCTAAAAAAAGTTCGCCACAGAGAACACAGAGTTCACAGAGGAAAACCCGTGACTTAGCTCGCTGATCGAACGCACCCAGCGGGTGCGCGCGCGAATGTCGTAAAACCCCTTGAATCTCCGTGTTCTCTGTGACCTCTGTGGCTGCATTTGCTTTTTTTAGGATGATTTAAAAATTTTCACTCTGCCACGGCACACCTTGACCCTGTGCGACATCACAAACGAGCGGACGGCATATTCTGCGTGGGATGATTCCGCGGAATCGAGTGCGCGTAAATCGACCTCGGATGCAGTACCGACGAAACGTAGTACCCGGCCAGGCTCGCCAGCACCAGCGCCGGCACCAGGCCGTAGCCCGAGGTCATTTCGCTGACCATCACCACCGCCGTGAGCGGCGCGTGGGTAACGGCGGCGAGAAATGCACTCATGCCGGCCAGCGTGAAGGCGCTCATCGACGCGCCGGGCACGACAAGTTGCGCCGCATTGCCCGCCAGCGTACCCAATGCCGCGCCGACGAACAGCGTCGGTGTAAATACACCGCCGACCGCCCCCGAACCTGAAGTCAGCACGGTGGCCGCGACTTTCAACACCAGGATGAGCAACACGCTTTGCCACAACCATGGCTGATGCAGCAGGGAATTCACCACCGAGTAACCATTGCCCCATACTTCCGGACGGATGACGGAAAGCCCGCCGACCGCCAGCCCGGCGAGTGACATCTTGAGCCACAGAGGCAAACGCAGCGCGGCCAAACCCCGATGCGCGCGATCTAGGGCACCGATGAGCAGCGGCCCCAGCAAACCCGCCGCGATGCCGGTCGCCACCACCAGCAGCAACTCCGGCAGGCTTTGCAGATTACCGGGTGCGGCGGCAAAAATAGGACCGACATGGCTGATATGACGCACCACCGAATCAGAAATCGCCGCCGCCAACAGCAGGGGACCAAAGCTGCCCACGCTGATGCTGCCGAGCACGATTTCGGCGACGAACAAGGCTCCGGCAATGGGCGTGTTGTACGCGCCCGCGAGCCCGGCCGCCGCGCCGCAGGCCACGGCAAAACGCCGTTCGGCGGGCGACAGATGCAAGGCTTTTCCCAACAGCCCGCCGGACAAAGCCGCCAGTTGCACCATCGAACCTTCGCGTCCGATCGAGCCGCCGGAGATGACCGTGGCGGCGGATGCCGCCGATTTCAGCAGCGATGAGCGCCAGGGGACTTCACCGCCGGCGACGATAGCTTCCATATAATCCGCGCCGGTTTCGGCTTTGCCGCGCCCGAGAAAATATTGCAGCACCACCCCGGCGGCAAGCCCGCCCAGTGCCGGAATAAGGGCGCGCATCGCGGGCGGCAGGCGCGTGGCATCGGCCACTAATCCCTGGTTCGATCCATACAATGCGGTTTCAAGCACGAGCAGCAATTGATGAAACGCCAGTACCGCCAGCGCGCCGAGTATGCCGACCATGACCGCCAGCCCCAACAAGCGCAGCAATTGCACATTGCGGCCGTAGGGCGCTGGTGGATTGGACGTCTCATCGGCTGGCACCGCTTGCTACCTTATTGCTTATCCTGAAAGGGAATCTTCGCGTCTTTCTCGAAGCGCCTTTTGCGCTTTTTCCCAAATGCCCAAAACAGCACGCCTATGAACAGCGCCACCAGCATGACTGTATAGATAAAGTACGCGTTCTCATGCATGGCTTGTCTCCTTTACGGTTAACGCCATTTTTCCCATCGGCGGCAACGGAAACTGCCAGTTAGACCGCGCAAAACGGAAAAATTGCATCACACGGGAAAATGATCGATGTATCGCACCTCGGGCGCGGCCTAGCGGCTCGGCCGCGTCAAACGCGCATAAAAAATCGCGCACAGATAAAATAGAGTAGCCAGCACGATCTCGGCCAACGCGAGCCGGGCAGCGATACCGGTGTCGGAATAGGCGCGCACCACGCCTTCGGCGAAATAAGCCAGAATCAGCATCGACGACCATTGATAAGTATAGCGCTTGCCGCGCAGGATGCCGAACAACGGCAACAACAAGGGCAGCGTTTTGAGCATCAGCACCGCGTGTCCGGTCGGCGCAAGCCACGCTTCCCACGCTAGGTTCAAGAAAATCAACGCGACCAGGCTGACGATGCTGCCATAGTGCAGCCCGCGGATCACGTTGCGCCCCGTGCGCGTGCAAGTGCCGCCCATGCGCTGCGCGCGGCTTGCGCATCGGCGGCGAAGCTTGCGAACTCGATACGGTGCAATTTATCTTGCAGGCGCAGGTCGCACCCATCGCAATCGATGCCTGCCAGTCGTGTTTCCTGTCCGACATTGATCTGTTGCAAGAGTTCATCTTCGGCATCGGCGAGTTGGCTGCCGAGCGCGAGAAAATCGGTGGCGCTCACCAAACACGCTTGGGCAAAGCCGGCGATGTAACGCATGTGCTGCGGCTCGATACGGTAAAACGCAAAATCCAGGGCGAGATAGCGTTCGGCTTCGGGAAAGTAGCGCAGATAGCGGTTGCGAATGTGATGGGCATCGTCCGGGCCAATCAACTTCGCCTCGCCCAGCAGTGCTAAGCGCGGCAGCGCTTGTGCTTGATTGCCCGGATCGTGTACTGCAAGGCTGACGCGTGCATTATGATTGATATTGCGGGTGTGCTCGGCCAGGGCGCTGATCAAAATTACCGGGCGGCCCATATGATCGGTCACGTAGTCTACGAACGAGCCATAGGGATAGCCGGTGAACTGTTGCGAAGTGGTGGACAGCACGCCGTAATAGTGGCGGCGCAGCAAGCGGCGGGCTTCTTGTCCCGGAGTCATCGTCATGCGGGCGGCCTTGGCTGACTGAGAAAACGGCAGTATACCAGGGCCGCGCCTTGACACCGGCAACGCGCGAATGCTAGCGTCCCCGGATGCCGCCCGTTCTCACTCATTGGAAAAAATTACTCGGCTTCATGCGCTTCGTGGCGCAGCGCTTCAATGAGGATCGTTGCGCGCAAGCCGCATCGAGCCTGACCTTCACCACCCTGCTTGCGCTGGTGCCGCTCATCACCGTCGCGGTCACGGTATTCGCGGCCTTTCCGGTATTCACCGATCTCATGGTGCAAGCAAAGATCTTCATGCTGACCAATTTGGTGCCGGAGATCGCGGGAAAAATTATCACCGTGTACATGGAAGAGTTCGCGAACAAGGCGGCCAAGCTCACCTTGCTCGGCATCGTCGGCCTGACCCTCACCGCGCTGCTGCTGATCAACACCATCGACCGCGCATTCAACACCATCTGGCGCGTGCGCAAGCCGCGCGCGATGGTGCAGCGCTTGCTCACCTATTGGGCCGTGCTGAGCATCGGGCCGGTCATCCTCGGCGCGAGCCTGTCGGTGACGTATTACTTGGTCAGCTTCTCGCTCGGTTATGTGCGACACATTCCGCTGATCAGCCAAGCCGGGCTCAAATTCGTGCCGGTGGCCTTGATGTCGTTCGGCTTCACCCTTCTGTATTTCGTGGTGCCCAACCGCTATGTTCCGTTCCGGCATGCGCTGGCGGGCGGGCTGCTGGCAGGCGTGGCGTTCGAACTGATGAAGCGCGCATTCGCTTTATACATTACGCATTTCCCCATCTACACCTTGGTCTATGGCGCTTTCGCCACTTTCCCGATTTTTCTGTTGTGGATTTATTTTTCCTGGCTGGTGATCTTGCTCGGCGCGGTGGTCGCGGCCGCGCTCTCGCATTGGCATGGTGGCACGTGGCAAAAAACCCGCCTGCCAGGCTGGCGCTTCGAGGCCGCGCTGCGGATCTTGCAAGAACTGGCCGGCGCCCAGCGTTCCGGCCAAACCATGAATTTGGCGTGGCTCAGAAAACGGGTGGCGCTCGGTCTGGAAGAAATGGAAGAATTGCTCGATACCCTCAAGCAGGCGAATTTTGTGCACCGGACGGATAAGGATGCCTGGCTGCTGTCGCGCGCACCGCAAGATATTTCCACCGCGGAGGTGTTTCAACTGTTCGTGTTCGATGCCGGCGCGCGCGGCGCGAGCAACGATGTCTATGAAAGCTTGCTCGACAAGTTCGCGCAGGAACAGCGTGCAACCCTCACGCCGACATTAGCCGACTTGATGCCCGAGCAGCAGCGGGCCTAACTGAAAAAAAACAGATCGAGGCTGTCGGTCTGTTCGATCAACTGCGTGGCGCGCACCGAAGCCGTCACACCTTTTTGGGTACGCACTTCAAACTCGCGCAGAGGCTGGAAACTGCCGCGCGGCGCAACGATGCGCGCCGGCTGCTTCAGCGCCGCCACTTCGGGCAGCAACAAGGCCGGCTGGAACAGCGCATCGGGCGCCGAGATCAACGGCTTGATGGCGATCGCCTCGGCTTGCGGCGCCAGCATTTGCGCGCCCAAATCCAAGTTATCCCCGGTATTGGATTGCATCCAGCGCACGATCGCCACGCCCCAGCCGCCGGACTTATCCGTGCCCACGCCGATGATGTCGCCGACCTTGATTTTGGCATAGCTGTCCGGCTCCTTGGCGAGCGCCACGCCGCCGGCGCTTTCGTTCATCACTTGCCAACGAGTGCAATTGAAGGTCTGTTGGCTCCCGGTGGATTGCAAACCATCGGACACTTGCAAGGTGATATGGGTTTCGGCGGCAGCGTCGGGCGTATCGTGCCTATCGTCCTGGCTCAAGGCGCGATGCAGCGAGCTGATGCCCCCGCAAATGAACATCCGGTTCCGCGCCGGGGTGCGATTGAACATGCGTTTGGGTGTGATGCCCCATTGTTTGATCAGCCGTTTCAACATCTCGCGGTAACTCGGCTGCCGCGCGGCTTGCGGCAGGCCCAGTTTGGTAAACGGCGTGTTCGCGTCCAACGCTTGCACATGCTGGTGCAGCACCCGCGCCAAGGGAACGGTATTGAGCATGATATCGGTGCGCGCATCGGTGACGCCGCTATGCTGCGCCAATGCCTTAGGCGGCTTGTCGTCGTCCAAGCGCACCAGAAATAAGCCGTGCGTATTCTCGGTCTTACCTAAAGGCTGCAGCAGCGCATACTGGCCAAAGCGCGCGAGATATTCGCGCACATCGGCCAGCTGCCCCTGCAGCAGGTGATACGGGTCGGCCAGCGCGATCAGCAGCACCTGCTTGTACAAATCATTGATGCCGGTTTTCTCGCCTTCCGCAATCGGGAGTTCGTGCAGGTTTTGCCGCGCCGCATACCCATAGAGCTGATGCAGTTCGGCCCAAATGCCTGCCGGCGTCGGACCATAAATTTCGTAACATACGTTGAGGATCGCACCCAGGCATTCAATAGCGCGCGCGACGGCAAGCGACACGAATTTATTTGTGCCGAAACTGATGCGACGGCTGATGAGATCGAGCAATACCAGCTTGTAGCCGTTCGCCAATTCGGACAGCAGCTCGCGCGTCAACACTGCGGCGTGGCGGTTCTTTTCCGGCAGCGGCAGCGGCTTGCCCGCATACTGCTGCTGCAATGCCGGCAGCAGCATCAGTGCCGCGCCGCGATAAAATTCCAATAGTTTCAGCCGCGCTTCGTCGCCAAGCTTAATGCTATTAATAGTCGTGATCGCATCCGCCAGCTTGCGTCCCGCGTCTTGGCTATTCGCCAACGGTAGCGCGTCCAGCCATTCCTTCACCTGCTTGGGCCGGGTTTCAACGGTGAAACTCGGAACCGGCGGGTACTGCGGTAGAGCGAGCTTAATATCCATGGCGCGTTAGCCCCCCTATGAGCTGCCATGAATTCTAAAACATTACGCGAGTTTATAAAATCGTCGAACGCTTATAAAGGGGACATTGCAGTTCTATATCGCCTTGTTGGCCAGTGGCAGCCCCCTGCCACCGGGCCGTCCATCACCGAGCGCACGGTATCGGTGACCAATCGCCTACTTGATTAGCAATGAAACCCGGCTGGATTAAACCAAGCCGATTTGCCGGTAAGGATGCCGACGCTACGGGAGCAGTGTTTTTGCGGCGGTCCCGTTGTCATTGGATAAGAATAACGTCATCGTATGCACCGGCCAGCCGGTTCAATAAGAAACCCAGCCGCGCATCACGCCAAATCCAAGGGAGGAGTCATGCAGGTTCTGTCTGCGCCACTGCGCGCTCTACTGTTCTGCTTTCATTTCTTTTTTGGGAAGATGTCTCACCGCAAATCAAGTTTTTCGGCATTGTTGAAATACAAGATACAAGATGTGACCCCCTATGCTGCAAGATGTGACCCCCTATGCTGCTGCTGTGCTGCTGGAACTGTGACCTTGACCTGACCCCTGTGACCTTGACCCCTGTGACCTCCGTGGCCCCCGTGACCTCCGGAGTTGGGGTCGGCAAGGCGCGGTGTCTGTCGGCGCGGTGTCAGGCGCGGTGTCCAGGTCAAGACGAAGGGGTCACAAGACGAAGGGGTCACATCTTGTATCTTGCACACAAGACGAAGGGGTCACATCTTGTATCTTGTATTCTGGTCCGCGTAGGTTGGGCTTCATTTCATTCGGCTCAACGGAAGGAAAAATACAGGAGACTGGAGTCGGCTAATGAGTGGCCCCTTCTGTTTTCGGCTGAATTTGACTGGCCGATATAGCCTGGAGAAATGGATTTGAATCCATATGATTTTAACTGCATAATACACCCATGATCTGGACGGTGCTATTCCACCAAGCATTTGACGCCGAGTTCAAGACGCTCACTATTGCGTTGCAAGATGAATTGTTGGCTCACGCCCTGTTGCTGCGTGAGTTCGGGCCGAATCTCGGGCGTCCGACAGTGGACACACTGAACGGCTCGAAGCACGCGAACATGAAGGAACTTCGCTTTGGCTGGGAAGGCCAGGTGTGGCGGCTGGCTTTCGCTTTTGACCCGGAGCGGCAGGCTATCCTGCTTGTCGGCGGCGACAAGGGCGGCGCCGATCAAAGACGGTTTTACAAGCGGCTTATCAATATTGCCGATGAGCGATTCGATGAACATCTGGCGACGCTGAAGCGTGCCAGGCCAGCAGGAAAGGACGGCAAACATGGCAAGAAATCTGGATGAAGTGCTCGCCAAACTGCCCGCGAAGCGGCGAGCCGGGATTGAACAACGGGCAGCGGAGCTGGCGACACTGAAAGACTTGCGCCAGGCCGTGGAGCAGACACAGGAAGAACTGGCCTCCGCCCTTGGCGTCGGTCAGGACACCATTTCCCGATTGGAACAGCGCAGCGACATGCTGCTGTCGACGCTCAAACGCTATGTGGAAGGAATGGGCGGCACGCTGCAACTGGTGGCGCAGTTCCCGAATCGTCCGCCGATGGTGATCGACCATATCGGTGGTGATGTTTCGCGTCAAAAGCCGGGCGGCAAAACAAGGCGTCCAGCCAGGAGCAGCAAGACAGTAGCCGCATGAGTTGCTGAAATAAATTGTGGCCCCTTATATTAAAGGACGTATTAAAGGGGCCCTCATGGCACTCGGTTAAGCTTTTTCTGTCCCTCGCCCCGCTGGGGAGGGGAACACCCACGTGTAGCGGCGATTTCACCCTCTCCCCAGCCCTCTCCCTCAAGTGAGAGGGGGCTTGCTTGTGGCACAAAGTGCGCCTCTCGCGCTTAACCGAGTGACATGAGAAGAGTGGCCGGGTCATGAGTGGCCGGGTCAGAGTGGCCGTGGCCGGGTCAGGTGGCCGGGTCATGGCCGGGTCAGGCTTTGGTTGTCATGGCCGGGTCAGGCTTTGGTTGTTGTGCTATTCCTTCATCACCTGCTATCACGGTCGTTGCCTAAGCGCCCGGCCCGGCTAAACCGCGCGCGGCTCGCCGCGCGGCCCGAAACCGTACACGGCCAGCCCCACCGCCACCATGGCCCACACAATCACCGCGCCGGCCGGCAAATCCCACAGCGCGGAAGCCAGCAAGCCCAAGGCATAGGCGGCGATGCCGTTCAGGTAGGCAAAGCGCAGGCGTTTCTTTTCCGCGTAATGCCGCGTCGCCATCGCCGGCACGATGAGACTGGCGAACACCAAATAAATGCCCACCAATTGCACCGAGGCGGTGACCGCGAACGCGAACAGAATATAAAATCCCGCCACGCCCAAACGCTGCCGCAGGGTGAACCACAGCAGGGTCACCGCTAGGCTAACCAATCCCGCCAAGGGCAACTGCTGATAGGTCACCCACAGGATTTGTCCGACCAGCATATCTTTCAAGTGCTCGCCGCCATGCGGATTGTGTGCGAGCAAGATGATGCTGCCGGTCGCCGCCAGCACGAACAAGACGCCGATCAGGGCTTCCTGCACCTCCGGCCAGCGCTTCTCGGAATAAGTCAGCCACAGCGCGCCCACCAATGCCGCGCTCACCGCGGAAAGCTGCACGCCGAAGCCCTGCGAATCGAATCCCATCAGATCGGCGCCGATCACGCCGAGGCCGGCGATTTGCGCGATTGCCAGATCGATGAAGACGATGCCGCGCGCCAGCACTTGCATCCCCAAGGGCACATGGCTCGCCAGCACCAGCAAACCCGCCAGGAAGGCGGGAATGAGAATGGACAACTCCAAGCCGGCGAGATTCATTTCAACGCTCCGAGCAGCCGCTGCACGGTCTCGTCGAACAAACCGAACAAATCTTTGCTCTGCGCATCGGCGCCGACCGTGAACGGCAGCACGACAACGGGAATTTTAGCCCGCTCGGCCAGCCATTCCGAGGCGCGGCCGTCGTTGTAGGCGGCACGAATAATCATTTTCGCCGGCTGCCGTTGCAGTTGCGCCAGCACTTGCGCCAGATGCGTGCTGGTCGGCTCCACGCCGGGTTTGGGCTCGAGCGTGGCAACTTCGCGCAAGCCCAGCCAATTCTCCAGGTAGGGAAAACCTTTATGCTGCACCACGACGGATACGCCCTTAAGCGGCGCCGCCAAGGTTTCCCAATGCTGGATCGCCGACGTCCAGCGCTCGGCGAAGGCCTGGTGGCGCGCCGCATAGAACGCCGCATTCGCCGGATC
>Ga0315268_10009303_pt1 | contig 10207 bp, 10 predicted proteins | sample C1_top_MG_FD_204535 | JGI IMG/M metagenome (GOLD analysis project Ga0315268, IMG submission 204535) | Sediment microbial communities from Yellowstone Lake, YNP, Wyoming, USA - C1_top | ecosystem: Environmental > Aquatic > Freshwater > Lake > Sediment | place: USA: Wyoming | collected 2017-08-01 | reverse complement strand
GGCGCGCCTTAGCGCACCGGCGTTGAGCTGACCCGTGACGCTGACTCCCGCGGTGCCTGGCTTTGAATGACGAGCTCGCGGGTCAACTGGTAGTTGAGCTGAGTGCCGGAAGGCAAGGTAAGGTCTTTCCCTCGCCGGCGTAACGTATCCACCAAACCCGCCGCGCCGCCGATGGCCCCGCCGATCACCGCTCCGTGGAAACCGCCAAAGAGCGTGCCCACGAAGCCGCCGCCGCCCATCCCGAGCCCGATTTCCTCCAGGTCTTTTCGGCGCGAGCGCGGTCCCCTGATGTTCCCTTCTTCGCCCACTACCCGGGCGCCTTCTGCCCCGTAGGCGTTCACCAAGACCGCGTTCACAAAGAAGCTGCGGCCGTCGGGAAGGGTGATCTTCTCCGCGTCCAGGCGCATTTCACCTACACCCCTGATACGCCCGGGGCGTGCCAACCAAGAGATCCGCCCATCGATGGTTGAGCCCACCGGGATGACGTGCTTGCCGTCGATCACCAGGGGTTCGCTCACCGTAGCCGTGAAAGTGTCGCCTTGGAAGTTCAGCTTGGTGCTGAGGGTTTGCACAAGACGGCAATGGAGCGTTGTCCCGGCAGAGATAGCATAAGTCTCCGCTCGCGCCAGCGAAACGCTCAACGCTGTGAAGAGAATGCCTAACAAAGCGCGCTTGACCATGATACCTCCTGAGGTTCGGTCATGGCCGGACCCTGGCGCTTTGTCCAGCTTGTTGATTGAATCGAGCGGGGAGTCTGCGCGCTTCCCGCAGACTCCCGAGAGCCCCGGCGAACCGTATCGCGATCAGGCTACCGCGCCCCCTCCGAGCGCGTCGCCGTTTGCACGGCGCCTTTCGGGGCACTAAGATACCCCATAACCTTAGTTGATTCTACCTTATTTACCACCAATTCGTAAAACCTTTTTGAGCCTCGCAAATAGAAGAAGATCGGCTCGTTCACCGTGCGGTCTTTCTTCTCGATTTCCATGTCGTCGGCCAGCAGCGAGACGTTGAACCGGTGGCGCTTGGGGTTAGTCTTCTTCAGGATCAGGCCCACGCCGGCGACGCGCTGCGCCTGGTTCTTGTCGAGGACAAATTCGAAGTAATCACGCTCGCCCATCTTACGTAGGACCTCGATCTCGTCATGGTTCCGCGCGATGAGTGTTCCCAGTTCGCTGCGAGCCATGCCCAGGTCAGCGCGCGTGGCGTCCAGGACCTTCTTGGTGCTTTCCAGGTCAGCGCGCGTGGCGGACACATCCTGTGAAAGCGCCCCCACCTGTTGCTGGTCGGCCTTCTGCGCGATCTCCTGCTTGAGCTTGTCCGCCTGTTGCCTCTGCTCATTTTGTAGTTGCTCAACCATGGCACGAGCACGGCGCAGCTCTTTGCCCGTCGAGCCCACGCGTTTAGAGGCCGCCGCGTTTTCTCGCCGTATCGCCTCGAGTTGCTGGGCGTTGGAGTTCTGCAACTCAGCAAGCTGGCTGGAAAAACGCTGGTCGAGCTGAGTGGTCAGGGTCCGCTGGAAGGCAGCCTGTTGGGCCTCCAACGAGCTGCGCACCGAGCTGATGCGGGCCAACGTGTAAATTTCGCCCACGACCAAGAGGGCGAGAACCGCGAAGATCAAGGCAAACTTCAGCCCTGGCCCGGAATCGCCGGAAGGACTGATGGGGAGGGCTTCCTGTCGGGGTACGTCATCGATAGCCATATCTGTTTCTCCTTCTTGGGGCCGTGCCTCCGCTGGCACACAGCTTGATTCCGTACGACCCCCGCGGGTGCAGTGGCACGAGACATGCCAAGGGCAGTAGGTGCTAACCAATTGAAAAGAAGAGGGATAATTTGCGGGAGGGAAGGGCCCTCAGTCTCTCCTGCCGCAAATCTTACGCCTGGGGTGTAAGAAGTGCCGCCCCCTCCTCAACAAGCACCTAACGGTGTGCTGCTGGGCTCTGGGATTCCTTCACGGCAGCCAGTCCACGTTGGGTCATCCGTGGCAGGCCGCAGCCCTCAAGCGTGTCGACCCACGTCGAAGCTGGCCAGCGCTGCTGCTTCATCATGACAGATCTCGAAAACACGGCACAGACCGGTTGGCTCAAGCAAATCTCGCACCTTGGGAGGAATACTGGCTAACTTGAGTTGGCCACCACTCTTGCGGGCTGCCATCGTTGCGCCCACAAGCGCACCCATCCCAGCGCTGTCAATATAGACGACGTCAGCCAGATTCACTACCAGTTGTTTACGGCCGCCTTCCAGCGCCTGGCGGATTTTCTGACCTAGCTGCGTGGCGGGATCGCCCATAGTGATTCGGCCGCTCACACTGAACACGGTCACCGGGCCAACTTCGCGCACGGTGATCCCTGCGGTGGGTTTGCCCTGGCCACGAGTTCGTGCCCAACCCTCCTTGTTAGTCTGCCGGGCGCGCCCCAGCGCCAGTGATTCGGGCGGTACATCCTCCGTAATAGTGGACCCGGCGGCGACGTAAGAGCCCTTGCCGATGCGCACCGGCGCCACCAGCATGCTCCCGCTGCCTACAAAGACTCCATCCTCGATGTGGGTGGGATTTTTCTTCTCGCCATCGTAGTTGCAGGTGACTGTTCCGGCGCCTACATTGACCTGCTCACCCAGCACGGCATCCCCCAAGTAGGATAAGTGCGAAGCCTTAGTCCCCCGCCCCACGCGCGATTTCTTCACCTCCACGAAGTTCCCAATGCGGGCGTTCTGCTCGATAACCGCGCCGTCGCGCAGATGGGCAAAGGGCCCCAGGATGACGTCGGAGTGGATCTCGCAGGCGCGGATCATGCAGTAAGGGCGTACGGTGACGCGGTCACCCAAGACTGAGTCGATGATGGTCGAATACGGCCGCAGGGCACAGGCACTGCCGACGCGCGTTGTGCCGAGCAGGCTGACTCCCGGCTCGATGACCGTGTCGCGGCCCACTTCCACCTGGTCGTCAATGTAAGTGCACTCAGGGTTGACGATCGTTATCCCGTCGCGCATCAAAGCTTCCGCTTTGCGCCGGCGCAGAACCTTCTCCATCTGGGCCAATTCCACTCGATCGTTCACCCCCAGGACCTCGCGCGCGTCGGCCACAGGGAAAGCGGCCACCTTCAGACGCTGCCGATTGAAGATCTCGACCAGATCGGTCAGGAGATATTCCTTCTGGGCGTTGTCGGACGAAAGGGCGGGGAGATGTGCCAGAAGCGGCGCGCGGGCAAAGCAAATGATCCCGGAGTTGATTTCCCGAATCCTTCGCTGCGCCGGCGTGCAGACTTTCTCTTCGACGATGGCGCGCACCTGCCCGCTCCGCGCGCGTACGATCCGCCCGTAGCCATACGGATTCTCAAAGCGCGTGGTGAGGATCGTCGCCGCCGCCCGCGCTCTCTGGTGGGCTGCCAGCAGGGCCCGCAGTGTTTCCCCCCGCAGCAAGGGAGCATCACCCACCAGGACCAGGACCGTGGCGCTCGGGCAGTGCGCGAGCTCTGGCCGCGCCACGAGCAGCGCATGTCCAGTCCCCAGTTGCGGCTTCTGCTCGATAAGCGTAATCCGCGAGTGCGCGAAGGCTTTCCGCACCTCCTCGGCTTCGTGCCCAATGACCATGTAGATCCGCTGCGGATTGATGCCCAGGACGGTTTCGAGCACGTATTCACCCAGTGCCCGGCCGGCCAGCCGGTGGAGCATCTTCGAGTGCTCGGACTTGAATCGCGTGGCCTTGCCCGCCGCCAGAATTAACACCGAGAATTCCTGTTCAGCCATCGAACTCTCCCTGTGGATTGCCTGCGCGCCACCGCCCCGCTTGGCCTGCCGCCTCCTCTGCCGCGCTTCTGCCCAGCGCGCGTCTCAATCTATCGCTCTTCACCCGCGTGTGGCAAGGGGCGAGAGAGCCGGTCTTGCCCGGACACCGCAGGCTACGGTTCGCCCGCAACGCCTGCAACCATAAGCACCTCCGCAGCGTCCTCATTAGAGACAGCCCCCGATGAGGGCGAACGCTGACTCGGGTCCTTGACGGCAAGACTGGACGAGTGTGACATTGGTAGCGTAAGTTCATCAGGGTGCTTATGGGCCTCGCCAGGTTTCTGGTCACGGTTGCGACTTTCTTGATTTTTCTTGCCAGCCAGCTCTTCTGGTTCCGACGCTTGGCGGAGCTGGGCGAAAAGCTCATCCCCCGCAAAGCGTGGCGAAAGAATCTGGGCGGCGTGGCGGCAATCGCCTACATCTTCCTGTTCGCCTACAACCTCGCCTGGGTTCGAGACCAAGGCACTCCCACCGGTCTGACGCTCAGAGCGGCGTTCGCCGAAGCGCCTTTCCTGTGGTGGGTGATAGGCTCGCTCGTCGGCTTCGCGGTCATCATCGTGTTCTGGGTTGCCGACCGGCTGGTGCGCGCCCTGTTTTGGTGCGGTCGCCAAACAATGGCTGCGATTTGCAGCCGTCCTCGCGCGACCCTTCCAGCCGCCCCGCCTGCGGATGTCGCCGTTGCGCCCGACCCGCCTTCGCCCGCCCGGCGTCGCTTCCTGGAACAAACCGCCTTCGCCATGAGTGCCGCGCCGTTTGTGGCCGGCGCCTACGGCCTCCTGTACGGGCGGCTCAACGTCGAAATCACGCGTCACCGTGTCAGACTCTCACGCCTGCCGCAGGCATTTGACGGCTTGCGCATTGCCCAGCTTTCCGACATACATATCGGCCCCTTCATGACGGACCAGGAGGTCCGCAGATGTGTCACGCTCACCAATGAGCTGCGCCCCGACCTCGTGGCCTTGACCGGAGACTTCATTAACTGGGATCCCGCCACGCAGGGGCCCGTGGTGCTCGCGCTGGCCGGCCTTAAGGCGCCCCTCGGGGTGTTCGGCTGCCTGGGAAACCATGAGCTGTGGACTGGCACCGAGGAATCCATCGCGCGGCTCTTTGCCGCGCAGCACATCCGCATCCTCCGCGGAGAGAGCGCGCCAATTCGGTCTCAGGGGGCCACGCTCAACCTGCTAGGCGTGAACTTCGAGTCCCGCTCGCGCCTGGGCCCGCCCGGCGGACGCGTGGTGCGGCAGTATCTCGAAGGCGCAGAGCATCTGGTGATGCCTGACGCGGCGAATGTCCTCCTTACCCACAATCCCAACGCCTTTGATCGCGCTGCGGAACTGGGAATCGATTTGACGCTGGCCGGCCACACCCATGGCGGCCAAGTGAACCTGGAGTTCATCCATCCCAGCCTCACCCCCGCCCGCCTGATTTCAGATTACGTCCGCGGCTGGTTCCGAAAAGGCGCGGCGCAGCTTTACGTCAACCGCGGCCTCGGAACCTTCGGCGTTCCTATCCGCTTCGGCTCCCGACCTGAGATTACTCTTCTGGAACTCGTCCGCGCGGCCTGATGCCGCCGTTCAATGGGAGCCGCGAGAGGTCGCTCGGCGGACATGGCACCGCAGTCTTAAATTGAGCCCCGGACGGGCCTGACAAATCTCTTGACAGGGAGATGGGCCCGCCATATATTCTTGAAATCGAATATAGGAGTCCACGATGCGCGATGCTTTGGTTTTCAAAGCCCTCGCCCACGATACGCGTTTACGCATTCTGACCTTGCTGGCGGCGCGGGGCTTGTGCGTGTGCCACCTGGAGGCAGCGCTAGGCCTGCCACAAGTGACCGTATCACGGCACCTCAGCGTCTTGCGAGCAGTTGGCTTGGTGGAGTCTCATCGAGAGGGACTATGGGTTCACTATCGCCTTGCCCAACCGCGGACCGAGGTGGAAGAAATGCTCTTCCACTGGCTCCGGTCGAGGCTGCGGTCGGACAAATCTCTGCGCGAGGACGTAGCCCGCATGCGCGAGTGTGTTCAGATGCCCCTGGCAGAAGTCGCGGCCATGGTTCGGGCATGAAAATCGGCCGGAGGATGGAATGACAAGAAGGCAAAAGCTCTACCTGCTGTTGGTAATTATGCTTTACCTAAGTGGCCTCATCTACGTGGCCCTCAAGGGGCTTTCCATTGGCTCTCTTTATATGTATGGCCTGCTTCAGCCGCCAGGCCTCACAGGCGAGGAAGCCCGTATGGCAGAAATTGCCACGCCTGTCTCGTGGGACTTGCCCCGCGTCGCGTGGTACATCTACATCAAGGGTGCGGCAGTTTTGGTTGAACTCTTCCAATATTGGGTCGTCGGTATGCTTATTGCGGGAGCCTTGGTGGTTTTCGTGTCGTGGGAGAAGGTGAAACAACGCATGGGTTTCGGGGGGTTCAAGGCCAATCTGCTCGCAACGACGGCCGGTGCGGTCATTCCCATTTGCTCATGTGGCATTGTGCCGGTTCTGGCGGGGATGGTCCAGGCCGGTATCCCACTTGCTCCGACGATGGCCTTTTTGGTTGCCGCGCCCATGCTGAACGTGCCTACGGTCTTCATGACGGCGGGCGTGCTGGGCTGGCCACTGGCGGTGGGCCGCATCATCGCGACCCATGGCTCTCAGACTTCCGCCTGATGGAAGTCAAGACATGGCTGGTACGCGCACACGTGAGCTAATGCGAACCTCGACGACATCGGGGCTAGCAACAAAGGGTTGCCTTGAAGGAGGTCACAATTCTTGGATAAAGAAAACGTGGTGAAGGTAGAAATCTTCGATCCGCCCATGTGCTGCCCGACCGGGATATGCGGGCCGACCATCGACCCGGTTCTGCTTGATATTCAGGAAGCCCTGCTCAAAATCCAAGAGCGTTTCGACGGGGCGGCCAGTGTCGAGCGTTACTTGCTCTCCCAGCAACCGGCTCGATTCATGCAGAACCCCGAGATCCTCGCGCTACTCAAGAAAGAAGGGACCGGGATTCTGCCCATTACCGCCGTCAACGGACAGGTCGTGAAGACCAAGGCGTATCCGACCCTCCCGGAGCTCGAACAATGGGTTGAGTCGCGAAGGGATTGACCGGCACGATCTAAGGATGGAACCTCATGTCGAATCTTTCAACGCGCGATAAAGAAAAGCCGCTCATCCTGATCGCGGCGGTTATCGTCGGGATGGTTCTCAATCGGTGGATCAGCGAATCCTCAGCCGGGCTGCTCCATGTTGTGGAGATCGGCGTCTTCATAGTGATCCTGGCGGTGATGCTTCCCGTTGAGCTGGTCAACGTCGGAAGGGCGTTCACCAAAATCAAGCCGACGGCGCTGGTCCTCGCCGTCAATTTCATTTTCATTCCCATCTTTTCCTGGACGGTCGGAAGACTCCTCCTGAACCAGTATCCTGACCTGTGGGCGGGCGTCATTCTTTACACGTTGACTCCCTGTATTGGATGGTACCTGATCTTCACCGATCTCGCGGAAGGCAACGTGCCTTGGGGAATGGCCTTATTGCCTTGGAACATTACACTTCAAATCGTTTTGATGCCGCTCTACCTCTATCTCCTCGTGGGCAGGGTGATTCCCGTCGAGTTGACTACTTTGGGCCGAAGTATCGGGTTCTTTCTCGTCGCACCATTCATCCTCAGTCACTTCGCTCAGAAGCTCGTCATCCGCCGGAGGGGGCGGGAATACTTTTTCGGCCCGTTCAAGGCCGCAATGGGGGAGGTCAAACTCTGGGCCTTGGTGATCGTTATCGTCGCGATGTTTGCCTCGCAAGGGGCTCTTGAAGCCGCCGATGCGGCTCAATTGGGTCGTCTGCTCCTCGCCCTCATCTTCTTTTTCCTCGTGCTCTTCGGCCTGGCCCTCGTCCTTGGCAAGGTAACACGCCTGAGTTATGAGGAGACCGTCACGATGGCTTTCACCACCACCGCCCGCAACTCCGAGGCCGTTATCGGTGTAGCGGTAGCAGCATTCCCCGGCCATCCGTTGGTCTACTTCGCCATCATCCTCGGGCCAATCGTCGAACTACCGGTTTTGCTGTTTATCTCAAGAGCGCTCCTAAGTCTCAGGGAACGGTTGTGGGTGGCCAGGGAACCGTTGGTCGCGTCCGCTACCGCCGCAACAAGCCTCGAAAGAACCGACGGAGCATAGGGAGGTCTCGTACATGAACCAATCGCGATTTCTTTTCTTTTCCGGAAAGGGGGGTGTTGGCAAAACCTCCATGGCCGCCTCTACCGCAGTCCAGGAAGCAGAAGGGGGCCGCAAGACTTTAATTGTGACCACCGACCCCGCTTCAAATCTCGCCGATGTCTTCGAAACAGAAATCGGCCACCGGATTTCCCCCATTCCCGGCGTGCCCAACCTCTGGGCGATGGAGATCGACCCGGATCAAGCCACTACCGAGTACAAAGAGAAAACCCTGGGCCCCATGCGCGCGGTCTTCCCGGCGGATGTCATCGCGGTCGTGGAGGAACAGTTCAATTCCCCCTGCACGACGGAGATTGCCGCGTTCGACCGGTTCGTCAAGTTCATGGACGATTCGGAGTATGACCTGATCATCTTCGACACCGCTCCCACAGGCCACACCATCCGGCTCTTGGAGCTGCCGGTGAACTGGAGTGAGTTCATTGACCTCAGCGCCAAGGGCAGCGGGCAGACTTGTCTCGGGCCCGTGCAGGCCATTCAGGAATCGAAGGCCATGTACGATAAAGCGATCGCCGAACTCCGGAACCCTCGAGCGACCACATTTATCTTCGTCGTCCAGCCCGAGGCCGTGGCCATCGGCGAAACGGAGCGTTCGGTAGCGGAGATTCGTCAACTGGGCGTGAAATCGATTGAGCTGATCATCAACGGGATCCTTCCCGAGGAAGTCTGTCAGGATACATTTTTCCGCGCCCGGTGGGAGATGCAGCAGCGTCACCTGCAGGAAATCGAGCGGCGCCTCGTCATGCCCACGCGCCGCATGTTCCTCGAGGACGATGAAATCAAAGGCATCGAGAAGTTGAGGCACACGGGCCAGATGCTCCTCGAGAGAGGGACTTCAAAACAAAGGGGTGATCATGAACGTGTTTCAGCCTGAGAAAATTCTGCTGCCTTCCAACGGATACTCGCGTGCCTTGTTCTTTGCGGGAAAGGGCGGCGTGGGGAAGACCACGGTATCGTCCGCCGTGGCACTGAGGATTGCCGAGTGCGGCTATCGAACCCTTCTGGTTACTACCGATCCTGCCGCTCACATCGGTGAAGTCTTCGAGCAACCCGTCAGCGATGAGATTCAGCCGGTCATTGGTGTCAAGAACCTCTTTGCGGTTCGCATCGACCCCAAAGCGGCAACCGAAGAGTACAAGCGCAACATTATTGAGGATGCCCGCCCACGCTACTCGCCGGAGATGCTTGCCGCTCTGGCGGAGGAGCTGGAATCGCCCTGCACGGAGGAGATGGCCGCTTTCGATAAGTTCTCTCAATTCCTCACAGATGAGTCGTTCAAGGTCGCGGTATTCGACACGGCGCCCACGGGACACACGCTGCGTTTGCTCCAGTTGCCGTTTGACTATTCCCAGCAGGTCGGCCTCATGGTGGCCACGAATCAGGAATCGGTTGGCCTTAAAGATAAAACCAAGGCCCGCTTTGAGGCAATGATCTCGAAGTTGCGGGACCCGGCACGCACGACGTTCGCGTTTGTGGTCTATCCGGAGTCCACTCCGATTGTCGAGGCCCATCGGGCCAAACTCGATCTGGAAAAGGCAGGGATTGCGACTCAATTCGTCGTAGCCAACCAGGTGCTCCCCGCGGAACGCTGCTCCCATCCCTTCTTCAAAAAGCGCAGCGAAATGCAGAAAAAGCACTTGGCCGACATCGAAAAGAAGTTCGCAGTTCCCATCCTGGAGATGCCGCTGTTCGAGCAGGAGGTCATCGGCTTGCTTCGCGTTCGTCAGGCCGCGCGTACCCTGCTTGGCGACTGCGGCTGCCGGGCCGGCAATTGAGGTTTGAAGATGATTTACGAGTACCGATGTCAAAGCTGTGGTCAGTACTTCGAAGTGCGGGCCACGTTGGCGGAAAAAGAGGCGGGACTCAAACCCGTCTGCCCGAAATGCCAGGCTCAAAACGCCGAGCAAGTCTTCACCAGTGTCGGGCTAACCTTCGGGCGTGGCGGTAGCGTCCCACCAAGCTTCCCAGGGGGCGGTTGTTGCGGCCCGGGGCAACCGTGCTGAACTCCATGGCTTCCGCGCCCGAGATTGTCACCGTGACCGTTCTGGCCGCTCCCTCGACGCCATGCAGTGGAAAGATGACGTGGGAAATGGCTGCCGCCTTTTTGCGCGAACGGCTCAATCAGCGATTCGGCTCGCAAGTCGCGATCAATTACGTTGAGCTGTTCAGTCCCGAGAGCTTCGCGTTCCCCGCGGTGCTGGAGGGGATTCAA
>Ga0315268_10009302_pt1 | contig 10208 bp, 17 predicted proteins | sample C1_top_MG_FD_204535 | JGI IMG/M metagenome (GOLD analysis project Ga0315268, IMG submission 204535) | Sediment microbial communities from Yellowstone Lake, YNP, Wyoming, USA - C1_top | ecosystem: Environmental > Aquatic > Freshwater > Lake > Sediment | place: USA: Wyoming | collected 2017-08-01 | reverse complement strand
GACCACCTCGTGCCGCATCTTTACATCGCCCTTCTTGACCGCTGCAACTATGACGTCACCTATCCCTGCCGAGGCGCGCCTCCTCTTGACGCCGTGGTATCCCTTCAGCACTATCATCTGCAGCAGATCGGCGCCTGAGTTGTCCGCGCACTTTATGAAAGAGCCGGACTCGAGACCGCGCGTGATGCTTGCAGTTATCGCTTTCATGTTTTGACCTCCAGCCTTTCGATGACCACGAAGCTCTTGGTGTTGCTCAGCGGCCTGCACTCCGCTATCTTCACCATTTCACCTGCCTTGGCGGCTATGCATGCCGGGTTGTAGGCTACCACATGGCTGTGCCTTCGCTCATACCGTTGGAACTTGGGCAGGTAGCGCACGAAGTCCCACTCCACCATCGCTGTCTTGCTCGCCTTCGCGGCGACCACCTTGCCTATGAATGTCCTGCCGCGCACCGGAAGCATGCCGTGCCACGGGCACTTGCTGTCCTTGCACGGCTCGGTCGGTGCTTGTGCGTCTAGCCCGATGTTCCTGCTCTTGATCTTTGCCCTCTGCTTGTTGCTCAGTGTCATGATTATCCCGCTACCTCAATCTGCTCCTCCTTGAAGCCCGATTGCAGCAGTATCTGCTTGACCTTCTTCGCATGATCGCCCTGCACCTCTATCCTCCCGCCCTTGATCGTTCCACCGGCCGCCAGCTTGCTCTTGAGCTTCTTGGCCAGCTCCTTCGCTCCCTCCGCGACCCCTTCTATCACAGTCACGCTCTTGCCGTAGCTCCGCTTGACCGTGTAGACCTTTATCTTGGCCGCTTCTTTCGCCAGTGTTCCACATATGCATAGCTCCTTGGGGAGTCCGCAGACCTTGCAGATTTCAACCAGCCCTGACGACCTCCTTGCTAGTTGATTTCTTTTTGATGTGTGTGAGTAGCCGCGCGATGGTCCGCCTGACTTCCTTGACCCTGCCAGGGTTGACCGGCGCACCGCCGACGGCTATCTGCGCACGGTCCTTTGCCAGCTCGAGCCTGAGCTCCATCAGCCGCTTGCCCATGTCTTCGCTGGTCATTTCCTTCATCTGGTTCCTTTTGATTACTGCCATTATCATCCCGCCTCTCCGGGCTCTTCGACACCCTCTGCGGTTTCGGTCTCTTCCTCGACCACCATGTCCTGGCCCTCTTCCTCGCCTTCCTCCTCGCCGCCTTTCTCTTTGGTCTCGGCCTGATCAACATCAGCTACACCCTTTGCCACAGCATCCTCCGTGACTTCGCTCTCGACGTGCCCCTCTATCTTCGCGGATTTCCTTTTCTTCGGCTCGGTTGCAGTCCCGGTCTCGGCAGCGTCTTCAACGGGTTCGGCCGGCTCGACTGGAGGTTCCTGCAAAGGTGCCTCCCTCCTTACTTCCAGCTTGATCTCTTGTGCAGCCGGGGTCTCCCGTATCTTCTCGGCAGCGACCAGCTCCTTCGGTGCTTCTGTCAGTATTCGCACCTGTATTCCGATGGCGCCCAGCTTGACCATCGCCCTTGCCTGTGCCTTGTCCAGCTTCTCCGCCGGCTCGCCAGCGTACTTGAGGTAACCTGCTGCGAACTTCTCTACACGGCTTATCTCGCCGCCGAGCTTGCCGCCTATGCGGATTGCGACACCTACCGCGCCCGAATCCATGACCCTCTGTATCGTGAGTTGTACCACGCGCTTGTACTGCAGGCCGCGCTCTATGGCCGACGCTATCTGCCGCGCAACTATGTGAGCATCGAGATCGGGCTTTTCCACCTCCTGCACGTCGAGCTGCGGGTTCTCCAGCCCGAACTTTATCTTCAGCGTTTCCGTGAGGGCATCTATCGTCTTTCCGCCGCGCCCGATGACCATTCCTGGCTTCTGCGCCCAGACGGTCACTCGTGTCGCAACAGGTGTTCGCGCTATCTCGGCGTGGCTGAAGCCGGCATTGGCGAACTCCTTCTCGAGGAACTCCTGTATCTGCGACTTGCGGATGTTCTCGTTGATGAACTTGCGCTCTATCACCATGACATTCACTCCTCTGATGGCCTCTGGCCGGCCTGCTTCTTCGCTCCCTCTTTCTTCTCGATATTGACCAACACAGCCTGCAAGTGCGTGCTCTTCATCTTCAGGCCGAAGTTCCTTCTCCTCCGCCCGCGCGCCAGGCTCGGTCCCTTGTGCGCGCTTATGATGAGCTTCATCGAGTCGGGCTCCAGCTTGCTCTGCCGCGCGTTCTTCTCGAGTCCGTGCAGCAGCTTGAGCATCCCCTCGGCGGCCTTGTCATGGAACTTCCCGTCAATGTTCGCCTCGTGCTTCGTCAAGGCAGTCAGCCACTCGCTTGCTTCCTTGAAGCCCTTCCTGTTGATAGCTCTCGCTACTGAAAGCGAGGCCCTGTAGCTGGCCCTGAGCGTCGTGTTCGCCCTTGCTTCTGCTTTTTGCATCGAGTACTTCATTTTTTCATCTCACTTCAGCGGCAGGAACTTGCTGCTCCTTGTAGCTCCAACGCCCGGTGCGCTGTGCATGACCTTCCTGCGCGTTAGCGAAAACTCGCCGAGTCTGTGTCCCAGCATGTCCCCTACGACATCTATCGCAACGAACTCCTTGCCGTTGTGGACCATCATCTTGCGCCCGACCATCTCGGGCAGGATTATCATGTCCCGCGCGTGAGTGCGCACCGGCTTGCTGCTCATCCTCATGTTCTCCAACACCCTCTTCTGCCGCGCGGTCAGTCCGCGCTTGAGGCTCCTTCTCTGGCGCGAGGGCAGCAGCTTGGAGAAGTCCTCGAGGCTCATCTTCTGCAGTTCCTCCAGCGTCTTGCCCTTGAACAGGAAAATCTTTGGCATTTACTTCTTCCTCCTTCCGGTCCGCCTGGCGCCTATGCTTCCGACCTTCGCACCGGGTGGTGCCCATGTGCTCGTGGTCTTTGGCCAACCTGGCTTGGTCTTGCCGCCCCACGGGTGGTCGACAGGGTTCATCTTGTTCGCGCTGGAGCGCGGCCACAGCCTGTTCCTTGCGCGCGACGCCCAGTACGCCTGCCCGGCCTTTATCAGCGGCTTGTCGCCTGCTCCGCCGCCTGCCGGCATCCCTACGGTCGCCCAGCAGCGCGGGTTGAGGTTCTTGAACTGCCTGCTTGGCATCTGCAATATTATCTTCGTGGGCTCGTGACCCACGACAAGTGCGCGCGTGCCGGCGCTTGTGCACAGCTTGGGCCCGCTGCCCGGTGTGCTTTCAAGAGCGAACACCCAGCTTCCTTTCGGGATTGCAGAAAGTGGCATGATTGCACCAGGCCGCGCCTCCGCGTCCGTCTGTCCTACGCTGAGCATGTCACCTACGGCTATCCCTTCCGCTGCAACTATGAACCTGAAGCTTCCATCGGCCTGCTCCAAAACAGCAAGCGGCGCGTCCCTTGCAGGATCGTGTATGATGTCTATCACCTTTGCCGCGCCTTCCCTGGGATAGCTTATTGCCCCGGCATAACGGTGGCTAGGCGCGCGGTAGCGTGGCCCACCGTGCCCTCGTGCTCTTGAGATTATTCGTTTACCCATCTACACCATTCTCCGTGTTCGCCTGTGGTTCGGTATTAGGTACGCTGCTGGCAATCCGTTGCGCGTACTCCACGATCCTTTCTCTGACATTTCCGCCGCTTATCGAGAACTGGCCGTAAACTGCTACCAGTTCGCTGAGATCGATTGCCATGATGCTGTCCTGTATGTACCTGTCAACCTCTCCTGTCACCATGACCCCGTTTCTCCTCACCATCGATATGGCCGTGTCGTAGATTCCTCTCCTGAGTCCGTTCTCGCGTTCGCTAGGAACGTGCTTGGCCTCGCTGCCGTGGTCCTGTCTTGGCCTGGTCGTAGCGTCTCCACTCATAACATACCGAACCTCGTCGCGATGTCCGCGGCCCTGAACTCGGGCTTGAGCTTGATAAGCGCCTTCTTCCTTCCTTCCCTGTCTATGTGGGTATTGATCTGAGCCACCTTCACGCTTAGGGCCTTCTCTATCGCCCACCTGATCTGTTTCTTGCTCGCATGCCTGTCCACTATGAACACCAGCTTGTTGTCCCTCTCTATCCCTGCTATGCACTTCTCTGTCAGCAGCGGGTACGCCAGTATTGACCACGGGTCCTGTGCCTGCGCGTAGCCTGGTTTCTCCTTTTGCTTGACGACCTTGGCCTTCTTCTCGCCCTTGACAACCGCTGCCATGATTATCCGAACCTCTCCTTCACCTGCTTGACCGCCGCCTCGCTCCATATCGTCAGCCTGCCCGGCTGCGCGCCCGGAGCGAGCATCTCCGCATTGAGCTCGTTGACCTTCGCCACGTCAACGCCCGGCAGGTTGCCGGCAGCCTTGAAAATGCCCTTGTCCTCAGCTACAACGAACAGCGGGCCGACCTTGTGCTTGTACTTCCTTCCGCGCATCTTCCCGCGGCCGGCGCGCACCTTCCTTTCACTTACGCGCTCCATCTCAGCCTGCAGCTTGAGGCCCGTAAGCAGCGGCTCGAGGTCTTTCGATCTCTTCACTGCCTCGATGTCCGCGCTGACGACTATCGGAAGTTCGATGTCAGCGACGCGATGTCCGCGCGCAATGACCATCGGCTTTACCGCAGTGGCGGCGATGGCAGTTGCCAACGCTAATCTGTTCTCCTTCTGATTGATCTTGAGTTCCCAACACTTCTCCGGCTTGGACGGATGACCCCTGCGGCCTCCGCGTGCGTGCGGTGCGAACCGCAAACGCATCTCCTGGCCCGGGTTGCTCCCTACCACGCGCGTGCCTCTTGCCACTTCGCGGTTCTTCATGCTGCCGCGCTTGCCCTTTACGCCCAGGTAGCGCGCGCTTGTTCTCTTGCCCGCGAACCAGTCGGTGCCATATGCCTGCCTGGCGGCCGCCTGCAGAGCCAGGACAGCACGCTGTATCAGGTCGGCGCGCACCTGCAACTTGAACACGTTGGGCATCTCAATGTTGCCCTTCACGCTGCCGTCCAACGAATGAACATTGGCCTTCATGCGCACGCGCCCTCCCTTGCTTCAAGATACTGGCGCAGCTTCTCGGCGTCGCGCACTTGATAAACTGATTGTGACCCTCCGCATGTCAACATCTTGCCATCGTTTATCGGCACAAGCGCCTTTCTGACGTCTTTGGTGCTGACACTGCCCACTTTCCCGGCGATATCGATCAAAGGTGCGCTCCCTTCGTCGAGCAGGTACCTGATTGCTATGCAACGAATCAGTTCGGGAGTAGGAGCGGGCTTACCGTTCATATGCACACCCCTTGCTTGCTCTCCGTGCTGACAGCCCGAATATCGGCGGGATACTTGCTCTTCGGTTGTCTCAGCGGCGCCCTTAATCGTATCAGCCGCTTGGCCGGTCCGGGTAAGCTGCCTTCTATGAGCACAGGTTCTCCTCTAAGCACCCCGTACCTGAGAAAATGATTGGACGGTGTTACGTCCTTTGCGTCCCCGCCGACCTTTACCACGCGCTTGTTCCACTCCATGCGGCCCTGGAAACCGTGCTGACCTGCCGCGGGAACGGTCGGCCTTATCTTTGCCGGCTCGGTCGTTCCTAGCGAACCGGTGTGCCTGTGCATCTGCTGGAACTTGCGCCCGAGTATCCTTACGCCGAAACGCGCGACAGGACCTTTGAATCCCCTGCCGCGTGAGATCGCGAACGCATCGACATAATCGCCGGGCTTAAGCACATCACTGGCCTTGAGCTCCTTGCCGACCATGCCCTTGGCCCACTCCAGCTGCTTGTCTGCTGTTCCACCAATGCCCATCTCGAACACTTCCGGCTTGCTCTTGAACCCGGGCTTGGTGTGGATTAGGAGCCTGACTTGTGAAACGTTCTTGCCATGTAGCTTCTGCAACTGTTCAGCCATGGGTTTTATCTTGACAATGCCCCACTTGCGGGCAAGTTCCTTGGCCGGATTCTCCTGGACTATCGTGGCTACATCCTTCAATCCTTGACCGGTCTTGGAATAGCACTTGAATCCTAGAATCTGCAGCGGTGGGCAGTCCAGCACGGTGACCGCCCTGAACACGGCCTGCCCTTTTGTCTTGCTGTTTGGATTGGCATCGATTATCATTACGTGCGTCATGCCTGCCTTGTAACCAGCAAAGCCCAGCGGCTTCACTTCGTTTGAGGCCGGCCAGCTTGTTATCCTGGGATAGATACGGCTAGCTCTCTTACGCGGGTAGAAGGCCCGCGAACCCCTCAATGGTCTCCTTACTGCTGGCACTTTCTTTTCTCCTTTGTTGCTCGTTTTTCTCCACGACGTCCGCAGGACGAAATGGCGTCAGGCCGGCCGAGCGCCGCCCCTGTCCCGTTCCGAGAACACATAGTCAGCTCGCATGGTCGTGTGACCTATACGGCTTGGCACGAAACTTTCCGCTCTGTTAGAGAGCGGCACCCTATTTAAACCTTCCCGGGCGCCATTTTGTTCATGTTTGGACGGAGCGACCTGCCTCTTGACGCCGTTAGTCTCCTGAGGGGTCTCAAGAGCTACGACGTTGCCGCCAGCAAGCACACTTTCATCACACCGGACAGTCTTCACGAAAGTCGCCGGAACTATATCAACGTGGCCCTAAGGTGCGGCTTGCTGCTGGACATCAGCGATGTCATTGGTGAGAAAGCGTATACGGTGAACGATACTGGCCGGCCGGACACCGAAGTAATGCAAGAAGCATCTGACCAGGACTGGAAGCGCGTCCGCCGCGTCGGCATCAGGGACGTCCCGCTCCCGCGTAGGGGCGGTTGCATCGACCCGATATCCGCCTTTGATGACAGAAACGAGAAAACGGAGGCGCGCCGCACCCGCCGCGAAGAGCAGAACGAATTCCCTTACAAGCACGGTCGCAACATCTGAAGTGGCGCCGAGGGAGAGATTCGAACTCTCGAACCCCTTGCGGGGCACCAGCTTTCCAGGTTCGCCTCTTCAAAGAGATCTGGCGCAATACCACTATGCGACCTCGGCGTGCTTAATGATGTTTCTATCTTTTAAAAGAGCTTCAAGCTTTTCCCTTTTAATCGAATGATTGAATCCGATGATTTTGGAGAATTTAATAAAATCCACCGGTTTTATGTCCAGAATATAATTTGTACTCCAGTTCTTGTTTTTGGGCTTATAGATATAGAATTTTGTATTCATTCCAAATTCGTTAAGTAATTTCTTGATGGCCAGTATTCCACTTTTATTTATAGTCTTGAGTCTTATGCGGCTCTTGCATACATAACCCTCGGCATCGAAAAAGGCACGAACCCACTCCTTTTTAGATTTATTATCTTTGATACCAGGAACTTTCCAGGTGCTAATGCCAAACTCAGAAAACGACATCAAATCGTTTACAATGACTTTAGAGTCTGTCCGCAACTCGTAAAAGTTTTTGTGCCGAATCAATCTTAATGGTTTGTTATAGACCTGAATAAAGGCGCTTTGAAAAGGCCCTATTAGAGACGCATGGTCCGGATAGAAACGAATTGAATGGTGAACTTTCCCAGAAATGGGTTCACGTCTTATAGCAACATGACCATCGCCTGCCAAGTAACCGCAAATCCTCGCCTTCAGATGAATATTTTTACTACTGTTAGAATCAATCCAATTCCTTTCGCGCTGAAAATGTTTCTGCCATCTGGAAGTTACATTTTTCCTGTTCCTTTCTCTTATATCCACAAGATTATTTTACAGGACGTACTAATAAGCATTTCCGTATCGTAGCACTACCAAACTACCTAAAAGAAGGTTGTTGTCTTAATCCTTCAGCTCGAGGCTGATCTGGACGCCCTCTGGCACCGATATCCTCATAATCTGCCTCAGCGTCCTTTCGTCCGCAGAAACGTCTATTACTCTCTTATGGATGCGCATCTCCCACCTGTCCCATGTCGCGTTACCGTGCCCTGTCCCGTCACCACAAGGAGTCTTCATCGTCACTACCTTCAGCTTGCGCGTAGGCAACGGAATCGGTCCTCGCATGGCTACTCCGAACTTCTCGGTGATGGCCTTTAGTTCTTTTGATACCTCATCGAGCTTGTTCGGGTCCGTGCTGGTCAGTTTGATTCTCGCCTTTTGTGCCATATCTCACACCACGTGTGTCAGTGCTATTGGTCTGCTGTGGACTATTTAAGTATTCTTTGAGCGCTTTCTCCAAAACTGGCAGTGCGCCCGCCCAATCTTTCGGAAGCATGAGCGAGGCCCCCGGACCGAATCCTCGCCGGGCGCCGTAATTGAACGGAATGTCACATGCCACGCGCACGAAGCTTAGGTCTTGCACAACCTTTCTGGCATGAACGTGCTTCTCATCGACACCGAACCACCACTTCCCGTCCTTCTCGTAAGCAGCTGCTCCCTCCTTGGTGATGTATCCCAGCTCGACATCTAGCCCAACATATTGCACGACAAGCGCGCCCCTGTGCATGCTCGCGATGTCGGCTGCTTTTGCCACGTTGAAACGTTTGCCTACTACCATTCGCAACACAACACAGCGAAAGGTTAAAACCCTTCTTGTTGCGGGTCGATATGGCCCTGGCTACTGGGAAAAATAAGGGAAGGGCGAAATTACTTCGCCTTCACTACTTCCAGCACCACGCCTGCTGCGACGGTCATTCCCATGTCGCGGATGGCGAAGCGGCCCAGTGGCGGGAACTCCTTGACTGGCTCAATGACCAGCGGCTTGCTTGGTGTTACCTTGATTATTGCCGCATCGCCGGTCTTGATGAAGTCGGGGTTCTCCTGTAGCACCTGCCCGCTCTTGGGGTCTATCTTCTTTGTTATTTCGGTTATCTTGCAGGCAATCTGCGATGTGTGGACGTGGAACACGGGCGTGTAGCCCTTGGTTATCACGTTCGGGTGCTGCAGTACGATTATTTGGGCGGTGAACTCCTTTGCCACCTTTGGCGGGTTGTCAGGCGGGCCTATCACGTCGCCGCGCTTGATGTCCTTCTTGTCAACTCCTCTTACCGAGAAGCCGACGTTGTCGCCCGGCCTTGCCTCTGTCACCTGCTCATGGTGCATCTCGATGGTCTTTATTTCGCCTTTCACTCCGGCGGGTTCAAAGACCACGGTCGCACCGGTCTTCAGTATTCCGGTCTCCACACGGCCGACCGGCACTGTTCCGATTCCGGTTATTGAGTATACGTCCTGGATTGGCAGCCTGAGCGGTTTGTCCACCGGTGACTCCGGCACCTTCAGCGTGTCAAGTGCCTCCACTATGGTCGGGCCTGTGTACCACGGCGTCTTGTCGCTCTTCTTTGCGACATTGTCGCCCATGTAGCCCGAGCAGGCAACGAACGCTATCTTGCTTGGGTCGTATCCGACGCTCTTGAGCAGCTTCTCGACGTCCGCTTTTGTAGCATCGTACTTTGCCTTGTCATATCCAACGGCGTCCATCTTGTTGATTGCAACGATGACCTGGCCGACGCCCAGCACCTTGATCAGGAACACGTGCTCCTTGGTCTGCTCCTGCACTCCTTCCTTTGCAGAGCATACGAGTATCGCGGCGTCTGCCTGGCTTGCACCGGTTATCATGTTCTTGACGAAGTCCCTGTGGCCCGGAGCGTCTATCAGCGTGAAATAGAACTTCGGGGTGTCGAAACGGGTGTGCATGATGTCTATGGTCACACCGCGCTCGCGCTCTTCCTTCAGCTTGTCCATGACGAACGCGAACTCGAAGGTTTCCTTCTTCAGTTCCTTGGCGAGCTCCTTCAGCTTTCTCATGTCTTCCTCACGGATGTTACCAGTGTCATAGAGCAGTCGCCCTACGAGCGTGCTTTTTCCGTGGTCGACGTGACCGATTGTTACAAGGTTCATGTGCGGTTTAGCTGCCATTCTCTACACCTCCAAGTTCTACTCTCTACATCGAGCCAACCTATTTAAAGGTTTTCACGCTGTTCGCTGCTCATGGGTGACCAGCAGTACGCGCAGGAACTCGTCCAGGAACGAAAGGAGCGGCCGCGCGGTCCTTTGACGCAGGGAAACCTGCAAATCGGCCCACCGGTGCCTGGAAATCACTACTGGGCGCAGGAAGCCAAGGCTCCGATGGACAGTGGCCGCCCGCGCTTGAGCCATGTAGGCTGCATGCTCAGCGCATTGCAGTCAAGCCCTGACAATCGCAAGTGGAAGGGCAGCACTGAGCTGTTCAACGTTGCTTCGCGGGTCGGAATCGACCCGGTCGGGATGAATATCGCACTGACGTGGATGCGAAAGCGTGGCTATGTGCACCCGCACGAGGTCCT
>Ga0315268_10009299_pt1 | contig 10209 bp, 14 predicted proteins | sample C1_top_MG_FD_204535 | JGI IMG/M metagenome (GOLD analysis project Ga0315268, IMG submission 204535) | Sediment microbial communities from Yellowstone Lake, YNP, Wyoming, USA - C1_top | ecosystem: Environmental > Aquatic > Freshwater > Lake > Sediment | place: USA: Wyoming | collected 2017-08-01 | reverse complement strand
AAAGAACAATTCTATGGAATTAAAAGCCATTTATGTTGCCAAATGTCTCCTGCTGTCATGTGGTGTCCAAACAGATGCTTGCATTGCTGGAGGGCAATTGAATTAACAATAGATAATGAATTAAAAGGAAAGATAGATTCTCCTAAGGAAATTATCGATGGTTGCATAAAAGCACAAAGAGAATTGTTGAGTGGTTTTAAGATCGATAAAAATTCAAAGAAAAAACAACTGAGCAAAGCAAATATGAAAAAATTCAAAGAAAGCCAAGAGCCAATGCAGTTTGCAATTTCACTTTCAGGGGAGCCGATGGTTTATGAGAAGATAGGAGAATTAATTGAAGAACTTAGAAAAAGAGGAAAAACTTCTTTTTTAGTTACAAATGGTTTATATCCTGAAAAGCTTCAAGAATTAGAAAAGAAAAAACAATTGCCGACACAATTGTACATTTCTGTAAATGCTCCTGACAAAGAAATCTACAATAAAATTCATAGGAGTTCAAAAAAAGACGCATGGGAAAGACTGAACAAGAGTTTGGAAATTATGGCAAAATTGAGAGGCAAAACAAGAACAGTTTTTAGAATGAATCTGGTTTTGGATTTGAATATGTCTTTTCCTGAAAAATATGCAGAGATGATTACAAAAGCAAATCCGATGTTTGTTGAAGTCAAGGCATTCATGTGTGTCGGATTTGCAAGACAGAGAATTCCTTACAATAAAATGCCTTATCATAAAGATATTGTTGAATTTTCAAAAAAGATTCTTAAGTTTCTTCCTGAATATAAATTGTTAGATGAAAAAGAAGAGAGCAGGGTTGTTCTTCTTGGAAAAGATAAAAGAGATATGAAGATAAAACCTAATGAGATTTAATCTAAATTTGAGGTGAGTTTGACTAATCCTTTTTGTTTTAACCAGCGATAAAATTCATAAGCAGTTTTTCCACACTTTTCTTTGCATTGTAATTTTGCTGCTTCTAATAAAGTTTTTTCTGCATCAGAGAGCATTTCTTGTGGTTTAATTTCGAGTCTCCAAAGATAATTATAGTATGTACATTCTGAATCTTGGCAAAAATGTTCAAATCTGTCTGACATTTAAAAATCAACTTTTTGTATTTTCAACCATTGGTAAAATTCGTATGCTGTATGCTCGCAATTTTTTTTACATCTTTCTCTAATAATTTCTTTTTGCCTTTTTACTAATAGTGAAGGTTCCTCAATTAAACTATATTGTTTTAGAAGCCTATATAATCTGCACCCCTTTTCTTTACAAAAATCCTCGTATATTGTTTCCATTTTATAAATCAATGACTCCTTCTCTTGTTAGAGCAGCGAATCTTATTCCAACAGGAAGATTGATTAGTGCAGAGATTAAAGCCATGTGCTCTTTTCCATCACCACTTGCTATTGATAATGCAACCTCTGTGCCGTCAATTTTTCCTTTTAATTTTTGTTGGAATTCTTCTTTTAACTCTCTTAATTTCTTGGTTAAATCAATTCTAATAAATTCAAATGGTTTTTGGGATGTAAATTTTTTTGCAAAATCATCCCCTAATAAAATCACCTTATCCCAATCTCCATATTTCATTAGTCCAGAAACCTGCGCCCATGTCCCTTTTCCAGATGATAGGAGTGCAATCAATTCCATAAAAAGAAAAAATTGAAGAGATTTTTAAGTATTATTGTAATACAAAAGTTTTATAAATATATTTTATCTCAAGGTCTTGTCGATTGAACTACATCGCTAATAGATATATTCTATACTATTAACGCATAATGTAGGAGATAAAAAATGGATTTAAAACAAGATTTAGAAACAGCTTTAAATGAGCTTAGAAAGGAAAAAGAAAAAAAGTTTGACCAGAGTGTAGACTTAATCATAAATCTGCAAAAATTTGATGTGAAAAAAAATGCAGTGAATATGTTTATTTCTGTCCCTCACAAAGTCAAAGAGAAAAAAATATGCGCTTTTCTTGAAGTCAAAAATAAAAATGTAGACACAATAACAAAATCAGAATTCAGAAAATATTCAGATAAAAAAGAAGTGAAAAAATTGGCAAAAAAATATGATTTTTTTATTAGCCAAGCGAGTTTGATGCCTTTGGTTGCTACGACTTTTGGCAGGGCTTTAGGGCCTACAGGAAAAATGCCTTCTCCACAATTAGGAATTCTGACAAATGTTGATGATAAAACAATAAATGAGCTGAAGAATAAAATCAACAGCAGTGTAAAAATAAGAACAAAAGAGGCGAGCATAAAAGTTTCTGTTGGAAAACAGAGTATGAAAAACGAAGAACTCATTGAGAATATAATGGCTGTTTATAATAATCTCTTGAAGATTTTGCCAAGAGGAAAAGAGAATATAAAAAATATAGAAATAAAATTCACAATGACTAAACCTCAAAAAATAAAGATAAGATAAAATGGCAAAAAAATCAACACATGTGTCCAATATAAAGAAAGAAACAGTAAAGGAATTGACTAATTTGTTCAAAGAGAAAAGGACATTATTAATTGCATCTATAAAAAACATTCCTGCTTCGCAGTTTCAGGAGATTACCAAAAAGCTGAGAGGAAAGGCCATAGTAAAGGTTCCAAAGAAAAATCTGATTTTTAGAGCATTAGAGAGTTCTGAAGATGAGAAATTGAAAAAAATAAAAGAACAGATTAAAGAAAATGTCGCTGTTTTATTTTCAGATATGGATTGTTTTGAACTTGCTGCAGAATTAGTTAGAAACAAGAGTCCTGCAAAAGCGAAGGCGGGACAAGAGGCTCCCGAGGATATTGAAATTCCTGCAGGGCCGACTGAATTGGTTCCTGGACCTGCAATAAGCGAGTTAGGAGCACTAGGGATTCAGATACAGATAGACAAAGGAAAAATCAACATCAAAGAACCAAAGATTATTGCAAAAAAAGGAGAGAAAATTTCTTCTGGAGCAGCAGACATCATGAGCAAATTGGATATAAAACCTTTTACAATAAATCTCGTTCCTTTAGCAGCATATGACAATAATGAAAAGAAATTATACTTGGATATTCAAATTGACAGAGAGAAAACAATGGAAGAATTGAGAAAAGCTTTTGGAAAAGCACTGCCTTTTGCTGTTGAGATTGGATATGTCTGCAAAGATACAATAAGTTTCCTAATACAAAAAGCAGGAAGGCATGGAGAAGCAATTGAGAAATTAATGAATCAAACTCCTGAAGTAAATTCAGTTTTGGAGAATAAATAAAATGGAAAACATATATGCAGCACTTTTGTTGCACAAACTTGGAAAAGAAATCAATGAACAGCACTTGAAAAAAGTGATTGAAGCTGCAGGCGGAGATGTGAATGAATCACAAATCAAATCTCTCATTGCAAGTCTTAAGGGTGTGGACATTGACAAAGAATTAGAAAGCGCGAGTTTGGTTGCAGCACCAGTAAGTGCTCCTAAAGAAGAAAAGAAAGCAGCTCACATAGAAGAGAAAAAAGAAGCTGCAGCAGAAGGTTTGAGTGCTTTATTCGGATAAATTTAATTTATATTTATTTGCTATCTGGATAACCTCAAACCAATTTTTTCTAATTGGAAAAAGATTTAAAGGAGAAAAATATATATTTTTATGGCTAAAAAGAGGGGTAAAAGACAAAAAAGAAGCAGAGAAAAAATCATTGTGGTCCAAACAACTAAAAAACCAATACGCAAAAGGAAATATTTAGTTGCTTTATTGCTCTCTATCTTTTTAGGGTGGCTTGGTGTTGACAGGTTTTACGTGAATCATATCGGGCTTGGAATATTAAAGCTAATCACCTGCGGAGGACTTGGCATTTGGTGGCTTATTGACATTATCATGTTTGCGACAAAGAATATTAGTTATGTTGAATGGGTGAAGTAATTCTTTAAAGTAAAATTTAATAGTAAGTTTTAAAACCTGAATTTTAGTGTATATTTTATTGCCTCTAATCGCATAAGCGATTCAGAGCGAACGCAGTAAGCCTCCGTCGCATAATGGTATTGCACCGGTCTTGAGTAAGGATAAACCCTCCACTGTTTGTAAGGTTATCAAACAAGAGAACCGGGCCCTATGGGCTTCCAGGTTCGATTCCTGGCGGGGGCGTGTTATTTTATAGAATTACAACCCCAACAATCTTCTCCACCAAGACTTTTTGACAGGAACAGGCGTGTTGTCAACAACAACCTCGTGTTCTATTTGGGGTTTTTCTTTGAGAACAGGAGCTTCTCTTGCCATTTCTTTTATTGCTACTTCTATTGACTCATCTATCATTGGACGTAGATATCCCTGCCCAATAAGAGCGAACCTCAGAGTCTGAACAGGATAACCTTTCTTCATATTTTTTTTCAGATAATCGATTATCTTTCTTTTATAACTTCCTTCCATAACCTAAACTATATATAAGGACTTTAAAAAATTAGTTGTTATTCTATTTATATTTTAATCGGCCTTTGAGTCTTGAAAAATTCTATTGCCTCTCTCAATCTCGGTTTTGACTCTGCATAAATTGTAAGAAGTTTTTCTCCTTTTTTCAAACTATCTCCGACATGCTTATATAAATATAATCCTGCGGACTTATCCATAGGACAGCCTGCGATTCTCGCAAGCAGAGTTATCTTCTTATTGTCTATCTCTTTGATTTTTCCATTCTTTTTCATGAAAATATCTTTCTTGAATTTTGCAATTTTAATCCTTCTCAGGCTTCCTTTTTGTGCTTTAATAATCTGTTTGAATTTTACAAAAGCTTCCCCAGAATCTAAAATATATTCTGCTAATGCAATTCCTCTCCCCTTTTTTGCTTTGCGTGTCATTTCTAAAAGTTGTCCTGCCAAAAAAAGAGATTTATTCTCTAAATCGAGAGGACGAGATTTACTCCTTTTCAATACCTTGATGATATCTGTCATCTCTAATGCAGGACCTATACCATTTCCAATCGGCTCATCTCCTCTCGTCAGCACTACTCTTAATTTTTTATTAAAGTGCTTACCAAGAAGCTCAAATTTTTTCTTTAAATGCGATGCTTTTTCTTTTTTTACTTTTGCACTCTTTCCATAAGGAATATCAATAAGAATATATTTTGCTCCTGAAGCGAGTTTCTTTGACATTATTGATGCTAATAATTGTGCTTCTGGGTCTATATTCAGGGTTTTCTCTATTTGAATTATTTTTTCATCTGCAGGAACTATCTCTAAAGAACCTCCCCAAATCAAGCATGCTCCTACCCTCTTGACTATTTTTTCCAATTCTTTTATAGAAAATTCAACACTGGCAATTGTTTCTACTACATCTGCTGTTCCTGAAGGAGTTGTAATTGCCCTTGAAGAAGACTTTGGCATTATCAAACCAGCAGCAGCACAAATTGAGACAATTATTGGAGTTGTTCTGTTTCCGGGAATTCCTCCGATTGAGTGCTTGTCAACTATGAGTTTATTCTTTAATTTTAGTTTCAATCTCTGCCCTGAATTTAATATTGCTTTTATAAGAGAAATCGTCTCTTTCATGTTCATACCATTCTCATACATTGCAGAGATGAAAAGAGCGATTTCTGCTTCTGAAAGGGAATTATTCACAACATCTCTTATTATTTCATTGATTTCTGAGAAGGAAAGAGCTTCTTTATTCATTTTCTTTTTTATAAAACTCAAACTTCTTGGAGACAAAGACAAATCCACATCGACTTTTTGCCCTGCACACAAAGATAATCTGTCTCTAAGTTCAGTAGATACTCCTATCTCATTTTTCTTTACAAGAGTTTTTGTAATATCTACAATTGTTGAAACCCCTTTCGGCTTTTTAGATAAAGTTTTAATAAAAATCCTTCCTTTTATCTTAACCCCTATTACTTCTGCTGTATCTTCATTCAGCATTGCTACAGGAATTCCTGCAGACCACTTCAGAAGTTTTACCTTGAGTTCCATATCAAATCTCTTTTTTACTATATAAATAAGAAAAATTGTTTTTATATTTATTTATTTTAATTAAATTCTCTTCTTGAAGAGATCCATTATAATTATTAAATAAGATAGAATTAAAGGACCAAGTATAACTCCCAAAACCCCGAAGAATAAAATACCACCAATCATCCCTATAGAAGCAATTGCGGGATTTAACTGGGTTCTTTTTGACAAGAATAATGGTCTCACTAAATAATCAGGGATATGCGATAATACTCCAAAGATTACAATTCCAAATGCTGCAAAAGTGTTTCCTCCTATGAGGAGATAAATCACAACAGGAACCCAGATAACCGCTGGACCTACGATAGGAAGAATTCCCGCTACGACTGCAAAGAGAGATAAAAGAAGGGCATTAGGAACTTTGAAAATAAAAAAACCTATCCCTGTAATAATTCCCTGCAAGATTCCAATGATTATCATTCCATAGATTACAGAAGAGGTAACATCCTTGGAAGCCTTAAATAATTTATCTTCCACTTCTGAAGAAAATGGAAGAATGCTCTTAATATATTTTATAATTTCTTCCTTGTCTCTCAATGCATAGAATAATGTAAAAAATATGATTATTAATTGAAGAATAATAGTAGGCAAATCTAGAATAATCTGTGCAAAAGAGTTCATTAATGAATTTGTTGCTTTAGTAACGAAAGACTGAATTGTATTAGCCATTGATAGTGAAAATTCTGGTGAAATAAATAGAGAAGGAAAAATCTTTTTAAAGGGGGTTATAAAATCAAGCTGCTGAGAGGCAACATATAATTTAACTGACTGATTAATTAATATAGGAGTGACGAATATTATTGGAAGCAATATTATTAATAAAAGAAAAAAACAGATTATTAATGCCACAATATTCTTATTTTTTATAATTCTAAGAAAAAAATTATAAATCGGGCCAAAAATAAAGGCCAAAATTACTCCTAATACTATTGAAAGTAAAATTGGTTTTAATAAGAAATAAGACAATAAAAAGAGAGCTCCTAATAAAGCTATAATCATTATTTTTTTGAGATTAGTTTCATCCATTATGCAAAACCTCTGTTTTGTATTTGGCAAATTTCCTGTTTGCTCATTTTATATATTCCTTAATATATAATACAATAATCAAATTTATAAAAGTTCTGATGGTCATTCAAGAAAAAGTTTATAAGCAAAATTCAATAAAGGATTTCATGAATTTTATAAAAAAGGTGTTTGATAACGAAATTGATGAAGAAGTTCATTTGCAATTTCAAAAATTCGGCAGGGGGGAATTCAGAGACAGAGCGCTGATTAAAGCAAAAAAAACAGGGAACAAGTATAATATCTCAACAACATCAGAATTTGCAAATGAATTAGTGAGAATTATGGCTGAAAAAATAGGGGACGAGAAAGTGAGAGTTACTGGGGCAATAATTTCCACACTCGATTTAGATGATGAAATAGATTTTAAAAATAAAAAGCAGTTTATGGGAGTAAAACAATATATCATTGATAAACACATGACAGGACATGAGATACTTAATTTAGTTAACAAACTTCCAAAAGTATTTTTTGCGCTGAGTTTTTCTGGAAAAGGAGATATCTTGAAAATAAAACCAAAGGCTCCGAAATCCGCTAAACCAAAAACCAAAGAAGAAGCTCCAAAACCTGATTTCTGCAAATTGACAACGAGCGATGAAAAAATTGCAAAAGATTTTGTTTTTGAAAAATCCAATTTCAAGGATGCAGAAATAAGCCATGATTTCATAATAAGAGAACTGATTGTTCCTAGTAATGAGAAAGATTTTGCAATTGCAAGAGAAAAAGCCAAGAGGAAAGGAGTTGTGATAAGGAAAGCAACAATCGATGGTGTGGAGAGTGCGAGTGAGAAGGAATTTGAGGCGTAGAAAAACTTTTTTTAAGAAAAAAGATTCAGGGAAACCCTTTTAAACCCTATTTCTGTTGTTAATTTATCCAGGGTTAAAATGATAATATCCGCATTATTGAAAAGTATAAAATATGGCAGCGCTGAATGCACCGAGACGAGGAAGTCTACAATATTGGCCCAGAAAAAGGGCTAGAAAGATTTTGCCTAGTGTGAACTGGAAGGCGATAAAATCTGATTCTAAAAAACTCAAGGGATTTATTTGTTATAAGGTTGGAATGGCTTCTGCTTATGTGAAAGACAATACTCCTGATTCTATGACAAAGGGGAAAAAAATAGTTGTGCCTATCACGCTCATCGAGTGTCCTTCATTGAGAATATTCTCTATAAGATTCTATAAAAACGGGAAAGTCGCAAAAGAAGTTTTGGCAGAGAATTTAGAGAAAGAACTAAAGAAAAAAATAAAACTGCCAAAAGTCGCCAAAAAAACAGAGGATTTTGCTGGAGATTACGATGATGTGAGGGTTTTGTGTTATTCTGTTGTGAAAAAGACAGGAATAAAAAAGACTCCTGATTTGGCTGAGATTGCTATTGGAGGAGATTACGAAGATAAGATTAAATTCGTCAAAGAAAATATCGGAAAAGAGATTTCTGTTTCAAGCATTTTTGAAAGGGGGAAATTAGTCGATTTTAGAGGACTGACAAAAGGAAAAGGGCTCCAAGGACCTGTAAAAAGATTTGGAATCACACTCAAATTTCATAAATCTGAGAAAGGTAGAAGACGTCCTGGAACTCTTGGGCCGTGGCATCCTGCAAGAGTAACTCGAATGGCTCCACAAGCAGGACAATTAGGAATGTTTACTCGTGTTTCCTACAACAACAAAATATTAGACTTAGGAAAAGCAGAATACAAATTTCAGGGAATAAAAAATTTCGGAGATATAAAAACAGATTATTTAATAGTGACTGGAAGTGTGCAGGGAACTCCAAAAAGACAATTGCTTGTTACACAGCCATTGAGAGTTACTAAAAAACAATTAAAGAAAAATTATGAACTTATAGAATTAAGATGAAAACATACATATTAGAAATAGACGGGAAGAAGGGAAAAGAAATAATTCTTCCAAGCGCATTTTCAAGTGCTATAAGAGAGGACATTGTTGCTAAAGTTGTGGAAGCAAAGAAAACAAAACAACCTTATGCTCCTTCCTTAGTAGCAGGAAAGCAACACTCTGCAAGCGGGAAGATAAAAAAGACAAGGCATGTTTGGAAAACTATGCAAGGAAGAGGAATATCGAGAGTTCCGAGAAAAATAATGTCTCGTAGAGGAAGTCAGTTCAATTGGGTTGGTGCAGAAATTCCAAGTGCTGTTGGTGGAAGAAGAGCACATCCCCCTAAAGTGATTTCAATGATGGGTGTAAAAAAAATAAATAAAAAAGAAATGGCTCTCGTTATGAAGTCTGCACTAAGTGCTACAGGAGACGAAAAAATTGTCGCTAAGAGATATGAAAGATTAAAAGACAAGAAAATTTCTGGACTACCTCTTGTTGTAGAATCAAAAATAACTCATCTTAAAACAAAAGATTTAATTTCCAGTTTGAAGAAAATTTTAGGGGAAACTCTGTTTGAGGTTGCAATAAAAAGAAAAAAGATTAGAAGCGGAAAAGGAAAATTTAGGGGAAGAAAATATAAGAAAAGTGCGGGAATGCTTCTCGTCATAGGAAACAAAGAAAAATTAAAGACAAATTTAATAGATGTAAAAAGGGTCAAAGAATTGAATGTCAGTGATTTGGCAAGTGGTGGAATTGGCAGATTGACGATGTATACTGAAAATGCAATTAAAGAATTGGGAGAGAGAATAAAATGATAAAACCTATCGTAACAGAAAAAGCAGTCATGGCAATAGAAACACAGAATGTTTTGACTTTTGTAACAGAAAAAGAAAAAACAAAGGCGGAGATAAAAAAAGAAATCGGAGATTTATTTAAAATAAAGGTTGAAAAAGTCAGGACTATGATTAAGGGAAACAAGAAATATGTTTATGTTAAATTAAAGAAAGAATTTCCTGCTATTGATGTAGCAACGAAATTAGGATTAATATAAAATGGGAAAAAGAATAATTTCACAAGCACGTGGGCATGGAAGTTTTAGTTACAGAGTCAAAAGAACTGCTTATAAATTCAGACTGAAATATCCACGAGAACTAAGCGGAGAAGGAAAGGTTGTTGAATTATTCAATTCTCCTGGACATTCTGCTCCTTTAGCAAAAATAAGATATGATAAAGGATTGTTTTATATCCCTGCATGCAGAGGAATGATAGAAGGGCAAAAAATAAAGTTTGAAGGAAATGAAATAAAAGATGGAAATATTTTGAGATTAAAAGATATTCCAATAAAAACATCAGTTTATAATATTGAA
>Ga0315268_10009298_pt1 | contig 10209 bp, 14 predicted proteins | sample C1_top_MG_FD_204535 | JGI IMG/M metagenome (GOLD analysis project Ga0315268, IMG submission 204535) | Sediment microbial communities from Yellowstone Lake, YNP, Wyoming, USA - C1_top | ecosystem: Environmental > Aquatic > Freshwater > Lake > Sediment | place: USA: Wyoming | collected 2017-08-01 | reverse complement strand
CTTACAGATAAGTTAGGATTGAATTTGGACTATACATTCTTAAGGGCAAAAGATAAAATGACCCATAAATATCTTATCTATCAACCCAAACACAAATTTGACTGTTCTTTAAAATATAAAGACTTAAATGGATTCGTATTTGAACTAAAAGGCCAATTTACAGACAAAAGATTCCATTGCATTGATGACCCTTTTATTAGCACCATTAAAGTAAAGAGATTTTTTGTTTTAGACCTTAGTGCGTCTAAAGAATTTAAGTCCGGAGTCACTTGTTTTATGTCTATAGACAACCTTTTAGACAGAAAATATCAGGTCATAAAGGATTATCCGATGCCGGGGTTTTCGGTTACCGCCGGTTTAAAATTATCCTTTTAAAAAAGACCCAAAAACCAAGACGCTATTGCCATATTATGATCCTTTAAATTCCCCACTTTCCCACTTGACAATATTCCCACTATATGGTATGCTTTAGGTGAGAAAGGAGGCCAGCAAAAATGAAGACTTTGAAGGCTTCACTTAGGAAGAAAGGAGTGGTTGAGATAAAGGAAAAGTTTATACCTGTAGATACACGGCCACTTGACTCAAAACACAGGATAACTTTAGGGGAGAGGCTCTATAGGCTTATGATGAGCAAGATGAAGATTGACTCTTACCAGGTATTTGTGGGCAAAAGTGGAAATATACTTCTTAGGCCGGCGGTGTCCATTCCAAGCAACGAAGCATGGGTTTACAAAAACCCCGAAGTTATTGGGAAAATCCGCAAAGGATTGCAGGAAGCGGGCGAGGGTAAGACAGAGAAGATTAGTGACTTGGAAGATTTTTTGAATGAGTTATGAGTTACTTTTTAAGCTTTACTCCCAGCGCAAAACAAAGCTTGAGAGAACTAAAAGATTCGGCGCATTTAGAAAAACGCTTTAAAGCAGTGTCTAAGGCGTTAAAATATCCTACAGAAAATCCGCGCCATCCGAGTCTACAAACTCACCAGTATTTTTCATTATTCGGCCCAAACGGAGAAAAAGTTTTTGAGGCCTACGCAGAGCAAGATACACCTGCTGCGTATAGGATTTTCTTCTATTATGGTCGCGTTCGCAGAGAAATCGTAGTTTTTGCGATTACTTCACACTTTTAAAACACATCAAAAACACATCGCCCCTTGACAAAGAACCAAAAGTATTTTATATTGGTTAAAGAAGAGAACTAATATGACTCCTGATAGAACCTTCCAGATAACCCTGTTAATATCGCTCATAACTCATACCATTATTTTCTTTAATTATCCTGAGCTGGTTCTTTTGCCGGAGCGCAAAAAACCCGTCATGGTTGAGGTCGTTTACCTGAAAAATCCGCCTGACTTCTCAAAAATCCAGAAACAGGCACTCCCTAAGGAAAATCTTTTCCTGAAGTTAACGTCTAAAATAAAAAACCTCGAAAAACCTATCCCTGCCCCGTCCCCGGACAAAAACGCCATCTTCAATATAACCAAGCCCGCTCTTTCGCGCGAACCCGCATTTATTAAACCGCTGTTCATCAGGCCGGATGTAATTGCGGTCAGAAAGAAAATAACCCTGCCTCCCATAGACGTAAATAAAATCAACAACCCGTCTTATGTAAGCTATTATCAACTCGTGCGTGAGAAAATAAGACGTGCCGCTTATCAGAATTATACTCATACGGAAACAGGAGAGATATACCTTGCGTTTCTTATATCCGACACCGGTGTTTTAAAAGATATGAGGCTTATCGAAGAAAAATCAACGCCGAATTACTACTTAAGAGAAATTGCCATGCGCAGTATAAGAGACGCCTCGCCTTTTCCTCCTTTTCCGAAGGAATTAAACTATCCCCAGCTTTCTTTTAACGTTATTATTTCCTTCCAGATAGAGTAAACGCCGTTTAAGATGCTGCTATTGACATATCAAAAATATATGTTATAATTGCTCTATAAAGTGGAAAGCCACGGTTCCCATAAAGAGAGAAAAATGCAAATGGAATCGAAAGAATCAAGGCATTCCCCACGCATAAACCTGACAACGCCGCTGCGTTGTCAAATTAGAGGACTACCTGATTTCAGCAACACCTTAACCGAAAATATCAGCCTTAATGGAATAGGCTTTATTGATAATGATTTTATCGCTCCTTTGACACAAGTGATGCTGGAGATACAAATAATGGCCCGGGTTTTAAAGCCTATCGGTAAAATCATCAGGTCCAACCCGTTTCCACACTCCAATAAATATCATTTTGGCGCGGAATTCCTGGAGTTAGAATCAAATGAAAAAAAGTTTCTTTCTGAATTCATAACAATGAAATTAAACCAAACACAGGGAGTATAATAACTAAAATGGCAGACGAAGAATCTAAAAAAGCAGCGGCACCCGAAAACAAGCCGGTTGAAAAACAGACCAACTGTTTAGGCTGTAATAAACCCCTTAAAAAAATCAAAAGCTATTATCGCGACGGGAAGTTCTATTGCAGCAAAAAATGCTGGCTTAAAACGAAGAAAGACAAGGAAAACAAAGAAGAGAAAAAATGAAGAATACTATCAAAAAAGAAAAAAGGCAACACCCGAGAATCGACACGCAACTGCCCATTGGCGTTGCTGCCAACGGATATGATTTTATTACCAGCACCCAGAATGTGAGCTGCCTGGGCGCCTATTGTCATATAGATAAATATGTCCCGCCTTTTACCAAGGTTAAAATCAAATTAAATTTGCCCATAATGAATGACGGAACAAAAGAGCATTGCGATGTTGAATGTAACGGCGTTATCGTCAGGACCGAAGACGAAGCCCAGGGAGGATTTAACATTGCAATTTTCTTTAATGAAATCAAAGACCAACCGCGCCAAAAAATATCAAGATACGTATCTCAATTCTTACCTTAGATTCTTTTGGGTGTCAATAGCTCTCTCATCGCTAATATTTATTTTTGAGCCGATCGCCATGGCAAACCCTCAAGATAGAACCATAATTATAAAATTAAACCCACCCGCAGCCCTGTCAGGGAAAGGGCTGCAAGCCCTGTTAGAAAAACGTTATTCCTGCCGCAGCTTTCAGGACAAAAAAATGCCGCTGGATAATTTAGGGGATATTCTCTGGGCAACGTGCGGTAAAAAATATGACGCTGTTACCGGGGCAAGCCGGACAATCCCTTCCGCAGGCGCAACTTACCCGTTGGAATTATTTGTTGTTGTAGGCCGTGATAGTGTCGAAAACTTTAAAGAAGGCATCTACCATTATCTTATTGAAGAACATTCTCTGAAACTCATCCTTCCGGGGGATAAAAGAGAAGAGCTGAGCCGCGCCTGTTTAGGGCAGGATTTTATTGCCAAAGCCCCTGTAACCTTAATCATTTCCGCTAAATTTGAGCGGACAACGCAACGCTACGGTGACCGGGGAGTGAAATATGTTTATATGGAGGCAGGCCATGCTTGCCAGAATACTTACCTGGCGCTGACTAATTTAGGGCTGGGCGCGGTGGAAGTAGGCGCCTTTAACGATAAAGATGTGAAATCTGCGGCAGGATTGGATAAGGATTTAGAACCTATTATTGTTATGGCTATGGGACATCCTATGAAATGGGAAAAATAACCAAACCTTATCCGGTGAAACTCATCATCGGTTTTATTTTTAAAGACGAGATGTTTTACCGGAAATCTAAAATTATCTTGGAAAGGGTATTCTCTAAAGTTGATTTTGAAAGCCCAAGCCTACCATTTTTCCACACAACCTATTACCAAAAAGAAATCGGCAGCAACCTCCTGAGAAAATTCGTAAGTTTTAAAAAATTAATTAAACACGAAGAACTCCCCGGAATAAAAGTCTTTACTAATAAAATAGAGAACAAGCTTTCCCAAGACGGCCTGCGGCAAATTAACATTGACCCGGGTTACCTTGACCTGGCGAAAGTCGTTCTTGCCTCGGCCAAAGATTATAAACACCGCATATATTCAGGCAAAGGCATTTACGCCGAGATCACCCTTTTTTACCAGGATAAAACCTTCCAACCCTGGGAATGGACTTACCCGGATTATCGGACCCCCGAGTATATCCGGCTCTTCAATCAAATAAGGCAGATATATGCTGACCAGGCCAAAAAAATCCGTTAATTTTATTATTTTGCTCCTATCAATCTATTTTCTCGACGGATGCGTTACCATTTATAATCCGGCAACCGAACGCAAGGAAACGCTTTTTTTAGATACTCAAAGCGAGGTCTCCCTGGGAGCTGATATGGACAAGCAGCTGCAGAAAAAACTTAAGATATTATACGATCCCCGGTTACAATACAGGCTGGATTCAATAGGGACGAAACTGGCTGCTTTTTCAGATAGAAAAGACATTACTTATCATTTCAGGATAGTAAATGATAAAGAACTTAATGGCTTTGCCATCCCGGGAGGATTTGTTTATGTCAATAGCGCTCTTATGGCAGCTGCAAATGACGAAGAATTGGCGGGTGTCCTGGCGCATGAGATAGGCCATATAGCTGCAAGGCACAGCGTAAAAAAGTTACAGTCGGTGATGGGCTATCAGATTATTATGGGTATTGTTTTAGGTTCAAGCAGCCAGGGAACAATGGGGCAAACTCTGGATATAGTTTTCAACCTGGTTAATTTAGGATATTCTCGCCAGGATGAATTCTTGGCAGATAAACTGGCAGTAAGATACACAAGAAGGGCCGGTTTTAGCCCTTTGGGTATAATCACTTTCTTTGCAAAACTAAAGGCTGAAGCCGAAAAGAAAGGGCCTGGTTTAAAACTTGTTTTCTTGAGTTCACATCCACCCACAGAAGAAAGAATCGCCAGGGTTGAGAAGGAAATCGGTTTGTATCCATATTAAAAGTCACCATGTCACCAGTGAAATCGTATGTATCCAGCATATTTAGAAGCTTATAACAGCGGCAGATTAGAAAAGACAGCCATAAGCGCTTTTAACATGCTCGGATCATGCTCTATTTGCCCCCGCAGATGTAAAGCAAACCGTTTAAAAGATAAGAAAGGCTTCTGTAAGACCGGATTAAAAGCCAAAGTTTACAGTTTTATGCCCCATCACGGAGAAGAGCCGCCGATATCCGGTAAAAGCGGCTCAGGGACAATCTTTTTCTCTAACTGTAATATGAGCTGTGTCTATTGCCAGAATTACGAATTCAGCCAAAAAGAACAGGGCAGGGAGGTGGATAGCGAAGAGTTATCCAAGATTATGCTGGAATTACAGGAAATAGGCTGCCATAACATAAATTTTGTAACGCCTACCCATGTAATGCCGCAAATCTTAAAAGCACTGGAACTGGCTGTTCCCAAGGGCCTTAAAATACCGCTTGTTTATAATACCGGCGGCTATGAATCAGCTGAAATGATAAAATTGCTGGACGGCATAGTTGATATCTATTTACCCGATATGCGCTATGCAGATTCGGATACGGCGATGAAATATTCCGGCGCAGACGATTATCCTCAATATAACCAGACAGCTCTGCAAGAAATGCACCGTCAAGTTGGTATTGCAGATATTGACTGTGAAGGTATAATAAAAAGAGGGATAATTATCAGGCACCTGATTTTGCCGGGCAATATCTCCGGTACAGATAAAATAATGAAATTTATTGCCGAGAGCCTGTCAAAAGACACCTATATAAGTTTGATGAGCCAATATATGCCGTGTTACAAGGCAAGTCAGTTTAAAGAAATTAACCGGCGAATAACACATCAGGAATACCAAGACGCTCAAGAAGCAATGCATAAATATGGTTTGTATAACGGCTGGACACAGGAATCGTATGGCCTTGAACGCTTCGCTGGTACTAATATAAAACCGCAGTTATGATACCCAAGAACCTGGGCGAATTACTAACTATAAGCGCACATAAACATCCCAAAAGGGTTGCCATTGTCTTTGGCCAAAAGAAGATAAAGTATAAAACACTGGAAGAATTGACCAACCAGCTTGCCGCCGGACTTATACATCTGGGCATACACAGACAAGATAAAGTTGCCTTGTTCCTGGACAATTGCCCTGAATTTGTGGTCAGTTATTTTGCCGTGCTTAAAGCAGGAGGGGTGGTTGTTCCGATTAATTATATGTTTAAGATAGAGGAGGCTAAATTTATCTTAGAGAACAGCCGGGCAATATGCCTGATTACCTCGCGTCCATACGTAGGTATGGCTGAAGAGCTACGCTTGAGGGTGGATAGTTTAAAATATATCATTTCTACTGCCAGAACCAAAAACCTCGTCTTTGATATTAACAGGATAAGAAGAGAAAATATTGAAATCCTGAATAAAATATCGCCTGCACCTCAGGAACTGGCGGTAATTTTATACACATCAGGGACAACCGGACATCCCAAAGGCGCAATGCTTTCCCATTATAACCTCATATCCAATGCTATGGATTCTTCCCGGGCTATAAAAACGAGCTATAAAGATACTTTCATCTGCATCTTACCTTTATTCCACTCATTTGCCGCAACTGTCTGTATGAACTTGCCGCTTGCTATTGGGGCAAAAATTGTAATTATGAAAGCAGTAAAGCCTTTTAAAAGGGTTATCCGCGCGGTCAGAAAAAACCGCGTAAGCATATTCGTGGGAGTGCCTTCAATATATAATGTCCTGCAACATATAAAATTGCCTAAAATATTCAATAGCCCGCTGATAAAATTATTTAATCCAATAAAGGTTTGTATATCAGGAGCTGCTGCCTTACCGGTTGAGACATTCAGGGGTTTTGAGAGAAAATTTCGTATACCTTTATTAGAAGGCTACGGCTTGACCGAGGCATCTCCGGTGGTAACCATAAATCCTTTAAAAGCCATAAGAAAAGCCGGCTCAATTGGCGTCAAATTATCAGGGAATATCGAATTAAAAATCGTGGATGATAAGGATAGGGTTTTAGAGCCCGGCAAAATCGGAGAACTCCTGGTAAAAGGCCCCAATGTAATGCAGGGATATTATAAACAAGAGGATGTAAATCAGGAAACCTTAAAAGACGGCTGGTTATATACCGGGGATATGGCAAAAGTTGACAAATCCGGCTATTTTTATATTGTGGGCAGGAAAAAGGAAATGGTTAATGTAAGGGGCTTGAATGTTTACCCACGCGAGATTGAAGAGGTACTTTACCAGAATTACAAGATTAAAGAAGCTGCGGTCATAGGCATACCTGATGCGCATAAAGGCGAAGTCCCCAAGGGTTTTGTGGTTTTAAAGGATGGGGAGGAGGCCAGTGAACACGAAATTATCCAGTATCTCAGGGAAAGATTAGCTGCGTATAAAGTGCCCAAATATATCCAATTCAGGACATCTCTGCCTAAGAATACAACCGGAAAGATCCTAAAACGCCTACTTCAAGAAGAAGAAAAGAAAGAAAGCCGCTAATGAAAGGCTTATTGAGGCAATTTTTTATCAAGCTTTTCAAGATAAACGATACACCCCACAAGATAGCCCTGGGTTTCGGGATAGGTGTTTTTTTAGGCATTATTCCGGGTACCGGCCCGCTTGTAGCCCTGATTATAGCCTCATTTCTGCGTATAAACCGCGCTGCTGCCATCTTAGGCAGCCTGCTTACCAATACCTGGACAACTCTTTTAACAACTATCTTGTCCATAAAAATAGGTTCAACTATACTGGGATTAAACTGGCAGGAAGTATATAAAAGCTGGCTGAATCTTTTAAAGGATTTCCAGTGGGGCAACCTCTTTAAACTATCTATTTTAAAGATTATCCTGCCGATTTTAATAGGGTATTTTATGATAGCTTTATTTCTGGGTCTTTTAGTGTATTTAATATTTTTACTGATACTTACCAGGAGAAAAAATGAAAATAAGGACAGAATTAAACTTTCCGGGTGACTTAAAAGAAGAACCGATAATCTGCAACCTTTGCAAGAAATTTGCCATTATTTTGAACATTCTGGAGGCGTCTTTTTCTACTGAAATTGGCTGGGCAATCCTTATCTTAGAAGGCACTGAAGAAGACCTGAAAGAGGCCTTCGAATACCTTAAAAATACCGGCGTACAAATCAAAGATATCCAAACCATTACCGGGTAGTGAATCAGAGGGTACCTGGTCTGAATCCAAGCGGCAACCTGTCCCCAAATTTCAATATTCCGCAATTAAATGTAAATCTTAAAAAATCTAAGTAAATCCGAGTAAGTTCAAATTGGCTTTTCCACAAGAAAATAACAATCTATCATAACTTATTGCAATACAACAGGTTACAGCATTTTCTCTCATATGGGCAAGTTAACATAAGAACTATTATAGGAAGTTCGAGATTAGGCGAGCTTTACAAAAAAATATGTTTATAAGGCAGTTATCTTTATTGGTTTAGCGCTATTTGCCTCTATTTAACCCTTCAATTGGGCCAATCACATTGACGCCTTGTATGAGAATAATTTTACCGGTGGCTATAGCTTCTGCCACTATTCTACGTGCCTTTTTAAGGATCCGGCTGAAGGTTTGCTGGGATATCTGCATTGACTTAGCCGCTTCTTTCTGGCTTAATCCCTGATAATCAGCCAATCTTAGGGCCTCAAATTCATCTATATTAAGCTGTATCTCATCCGGCCTTCCAGGCTTTCCCCTTGGGCTAAATCGCTCAATTTTAGGGTTAATCTGCACTGTCCGGGGCTTTTTGGGCCTGCCACGGCTTTTTATAATATATTTTGACATTTTAAATTTCCCTGAACTTACTTACTTTTAACGCCATAGTTAAAATGAGTGTATACCCATTATTCTGCCTTGTCAAGAAATTTTATTTTTCCTAACACACTGCAATAAAGTGTATTGAAGAAACCGCGAATTTTAAAATTTACAAATTTTTTCTATGTTCCACGCGAGAGCAAATTTCCTAGCTTAAATTTCCCAAATAAAATGTTTCCGGGGCGCAACATAAATTCCATACCCGCATTGGAATTAGTGCATTTTTTTTGATTTTGTGCTATACTTGTTGGTATATGGAACTAAAACAAAGACTGGAACTACGAAAAATATTGGCGCCTCAACTGCGGCAATCCCTAAAAATCCTGGCTTTGCCGCTTTTAGACGTTAAGCAGATGGTTGATGAAGAAATCCTCAACAACCCGATGCTTGAGGAATACCAGCCCAAGGAATCTGCGCAAAAGGCAGAGAAAAGCCCGCAAGAGCTGGAAAAGTTACTTGATTCCCTCTCCCCTGCCCCAACTGAAACCGAAAAACCCATTTATTCAAAGTCAGATATAGCTAACTTAGAGGCAAAAATAGACTTTTCGCAAAGCCTGCTCACCAAAAAAGTGTCTCTTCAGGATGTCTTACTAAGGCAGTTGGGTATGTTTGCCAATTCTGATGAAGAATTAAGTATCGGCCAGGAAATTATCGGCAATATTGATGATAACGGCTATCTTAAGGCAGCTTTAGATGAAATTGCCACCACCCTAAAGGTTCCTTTAGAGAAAGTAGAAACTGTGCTTAAATTAATCCAGCAATTTGAGCCTGCGGGCGTAGCTGCCAGGACAATCTCAGAGTGCCTCCTTATCCAATTAAAATTAGCAAATGAATGCGAGCCTTTGCTTGAGAAAATAATCCAGTTTCATTTAGACGATATAGCCAAGAAAAACTTAAGCAAGATCGCCCAAAACCTTAAAGAACCCCAGGAAAAAATAGAATCTTTAATCAAAAAAATATCTAAACTGAATCCTAAGCCCGGGCGTAACTACTCCGTAGATGAAATACATCAGGTTATCCCTGATGTGATTATAGAAGACAATGAAGGGCTGTTAAAAATAACCATTAACAACGAAGACATCCCCCATCTGGTCATCAGTAGGGCTTACAGGGAGATGTTAAAAAAGGACAACCTTGACTCCAATACCAAAGAGTTCCTCACCAATAAATTACAGCGGGCTTATGAATTATTAAGGGCTATTTCCAAAAGGCAAAGCACGCTGAGAAAAGTCATGGAAACCCTGGTTGAAATCCAGAGAGAGGCGATTGTAGAAGACCACTCCTACCTTAAACCGCTCACTTTTAGAGAAGTGGCTGAGAAAATAAATATGCACGAATCAACGGTCTGCAGGGTAGTAATGAATAAATATGCCCAGACTCCCTGCGGAATAGTGGCTTTAAAGGAGTTCTTTCCCAGCCGCATCCGCGACAAAGATGGAAACGGCGAATCGGTATCTTCAGAGCATATCAAAGGGTCAATCCTGGAATTTATTGAAGCGGAAGACA
>Ga0315268_10009297_pt1 | contig 10210 bp, 3 predicted proteins | sample C1_top_MG_FD_204535 | JGI IMG/M metagenome (GOLD analysis project Ga0315268, IMG submission 204535) | Sediment microbial communities from Yellowstone Lake, YNP, Wyoming, USA - C1_top | ecosystem: Environmental > Aquatic > Freshwater > Lake > Sediment | place: USA: Wyoming | collected 2017-08-01 | reverse complement strand
TTGCAACTCAGAGGTTAATATCTGACCGTGACGCTACCATAATGCTCAACTTTTCGCCATGTGAGACCACTACCACGTAAAACCCGCAAAATTGCTTGGTATAAAGCAGCATAGAGTATCGGCTGGTAGTAAATCCTTTGCAAAGGCATAAAGATTAAAAGCCAAGGACTTTCTCGACTAACCACAAAGGCAGTTATTCCTAAAACGATTCTGATAGTTAGATACAGGACGAAATAATTAATTACCATTTTTGCTGAAACAAAAAATAAAAAGTAGATTGCTAAAATATCCATTAACGGTGTAAGAAGCATTATTGGCACTTGAATAAAGGCGGTGAACGGCAAGACAACAAAACCTAAAAATTTTTGATTCCTCTTAAAAATTAAATCCCGGTGAGCAAAAAGGGTTTGGAAGATACCAAAGGTCCAACGTAACCTCTGCTTAATAAGTGCTCCAATTCCCACTGGTGCTTCGGTATAGGCAATTGAATCTTTATCATAGACTATTTTGTAGCCGCCTCTTAAAATTCGGATAGTAAGCTCGGCATCTTCTGTCAGTGTGTTGCTTAAATAACCACCAACTCTTTTGACGACGCTCGTCCGCCATGCTCCCAAAGCCCCAGGAACAACCAAGATTGAATTTAAGAAACTATAGGCATTCCTTTCCAAATTTAGGCTCATTATGTATTCAATTGCCTGCATTATTCCTAAAAGACTTCCCCGATTACCAACTTTGACGTTGCCAGCCACTGCTCCAACACTCTCTTTTTGGAAAAACCGAACTAGTCTTGAAACAGTATCTCGTAAGATTTGGGTATCGGAGTCTAAAGCGATATAGACAGGGGTTTTGACCATTTTTAGTCCAAGATTAAGTGCTGAAAATTTACCGCCATTTTCTTTATGCAAAACCTTTACTCTGCTGTCCCGCTCAAATACTTTCGCTATAGTAAATGTTCGATCGGTAGATCCATCGTCGATAACAAACAGTTTAAGCTTTGGATAATCTGAATTGAGAATTGATTGGATGGTTTTGGCAATTACTCTTTCTTCGTTATAAGCCGGTACCAGGATAGTTACTGCCGGCTGGTAGGAACCTGCCAAAGCCTTTTTTAATCTAGCATTCCGTCTGATTTCTAGCAGTGAAAGTAAAACAATACTACCACTATAAACTAAGGTGAAGAACAAACCAAAAAGAAAAATTGGGTTCAGAAAACGTGGGAATCCCTTAAGGAACTTGTATCCTAAAACCGAGATATTACTTGTGACATCTTCAAAAACCGATGGTTGAACCATTGTGGGCTGTCCGGCAAGGGTTGAAAGCTTTTCAAAATGGTAACCTTGGCCTTTGTAAAAATTAATAATTGCTGGCAGGGCAGCGACGGTTTTTCCCCGATCACCACCACCATCATGAAAGAGCAACACGATTGGCCTACTAGCAGTAGAGGTAGAGTTTTGGATGATTTTTTCAACTGTTTCCTCTCGATAATCGAAAGAATCAAGCGTTGGGCTGGACATTAAATAACCTTTGTCCAACGCAAAGGTTGCAAGAACTAAACTATTCATTGAGATTTTATCTTCCGCCCCCCAGTAGGGTGAGCGGAAAAGTTTTGTCTTCACGCCCGTTGCTGATACGATTGCGTTTTGGCTAAAATTTAGCTCGTATTCAATCCGCACCTGATCACTAGGTTTGTCCAAATCTGTTTCGGGGTGGGAAAAGGTGTGATTACCTACCTCATACCCTTGACTGACAATAGTTTTCGCAATTTGAGGATATTTAAGAACTTGCTCCCCGATAAGGAAAAAGGCGCCAGGAATATTTTCTTTTTTCAAGATTTCTAAGATTACTGGTGTGTAAGCCGGATCTGGACCATCATCAAAGGTGAGAACGACGAGTTTCTTGTCGGTTCCTCCGACACGGGAGATATTGTAGGAAGTCTCGTGAGCCAAATATTTTGGTGTAATTTTGATGAAGGTACCGGCCCCACCGACGAATATTGCCTCTTTGCTTTGACTACTAATATTATCGATGACATCGAAGTTGGAATCATTCTCAAGTTTTGGTAAAAAGCCCTTTGGTTGGCCAAAAATTGCCAGTCCGCCAAAAAATGCAGCTGAAGAAAAAACTAACGCGGCGAAAACCAAAGCAATTTTTATCCGCCGCCAGCGTTGTCCGGTTTCATCAAGAAATATTGGTTTTCCAGAAAGATTTCTAGTCATACAAACCAAAAAGGCAAGGCAGCTTGCCCTTGCCCTCTAGGAAAAATTATAAGTGCTGTTCGATTATATCTTGTTAGGAAATCGATAGCAAGGCCTTGCAACTTTAATCACTTGTGGTTAGTGAGTTCTTTCCCAATCAGTAGGTGAATCGTTAGCGAAACGTGGGGACAGCTACTTAGTGTAGTGGGGCAAGCTAGGAGATGAGAATTTAAACTTGGGTAGGTTGGGTGATTTCCTCTTTAGCTCTTTCCTTGGGTTCTTCTTCCACTTCAGGCTTTTTAACAGTCATACTTTCTGCGGCAACTACTGCGATTTCTTCCTTAGCTGCCTTTTTAGATCTACCATCCAAACGGGCTCGTTCGCCGGTTGGGATAAGACGGCCGATAATCACATTTTCCTTCAAACCACGCAGGTAGTCAATCTTGCCGCTAGTTGCCGCATCAGTTAGAACCGAGGTTGTCTCTTGAAAAGAAGCTGCGGAAAGAACGCTCTCGGTGAAAAGCGAGGCGCGGGTAATACCCAAAATGACAATCGATGCAACGGCTGGATCGCCACCTTCCGCCATAACTTTGGCATTCTCATCACTAAAGCGTACCCGATCGACTAGCTCGCCAGGGAGAAGAGTGGTATCACCAGGGGTTTGAATTCTCACTTTCTCACTCATTTTGCGAACAATTATTTCAAAATGCTTATCATTAATCGGTGCGCCTTGAGACTCGTAAACCTTTTGCAACTCCGCGATAATATAACTTTGGGTAGCTCTTAACCCCTTGGTTTCTAGCAAGACTTTTAGCTCTAAGTGCCCGCTAGTCAGCGGTGATCCAGCGTCAACTAGATCACCGTTTCTCACTAAAAGTTCGCTAGTTGCTGGGATGATATATTCCTTTTGGACTGTTGTTTTTTTACTTATCGACTTTAAGCGAACTTTTCTTTCCTCCCCTTCTTCAATGATTTCTACTTTACCCGGAATTTCAGCCATAACCGCTGGGGTCTTAGGCGTCCGAGCTTCAAATATCTCATCCACCCGAGGCAATCCTTGGGTAATATCCAAACCGATAATCCCACCCAAGTGGAAAGTTCTCATCGTCAGTTGGGTACCCGGCTCTCCTATACTTTGGGCAGCAATCACACCAACTGGAGTACCAATTTTTACCATCTCTCTCAACGCCAAATCTCGACCATAACATGCTTGGCAAACACCGTACCTAGTTTCACAGGTTAAGGGAGATCGGACCAGAGCTTTTTTCACCTCAGCTCGTTCCAACGCTGGCAAGTGTTCCTCCGAAATCAGTTCGTTACGCTTAATAATTATTTTGCCGCTAGCATCTAAAATAGCCTCTGCGGCCACACGACCTAAAAGCCTTTCGCCAAACGGGGTAGTCCTAGCTGGGTCTTGGGTTATCTCCAGCCCTTCTTTCGTACCGCAATCTTCTTCTCTTATTAAAACATCGTGGGCGACATCTACTAACCTTCTCGTTAAGTAACCAGCATCGGCGGTTTTCAACGCTTTATCGACAAGGCCTTTTCTCGCTCCTCGAGTTGAGGTGAAATACTCATAGACTTCCAACCCCTCACGATAGTTGCTTTTGCTAGGCAACTCAACAATCCGGCCGAGCGGGTCAGCTACTAAACCCCGCATACCAGCCAGTTGCTTTATTTGATCCCGGCTACCGCGTGCGCCTGATTCTTGAAACATTTTTAAGGGGTTTTCGGAATCTAAGGCAGACCAGGTTAGTTCGTCTATTTTTGTTGTCAACTCTGCCCAGACTTCTTCCGAAAGACGGGTCTTTTCAGCAACAGTTATCAGTCCACGGCGGAAGTCTTTCTCGATGGTTTCTACCCTAGTGTCAGCCTCAGCTATCAATTTTTGTTTCTCTGGAACTACACGGGCGTCGGAAATTGCCATTGTCATCCCAGAAACTGTCGCATATCGAAACCCGAGATCTTTCAGTCCGTCGATTAAACCCACCGTTTTCTTATTACCAAACCGGCTTTGACATTCAGCCAGGATATTTTTCACCTCTGGCCCTTTAATGATTTTGTTCAAAAACCGCATCTCCTCGGGTAGGGCATCGTTTAAAAAAATTCGGCCCACTGAGGTTTCGATGATCTCATCGGACCAGCGGATTTTGATCCTCTCCTGAAACCCTAAAAATCCGAGATGGTAGGCCCGCACTGCTTCGTCAGGGCTAAAAACTTGCTTTTTTGTCCCCTCTTTAGTCAGAGTCAAATAATAGAGGCCTAAGAAGACATCTCGATTTGGAGTCATAATCGGCTCTCCATCGGCTGGACGCAGCAGATTATTGGTTGACATCATTAAACTTGTTGCCTCGTCACAAGCCGCCTTTGACAAAGGCACATGAATCGCCATTTGATCACCGTCGAAATCAGCACCATAACCAGCGCAGACTGACGGATGAATACCGATCGCATTCCCTTCAGTCAAAACTGGATAAAATGCTTGGATACCTAGTCGGTGCAGTGTTGGTGCTCGGTTCAAAAGGACGGGATGGCTGTTTGTAATTGGTTCCAAGATATCCCAAACTTCTGCACCACGGCGTTCAAAAACGTGCTTGGCGCTTTTAACATTCGGGGCGTACCCTTGAAAGATCAGCTCTCGCAGTACATAAGGTTTAAATAGCTCCAGGGCCATTTCCTTGGGAACTAAGCACTTGTTCAACTCTACGCTTGGTGCTACTACGATTACACTTCGGCCAGAATAATCTACCCGTTTACCTAGAAGATTTTGGCGGAATCGGCCTTGCTTTCCTTTGAGCATGTCGGAAAGTGAGCGAAGTATTTGGACACCCGCTCTTGTCGGCAGCGGTCGCTGTGCCGAATCGATCAAGGCATCGACTGCTTCTTGTAACATTCTTTTTTCATTGCGTAAAATTATTTCTGGTGCGCCGAGATCGGTTAGTTTCTTCAAGCGATTATTGCGATTTATTACTCTTCGGTAAAGATCGTTTAGGTCGCTTGTGGCAAACCTCCCACCGGAAAGCTGAACCATTGGCCGCAGATCAGGTGGGATTACCGGCAAAGACGATAGGATCATCCATTCTGGCCGCAAAGCGGCCTGTCGAAATCCTTCAACAACGCGCAGCCTCTTGGTGGCTTTAAGCAGTTTCTGCCCAGAAGAATTCTTCACTTCTTCACGAAGCTGACCGGAAAGCTTGTTTAAATCTAGTTTTTGTAAAACTTCTAAAAGAGCTTCGGCCCCCATTCCGACTTTCATAAACTCTGCGGCGCCAAAGCTACTTAGCTTGTGATACTCTTCTTCAGCAATGACTGAAAGTTTTTTGAGCACCTTAACCTTTTCACTAGCGGCTTTTTGAAGCTCCTGGATTCGGGTAATCTCTGAGTTTTCCTCTTCAACAAGGCTCGTTCGTTTCGCTTTCGCTTTAAGTTCTAGCTCCTCAACAATTAGCTCTTTTTGTTCTTTACTCTTAATATTTAACGATTTGATATCAGCTTTTAGGTTGCGGTCTACTTCCGCTAGCTCTTTTTTAAATCGATCCCTGGTTTCTTCAAGCTGTTTTCGAAAAGCCTCGTTTAGTTTATCCAAGGCCTTCTTTCTTTTTTCCTCATCAACATCGATTACTAAATAGTTGGCAAAGTAAACAACCGACTCAAGGTATCTTGGCGTGATCTCGAGAAGTTGCGAAAGTTTCGATGGGGTGCCTTTGAAAAACCAAACATGTGCAATTGGCGCAGCCAGTTTTATATGTCCCATCCGTTCCCGGCGAACTTTAGATTGGGTAACCTCCACCCCGCACTTATCACATATTACGCCCCTATAGCGGATTCTTTTGTATTTACCGCAGTAGCACTCCCAATCTTTGGTCGGGCCAAAGATTTTTTCATCAAAAAGACCATCCTTCTCCGGTTTGAAAGTTCGGTAATTAATAGTCTCCGGCTTGATAACTTCCCCTCTAGACCAATTAAGGATGTCCTCTGGGGACGCTAGTACTATTCTTAATGCCTCAAAATCGCTAATTTCGTTCATAAGTTAAACCGCTTCCTCGCTAACTTCCTCTAATTCCTTTATTTCTTCTACACCTAGTTCTTGGCTTACCTCCTCGCCTTTGACAATGGTCTCTTCCCCAGCTGCTTCTGCTAACTCTTTGGCTTCTTCTTCTATTTTTTCTTCGGTCGCTAGCTCTTTGGCAGTCGCTTCTTTTTCCTCCCCCACCTTCGCACCCAAAAGTTCTACCTTCAACCCTAAACCATTTAGCTCTTTAACCAAAACTTTGAAGGATTCGGGAACAGTCGATTCTGGAATATCAGTGCCCTTAACAATTGCCTCAAAGGCTTTGGCACGGCCAATCACATCGTCGCTTTTAATTGTTAGCATCTCTTGCAAGGTATGAGCAGCTCCGTAAGCTTCAAGTGCCCAAACCTCCATCTCCCCGAGTCGCTGGCCACCCATTTGGGCTTTACCGCCGAGTGGTTGCTGAGTCACTAAGGAATAGGGACCGGTGCTACGGGCGTGGACCTTTTCATCAACCATATGAACTAGTTTCATGATATAACCTATTCCTACCGTAATTGGATTTTCGAAGGGTTCGCCCGTCTTACCGTCAAATAAGATAACCTTGCCATCAGCAGGTAGACCAGCTTTCTTTAACTCTCTGACAAGGTCACTTTCAACAAAACCGCCGAAGGGCATTACAGCTACTTTGTAGCCAAGTTTAGAAGCAGCCCAACCAAGGTGGGTCTCTAAAAGTTGGCCAAGGTTCATTCTGGAGATAACTGAGAGGGGGGAGATAATTATATCAACTGGCGTACCGTCCGCGAGGTAAGGCATATCCTCCATCGGCACCACTTTTGATATTACGCCCTTATTACCATGGCGCCCTGCCAATTTATCACCAATCGTAATTTTTCTAGTTTGGGCAACTTTAACTTTAATTAAACGGATTACTCCTGGTTCTAATTCATCGCCGGCTTCTTTAGAAAGTATTTTAACATCAACCACTGTACCCCGTTCACCGTGGGGCATCCTTAAGGAGGTATCGCGGACTTCACGGGCTTTTTCACCAAAGATTGCTCGCAGTAATCTTTCCTCAGCGGTTAACTCCGTTTCGCCTTTCGGAGTAATCTTACCAACCAAAATATCGTTTGGTCCCACTTCGGCGCCAATGTAGACAATGCCTTCCTCGTCTAAATTGGCGAGCGCCTCTTCGCCAACATTGGGGATGTCACGCGTCGTGTCTTCTGGTCCAAGTTTTGTTTCGTTAACCGAGCATTCGTACTCCTCGATATGGATTGAGGTCAAAACGTCTTCCCGGACTAATCTTTCGGAGATAACTATTGCGTCTTCATAACCATAGCCTTCCCAACTCATGTAGGCGATTAGCAGATTTTTTCCTAAGGCAAGCTCGCCCTTATCGGTTACGGGACCATCGATTAAGCAGCTCCCGGCCTCCACTTTGTTACCAACCGACACTAATGGTCTTTGAGAGTAACAAGTGTTTTGGTTCGATTTACCAAATTTCGTCAATGGAAACCTATACTCCTTACGATCGCTGCCTTTAATAATCACCTCAGTTGCGTCTACCTCGATTACTTTTCCATCAACTGGGCTTTTTACTATCCGACCAATGTTTTCGGCTACTGCTTCTTCCATCCCGGTACCAACGATTGGCGCTTCGGGACGGACTAGTGGCACTGCTTGGTTCTGCATGTTCGCTCCCATTAGGGCTCGGTTGGCATCATCGTGGGCAAGAAAAGGAATCAGCGCCGAACTTGCACCCAACATCTGCCAGGGAGCAATCTCGACATAATCAATCTGTGCGGCTGGGCCGCTTATGAAACTGCCTTTGTGGCGAAGGGGCACCCTTTTATCCAGGATAAAGCCTTTTTTATCCAAATTAAGATTTGCATGGGTAATAAAGTACTCCTCCTCATCATCAGCCATCAGCCAATCGATTTCATTGGTCACCCTCACACCGCCATTTTCTTTCACCGCCTTCCGGTAGGGAGTTTCCAAAAAACCGTATTCGTTGATCCTAGCCATTAAAGCTAGGTGGGTAATCAAACCAATATTAGGCCCTTCAGGTGATTTAATTGGGTCTATTCTTCCGTACTGGGAATTGTTGATGTCGTGGACTGAAAAGCTAGCTCTCTCTCTAGTTAAGCCCCCAGGGCCCATCACCGAAAGGCGTCGAAGGTGTTCAAGCTCGGAAAGGGAATTTATCTGATCCATAAATTGTGAAAGTTGGCTGCCGGCAAAAAATTCATTCAACCGGGCGACGATCGGACGAGCATTAATAAGGGCAGCCGGAGTTACTGCAGTTAGATCTGAAGAAAGACTCATTCTCTCCATCACTACTCTTTCCATTTGGAGAAGACCAATCCGCAGAGTGTTTTGGACTAGTTCGCCCACGGTTCTAACCCGTCGATTTCCCAAATGATCAATGTCGTCCGCCTCCCCCTCACCGTTGTTTAATTTAATGAGCAACTGTATAGCAGCGACGATATCAGTCGGTGAGAGAATCCAATGGTCTGAGTCATTGGGGATGGAAAGCCCAAGGCGCTTGTTTAGTTTATAGCGGCCAACCTTACCAAGGGAGTAGCGTCGCCGATTAAAGAAGAGATTTTCCAGAATTGCTTTAGCGTTTTCTAAAACAGGCGGATCGCCAGGTCGCATTTTTCGGTAAATTTCCAGGAAGGCTTCTTCGGCGGTTTCGGCTTGATCTTTCACCAAAGTTGATTCTATGTATCGATGGTCTGGGTTGGTATCAACTTCAGTAAATAATTCCTTAATTTTTTCAGTACTTCCATAGCCAATTGTCCGAAGAAGGGTGGTTGCCGGAATCTTTCGCTTTCGATCAATTCGAACCGAGATAAGATCATTTTTGGCTGTTTCAAATTCCAACCAGCTTCCGCGAGATGGCCGCAGTTCTGCCCGGAAGAGATTTCTCCCGGTTGTTGGATCAACTTCTGCCGTATAAAAAATTCCAGGGCTTCTAGTAAGCTGCGTCACTACTACTCTCTCAACACCGTTGATGATAAAGGTTCCAGAGTCGCTCATTAGTGGCAAATCTCCGAGAAATACTTCTTGTTCGGTCGCTTCCCCAGTTTGTTTGTTTAGCAGTCTACTTTTTACTTTAAGCGGTGCTGCAAAAGTACCGCCCTTTTCCAGGGCGCGTTTGGGTGAGTACTTTGGCTCACCAAAAGAGTAGTCGATAAGATAAAGGGCGAAGTTCTTACCCGTAAAATCTTCAATTGGAGAAATTTCTGCGAGAAGGTCGCGGATACCCTCTCTTAAAAGCCATTCGTAAGAGGCCCTCTGCGGCTCGATTAAATTAACCAGTGGAAAATTGCTCCCGACTGTCCCAAAAACTTTTCGGCTTGCCATCAAAACCTTATGTTGGATGATTCCTACTTAAAAATCGGGCAGTTACTAAATACAAATTAAATACAAACAAATAGACGTACGCACAATGTACGCCTAAATAAATATTCAATTACAACCTAAATATAGCACACACCAATCTTTTGTCAAGAGCCAAGTAGCTAATTCCAAGAATTTGAATTATTTTTAAACTTTGGAGGAATTAATTTTTTTAGCCTGGGTGTAAGCGTCCACGGCAGAAAGAATTGCAATTGCTGGTGCTATAAACCTAATAACGGAGCCGTAATCCGCAATGTTGGTTATCTCTAAAATAACTGCTAGAAGAAAGTAGGTAAAGAAACCACCGACTAGCCAGAGAGCGCCCCGAATCCAGCGTCCAAGGTAAAAATGGCCGACTCCAAGGATAAGAAAACTCAAAGCAGCAGCCAAAGCCTCATTTTTGGTTGTCCGCGGTTGAACCTGCTGTACCTGATTAGCAAGGTACGGGTTTTGATAAGGCGCAGGCCCGATCGTTGATGCAGGGTATTGTTGGGTAAGTGCCGGTCCTGGCGTTTGCCCTGGAGAAACTGATGGGCCTGGATCTGCACTAGCCGAAGGTTGTGGTGGTTGCGGTGGTTGCGGTGGTTGCGCTTGA
>Ga0315268_10009295_pt1 | contig 10213 bp, 7 predicted proteins | sample C1_top_MG_FD_204535 | JGI IMG/M metagenome (GOLD analysis project Ga0315268, IMG submission 204535) | Sediment microbial communities from Yellowstone Lake, YNP, Wyoming, USA - C1_top | ecosystem: Environmental > Aquatic > Freshwater > Lake > Sediment | place: USA: Wyoming | collected 2017-08-01 | reverse complement strand
GTTGGCGACACCGCACCGATGGCAGCGGGTGTCATTCATACTGATTTCCAGAAGGGATTCATCAAGGCTGAGATCGTTTCCTTCGATGATCTCGTTGCGACGGGCTCCATGGCTGAGGCCAAGGCAAAAGGCAAAGTTCGCATGGAGGGCAAGGAATACGTCATGCATGACGGAGACGTAGTCGAATTTAGGTTTAACGTTTAGAGAGCAAGCACACACCTTAAGCGCGACCCTGCGGAATTACACTTCTGCTTATGGTTAGGTGGAGTGAAATTCGTTCGCATCCCAAAGCGACCACCTTTGCTGTAGTCGCAGTCGTGCTGATCGCATTGGGTGCGGGGTTCAGTATCTCCTTCTATTCGGATTTACAAGAACGCCAACCGACAAAGATTGCACCAATTGCGAGACATGCTGATATAAAGAAGAGCACCCTTGAAACATTCGCACAGTCACTATCTACAACACTGCCGGCAGACTTAAGCCGGTATTCCAATTCAACATGTTCTGTGCCCGCTGGTGATTGGGTAAAGAAAGAAAACTTGAAATCTGGCATCAATATGACGATGTCGAGTTGGCATAATTTTGATCTCGCCAGTCCTCGAGGGAGTGTTTTGTGGTTGGATCAGACCTCGGTTTCCTGCGGCCAGACGGTTGGAATTCACGCTTCGTCGCATTTAATTAGTGAGGCGCCAACCGGAAAACGGACCTTCCAAGCGCTGCGAATTGGTTGGTACGGCGGTTCCGGGGCACGACTTATCTGGACATCAAAACCAATCCAATTAAAAATGCAGAAGTCACCTATCGTGAAAAATGCCGAACGTATGGTGGAAACACATTGGAAGACTACGGTGACATTCACGGTAGGAAAGGATTGGGTTCCTGGCTTCTATTTAATCGCCTCAGTATCTCCCCAAGGTGCTCTTGAATCTGTGGCCCCGCTTGTCGTGCGAGCTCCGTTAGCCAGTTCAAAACTTGTGCTCGTTCATTCAACTCTGACTTGGGCTGCCTACAACACCTACGGTGGCAGGTCGCTCTATCTGGGGCCAGGTGGAAGCATTGTTGGCCGCCGTCTTGAGAGAAGTCGCATAGTCTCAATGGACCGACCTATCGAAGGCAGTGGAGCGCTGCACTTGGATCGCGATGGAATCACCTTGGTCCAGTTCTTGGAAAAAGAGGGGCTTAACACCGATCAGATCTCAGACGTTGACCTTCACCAGTGGCCTTCAATTTCAACTCATTACAACGGAGTTGTCTTTAGCGGACACGCAGAATATTTCACTCGTCGAATGTTTGACACGATAACTGCGGATAGAAATCAAGGGATCAATTTGGCCTTCCTTGGCGCTAACAATGCGTATTGGCAAACACGTCTCGACGCCTCGCCGACAGGTGGGTTTCGGCATGTAATTGTTTACCGAAAAACAACGGAAGACCCGGTCACCGCCAATAAGGCCGTCACTGTGGAGTTTCAAGATCCGCATGTGAATACGCCACCAAATCTTCTGACCGGCACACTTACAACCGGCGTCCATGTTTTTGGCAATGTTCATGCGGTTGATATTCCAAAGTGGCTTAAGATTCCAGCAAAATCAGCTATCGAAGGAGTACCTGGAGACAGTGAGATAAATTCCACTGTCAAGGGTGCTGCGCAACCCCCAAATGTCCATGTTCTCTTTGCCGGCAAATTGGATTTTCGAGATACCTTGCCATCCACGGAAGAAGAAGTTTCAAAATTCGAAAAACTTCCGATAGAAGAAACGGTGTGGTTCTCAACTCCTTCCGGCGCGGCAGTATTCAGTGCATCCATCACCACATGGACATGCAATCTCTTGCCCTCTTGCATTTCACATGCCGTCGGAGCACCTACGGAAAGCATTCTTCAATCCGTTACAAACCAGGTGCTGACTTTGTGGCAGACGAGGGCAGTTGGGAAGTCCCTTAAGTAGGTTGGGTTTATTGCCCGCTACAGATTTTCGAGTGGTCGAGTCTGAAGAGCCTGTTTGCGTCTGCCTTCAACACTTACGACGAGTACTACGCCAAGTACGACAACTATCCCACCGAGTAGTTCTGTGATGTGAAACTTCTCGTGAATGAAGATAACGCCAAGAAAGACGGCGACAACGGGATTTACGTATGCGTATGTGGCAGTCAAGCTAACTGGGGCATTGGCCACAAGCCACACGTAGGCGCTATAGCCGACAATCGATCCGAAGATACTCAGATATAAAAGTGCGAGCCAACCAGTTGCTGTGGCATCTGCAAAATTGGAGAGCTTTTCACCCGATAACAATCCAACGATGCTTAAGATTATGCCAGCGAATAACATCTCGTAAAAAGTCGAAATAAATGTGTTTTTGGGTGTCGGAAATTTTGGAGCCAAGAAAGTTCCCAACGCCCAGGCGAAATTTCCAAAGAGAATGACTGCCATCCAGAACCAGAGTCTGCCCGAATTGGATTGTGCGACGGCGGTGACTTGACCTGGTTTCAGAAGAATGGCGACGCCAATAAATCCGATAGCAATGCCAAACCAGGACAGAGCCGCGGGTCGGTCACCAGTTACCGCACGGAATAGTGAAATCCAAAGAGGTAGGCAACTGTAAATAAGTGCGGCAACTCCGCTTGGGACTGTGTGCTCTGCCAGCGCGGTTGCGCCCAAACCGATTCCAAGCCTCATCGCGCCGAAAAGTCCAGCACTAAATAGTTCTTTGCGAGGAATGCGGAACGGTGTCCTTCCCTTCCGTAGTAGGAGAAACAGACCAAGAATGAGGCACGCTTGTAAGAAACGGAAACCCATTGCAAGAAGGGAGGGCATTGATTTGATTGCGATTGCAATGGCGAAGTAGGTCGAGCCCCAAAGAATGTAGACAGTCCAAAGCGCAGTCCACGTTTTTGCCTTATGCGTGCGCTCCACGAATTACCACCGCGGGTTAGGCGGAGTAGTACTTGTCTATTTCGGAGATGGACTTGTCTAGGAGTTCAAGTCCCAACTTGGCATCGGCCTCGGAAATATTGCACGGTGGCACAAGTTGCAGTCGATTGAAGTTCGCGAATGGCATCAAACCATTCTTTCTGCACGCCGCAACGAGTTCGTTCATGGCGGGACTAGATGCTCCATATGGAGCTAGGGGTGCGCGGGTCTCCCGGTTGGTTACAAAATCGATGCTCCAGAAGACGCCCTTGCCTCGAATGTCTCCTATGACCATGTGTTTCTTAGCCAATTCATGGAGTCCGGGACCGATTATCGTTGTGCCGATGTGGGCGGCATTTTCGACCATTTTCTCGTCTTTCATCGCGTCAATAGTGGCGACTGCCGTTGCACAGGCGAGTGGATGACCAGAATAAGTCAATCCTCCTGGGAAGACACGGTCGTTAAAAGTCTTAACAATTTCTTCGGGGATTATGACTCCTCCGAGTGGGAGATATCCAGATGTCACGCCCTTTGCAAAAACTAGGAGGTCGGGCACTGAATTTGAGTGTTGGAATCCAAACCATTTACCTGTGCGTCCGAACCCAGACATGACCTCATCAGCTATCCAAAGTATTCCATATTTGTCACATAGTGCGCGAACACCATCTAAGTACCCTGCAGGCGGAACGAGTACACCTGCGGTACCAGGAATACTCTCGAGCATTACAGCTGCAATAGTTCCTGGGCCTTCAAAAATGATTGTCTGCTCGAGATGTTCTAGTGCGCGAGAACATTCCTCAGCTTCGGTAGTTGCCCAGAAGGCAGAACGATAAAGATATGGACCCCAGAAATGAACATGGCCAATTGCGAATTCATTGGGAAAACGGCGTGGGTCACCGGTTGCGTTGATCGCTGCGCCCGTGTTGCCGTGGTAGGAACGGTAGGTTGTAAGGATTTTGTCTTTGCCGGTGTGAAGTCTTGCCATACGAATGGCGTTTTCCACCGCGTCTGCTCCGGCATTAGTAAAGAAGACCTTCTGAAACTTTGGGCCCGCAAGTTCGAGGATTCTTTTGGCTGCTTGATTACGTGCGATGTTTGCGTGCTGTGGAGCAATTGTTGTCAGTACAGCAGCTTGGTCTTGAATGGCCTTCACCACTTTAGGATGTTGATGTCCGATATTTGTGAAAACCAGTTGGCAGGAGAAATCTAAATACTTCTTTCCCTCGTAATCCCAAAAATATGACCCTTGCGCACCAGCTACAGGAATGGGTGAGATTTGAGCTTGCGCCGACCAGGAGTGAAATACATAGGCACGGTCATCGGCGAAAACTTCAGCCCCTAATTTGGAGCTGCCTTCGGAAGAATTGATTGAATCAGACATTCGTTTGTTCCTTTCCAAGGAGCACTGGCGCCACTATATCGGTCTGAAGTATCGTGCGTACATGAACCATGTAACGCATTGGATCGATGGCGTGTTCTCGAAGGAAAAAGCGGACCGCCACGGTGATATTTACAACCCAGCAACTGGAGAAGTAACTGGAAGCGTGGATTTTGCAAGCGCATCCACCGTTGACCATGCAGTACAAGTTGCAACGAGAGCGTTCAACGAATGGCGCCACAGTTCTTTAACGAAGAGAGTGCAGGTGCTTTTCGCCTTTCGCGAGCTAGTAAACACCAATAAAGAAAATATTGCTGCGCTGATAACTGCTGAACACGGGAAAGTCTTGAGCGATGCGGCAGGCGAAGTTACTCGCGGGTTGGAAGTAATTGAATTTGCATGTGGAATTCCTCACCTTCTTAAAGGTGGATACTCCGAAGAAGTTTCTACGGGTGTGGATGTCTACTCAATTCGTCAGCCGCTCGGACCCGTCGCGATTATTTCTCCATTTAATTTCCCTGCCATGGTTCCTATGTGGTTCTTCCCCATTGCGATTGCGTGCGGCAATTCGGTCATTGTCAAGCCTTCGGAGAAAGACCCAAGCGCGACGATGTTTATGGCCAAGCTCTGGAAGGAGGCGGGGCTACCTGATGGCGTATTTAATGTTCTGCACGGCGACAAGGAAGTCGTTGATGCATTGCTGACACACCCTGGGATCAAATCAATTTCTTTTGTTGGTTCAACACCTATTGCAAAATATGTCTACGAGACTGGAACCAAATCGGGGAAGCGAATTCAGGCACTCGGTGGGGCTAAGAATCATATGGTGGTTTTGCCGGATGCAGATTTGGAACTGGCTGCCGATGCTGCGATTAATGCGGGGTACGGGTCTGCGGGGGAACGTTGCATGGCGATCTCCGCTCTCATTGCTGTTGAACCAATCGGGGATGCTCTTGTTGCAAAAATAAAGGAGCGGATGCTTAAGATTAAAACTGGTGACGGAACCAAGGGTGCAGATATGGGCCCACTGGTCACACTGGTTCATCGTGACAAAGTTGCCGCCTATGTTGCAAGTGGCGTGACAGAAGGGGCCACACTTGTTGAAGACGGCCGCAAGATAGAAATCGATGGCGGCGGATTTTGGTTGGGACCGACCCTCTTTGATGATGTCACTCGCGAGATGTCAATTTACAAGGACGAAATTTTTGGTCCTGTGCTCAGTGTTATTCGCGTAAAGAGTTACGAAGAGGCGCTGACCTTGATCAATGAGAATACATACGGCAACGGCACTGCGATCTTCACCAACGATGGTGGAGCCGCGCGACGCTTCCAGAATGAAGTCGAGGTCGGGATGGTTGGAATCAATGTTCCAATTCCAGTTCCGATGGCGTATTACTCATTCGGCGGATGGAAAAGTTCACTCTTTGGAGATTCGCATGCGTATGGCGCAGAAGGCGTTCAATTCTTCACTCGTGGCAAGGTTGTTACGAGTCGCTGGTTGGACCCAAGCCATGGTGGAATCAATTTAGGTTTTCCTCAAAACACTTGAATTTCTCGCGTGAGAATTACGCGATTTAAGGGTTAATAGTGCTAGATGCTATTATTTGCCACGCTCTATTGATGTTCATTGAGGGCACAATCGAGTGGAGTTGAGGGTTCATGTCTAAATTATCTACAGCGCATTTGGCAGGCTTGCCAGTAAAGAAGCGCGAAAATCTACGTAACGTGGCCATTATTGCCCACGTTGACCACGGCAAGACCACCTTGGTCGATGCCATGTTGTGGCAATCCGGAGCGTTTGCTGCCTACAAGGAGCAGTCCGAGGGCCAAGACCGCATGATGGATTCGATGGACCTAGAACGTGAAAAGGGCATCACGATCCTTGCCAAGAACACTGCCGTCCATCGCGGCACCAATATCGTCAACATTATCGACACTCCTGGCCACGCGGATTTCGGTGGCGAAGTAGAGCGCGGACTTGAAATGGTCGATGGAGTTCTCCTCCTAGTTGATGCCTCTGAAGGCCCACTGCCGCAGACCCGTTTCGTTCTCCGCAAGGCCCTTGAGAAGAACCTCCCAGTTATTTTGGTTATTAATAAGGTCGACCGTCCAGACTCGCGTATCGCTGAGGTTGTTGATGAGACCTACGAACTTTTCTTGGATCTAGATGCCAATGAGAAGCAGATCGAATTTCCAATTGTTTATGCATCTGCGAAAGCGGGTCGTGCATCTCTGACTCGTACGGCAGATGGTGGAATGCCAGAGGAAGAAAACCTAGACGTCTTGTTCGACACCATCTTCTCTGCAATCCCGGCCCCTGAGTACCACGAAGGTGCGCCCCTTCAAGCGCACGTAACTAACCTTGACTCATCTCCCTACCTTGGCCGTCTTGCACTGTGCCGCGTTCGCGAAGGTGTAATCCGGAAGGGCCAGACAGTTGCGTGGATCAAGACTGATGGAACGATGGAGAAGGTTAAAGTCTCCGAACTCCTTCTCACTGAAGCCTTAGAGCGAGTTCCTGCATTAGAGGCGGGACCTGGCGACATCATCGCTGTTGCTGGATTTGAAACAATCACTTTGGGCGAGACCCTTGCTGATGCGGACAATCCGATTGCGTTGCCTCTTATTACAGTTGATGAGCCAAGTATTTCGATGACAATCGGTATCAACACTTCGCCACTTGCCGGACAGAGCGGCACCAAGTTGACCGCTCGTTTGGTGAAGAGCCGACTTGATGCAGAACTTATCGGAAACGTTTCGCTGCGTGTTCTCAATACTGAACGACCTGACACATGGGAAGTTCAAGGTCGTGGAGAACTTCAGCTCGCGGTCCTTGTAGAAATCATGAAGCGTGAAGGTTTCGAACTCACCGTTGGTAAGCCTCAAGTAGTTACCAAGATGGTTGACGGAAAATTGCACGAGCCAATGGAGCACTTGACCATTGACGCACCAGAGGATTACTTGGGTGTTATCACTCAGTTGATGGCACTTCGCAAGGCCCGCATGGAGCAGATGGTCAACCATGGCACTGGCTGGATCCGCTTGGATTACCGCGTTCCTTCCCGTGGATTGATTGGTTTCCGTACCGAGTTCCTCACAGAAACTCGCGGCACCGGTCTTCTCCACCACGTCTTCGACGGATATGAAGCCTGGCACGGCGAACTCCGTACGCGCCCAACCGGTTCACTTGTTTCCGACCGTCGTGGATACGTCACCAGCTATGCGATGTATGCGATCCAAGACCGCGGATCTATCTTCGTCGAACCTGGTGCCGAGGTCTATGAAGGAATGGTCATCGGCGAGAACTCTCGTTCTGAAGATATGGACGTCAACGCAGTTCGTGAAAAGAAGCTGACAAACATGCGTTCTTCTGGCACCGATGAGGCCGAGCGCCTTATTCCGCCAAAGCGTCTGAACATGGAAGGTGCCCTCGAGTTCTGTCGTGAAGATGAGTGCATTGAGGTCACACCTGCAATGGTTCGTATTCGTAAGGTTATTCTTAATGCCGACGAGCGTGCGCGCCTAACAGCGCGGGCTAAAAGACAGAACCAAGACTAAGAATTTCTCAACTGGTACGCTCTTGCGGTGATTCAACTCTCCGCAGGAGTTCGTTTTAGAAAAGCTCTGGTCGACGAATCTCCATTGCAAATTGTTGGCACAATAAACGCCAACCATGCACTACTTGCTAAACGTGCAGGGTACAAAGCTATTTATTTATCCGGTGGCGGAGTTGCAGCAGGTTCTCTTGGTCTACCCGATCTTGGTATCTCCACGTTGGAAGATGTATTGATCGACGTCCGACGAATTACTGATGTCTGCGACGTTCCGCTGCTGGTGGATGCCGACACAGGCTTTGGGGCTTCTGCATTTAACATTGCACGCACAACCAAATCGTTGATCAAGGCCGGCGCAGCGGGGATGCATATGGAAGATCAGGCCGGCGCAAAGCGGTGCGGTCATCGTCCCAATAAAGAATTGGTAAGCAAGGACGAGATGGTCGATCGCATTAAGGCGGCCGTCGATGCACGAGACGATGAGGGATTTGTAATCATGGCAAGAACTGACGCCATCGCCGGTGAAGGTATAGAGCAGGCTTTGGATCGCGCCCATGCCTATGTCGAAGCGGGTGCGGATGCCATCTTCCCCGAAGCGATAGCTGACCTTGCAACGTACAAACGCTTCACCGAGATGATAAAAGTGCCCATTCTCGCCAACATCACCGAATTTGGACTCTCGCCCTTATTCACAACCACCGAACTTGCTGGAGTTGGCGTATCGATGGTTCTCTATCCGTTATCCGCTTTTAGGGCCATGAATAAGTCCGCCGAGCGCGTTTTTGAAACGATACGACGAGATGGAACCCAAAAGGGCGTGATTGCAGACATGCAAACACGCGAAGAATTGTATGAACGCATTAATTATTACGAATTTGAAAAAGCTTTAGATCAATTTCAATCGAATAAGGAGAAAGAGTAAAAATTAACGAAGAGGTGAAAGCAGAATTCAAGCCGAAGAAGTCGGTGGCGCTCTCAGGAGTTGCGGCAGGCAACACGGCACTCTGTTCCGTGGGCAAAACGGGTAACGACCTCCATTACCGCGGTTATGACATCGTTGATTTAGCCCAGAAATGTGAATTTGAAGAGGTTGCCTTCTTGCTCGTCCACGGCAAACTTCCAAACGCCCAAGAACTCGTGAACTACAAGCGGAAGCTTGGATCCCAACGTGGACTTCCAGATTCGGTCAAACAAGTCCTCGAGGCTCTTCCCGCTACTGCTCACCCTATGGATGTTCTGCGCACGGGTGTCTCCGCTCTTGGCTGCCAATCGCCAGAATCGCTGGTGCATACCGATGATGAGGCGCGCGAGATCGCTGATCGTCTACTTGCCTGCACGGGTTCCATGCTCCTGTATTGGCATCACTTCGCTAACAGTGGCAAGAAAATCGAAGTTGAGACCGATGATGACTCAATCGGAGAACACTTCTTGCATCTTCTTCATGGAGTTAAGCCGAATCCAAAGTGGATAAAGGCGATGCATGTTTCGCTAATTCTGTACGCGGAGCATGAATTCAACGCATCGACTTTTACGGGACGGGTAATTGCTGGAACTGGCTCCGATATTTTCTCCGCAATCTGTGGAGCCATAGGCGCTCTCCGAGGCCCAAAACATGGAGGAGCCAATGAAGTCGCTCTCCAAATTCAACAGCGATATGGCAACGTCAATCATGCTGAGAAAGATATCCGTGCAAGGGTTGAGGCCAAGGAAGTGATTCTTGGATTCGGCCACCCTGTCTACACTGTCTCTGATCCTCGCAATAAAGTGATCAAAGTCGTCGCCGAGGAACTTTCCCGTCAGGAAGGTTCGATGCAACTCTACGATGTTGCCGTGCGCATCGAATCCGTCATGTGGGAGACAAAGAAAATGTTTCCAAATCTGGATTGGTTCTCGGCAGTCGTTTACAACAAAATGAATATCCCAACCTCCTTCTTTACGCCTATATTTGCAATCGCCCGCACCTCGGGATGGTCAGCGCATGTAATCGAACAGCGCAATGACAATAAGATTATTCGCCCCAGCGCAAATTATGTCGGCCCAGATGATCTGGACTTTCTGCCAATAGAGAATCGATAGGGCTATTTGTGAGCGTTCCTAGGGGCCTTCAAGAATTTGACCAAGAGATCATCGATATCGTCGACTACGTTGAAAAATTTGAGGTCAAATCTGACCTCGCTTACGAGACTGCATGGAACTGCCTTCTGGACACTTTGGGATGCGGGCTTGAAGCGTTGGAATATGAAGCTTGCACCAAACTTCTTGGGCCACTTGTTTCCGGAACCGTGGTTCACAATGGCGTCAAGGTCCCCGGAACGAACTATGAATTAGATCCAGTGCAAGGCGCTTTCAATATCGGCGCCATGATCCGTTGGT
>Ga0315268_10009294_pt1 | contig 10213 bp, 8 predicted proteins | sample C1_top_MG_FD_204535 | JGI IMG/M metagenome (GOLD analysis project Ga0315268, IMG submission 204535) | Sediment microbial communities from Yellowstone Lake, YNP, Wyoming, USA - C1_top | ecosystem: Environmental > Aquatic > Freshwater > Lake > Sediment | place: USA: Wyoming | collected 2017-08-01 | reverse complement strand
CCCGGGGGACGTCGAACGTCACGTTGTCCAGGGCGAAGCCCTTGTACTCCTTGCGGAGTCCCCTGATCTCGATCGCGTTTTCCATCATTCGCTCTCCCCATAAAGGACGTCCAGCATGGCCTCGAGCTCGGGCCGGGTGATGCCGAGGAGCCGGGCCTCGTCGACGGCCCCGGCCAGCTTTTCCTCGACGACCTTCATCTTCTTCTCGCGCAGGAGCTCCTTGTTCTGCATGGCCACGAAGGAGCCCTTGCCCTCGACCGTGTCGATGAAGCCTTCCTTCTCGAGCTCCTCATAGGCCCGCTTGGTGGTGATGACGCTGATCTGGAGGTCCTGGGCGAGGCGCCGGATGGAGGGGAGGGACTCGCCCTCGCGGAGCTCGCCGTTGATGATTTGGGCCTTGACCTGGCGGGTCACCTGCTCGTAGATCGGGTCGGGGGACGAGTTGGAGATGATGATCTTCATGACCGTCAAGGCCTCTCTTTCCAGGTCATTGTGTTCATTCCGTACTTACTGTACATATATAATATATACAGTAGACTCCAATTTGTCAAGCGTTTTTCTTAAAGGGGCTGAAAGATGTCATCGAATGCAACTATAATCAATATGATAGCTCTTAGATGGATTTTGTCTCCGGGCCAATGTCCCCGCTTGGGGCCCTTTGTTTCGGCCCCGGGTCGCGGTCGGCCGGGTTCGAGACAGGGTGGCTGATCCGGCTGGTCGCGGGGCTCCCCATTTTCGGGTCAATCTCCTTCCCCTGGGACAAGTGAAACTCGCGGGCGCCTCGAAAGAATAGGGCGGGAGGCACGTCTAAACTTGTGATCAGCACACGTTCGGCGCCCCGGGGTGAAGGCATGCCGGACGCGTTGGTTGACAGGTAGCCTCGGCCTCGGGTAATCTCGGAGGAGGAGTCATACATGAAAAAACAGGTCATGATCGCCGCGCTGGTCCTCGTGTTCGGTCTGGGCACGGTCGCGGCCGATACTGCCCAGAAATTCTGGATCATGCCGACAGCGGGCGTCCGTGGCGGCGGAAGCTTCGGCATCTCGAGCGAAGAGCTGGCCTATACGAGTTTCCACTTCTCCAGCGGCTTCGCTTATGGCCTGTCCTTCGGCTACCGGGCCTCGCCGGTGATCGCTTTCGAAGCGATGTGGAGCCGCCACAGCAGCCACGTGGAGGGCCGGGCCCCGGCTTCCGCCGACGGCGCCACCCCCGCCGTGAATGAGCCGCTCTTCAAGGCCATGGAGGACCAGTTCCACGCGAACGTCCTCCTTTCCATGGGCTACCTCATCGGCACCGTCAAGCCGTACTTCCTGTTCGGGTTCGGGATGACGGCCGTCAATCCCGATGGCGATCTCAGCTCCGTGAACCGCCTCTCCTGGAGCTTCGGCGTGGGCGCCGAGGCCAACCTCAAGGACAGGTTCGGGCTCCGCGTCCAGGGAAAATTCGTCCCCACGTATATCAAAACGACCCCGGAGATCCTGCTCGATTGGGACGGCGGCTTCCCGGCCGCTCCGACGCGGAACAATATCACCCAGTGGGAGCTCCAGGCCGGCCTGTTCTACCGCTTCTGAGGTTTGCGGACCCCGGCCCCTGAAGCGCCGGGGCCTTTGACGGGCCGCCCGCGCCGCCCCAGAATCGTCTAGAGGGACAAGATGGCAGTCCTCATCAACATCGTCCTGGCGGTCGCGACTTTCGCCCTCTATGTCGTGGCCAGCGGGCGTTTCTACCGTCGGCAGGAGCCCTTCATGGGCTATCTGGGGGCGGCCGTGGTCCTCGACGTGGCTACGGCCATTCTCGCGTCTTTAAAGATCACGCCGACGACCACTCTGGCCGGCCCGCACGTTGTTCCTTGGCGGAGCGTCCTGTTCCTCGTCCATATGGGGACGGCGACGCTCGGCATGTTCGGCTTCATCGCCGTCTTTCTCGTCCTGCTCACCAAGGGGACGGACCGGCCCTACGACCGGATGAGGAAGTTCCAGTCCCGGGTCCTGCTGCCGTGCTGGGTAGCGGGAGAGGTCATCGCCCTGGCCAACTCGATCCTGAAGATGGTCCTGAGGATCAGGATCTACGATTACTTCCGATTTTAGCGGGCTCACACAGCCGGTTGCCCCGAAGACCTGGGCAAGATCCTATTGCCGTGTCGCTTCGGCCAGGAGCGGGCCCGCGCCGAGGCGGAGGCGGAGCCGGCCGTCGGCCTGCCTTTCGAAGCGCATCGCCTTCGACGGTCTGATCCCCCCGTCCCACGAGGCGAACTCCGTTTCCGACACCGGCAGGAAACGGAGGCGCGACTTCAATCCCCGCGCCGAGACCCCCCGCACCAGCGGCTTCTCATCGAAGCTCCAGACATAGGTCCTCTCCATCGCCCCCTTCTCGAAGACCAACCGGACGACCGTCTCGTCTCGCTCCGCCGTCCGGGCTGTGCCGAGGACCTTGTGTTCCTTGAGTGGCCCCAGCTCTTTTTCCTGTTCGAGGATGAGCTCCCGCCACCGGGACCTGAGGAGATCCAGCGAGACTTTGCCTCCGTAGGCCGCGCGCAGGGGAGCGAAGTTGCCCGCGCGGCAGGCCGTCATGGCTTTGTCCATGATCCGGTTGAGTTCCGCCCCGCGTTTCGGATCGAGAGGCTGGGTCGAATGGAGGAGGGAAAACGCCGACGGTCCCTCCGGCTCGACGACGAGTTCCTTCCCCTCGCGCGCCACCCGGAACGAATCCTTGCCGCCCTCCAGCCGGTATGAGCCTTCGAACGCAGCCAGCAAGGGCGCGGCGAGTTCCACGACCTGAGGCAGCTCGGGCAGGGGCCGGCCGGCGCGAAAGCGGGACCCGACCTGCTGCAGCAGCTCCTGGGCCCCCGGGAAGTCGGCCACGACGTTGGTCTGCAAGAAGATGACGAGCCCGGCCTTTGGGACCAGGGCGAAGTCGGCGAAAAAGATGCCGTTGCCGCCGTTGTGGGTGATGACCTTAACGTCGCCCGGGAGGGTCGTGATCGACCAGCCGTAGCCGTAAAAGGAGTCGTCGCCCTCGGAGACGTAGGGATTCCAGAGCTTGGCCAGGGATTCCGGCTTGAGGACGCGGCCGTCCATCAGGGCCCGGGCCCAGCGCAGCATGTCGTAGCTCGTGGAGTGGATCCCCCCGTTGGCCCGAAGGACCCAGTAGGGCCCGTCGGCGTCGAACGGACGACCGAGGACCGTCCCCCACAATTCCCGGCCCCGATAGCCCTGGGCCATCCTCGCCTCGCCCCAGGCCGGCAGGATGTAGCCCGTTTCATACATGCCGAGGGGGAGGAAGAAGGTCCGGCGGAGGTAGCGCTCGTAGGAGCCGCCGGCGAGCTTTTCGGTGATCGCGCCGAGCAGGCTGTACCCGGCGTTGGAATAGCTGTAGCGCGCGCCGGGAACGGAGCCGAGCGGTTGCTTCATGGCCAGCCGGACGAACTCCTCGCGGCCGATGGGGTCATAATCATCCTGGCCCTCAAGGTCCTCGATGCCCGAGGTGTGGGTCAGGAGCTGGTGCAGCGTGATCGCGGCCTTGTCGGCGGGGACACCGGCGAGATATCTGGTGATCGGGTCGGTGACGCGGAGGCGGCCCTCCTCCTCGAGTTTCAGGATGGCCGCCGCGGTGAACTGTTTGGTGATGGAGCCGACGCACGAGACCGTAGCGGGGGTCCAGGGGATGGCCCGCTCTCGGTCGGCCAGGCCGTAGCCCCGGGCTAGCACGGGCTCGCCGGCGACGGCGATGAGGACGGCGCCGGAAAAGCCGAACTTTTCGAGCCGGCTCAGGTACTCATTGGCATCCGCCGCGGCTTTCCGGGCCGCCTCGTCCGTCGGGCCCGGAGCCTGGGGAATGCCGGCCGATCGCGCCGCGCCGGCGGACAGCCCCAGGGCGAGGACCGCCGCGATGACGCAACAAAGAGCGGGCTTTCCGGACTTCTGTTTTGATAACATGTCGGGCAACCTTTCAAACGGTCATTTCTTCCAGCCGTGTTTCCAGGCGACGACGAGCAAGACGAACCGGTCGTAGCTCTTGAGCCCCTCCTTGACGCCCTGCGATCTCAGGTAGCGCTCGTAGACCGCCCGGGCCGCCGCCCGCACCGGCCCCCGGTAGCGCTCCCAGTTCTCGAAGGCGGCCCGGAGGTCGGCCCTGGCCCCCTCGGGCAGGCGGGCGGCGAGCGTCCGGGCGTCGCCGGGAGACAAGCGGGCGAGCTCCGGGAAGATATAGTTCCAATAGGAGAGGGGCCCCGAGTAACGGATGATGGGATCGTCCGAAGACGCGCAGGCCAGGAAGGCCAGGACATTGGCCGCGCCCTCGTCCGTGATCCCATAAGCGTGGGCCATCTCGTGGGCGGTGACGAAGGGCTTTTCCGCGGCCGTCAGGTTGTCCGCGATGTAGCCTTCGCCGCAGTAAGGGAAGTAGAATCCCGTCGAGGAGAAGCGCATCAGCAGGCCGCCGGGCCAGAGGGACCTGACGCGGGGCCGGCCGGTAACGGGGAAGCCCGTGTCTGTCAGCACCTTCGATAGGGAACTCCGCACCGAGTCTTCGAGGGTGCGGGGAAGGGCGCCGTCACCGAGCGCGGCCTTGGTCGCGCCCGGGATGGAGGCCCGGGCCTCGGCCAGCATGCGGACGGCTTCTTCGATCTCGGACTTGATCGTGGCCAGATCAAGGGGCTGAACTTCGAGGTGGAGCTGCTTCTCGAATCCGACCCGGCCGTAGTTGAATCCCCAGAGAGCGTAGAAAAAGAAGAGGAACGTCCCGGCCCAGCTTGCAATGAGGAGGAGGCCCTTCCCGATCTTTGCCGGAACGGACGCCCCTTTCGAGGAGACATAGATGTCGCTTCGGTATTCCTCGGGGGTGAGTTGACTCGGGCGGCGCCACTCAGGATGGAGTGCCCGCGATCTCTTCCATCTGATCAGGGTCCAGATGTTCCAAAGCGCGACCGCTGCCAGGAACACATAGATCAGGGGGATGGGCGAGAGAGCGAGGGTCCGGTCCCCGAGCCACCGCAGGCCGACGAAGAGGCCCCGGGAATAGAGGTTCTCGACGAGGGCCGAGTCCTTCCCGAGCGCCAGATGGAGGGCGTAGGCCCCGGCGCCCAGGAAGACCCAGGCCCACCGGCGGCCGGTCGAGGCGCGCTTCATGCCCTTTATCTTACCGGAATTCCGGATGAGGGGCCATCTCTCCGCTCGGCGATCAAGGGTCCGCGCGATCCCTCAAGTGCGCGCGGAGGTTCCTCCGGAAGATCGGGCTGGGGCCCGTGTCGCCGACCGTGATGTCCGAGAGCCCGAGGGCCTTCACCTTTTCGGCGAGCTCCGGCGCCGGAGGCCCGTCCCCACGTTCTCCCAGGAAGTAGGCGGTCTCCTCGCTCGTGAACGTCCGGGGGAGCTTTTCGAAGCGGAGCCGTCGGCGGTTCACGGGACAGATCTCCTGGCAGGCCAGGCAGCCGATGAGCGTGGCTGTCCGCAGCCGGACGAATTCCCCCGGCAGGGTCCCTTCGGATTCCGAAAATCCGGTCAGGCAGCGCTCGCCGTGATACAAGAACCTGTCTTCGACAATGGCCTTGGTCGGGCAGGCCCGGAGACAGGCCCGGCATGACCGGCACTCATCGAGGGCCAGGGGAGCATCCCCGGAAGGCACGGCGCAGTCGGGGATGGCGAGATCTGTTGCGAAGCCCATCAGCTGGACGGCGGACCCGGATCCGTCCACATAGGTGATGTTGTTCTTCCCGTACCGCGCGAACCCGGTCAGGCCGGCGATGGTCTTGAGCGGGGCGCTGAGGCGCCGGAGCTTTAACGCATCGCCGGTCGCGGCCGCGAGGTCGGCCAGGACCTCGTCGAAGAGCGGAGAGTATCGGAGGTAGGTCGGGGGAAGGACGAGGCCGTGGACCCGATCCCCGTCCTCGAAGGCCAGGATGTGGGCCGGCCTCGGGACGGCCATGAGGATGAAGGTCCTCACTTCCGCCTTGGCCAGGAGTTCGGGATCGGCCGTCCAGGACAGGAATTTGGTGAAGAATTCCGGGTCGAAGGCCCCGTCCGACTTGAAGCTTTTGATCCGCTCGAAGGCGCGCCGGACGATTTCGCCGTCGTGCCAGGCGATCCGGTAGCCTCTTTGCTCGGCCCATCCGCGAAGGGCGCTGCCTATTTTCGGGTCCATCTTAGGCCTCCTCCGAGAAATGCCGATAGAAGATGTCGTCGCGAGCGAAGCGTGGCGATCTCAACACATTGCGACGAGATTGCCACGCCCCTTCCGGGGCTCGCAATGACGAGCATACCAACGATTTCCGTCTTTATCGGCAACTCTCGGTCTCCTCGAATGTAACTATCATATGCTATAATGATAATTACGCTTGCAATATACGCCGATTGGGTGTAATTGTCAACTGGGAATTGAGAGGTTACATGGACGACCAGGCTTGGCTCGAGCTCCTGAACAGCGATTGGCACGACTACCGCGGGAGCGGCCTGCGGCGGGACCTCATCGACGATCCCGCTTGGCTCGAGCGCTTCGTCAAGCCCTGGCGGCCGGCCTTGCCGGGCGTTCCGGACGGGACGATCCGCGCCGCCCTCAAGGGCCTCCGGCGGACGATCCGTGCCATGGTCGACCGCGTCGCCGCCGGCCGGGACATTCCGGCACGTTTGTGGTCGGAGCTGAACGCGATCCTGGCCGAGTCGCCGTTCGTCCGGCGGCTGGAACGGTCCGGCCCCGGCTACGCGTTCCTGCTCGTTCCCCGCAACCCCGGCCTCGGGGCCATGCTCGGCGAGATCGCCTCGGGCTTCGGCGAGATGCTGGCCCGGGGGGAGCCGGCGCGGATCAAGATCTGCGACAACCGCGACTGCCGGTGGGTCTTTTACGACCGGAGCAAGAACCGCTCGCGCCGCTGGTGCGAGGGCAATACGGGATGCGGCAACCTCATGAAGGTCCGCCGCTTCCGGGCCAGGCACAAACCCCGCCATCCCACCCCTGCCGTACGGGGCGTGTGCCTGGCCCGGAAGGCCGAGAAGGACGAACGGGGATGACCATGAAGGATGGGCTGGGGTCCGGGAACGCCGCCGCCGCCGGCCGCACGGCGAATTGCCTAAGAAAACTCGAGCGCATGAGAAAAGCCCTGCGCCATGAGGAGCCCGACCGGGTCCCGGTCGGCGACTTCTTCTGGGGGAGCTTCGTCGAGCGCTGGCGGCGCGAGCTCGGCCTGCCCGCGGACGCCGACCCGGCCCGCCACTACGACCTGGACTGGACCGTGGTCACGCCGAACATGGACCCATGGATCCGCCCCTTCGAGGTCCTCGAGGAAACGCCGGACGAGGTCGTGGTCAAGACGGGGTTCGGGGCGACCATGCACAAGCGCTTTGCCTTCCCCATGGCCGAGATGCGGACCTGGGAGACCGACACGTTCGACAAGCTCGAGCGGGCCGAGTTCGACGACCCGCGCGACCGCCGCCGCTTCTTCGCCGCCGGCGACAACCACCTGGCCGGAGTCGGCGACGGCTACCAGCGCGGGACGCCGGCCTGGTCGGAAACCGTGGACGCCCTCCGCCCCGAATTCCCGGTCTACGGCGCCGTCATCGAGCCGAGCGAGTGCCTGACCCGCCTGGTCGGCCAGGCCAACGCCATGACCTGGATGGGGGAGGAGCCGGAGCGCATGGGCGCGGTCATCGACCGCATCGGCGCCTTCTACCTCGAGTCGGCCGCGGCGGAGATCGAGGCGGGCGCGGGCCGGCTCGACGGCTTCGTCGTCTGGGGCGACGTGGCCTACAAGAGAAGCACCTTCATGTCCCCCCGCTACTGGCGCAAATATTTCGGCCCCTGGCTCCGCCGGATGACGGCCCTGGCCCACGCCCACGGCCTGCCCGTCATCTATCACAGCTGCGGCAACATCGGGGCCATCTTCGAAGACCTTATCGATATGGGCATCGACGCCCTCAATCCGCTCGAGGCCAAGGCCGGCCTGGACGCGGTCGCGTTGCGGCGCCGGTACGGGCACCGCATCGGCTTCTGCGGCAACAGCGACATCCGGGTCTGGGAGTCCGGCGACCGGGAGGCCATCCGCCGCGAGGTCCTGCGCAAGCTCAATGCGGGGAAGGGCGGCGGCTACATCTTCCAGTCCGACCATTCGGTCACGAGCGGCGTCGCCGGCCCGGTTTATGACGGTATCGTCAAGCTCGTCCGCGAGTTCGGGACCTACCCGCTCCGCCTCGGCGAGTTCGATGAGCCGGTCGAGGGGCCGGCCGGACCGTGATGGATGTCGCTCGCGATCCCGATCATGGTGGCGGCCGGGTCATCAATGCGCTAGGGCTGCATTTCCCGGGATTGGCCTGGCCAGGGAAAGGAGAGGTCCTTTGAATCCTCAACTCAGAAAATGGCAGCTCGCTCTCATGGCGGTCTCTTTAGCAACGCTGGCGTCGCGCGCAGCCGGGCAGCCCGCCGACCCTCCCGGCCCCCCCTCCGGCGTCAACCGCTACGACGTCGTCTGGGATTCCCCGAGCGCCGACCATCACGGCTCGATGCCCCTCGGCAACGGCGACGTCGCCCTCAACGCCTGGATGTCCTCGGCCGGGGACCTCCATTTCTATATTAGCAAGACCGATGCCTGGGACGACAGCGGCCGTTTGGTCAAGGTCGGGAAGGTGCGGCTGCACATCGAAGCGAACCCCATCGTCCCCGGCCTGCCCTTCCGCCAGGAGCTCAAGCTTGGGCAGGGCGCGATCGAGATCCAGGCCGGGAAACCCGACTCGCCGTCGTACTTCGCCATCCGCCTCTGGGTGGACGCGAACGAACCCGTCATCCATGTCACGATCGGGAGCCGCGTCCCCCGCGAGGTCACCGTCTTCGTCGAACCCTGGCGGACGGAACGGCGCGAAGTGAGCGAGATGCAGACAAGCGACATCTTCACCAACCGCAAGCGGGCCGACGGCTCACAGGAGCCCATCGTCGTCGAGCCCGACACCGTCCTCACCGGGCAGCGCGGCCGCGTCGGCTGGTTCCACCGTAACATCAAGTCGGTCGGCCCCGGGCTCATGGCCGAGCTCCAGGGGGTCACGGGCTTCCGCCGGCCCGACCCGCTCCTCGGCCGGACCTTCGGCGCCGTCGTCACCGCCGCCGGCGGGGAGCGCCTGGACGACCTGCGCTTGCAGTCGCGCGGGAATTCGCACCACTTCGACATCTACGTCCTCACCCGGCACCCGGCGACGCCGGCCGAGTGGCTGGCGAACATGGAGGCCCTCATCCACCGCGTGGAAGCGAAGGACGAGGAAACCCGGAACGAGGCGCACCGTCGCTGGTGGCGTGAGTTCTGGGACCGGAGCTGGATTCGGGCCGCGTCCCAAAGGGCCGCGCCGGACGCCGCCGACGCTTTTAATGTCAGCCGGATGTACCACCTCCAACGCTTCATCACGGCCTGCGCCGGCCGGGGCTCCTATCCCATCAAGTTCAACGGCTCGCTCTTCACCGTGCCGCCCGGCCCGGCCGAGCAGGACCCCGATTACCGGCGCTGGGGACCGGGCTACTGGTGGCAAAACACGCGCCTGCCTTATATCAGCCTTTCGACATCTGGCGACTTCGACCTCATGCGTGCCCTGTTCCGTATGTACACCGACGAGCTCCTGCCGCTGGCCAAGTATCGCACCAAGCTCTATTTCGGCCATGACGGCGCGTATTACCCCGAGTGCATCTACTTCTGGGGCGACGTCTTCAGCGAGACCTACGGCTGGACGCCCTTCGAGAAGCGCACCGACAAGCTCCAGGAGAGCCGCTGGCATAAGTGGGAGTGGGTCGGCGGCCTCGAGCTCTGCTGGATGATGCTCGAGCGTTATGACCACACCGGCGACCGCGGGTTCCTGGAACGGACCGTCCTGCCCTTCTGCCGCGAGATCCTGACGTTCTTCGACCAGCACTATCCCGTGGACCTGTCGGGGAAGCTCGTCATGCGGCCCTCCCAAGCCCTCGAGACCTGGTGGGACTGCACCAATCCGATGCCCGAGGTCGCCGGCTGTACGGCCGTGGCGGAGCGGCTCCTGGCCCTGCCGGGCGGCGCGGTCATGGCGCCGGATCGCGAGCTCTGGCGGCGCCTGTTGGAGAAGCTCCCGCCCATCCCGACCCGCGACATCAACGGCATGAAAGCCCTGGCCCCCGCCGAGGTCTTCGCGCAGAAGAGCAACGTCGAGAACCCGGAGCTCTACGCCGTCTTCCCGTTCCGGCTCTTCGCCTTCAACCGGCCTAACCCCGAATGGGC
>Ga0315268_10009292_pt1 | contig 10213 bp, 17 predicted proteins | sample C1_top_MG_FD_204535 | JGI IMG/M metagenome (GOLD analysis project Ga0315268, IMG submission 204535) | Sediment microbial communities from Yellowstone Lake, YNP, Wyoming, USA - C1_top | ecosystem: Environmental > Aquatic > Freshwater > Lake > Sediment | place: USA: Wyoming | collected 2017-08-01 | reverse complement strand
TCGCTGGTTGAAACCGCCAAGGCAAACGGCATAGAGCCATACACATGGCTGCGCCATGTGCTGGAGCAGCTGCCAGCAGCCAGCACCGCTGATGAAATGGATAAGTTGTTGCCGTGGAATTTCCATATGGCAACTTTAACCGACATCACACCTCGCTGAATACCCTGCGGTTGCTGGAGCCTTTACGTTTGTTTCAAGACGGAGAATTGGCTATTCGGACCAAGCGAATCTTGGGTATGCTTGTCGCACTACTTGAAAAACACGGAAGAACAGAAATAGCGGCAAAAGAAAAAATTACTCTCGCAATGAATTCTATGGGTTTCGTGTTCAAAGAAAATGAAAAAACGGAATACCTGATGTTTCTTGGTGAAACAGAAATTGCAAAACTTGCAGACCTGATTCATGAAAAGTGGGATGAAATTGGCGATCCATCCGCGCGTTTGTCTGGAATTAAAAGCACCATATTGAAAGAACTTTATGCTGATGAGCCTGACGATACCAAGATTCAAGCCATTTTCCGTGCTTTGGAAATTGATAAAGACGTAAAAAAAATAAGCGACGAAAAGATCACCGCCATAGAGAACAATCTTGATGAAATTATCATTGTGCTAAGAAAACGGCTAGATGAAGTGAACCCGATTCCGCTTGATGAGTCAGCCGCTGAAAAAACAACACCAAAGAAGCGCAAAAAAAATGAGCTGGCAGATTGGGAAAAGGAAATTGATGAGATTCTAAAAAGTGGAAAAAAAGGATTGTCGGTTTTAGGGAAGGTATTAGCCAAGGTGATGGATGGTGGCAAAGCTGTTGATCTTGCCTTGTTCGGGCGCATGTTGGCTGATATGCCCGAGAAGAACCAGCACGCTGCTTGCCAAGTGGCTCACGCCATTTCAACCCATTCTGTGGAGCGTGAATTCGATTTTTATACCGCCGTAGACGACCGCAAGCCAGAAGACACCGCAGGTGCCGATATGATGGGCACTGTGGAGTTCAACTCAGCCTGTTTCTATCGCTACGCTGTGGTGGACTGGGACAAGCTGGTGGCAAATCTCCAGAACGACACAGAACTGGCGCACAAAGGTTTACGGGCATTTCTTGAAGGCTTTCTGGTGGCCGAACCCACTGGTATGCAGAACAGTTTTGCCGCGCATAATCCGCCAGAGTTTATGACAATTTCGGTGCGCAACAATACAGCGCCTCGTAACCTGTCCAACGCTTTTGAAACAGCCATCCGCGTGAACAAGAATGATTCGCTAACCAAGGAATCGGCGACGCGCCTATCCGCAAAAGCGGTTGCGCTGGATAAGCTCTATAGCACCCCGTGCAATTCCCGCTACGCCGTGTCTGAAGATGTGTTTGGCGAGAAGTTCGAAGCGAAGGGGCTTGGAAGCCAAGAGAAAAGCATCTCTGCTGTCATCGAATGGGCATTGGGTGAAATCTCTAAAAAGGATAAATAAGATGCCTACCTTGTTGCTTCGCCTGATGGGCCCCATGCAATCGTGGGGAACCACCAGTCGCTTTGACCAGCGCGATACGGGGAAAGAGCCGAGCAAATCTGGTGTCATCGGCCTCATAGCCGCCGCCATGGGGATCGAGCGCGAGAACTGGACTCATCTTAAACCGCTTACACATTTGGTCATGGGGGTTCGTCATGATCGTCCGGGTGTACCGAAGTATGACTATCAGACAGCGGGGTGCGCTGCAACCGACACCATCATTCAGGCGGACGGAAAGCCAGCTAAAAGTGGTGTCGTTTCCCAGCGCGATTATCTCGCTGACGCGGCTTTTCTTGCCGGGCTGGAATGCGAGGATCGTTCTTTGTTGGAACGGATTTATGCCGCCTTGCAAAACCCGGTGTGGACTTTGGCATTGGGACGAAAATCCTATGTGCCATCCGAGCCAATCAGGATTGAAAATGGTTTGCAGGATATGCCGTTGCGTGAAGCCCTGGCACAGTGGCCGTGGATCAGCTCAACACGAAAATGGGAAAAGCCGCCTGAACAGCTCTTGGTTTCCTTTGAGTCCAACGAAGGATCAGGTGTGCTCAAGATGGATCAGCCATTGTCGTCATTTGCTGAACGACGTTTCGGAACGCGATTTGTGCGGTCGGAGTGGATCGATTTCCCTCAGGAGGTGACGCATGTTTCTGCATAGAATTCATCTTGACCCACGTTGCAGGGAGGCGCGACGCGACTTGTCTGATCCTTATCAGTTGCATGCCACCCTATGTCGAGCATTCAGTACGCCGGACAAAAAATGTCCTGAAGGTGAATTCCTGTGGCGGCTTGAGCCGGAGACTGATCCCGCTGGGTGCCCGCGCATTCTTGTGCAAAGTAAGGCTATGCCGGACTGGGCTGGCGTTGGTGTGCAGGGGTGGCTGGCAAATGTCGATTCAGCTATTGATCTGAAGGATCGACTCAAGCTAGATTCACTTAAAGCTGGGCAGCGCTTTCGTTTCAGGCTGAGAGCAAACCCATGTGTGAAGCGCGATGGTAAACGGCTGGGGTTGCTGCGGACGGATGAGCAGGAAGCATGGCTTGAACGAAAAGGAAAACATCATGGGTTTTCGCTACCTCAATTAGCATCCTTCGATTTTTCAGAAGCGCCGCAGGAGCGTATTGATGTGCGAATTTCTCAGGAGCAGATGCTCCGAGGAAAGCAGCACACCGGCAATGGTATTCGGATTTATTCTGTACTGTACGACGGCATTCTCATGGTTACCGAACCAGATAATTTCAAGGCTGCTCTGCAAACCGGTATTGGGCATGGCAAGGCCATGGGACTTGGGCTTATGTCGGTGGCGCCGATAGCATGAGGAAGCTCATCGGCCCTGCTAAGGACTTCGGCTTCGGCTGTGGCCTGCTTCTGGTGCGCCGTCTGTAAATATTGTGCTATCATTTGATGGCACAATTTATTAAGAGGTGGAATTATGGATGCTTTTACTATCCGCGATTTACGTGAACGCACTGGTGAGTTGATACGCGATGCAGAGGAAGGCAAGCTTTCTATCGTCACCAAACATGGGCAGCCGGTATTTGTGGCGGTGCCGTTTGATGAGACCTTGCTTAAGGAGGGCGTGGGGGTTGCGCTGGCAGTCAAGCTTTTTGACAATGAGGTGATCAGTCTTGGCAAGGCCGCAAAGCTTGCGGGGATGCCGCAAGGCGAATTCATTGATCACCTCGGCGCGTTAAAAATCCCGGTTGTACGTTACGGTAAGGAGGAATTGCAACGGGAGTTGGCAGATTTTGAATAAAGTCGTTATTGCGGATGCTGGCCCGTTGATCGCGTTTGCCCGCCTTCATCAGATTGGCCTGTTGCCGCAGATTTTTGGGCGCGTGCTGGTGACGGATATCGTGTTTGCTGAGTGTGCCGGAAGATCGGACTTCCCTGAGAGCGCGCTTATCCAGGAGGCGGTAACCAGAAAGCAATTGGAGTTGTGTACCTCACCGGATTTTTCTGCGTACACGCAGAAAATTGATGCTGGTGAAGCGAGCGCGATTGCAGTGGCGATTGATTTTGGGTGCGGAGTGATTATGGACGACAAGGCCGGTCGCAGAATGGCGACAAATGCCAGTGTACCGGTGATCGGCACGGTGGGTGTGCTGGTGTTGGCAAAACGCAAGGGCTTGGTTCCGCTGGTGATGCCTCTGTTGGAACGTCTTGTATCATCCGGTTATTTCCTGAGCGGGGAAATAATTGCTGCCGCATTGTTAGCCGCTGGCGAATAAGAATTGGAAAAGGGATCGTTCATGCGAAAGCTTTTGGTTGCGGCCTATTGCTGGCTCGCCGCCTATAATGCGCTAAGCATCTGATGACAATTGATTGATATCTCATTTCTGATTTACTGCTACGGTGACAGGCAACATCGCTTTCGCTATAATGTATAAGAACATACATCACATTAGGAGCGTAAACCATGCACCGCACCCAGATTTATCTTCAGGATGACTTGTACGAAAGGCTCAAGACACGTTCACGGAGTGTAGGTGTGAGTGTTTCAGAGCTCATTCGCCGCTCCCTGGAAAAGGACATCCAGCAAGATCCTGTTGCTGATGCCAAGGCGTTTTTCGAGCGCCTCAGTCCGCTGGAGAGCTTTGCCAACACAGAGCCGGAAGCTTATGTTCGCAAGCTGCGCAACACCAGCCGCTTGCTTCAAGGCAAATAAAATGACGTCTGAGCGCTTGGTGTTGGACACTGACATCGTCATTCACCTGTTAAAAAAGCAGCCGCAAACTGTGACCAAGTTTATCGAACTGCTGGAAGCGCAAACTGTTTTTCTGCTGTCGCCTATTGTCGTCGCCGAAATTTATGCAGGTGCCTTCCAGCGTGAGCATAAAGAAATTGAAGCTCTGTTCAGCCTCTGCAAACGCATCAGCATTGACAACGAAACCGGGCAACAGGCCGGACACTATGCTCACCGCTACCGTAAGGCACACCAGGGAATATCCCTCGAAGACTACCTGCTGGCCGCCAGCGCACGACAGTACCGTTGCCCCTTGTGGACGAGCAACCGCAAGCACTATCCCATGGACGACATTGCCATTTTCGAACCCGAATGAACCCTGCATTTTCTGGCCGCCCATTGTTGCATTGCGCCGGGGTGTGATTTTTACTGCTAGCATTTTTGCTGGCACAGCGTTGGTAAAACAATTTGCATTTAAAACTGGCTGGGGCGATACTGCATCGCATCTGTAATGCAATGAGGGGTAAAAGATGAAAACTGTGACTAAAACATCAACTATTCCGCCGCTGCGGGTGAGCGAGAGTGTGCGTACCGCTGCCGAGGCGGCGTTAATGGAAGGCGAGACGCTTTCCGGTTTTGTGCTGGAGGCGATTCAATTCAACATCCAGCGCCGGTCGATGCAGCAGGAGTTCGTCGCGCGAGGGCTGGCGGCGCGGGATGAGGCGCGCCGGACGGGCAAATATGTTTCGGCAGACGAGGTGCTGGCGGGGCTGGATAAAACGCTTGCGCGTTCGCGCAAGAAGGCTGCCAGCAAGTGAATTACACGGTTCGCTTTGCACCTGCTGCCGCGAAGGATTTGCAACGTTTGTTCGGTTTTCTTGCTGAGCGGGATATGAAAGCCGCTAAACGTGCCCGCACGGCTATTGCCAAAGGCATTGATTTTTTGCGTACTTTCCCCTTTAGTTGTCGAAAAGCATCGCCGGAACACCCTCTGTTACGCGAGTTGATTATCAGTTTTGGTGCAAATGGCTATGTCGCGTTGTTTGAAATTGAAGACTGTCAGACGGTGACCGTGCTGGCCGTGCGTCATCAGCGAGAAGAAGATTTCTTTTGAAAGATTTTCGTGGCCGGACTTCTGCCGCCGCTCATGTATTCAGCTGTGGCCTATTGCCGGTTCGGCGGATTTGAGCGGATACTTGCGGCTTGGCATCTTTGATTGTGTTCGACTAAGGCTATCATGCAACGACTGATGGGTTAATTGAGGAGGTAATATGAGTGAAATCTTATTTCTTGTAGAGCAGTCTCCCGAAGGCGGTTACATCGCGCGGGCGCTGGGTGATTCCATTTTTACCGAGGCGGATACATTGCCCGAATTGCGCCAGATGGTTCAGGACGCGGTGCATTGCCATTTCGACGAAGGCGATATGCCCAAGGTTATTCGCTTGCATATCGTGCAGGAAGAGGTACTGGCGGCATGAGGCTACCGCGTGACCTGACCGGCGCTGAACTGGTCAGGCATCTGGCAAAATTGGGTTATCGGCAAACTCGCCAAACGGGCAGTCATGTCCGCCTGACTTGCGATGTTCCACATCAGCATCATGTTACTGTTCCCCTGCATGATCCGCTACGCATCGGCACGCTTTCCGCCATTCTTGGCGATGTGGCTGAAGCGCAAGGAATCGAACGTGATTCGCTGCTGGAGCGGCTGTTTGGCTAGCGCCGCGTGACACCTAGCAGCCGTGGTGGTCACCGTTTACCGCACACGTAACATACAAAAGCATTGGAGGTTCCAATGAAAGTTACTTATGACCCGGAAGTTGATGTGTTGCGCATCTTGTTCAGCAATGCGGCAATTGAGGAGAGCGATGAAGATAAGCCAGGCGTCATCCTCGATTATGATGTAAGCGGCAATATCGTCGGTTTAGAAATCCTGGATGCCAGCAAGCGTATGGAAAATCCGCGCTCTGTGGAATATGCGGTGGCTGGCTGATTTACGAGGCACCGGTTCTACGACGTAACAAGCGCAGCGGTGAGTTGATTATCAAAGGCGCGCGTAAGATGCATAGTGCTGGCCTGGCGTCTGAATAGCCGCTAGAATTACTCTCATACCACATCAGGAGATACATTATGTTGGACATTGAAAATCTTTCCCGCGCGGAGAAGCTTCGCATGATGGAGTCGCTTTGGGATGACTTGGCTCGCGACACATCTACCCTGCCGCCCCCAGAATGGCACGGTGATGAGCTAAAAAAAACCGAACTTGCACACGCTGCGGGAGAGACCGGTTTTGTTGATTGGGAAGCCGCGAAGAAAATTATGCGCGATGGCAAGGCATGAAGATTGAGGTACTGAGCGTTGCGATTCAAGATATTGAAGCCGGTCAACAGTTCTATGAGCAACAACAGGAAGGTTTGGGCATCTATTTTCAGGATGCATTATTTTCCGATATAGATGCGCTTTTACTCTATGCAGGCATTCATCAACAATTTTTCGGCTATTACCGTGCTCTCTCAAAACGATTTCCTTACGCTATTTATTACCGGTTGAACGCTGAGACGATTCAAGTCTGGCGTGTGCTGGATTACCGGCAAAATCCTGCGCGGATTACCAAGGCGTTGAGCAGTAAATCGTAAAAGATGTCAGATATACTGCGAGTGGACGTGCTAGCCATATGTCATCAACGTGCAGAAGATTTCTTTAAAACCAAAAAATCCGTTCGCCCTGAGCCCGTCGAAAGGCAGTTCATGGTTCGACAAGCTCACCACGAACGGCTTTTTGCGCTTAATCTCGCCTAATGGATTATTTCGGTAAAACTTAGCATGGCCGACCTCCTCCCCCCGCTCAAGCCCATCGCTATCAAGGAGCGGCTCTCTATCCTGTTTATTGAAAAAGGCCATCTGGATGTATTGGATGGTGCGTTTGTTGTGGTGGATAAGACTGGCGTTCGCACGCATATTCCTGTTGGCGGTGTGGCCTGTCTGATGCTGGAGCCGGGAACGCGGACTTCTCATGCGGCTGTAGCACTGGCTGCGCGGGTGGGCACATTGCTGGTGTGGGTGGGTGAAGCAGGTGTGCGCTTGTATTCGTCAGGTCAGCCGGGCGGCGCACGGGCTGATCGCTTGCTCTATCAGGCCAGGCTGGCATTGGATGATACTTTGCGGCTGAAGGTAGTACGCAAGATGTACGCCATGCGTTTCGGCGAGGAGCCACCCGCACGGCGCAGCGTGGAGCAATTGCGCGGCATCGAGGGTGCGCGTGTACGCGAGACGTACAAGTTGATCGCAAAGAAATACGGGGTCGAATGGAAGGCGCGTAATTACGACACGAGCGACTGGGACAAGGGCGACATTCCCAATCGCTGCCTTTCATCCGCAACGGCGTGTTTATATGGCGTAACCGAGGCTGCGGTGCTGGCAGCAGGCTATGCGCCTGCTGTCGGCTTTATTCACACGGGCAAGCCGCTGTCATTCGTTTACGATGTGGCGGATGTTTTCAAGTTTGAAACAGTGGTGCCTGTTGCGTTCAAAATCGCCGCGAACAGCCCGCATAACCCCGAGCAGCAAGTGCGCATTGCTTGCCGAGATGTATTTCGGGAAAGCAGATTGCTTGAGCGCATTATTCCAGGGATAGAAGAGATGTTGTCGGCAGGAGAAATCTCACTTCCTGCGGCTTCAGAAGAATCGGTATCCCCAGCCATTCCAAATGCAACAGGTATAGGCGATGCTGGTCATCGTGCTTGAGAACGCCCCGCCACGTCTGCGCGGTCGGATGGCGATCTGGCTATTGGAAATTCGTGCAGGCGTTTATGTCGGCAACTATTCCACAAAAGTGCGCGACCACATCTGGGAACAAGTGGAACAAGGTATCGAGGATGGCAACGCCGTGATGGCGTGGCGCACTAATTCTGAATCCGGTTTTGATTTTGTAACGCTGGGAAGCAACCGGAGAACTCCGGTGGAATTGGATGGAGCAAAACTCGTATCCTTCCTCCCTGAACAAACCAAAGATGCTCTCTAAAAATCTGGTAGAATTTTGACTCACTGATTTTAGCTATAAATTCAGTGAGATGGAAGAAGTATGTTCCCCACTCGCGTGGGGATGAACCCGCTTCCTCGTGGATTCACCGATCGATGCTACAATGTTCCCCACTCGCGTGGGGATGAACCGGTGTGGTGCGCCACATCGGCGTGATTTCATTGCATGTTCCCCACTCGCGTGGGGATGAACCGGCGAAAGGATTGTGCTTGGCAGCATAAAGGCTATGTTCCCCACTCGCGTGGGGATGAACCGGTACAACATCCGTAGCCGGACTTGCGCTTGAAATGTTCCCCACTCGCGTGGGGATGAACCGGGTTTTTCACGGCTGGATACAGGGCACGAGGAATGTTCCCCACTCGCGTGGGGATGAACCGTACGCATCGGCAAAGCGATAGTGAGGGACTCTATGTTCCCCACTCGCGTGGGGATGAACCGATACTGCGCTCCGCGAAAATGCGTACGAGTCTATGTTCCCCACTCGCGTGGGGATGAACCGCATAATGGATTCTCCTGTTCGTATCCGGCGGCATGTTCCCCACTCGCGTGGGGATGAACCGTCTTAATCCTTGGCTTATCGCCGGGGTTGCTGATGTTCCCCACTCGCGTGGGGATGAACCGCAGTGACTATTTCGACGTTATTTGCAGTAGCGATGTTCCCCACTCGCGTGGGGATGAACCGTGGGCGCCAAATTCCTGGAACAGTTCTCCGCTATGTTCCCCACTCGCGTGGGGATGAACCGATACGATCCTTGTGAATCTTGTCGGACATAAAATGTTCCCCACTCGCGTGGGGATGAACCGGGGGCTAGAGTTTCAACACTGGCTGGTGACCAATGTTCCCCACTCGCGTGGGGATGAACCGCTACCAGTATCGACCCGCTCCCTGCTCCTGAAATGTTCCCCACTCGCGTGGGGATGAACCGGCCGCCCGAAACTATGCCGCTTAGAGAGTGTCATGTTCCCCACTCGCGTGGGGATGAACCGTCACGCTTGGCAATCAAACACGAACCATTAGAATGTTCCCCACTCGCGTGGGGATGAACCGACGATTTTGATTATGGGATTTTGAACCGGCACATGTTCCCCACTCGCGTGGGGATGAACCGGGATTTTCGCGGCTGGATACAGGGCACGAGGAATGTTCCCCACTCGCGTGGGGATGAACCGGGCTGACCCCGCAGCGGCAATTTGATATTTTTATGTTCCCCACTCGCGTGGGGATGAACCGCCCTGCATTACAGCGAACTCGGCAATGTTTGCATGTTCCCCACTCGCGTGGGGATGAACCGAAATAGCTCGTCTTGCTTACGCTGACCCGCGCATGTTCCCCACTCGCGTGGGGATGAACCGCGTCAACCGTTGCATATGCGCCGGTAGGGGTAATGTTCCCCACTCGCGTGGGGATGAACCGTCGCGGTAGGGATCGGTGATAGCGGCTATAACATGTTCCCCACTCGCGTGGGGATGAACCGGGATTCGATGAACACTATTTCATATTGTGAAAATGTTCCCCACTCGCGTGGGGATGAACCGTTAAAGCATATGTCCCGCGTGTTTGGTGTTTAATGTTCCCCACTCGCGTGGGGATGAACCGGGCATCAGCCAGTTGCAACTCCAATTGATGAAATGTTCCCCACTCGCGTGGGGATGAACCGTCTGTCAAAGATGGAGGCAACGTGGTTGTATCATGTTCCCCACTCGCGTGGGGATGAACCGCTTTCTGCATTATATTACAGTTGCTTCGATTCATGTTCCCCACTCGCGTGGGGATGAACCGACATATTGATGAAACAAATTTCAGCGTATTTGATGTTCCCCACTCGCGTGGGGATGAACCGGAGAATTGCAAAATGGATGGAAATATTACGACATGTTCCCCACTCGCGTGGGGATGAACCGATAGAATCACAGTAGCCCGTGCTGTTCCACGGATGTTCCCCACTCGCGTGGGGATGAACCGATTCTAAATCGGAGGTGCGCGGTATTTCGTAAATG
>Ga0315268_10009291_pt1 | contig 10214 bp, 7 predicted proteins | sample C1_top_MG_FD_204535 | JGI IMG/M metagenome (GOLD analysis project Ga0315268, IMG submission 204535) | Sediment microbial communities from Yellowstone Lake, YNP, Wyoming, USA - C1_top | ecosystem: Environmental > Aquatic > Freshwater > Lake > Sediment | place: USA: Wyoming | collected 2017-08-01 | reverse complement strand
TCTACACTGTCCAAGAAGTCCCATAGAGGCGGGGCCTTGCAGAGGCGATACGCTACCTCTGTAAGTGTAGCCCCCCCTAGCGTTATATGGATGTCGCTGTCCTCTTTCTTGATCAGGTACGCCAGCGTAAAAGCCGGTACGAAATCTGAGGTATGAGTTATGGAGATGCCCACGATGTCCGGATGCTCCTGACCAAGCAGAGGAAGGACCTGGTCACGATAGTAGGGGAGGAGGAAGTTGTGTCTCTCATCCTGGGTGGCCCGTACCATGGCGCCCACTGTGGCAGCATAGGCGGTCCCATGAAGACCGAAGCCGAAGTCGAGCTGCGCCGGGAAATACGCCGCATCAATGATGGCCTTGCCACAGAGGAGAGTGCGAAAATGCTTAAGGAAGGTCTCGGGCGGAAGTCGAAACCATTCCTTATCGAGGGCCTGCCGGGCCCTCTCCACCTCGGATATCACAAACTCCTTCTCGCCCAACAGTGCGTACAGGAGGTTGTCCGAGGTCAGCTTTGACCCGATGAGGCTCAGGACTGGCCGCTTCAGTAGTCGAGGGGCATGGGACAATGAGTGTAGAGGGCTGTGCAGCAGAACGCCTCTGGCAAGCAGTTGCCTCATCGAGTCGTCGGAGCTTCGCAACAATATCGATCCCAGGTCCTCACGCAAGAACTTGCTTCTGGCGAGTGGCTCAAGCCAATACTTTGTGTTATCAAGGATCCGCTCCAGGTTGCTGCGGGAAAGTAGGGCAAAGTAGGCATCCTGATTGAGGTCTTTCAGCGAAACTTGATGTCCTTGCTTCTTGAGGTAGGCATACAGTCTGGCTGCACCCTGCATCGGACCGAGGAAACTCGCCAGCGTGGTGCAAATCCACGTCCTCATCGTTGCTCTCCATCGCCAATGCCGACAGTTGGCTCATCTTATCTTCCGGCCGAGCGGATGCCACTGGCCCCCTAACTGCTCCGCTTGCTCCGTTTACAACATGGACATAGGTGACAGGGATTTGCATATCGACTTTTGATCGGGCCGTGCCAGACCTCATTGCCATCTGCGCTGATGATAATATGCTCTGCCTGACGGCGCTAGACCTACAAAAGCAAGAGGGGCTGCGCAGCCGCAACTGAACAGCCCTCAACTGCCCTCCCCTTGGGCCACACTCGGCGCCACAGCACCCATCCCAGCTAGCCTCCACCCTGGAACCTACCGCTACTCACTCAGTAGCAGTATACTACTCGCGGGGCTCCGACACGTCAAGACACGCCAAGCGTGACAGAGTAGGCTCTCTCGCCAACATCGCCAAAGGCCGCCACCCAAGAAAAGCGATTGATTTGGGGTCGCTTCACCCACTGGGTGAGAGTTCGCGGGCCCACCGTCATTCTGAGCCCCGATTCGTCGGGGCGAAGAATCCGTATCTTGCCAGCTTGGGGCGTAGACCCTTCGCTTCGCTCAGGGTGACAGTGTGGTGACCGCAATCGCTGATTTGGGGCCGCCACTTTCCTGTTGATTATCTCTGAAAGAGACTGTAAAATCTAAATCATATGACGTGCAGGAGAAGCAGCATGAATAAGCGCACGCGCCAAACGGGCAACAATGCCGCGCTTCAAATCTCAGATATTCTTGAGGCTTTTCCCTTCTACGTTATGCTGGTAGACGAGGACCATCGCATATTACGAGCGAATCGGGCAGTCCAGGCACAGCTGGGTCTGGAACCCGAAGACATTGTCGGTCAGTATTGCCCAAAGATAGTACACGGACTGGATAGGCCCTGGTATGCTTGTCCGCTGGAGGAAGCTGTAGAAAAAGGTAAGCCCGTGGAACGAGAAGCGCTTGATCAGGAGTCGGGGTGCTGGATAAGGTCGGCGGTTTATCCAACGGGGAGACGTACTCGGGATGGAAAGAGAGTCTTCTTCCATATGGTTTCTGATATCACCGACCATAAACAGTCCGAAGAGCAACTGAGAACCTCACGCGAACAGCTACGTGAGCTTTCGCGGCATCTGGAGTCAGTCAGGGAAGAAGATAGAACAAGCGTGGCACGAGAGGTTCATGATGAACTGGGACAGATGTTGACCGCTCTGAAAATTGATTTGTCCTGGCTGACCAAGAGACTCCCGAAAGAACAGGGATCGCTTTTTGATAAAGCGAAGGCCATGGGGGAGCTGCTTGATGAGGCCATTCAAACCGTGAAGAGGATTTCCGTTGCATTAAGGCCACGTGTGTTAGATGACCTGGGTCTCACCGCGGCCATTGAATGGCAAGTGCAGGAGTTTGAGAAGCGAACGGGAATCAAGGTTGAATTCACGTCGAGCCCTAAAGATATTGTTCTGGATCGAGAACGGTCGACAGCGATTTTCCGCATCTTTCAGGAGGCGCTGACAAACATTGTCATTCACGCGCACGCCACCAAAGTGAGAGTAAGCCTGAAGCAGGACGCCCATAAAGTTGTCCTCGGAATCAAGGACAATGGCAAAGGAATTGAGAGAGAGCAGCTTTCCGATCCGAAAGCATTAGGGCTAATCGGTATGAGGGAACGGGCCTGGTCTTGGGGCGGCGAGGTCAAGGTCAGCGGCACTCCGGGTGCTGGTACCAGGGTTATAGTAAGTATTCCCCATCAGAATACGGGGAATCGGTTCCCTCTATCCGAATTCAGTGACTACCATGAGGCGTACTGAGTTTTCCTCATAGAATACGGTAGGTCTGGATGCTGAGAATACTAATTGCTGATGACCATCCGGTTTTTCGGCGCGGGCTGAGGCAGATAATCAGCGAAACTTCCGATATGGTCGTCGCTGATGAAGCCAGCAGCGGGTGGGAAGTGCTCGCTCAGGTGAGGGCGAGTGACTGCGATGTGGTGCTGTTAGACATCTCCTTGCCCGGCATGAACGGCCTGGATGTTCTGAGACAACTTAAGAATGAAAGGCCCAAGCTGCCTGTTCTCATGCTGACCATGTACCCAGAGCGACAGTTTGCCGTGCGAGCCTTGAAAGACGGCGCTTCAGGATATTTGACCAAGGAAAGCGCTCCTGATGAACTGGTAGCGGCGATACATAAGGTATCAACGGGGGGGCAATATGTCAGCTCTTCGCTAGCGGAAGAGCTAGCTTCTTACGTGCGGAACGATAGCAAAAAGCCGCCGCATGAGGCCCTCTCCAATCGTGAGTACCAGGTTATGTGCCTGATTGCCTCAGGAAAGACAGTGACAGAGATCGCCGACGAGTTATTGCTGAGCGCTAAGACCATCAGCACCTATCGGTCCCGCGTTCTGGGCAAAATGAAAATGAAGAATAGCGCTGAATTGATGAGTTACGCTATAAAGAACCACCTGGTGGACTAGCAGATCTTCAGCCTCCTTCGGTTCCTCCCTCCGTTTGATCTCTTTTCGGCATCCTCTTTTGTAGGACTAGTACTGACAAAAACATACACCGAAACCTTACATGATAATCAGACTTACACTGATATTCCTTCCGCATCTGCTATTGTAGATTGGTAAGAGGTTCTCGCTGCTTCTTTCCAGGGATTTAAGTTCATTGCTATGGTAAAATTTCGGTTAAATTGAGTTAAGATTACTATTTTTTCAGTTAAATTTGGTTAAGTTTTCAGGGAAACCCTTAATGACCCAATAAGCAAACATAATCTATCATAATCTCATGCTAATGAAATCTGCCCTATAGAAGGAGGTGCTACCCGAGGGCAAAACACGAAGGAGGTGAGATAAGAAAAGAAGAAGCTGAGAGGCAACTGCCGCAGAGATGACCGCCCCCGTGTTGAGGGGCGGCGGGGAAAAAATGAATCTTAGGGGGAAAAGTGAAAAGATCACTGGCCATAGTCCTCACCATAATGATGCTCGCGCTGGCCGCACTCACCCCGCAGGTAGCGGTGGCAGCGGGCAACAACGGCGGTGGTGGCGAAGTCGGTGTTCTGGCCGATATTCCCATAACCGTGGGCGCAGGGTGGTCGGCCACAAGTACCAAACCGCCGGCGTTTTTCTTCCTCGAAGTCGGGTCGTTCTCCGACAACTATACCTTTGCCAGCCTGGTCCCCGTTGTCGTCCGGGTCACCGATGATTTCTGCAAGGGTGACCAATTCGAGGTCTATGACGGGGCTACCTTGATTGGCACTACCTCTGCCGTCGCCAGCGAGTACCCTGGCTGTAGCCCGGAGGTAGGGCCGGACGCGGCCTATGCTGACCCAACCTACAGCCATGGCACATTCGGCCTTCCGGCCGGGGCCCACTCCATAAAGATGAAGGCCATCGTCAGCCCCTGGGGCGGCGGCCGCGGCTACATCCGAGTAGACCTGCCGGTACCCAGCATCACGCCGTCGACGGTGGACGAGATCATCTTCCCCGGTGGATCTACGGTCATCGAGAAGACGGTGGTGACGCCGGCAATTCTTCCCTTGCCCGACATCTACTTCCTGTCGGACACCACGGGCAGCATGGGTCCCTCCATCGCCGTGGTGCAGGGCAGCGCCGGCACGATTCTCACCACCATCCAGGGGCTTGACCCCACTGCCCAGTTCGGCGTGGGCAACTACAAGGACTTCCCCTCTGACCCACCGCCCGTTTTCTACCATCAGCAGGCCATAGACGGTGCGATTCCGGCGCTGGCTGCTATCGGCACCTGGGCGGCTGGTGGTGGTGGTGATGGGCCGGAGGCACAGCTATTTGCCCTGTACAAGATTGCCACTGACCCGGCTATTGGCTGGCGAGCTGGCTCAAGCCGCATCGTGGTCTGGTTCGGCGATGCCCCCGGGCATGACCCGGTCCCCGCCGCGGCTGCTGGCGTAAACCTTAACGAGGCTAATGTCACGGCTGCCCTGGTAGCCGCAGGGGTCCGCGTCATCGCCGTTAGCGTGACCACCGGCTATCCCGCCGGGCTGGACGATGACCCGAATGTCGGCGGCGGTGACTATGCTTTGGCCTACGGCATTTTGGAAGACGGAACGGCTGGACAGGCAACCCGCATCGCGGCGGCCACCGGCGGTGTGGCCCTCATTGGCGTGCCGCCTGAGGATGTCGTTGACGCCGTCCTCGAAGGCCTGTCTGCCATCGAGGTCACCGTGTCCATGGCGAGCACCTGCACCGACCCCATCACCACCACCTTTGACCCGACTTCGGTGACGGTGCCCTCTGGCTCTGTCGTCACTTTTAAGGAGACCATCTCGGTGGCTGCGGATGCGCCCGGCGGGGTCTACGTATGCAGGGACTACGTCCTGATTGATGGCGAGCCGATGGTGAATGAGGCCGGCGCGGTCATCTACGAGCTCAAGACCATCCGCGTGCCCGAGGGCTTCCTGACCGGCGGCGGCCAGATAGACACCGGCAACAAGCCGACCGATAACAAGGTGTCCTTCGCCGGCAACCTGGGCTACATGGCAGACTTCAGCCTGGTTGGCCAGTACCAGATGAACTTACACAACGTGACCGGGCTCGGGCCTGCCCCCGGCAGTGCCAACTGGCTCGACGGCGCCACGTTCCATTCGACGTCCATCTCAGAGCTGAAGTTCTTCAAGGACGGCGACCCAGGCCCCAACCCGCCACCGGCCAACGCGAATGTGGCGTACTTCATCATCGAAGGACGGCTCAACCTCAAGGGTGCGGCCGGTCCTGAGAGCGGATACACCCTGTACGCTTACGTGGCCGACCGGGGTGAGCCGGGCAAGGCCGGAAAGGGCAGCGACTCCATTAACTTCGCGCTATGGCAGGGGGCAACCCTCATTTACTCATCAACCTGGGACTTCCCTGCCAACTCCCAGGTAGATACAATCCCAGGCCCGGGTGGAGTAACCGTTACCAGGATCCTCTCCTCCGGAAACCTCCAGATCCACTCCGGCGTAAAGTAGCTCCATACTTCGCAAGTGTGGGCCGCCTCTGAGGTGGCGGCCCACCTCATGTGCCCTCAGTCTTGAAGCTAGATAGCTGTGAATCCTTTGAGGGTCATGTGCGTCAGGACCGCACTTACGTCCACTTTCGCCCCCACGCGCCCGGTTCCCGAATCCGCATGGTGGGGAAGGGGGGACTCGAACCCCCATGCCTTGCGGCACATGATCCTAAGTCATGCTCGTCTGCCAGTTCCGACACTTCCCCGAAGCTAGCATCATAGCCTGCTAAGAAAACTCCCCGCCAATCGAGGGCAGGGCTTATCACGCCATACTATAGCATCTTGCGCACCATGTCTCAAGACCTTCATGGGAGGCCGTCTAGTCACTGGGGGGCATCAGAGGGTCAGGAGCGACGGCCACCCGTGTTGCGCCACAGCGTCCCCTGAGGGGTATCCTCGAGGATGACACCTAGCTCGCTGAGGCGGCTCCGAAGCTTATCGGCTAGCGCCCACTGCTTCTGAGCACGGAGCTCCGCCCGGGTCTGGATGAGGAGGTCGATGAAAGGCTGGACAATGGGGTAGTCCTGGCGCTCCCGCTCCTGGAGGGTGAGGCCGAGCACACCAGCCAGTTCGTGGAGCACCCGCCGCCCCCCCTCATCCCCCGGCCCGCCCTGCCCCCGGTTTATGTCCCGGGCCAGGTCGAAGATGACGGAGAGGGCACGGGCGGTGTTGAAGTCGTCATCCATAGCCTCGATGAACTGCTGGCGGTAGGCATCGCCCTCGGGGGCTGGCACCTCGCCGCCACCCTGCCCCCGGGCGGCGAAGCGGAGCCGCTCCGCTCCCCGTCGCATGGCCTCCAGCCCTTCCTCAGAGTAGGTAAGGGGGCTACGGTAGTGGGAGGCCAGAACGAAGAGCCGCAGCGTATCCGGCCCGTAGGCCCGGAGCGCCTCCTTTACCGTGATCAGGTTGCCCAGTGATTTGCTCATCTTCTCCCCGCTGAGCTGCAACAGGCCATTATGCAGCCAGTAGCGGACAAAGGGCGCCACCCCGGTGAAGGACTCCGACTGGGCGATCTCGTTCTCGTGATGGGGGAAGATGAGGTCCTGCCCTCCACCATGTATATCAATGCTCTGGCCCAGGTACTTCAGGGACATGGCGCTGCATTCAATATGCCAGCCGGGCCGGCCCTGGCCCCAGGGGCTGGCCCACTGCGGCTCGCCGGGCTTGGCCGCCTTCCACAAAGTGAAGTCCATGGGGTGCTCCTTGGCCTCGCCGGGCTCGACGCGGGCCCCGGACATCATGCCCTCCAGGTTGCGGTGGGCCAGCTTGCCGTAGTCGGGCTTGCTCTGCACCCGGTAGTAGACATCGCCCCCCGACTGGTAGGCACAGCCCTTATCGATAAGCCCGGAGATGACCTCGATGATCTTGGGGACCTCCTCGGTGGCCCTGGGGTAGTGGTGTGCCCGCTGGATGTTCACGGCGTCCATGTCCTCGAAGTACTCGGCGATGTACTTCTCTGCAAGCTCCTGGGGCGAGAGGCCTCGCTCCCGGGCGCGCAGGATGATCTTATCGTCCACATCGGTGAAGTTCTGGACGTGTCTCACCCGGAAGCCCCGGTACTCCAGGTAGCGGCGGATGACATCGAAGATGATGTAGGACATGGCGTGCCCGATGTGGCAGCTATCATAAGGGGTGACACCGCAGACATACATGGTCACCGGGTCGCCACCGGGCTGGAACTCCTCTTTCTGGCGGGTGAGGGTATTATAGACTTTCATGTCCCATAGCTCCCTAACCTTTGTCTAACCCAACGGCTCACCTAGATAACTCGACGCCCTCAATCAAGGCTACAGCCCAGGCAGCCATGCCCTCCCCCCTCCCCACGAACCCCAGCCCCTCGCTGGTGGTGGCCTTGAGCCCCACCTGGCCCGGGTCTATGCCCAGGGCCTGGGCCATGTTCTGGCGCATGATGGCGAAGTGGCCTGCCAGGCGAGGCTGCTCGGCAGCAATAATAGCATCTATGTTGACCACCCGCCAGCCGGCATCCCTGAGGAGCGTGCCCACGCGCTGGAGCAGCTCCAGGCTGGATATGCCCCGGTAGCGGGGGTCGCCGGGGGGGAAGTGGCTGCCGATATCGCCCAGGGAGGCAGCGCCCAGCAGCGCATCCATGACGGCGTGGGCCAGGACATCGCCATCGCTCCAGCCGGCAAGGCCGCGCTCATAGGGCACGGTCACGCCCCCCAGCACCAGGGGGCGGCCCGGGGCCAGGGGATGGACGTCATAGCCTATGCCCACGCGTGTGGTCAAACTGCTTGCCTCTGAGGCCGTTTGATAGCGTTTTTCTTCCCACCCGTTCGGCTGAGCGTTCGACTGAGGCTTCGGCGGTGAGCTCAGCCGAACCGCTCACGCCGAAGTCTCACGACGAAGCCACCCGCCTCAGAAGGCTTGCTCGCCACCCTTCGACAGGCTCAGGGTGGCTGCTGACCGCCCGATCGGTGGGTCGTATATACTGCCGTCCTGAACTTGTCGAAGGACGGGGGCTTCGCTCCTCTACACTCCCCACTTGCTAGATAGTATCCTGGCCCGCCTTCTGCCGGGCCAGGATAGCCTCTGCCAGGGCCAGGTCCTCGGGGGTGGTCACCTTGATATTGTCATAAGAGCCGGGATAGACCTTGACCCGGTAGCCCTTCCGCTCCAGGAGCATGGCGTCGTCGGTGACCTCCGCATCTATTCCCTGATAGGCGTCCCATATTATATCAAAACGAAAGGCCTGTGGCGTCTGCGCTGCCCACAAGGCCTCTCGTTTCGGCGTCTCGAGGATCAGGCCCTCGGGCCCGACCAGCTTGATGGTGTCTTTCACGGGCACGGCAGCGATGGCCGCACCGTAGCGCTGTGCCTCAGCCAGCCCCTTCTCGATGAGGTTGGCATTGAGGCAGGGGCGCGCCCCATCATGGATGACCACCCACCGGCAACCGGTGAGGCGTTTCAGCCCTTCCAGGACCGAGTCCTGGCGCCGCTCCCCGCCGGGACAGACCTCGATAACCTTTGACCAGCTCCTCCCGCGGGCCAGCTCCCATCCCCTCCCCACGCTCTCCCTGGCCAGGACAATCACCATGCGGTGGACCGCTAGGCAGCTCTGGAAGACATCGCCCACATGGGCCAGCATGGGCTTACCCGCCAGGGGAAGGAAGGCCTTATCCGCCCCCCCCATCCGCCTCCCCTTGCCCGCGGCCACAATGATAGCGCCTACCAGCGGAGGTGAGGGCCGGGCTCTCCCGGGCATCTAGCCCGCCTTGGGGTGGGCGAAGATCATGCGCCCGGCGGCAGTCTGGAGGACACGGGTGACGATGACGTCGAGCTCGTTGTTGAGATAGCGCCGGCCGCCCTCCACCACCACCATGGTTCCATCATCAAGGAAGCCCACCCCCTGCCCCACCTCGCGGCCCTCCTGGATGACGCGCACCCTCATCTCCTCGCCCGGCAGGATAGCTGGCTTCACGGCGTTGGCCAGCTCATTGATGTTGAGTACCTTGATCCCCTGAAGCTCGGCCACCCTATTCAGGTTGAAGTCATTGGTGACGATGGGGCACCGCAACACCTTGGCCAGGTGCACCAGCTTGACATCGACCTCGCGGACCCCCTCCACATCGAAATCCGAGATTTGCACCGGGACATCGGACTCCTTCTGGAGCTTGGTCAGCATCTCCAGGCCCCGCCGCCCCCGGTTGCGCCGCACCGAATCCGGGGAGTCAGCGATGTGACGCAGCTCGTCGAGGACGAACCTGGGAATAACCAGTGCCCCCTGGATGAACCCTGTCTGGCTGATATCAGCGATGCGGCCGTCAATGATGGCACTCGTATCCAAGATGACCTGGCCGTCACGCCGTGCTGCTTTTGCTGCCGAGCTTTCGCCACCGGGCACATAGGAACCGATCACCTGCCAGAACTCACGCTCCCTGGTTACCATGGCCGAGGCGGCCAGATAGCATAGCACCAGGGTAGCCACGATAGGCAGGACCTGGCCCAACAGGCCGGGCAGCATGGACAGGGGCACAGCCAATAGCGCTGAAGCAACAAGCCCCACCAGCAGCCCGACCATCCCCGCTACAAAGGAACTAGCCGGCATCTTGTTTATCTGGCGGCGCGCCCAGCGCAGGGGACGCAGGGTGAACTCCGGGAGGAGGGCAAATCCGAAGACTGCGCCACAAGAGGTGAAGAGGGCCAGCCAAAGCCAGTTGTCGGCCATCTCTAACCGGAAGCTCAGCTCCCACCCCAACCAGCCGAACACCGCAGCGCCAAATAGCCTAAATAGTAACCTCCCAACCACGGCACATCCCCCCTTCTAGAGAACAAAAAAGTGTACTAGAGTACACTCAGTCTTGCCTATTTGTCTGAC
>Ga0315268_10009290_pt1 | contig 10214 bp, 9 predicted proteins | sample C1_top_MG_FD_204535 | JGI IMG/M metagenome (GOLD analysis project Ga0315268, IMG submission 204535) | Sediment microbial communities from Yellowstone Lake, YNP, Wyoming, USA - C1_top | ecosystem: Environmental > Aquatic > Freshwater > Lake > Sediment | place: USA: Wyoming | collected 2017-08-01 | reverse complement strand
CTCCGCTGACACCCAGGACAAGATCCTCAACGCCATCAAGGAGCACAACCTGAACCGGGTGGTGGTGGCCTCCTGCTCCCCCCGGACCCACATGGCCATGTTCCAGGAGACCATCCAGCAGGTGGGGCTGAACCCCTACCTCTTCGAAATGGCCAACATCCGGGACCAGGACTCCTGGGTCCACATGCACGAGCCGGAAAAGGCCCTGGAAAAGGCCAAAGACCTGGTGCGCGGTGCGGTGGCCCGGGTGGTGCAGCTGGAGCCCCTGCACAAGCAGGCCTTCCCGGTCTTTAAGAGCGCCCTGGTCATCGGCGGCGGCGTGGCCGGCATGGAAGCGGCCGCCTCCATCGCCGACATGGGCTTCCAGGTGTACCTGGTGGAGCAGACCGACAAGCTGGGCGGCCAGGCCTGGAACCTGGTGACCAGCTCCCGGGGCTACGACTACCGGGGCTACCTGGAACGCCTCATCAAGAAGGTGGAGTCGCATCCCCACATCGAGGTCATGTTCAACTCCGCGGTCAAGGACACCGGCGGCTTCATCGGCAACTTCAACACCACCGTCAGGACGCCCCAGGGGGAAAGGCTGCTGGAGCACGGGGTCACGGTCATGGCCACCGGCGGCCAGGCCTTTTCGCCGGAGGAATACCTCTACGGAAAACACCCCCATGTCTTCACTTCCCTGGAGTTGGATAAACTTATTGCCGAGAAGGACGTCAGGCTGGAAGAGGCCCGGCAGGCGGTCTTCATCCAGTGCGTGGGGAGCCGGGAGCCCCAGCGGCCCTACTGCAGCCGCGTCTGCTGCACCCATTCCGTGGAAAGCGCCATCGAACTCAAGAGGCTCAACCCCGAACTGGACGTCTTCGTCCTCTACCGGGATCTGCGCACCTACGGCGAGAAGGAGCTGCTTTACAAGGAGGCCCGGGAACTGGGGGTGATCTTCATCCGCTTTGACCTGGAGAGCAAGCCGAAGGTCAAAACCAAGCCGGACCGCGGCCTCGAAGTGACCGTCACCGATCCCATCCTGGGGATGCCGGTGGTCTTGCACCCGGACATCCTCACCCTGGCCAGCGCCATCCTGCCCAATCCGGTGGAGGATATCGGCGAGATCTTCAAGGTGCCGAGAAACGCCGAAGGCTTCCTCAATGAGGCCCACGCCAAGCTGCGCCCGGTGGATCTGCCCTCCGACGGCATCTTCCTGGCGGGGCTGGCCCACTATCCCAAGCCCATCGACGAGTCCATCGCCCAGGCCAAGGCCGCCGCAGGCCGGGCCGCCACCTTTCTGGCCAAGGACAAGGTGGAAGTGGGCGGCATCGTGGCGGTGGTGGACCCGGACAAGTGCGCCGTCTGCCTCACCTGCGTGCGCACCTGCCCCTTCAACGTGCCGGTCATCGACTACACCATCGATGCGGCCTACATCGACCCCGCCAAATGCCAGGGCTGCGGCATCTGCCCCTCGGAGTGCCCGGCCAAGGCCATTACTTTGAAAAATTTCACCGACGCCCAGGTCATCGCCCAGGAAACCGCGATGGCGGCCGGTTAAGGAAAGGAGAAAGGATTAATGACTGCGGACTTTGCCCCCAAAATCATCGGTTTCTGCTGCCGCTACTGAGCATACAGCGCCGCGGACCTGGCAGGTTCGATGCGACTGCAATATCCCCCGGACATCAAGATCATCATGATGCCCTGCACCGGCCGGGTGGACATTATTCACCTGCTGAAGGCCTTCGAAGCCGGAGCCGACGCGGTCTTCGTGGCCGGCTGCCTGGAGGGGGAATGCCACTACCTCAGGGGCAACATCCAGGCGAAGAAACGGGTGAACAAGCTGAAAAAGGACTTCGCCCAGATGGGCCTGGAACCGGAACGGATCGAAATGTTCAACCTCTCCTCCTCCGAAGGCCCCCGCTTCGCGGCCATCGCCAAGGAGATGGTGGAGCGCACCCTGAAACTGGGCCCCAGCCCGGTGAAACACGAAGCCCGGGAAGCCTGGCTGAAGTCCAAGGCGGCGTGAGGCGAAATATCAATTGGTAGCCGCAGGCTTTCAGCCTGCGCTTAACTTGCGCCTCCCCGGCAGGACGGCTAGCCGCCCTGCCGGGTTTTTGTGGGGAAGGGGGCTAAGGGTCCAGACCCTTACCCCCTTTCCCCACACCCTATCCCCCAATCCCATAAGTCAGGGCGGCCCGCCGGGCCGCCCTAAAATAATGTAGGGCGGGCACCGCCCGCCATGTAGGGTGCGCTCCGCGCACCATAAAAAGGGAGGGCCAGCGGCCCTCCCTTTTCTCTTACGTGGGTGGGGGCCGTTGGCCCTGGCCCTTCCCCCGCCTACCCCCCTACTCCACCCAATAATTCGGCGCCTCCTTCATGATGATGACGTCGTGGACGTGGCCTTCTTTGAGGCCCGCGGGGGTGATGCGGATGAAGCGGGCCTGGGCCTGGAGCTCGCCGATAGTGCGGGAGCCCACGTAGCCCATGCCGGAGCGCAGGCCCCCCATGAGCTGGAAGATGACGTCGGCCAGCTTCCCCCGGGACGGCACCCGGCCCACGATGCCTTCGGGCACCAGCTTGCATTCCAGGTCCACGTCCTCCTGGCAGTAGCGGTCCCGGCTGCCCATTTTCATGGCCTCCAGGGAGCCCATGCCCCGGTAGATCTTGTAGCTGCGGCCCTGGAAGATCACGGTCTCCCCGGGGCTCTCGTCGGTGCCGGCAAAGAGCGAGCCGATCATCACCGCGTCGGCCCCCGCGGCCAGGGCCTTGGTGACGTCGCCGGAGTACTTGACGCCGCCGTCGGCGATGAGGGGAATATCCGCGGCCTTGGCCACTTTGGCGCACTCCATGATGGCCGTCATCTGGGGCACCCCCACCCCGGCGATGACCCGGGTGGTGCAGATGGAGCCGGGGCCCACCCCCAGCTTCACCGCGTCCGCCCCGGCCTTGATGAGGTCCCGGGCGCCCTCCGCGGTGGCCACGTTGCCGGCCACCACCTCGGCCTGGGGAAAGTTCCGCTTGGTATCGGCCACCGCCTCCACTACCCGGTTGGAATGCCCGTGGGCCGTGTCGATGACGATGACGTCGGCCCCGGCCTTCAGCAGGGCGTCCACCCGGGCTTCCCGGTCCGGGCCCACCCCCACCGCGCCCCCCACCCGGAGGCGGCCGAATTCGTCCTTGCAGGACTGGGGGTATTTGCGGATTTTTTCGATGTCCTTGATGGTGATGAGGCCCTTGAGGTTGCCGTCGTCATCCACCACCAGCAGTTTTTCGATGCGGTACTGGTGCAGCAGGGCCTTGGATTCCTCCAGGGTGATGCCCACCTGGGCGGTGATGAGGCGGTCTTTGGTCATCACTTCCCTGACCTTCTGGTTCAGGTTGGTCTCGAACCGCAGGTCCCGGTTGGTGACGATGCCCACCAGCTTTTTCCCCTCCACCACCGGAATGCCGGAGATGCGGTAGCGCTCCATGAGCTGCAGCACTTCGGCCAGGCGCGCTTCGGGTCCGATGGTCACCGGGTCGATGATCATGCCCGACTCCGACTTTTTCACCTTCTCCACTTCCAGGGCCTGGCCGGCCACGGTGAGGTTGCGGTGCAGGATGCCGATACCCCCCTGGCGGGCCAGGGAGATGGCGGTCTCCGATTCAGTGACCGTGTCCATGGCGGAACTGAGCAGGGGGATGTTCAGGGGAATGCGCCGGGTGAGGCGGGTGGAGAGGTCCACTTCGCTGGGCAAAACCGCCGAGGCCCCGGGCAGCAACAGCAGGTCGTCAAAGGTGTAAGCGTAGGGGATGCCGTCTTGGGACATGGGATATCCTTTGGGTTTTAGGTTTCGAGTTTTTCGTTTTAGGTTTTTGGCTCCCACCTCGTGCCTGGGGCCGATCTTGGGTAATGCTAAAAATTATATTTTAGTCTTTTAAGCGTCAACTCGAAACCCAAAACTTTGAACTCATCTCGTGTAAAACCCCTTCCAGGAGTCCCGCGTCGACGACCACCAGGGACTCCTGCCGGAAGGCCGCCAAAATGGCCAGGATAAGGAGAACTCCCGCGGGCATGACGCCGGCCTTGGCGGGCTCCATCCCGGGCAGCCTGGCCCGCTCCTCGCCCGGCAGGCGGCAAATCCGTTCCGCCAGCGTCTCCACCTGGGCCCGGGTCAGAATGAAATTGTTCACCCGGTCCGGGTCATATTCCGTCATTTTCAGGGCCATGGCCGCCAGGGTGGTCACCGCGCCCGCGGTGCCCACCAGGCGGGGCGGGACTTGCACCCGGGGTTCGACAAGGGCCTGGTAAAATTCTTGCAGCCGCCCGGCCAGCTCCTGTTTTAAGGCGGTCACCTGCTGGGGACCGGGCGGGTCCCCCAGGGGCCGGGCCTGGCTCAGGGTTAATACCCCTAGCGGCAGGCTGGCGAACTCCGGCTCCCGCCCCTGCCGGACCAGGGCGAACTCCGAGCTGCCCCCGCCCACGTCAAAGACCGCCAAGGCCGGCTCCTTGAGATACTCCGGGGCCAGGGCGGTGAGTACGCCGGTAAGGGCCAGGCGGGCCTCCTCCTCCGGGGCCAGGACCCGGACGCGCAGCCCCAACTCCTCCTGCAGCCGCATGAGAAAATCGTCCCGGTTCCGGGCCTGGCGCACCGCCTGGGTGGCCACGGCCTCAAGCTCCCCCACCCCCAGGTCTGCGGCCTCCCGGAGGAACCGGCCCGCCGCCGCCAGGGTCCGGTCCATGGCCTCCGAGGCCAGGGAGCCGGTTTGGGCCAGGCCCTCCCCCAGACCCGTAACCTCCCGGCAATGCTTCAGCACCCGGAAGCGGCCGGGGCCGGCCCTCTCCGCCACCGCCAGGCGCGCCGTCAGAGACCCCAGATCCAGGGCAGCAAACCGTTTGGAGGACATATATGAGATGGTTAGGCGAGGGGGCCGGGAGCTTCCACAGGCGAGACACCAGCCCTGGTTCTCCCCCCAAAATCACTTCTCCATCACGTAAATTTCCGGCAGGGTGCGCTGTTTTTCGCCGCAGTCCAGGCCGTAGCCTACCAGGAAGCCCTTTTCCACCACGAAGCCCACGTAATCCAGGGGAACTTCCACTTCCCGGCGCTCTTTCTTGTCGATGAGGCAGCAGACCTTCAGGGAGCTGGGCCGGTGGCCGGCAATATGATTAATCAGGAAATCCAGGGTGAGGCCGGTGTCCACGATGTCCTCCACGATGAGGACGTCCCGGTCTTTCAGGGGCAACTCCACGTCTTTGGTGATATGGATTTCGCCCGCGGAGGTGGTGCCGGGGCCGTAGCTGTAAAGCCGGACAAAGTCCACCTCCACCGGGAATTCCAGGGCCCGCACCAGATCGGCCAGGAAGATGAACACCCCTTTGAGGACCCCCACCGTCACCAGGTCCCGGCCGGCATAGTCCCGGCTGATTTGCTCCGCCAATTCCGCCACCCGCCGGGCGATGGCCTCTCTGGAGATAAGGCAGCGTCTGTGGTTGGCCATGTTTCCCCCTTTGTGGCTTAAAAAATAAAAGATGATGGGGGGGAAGTCAAACCCTAAACGACCGCCTGAGCCCGGAGCCGGTGCCCGTCTAGGTACTTTTACCTAGGAAAGAATAGATATTATTACCTATTGTTCATAATGCAATTTTGCTCTTAACTTTTTTGCGAGGCGAACAGCCAAACTGTCAGGGGGAGCAGAGCATGGCAAGCACAAATCCCAGTCCGACTCTCGGGGTGTTGGCAGGTTTTACCCTAATAAGTTTGCTGGCCCTGGCCTCCCCGGCCCAGGCCCAACCCTCGAGTCCCCCGCCCGGCAACAACTACCAGGTGTTCGCCTTCAACGACCTGGGGATGCACTGCTACGACAAAGATTTTTCAGTCTTCTGCCTGCTCCCCCCCTTCAACACCATCCACTCCCAGGTCATTTACAAAGGCCCCAAACCCGGGCTCCTGGACGCTGGCAGCCTCAGCCTGACCTATTCCGGGACCGCGGACCCCAGCGGTTCCATCAATACCACCAGCATCGGGAAAACCAATTTTTGGCAATATATTTTGGCCCTGTTTAAGCTGTATCAGCCGCCGGACGTAGGCGTCCTGGGGTACAAGATGCCCAGCGCCTCAAACGGCCCCCAACCCTTCACCTTTGACGCCCTACCCTGGGCTCCGGATCCCAACTTGAAGTGGTTTTCCGCCACCGGCATCCCCCTCACCAACATCGACGATCAGGGCAATATCAACTCTTATCCCATGATGCGAATCCAGGCCTTTGAACAGGGCCAGGCGGCTCAAGCGGTTTCCTCCCTGGACATCGTGCTGCCGGTGTCCAGCGAGATGCGGTGCGCCGCCTGCCACGAGACCGATTCCTGGATAGCGGCCGACAACGCTGCGGGAATCGACTGGGTGGCCAGCGACGCCTCGCCGCCGCCCCGTCTGGCCTGCCTGACGCCGGAAGATTTCAGCAACAATCCCAATTTCGACGTCCGATACCGGGAGAACATCCTGATCCTCCACGACGCCTTAAGCGGCACCAATCTCGTGGCCCAGTACAATGACGGGCAGGGGAGCCCCATCCTCTGCGCCCAGTGCCATTATTCCAAGCCCCTTGATTTGAACGGGACAGGACCCCGCGGCGACCAGGCGGGACATCTCTATCTCTCCCGGGCCATGCACAAGCACCACGGCACCGCCTGGCCCACCGGCACCGGCATGGGGGGCGGCATGGGCGGGGGCATGGCCTCAAGCGGGTACACGGTGCCCATCCCGGGAACCGGGGTGGAAAAGTGCTACTTCTGCCACCCCGGCAACGACACCCAGTGTCTGCGCAGCGTCATGGCGGTCAACGGCATGCAATGCCAGAGCTGCCACGGCGACCTGCTGGCGGTGGCGGGCTTCACGCCGCAGTTGGCCCTCCCCCACGCGGTGGACCGGTTGCCCACGGACCCGGCCCGGTTGACGGTGAAGCTGAAAAATACGGGTGAGCAGCGGCGTCCCTGGGTTGACATGCCCAAGTGCCAGTCGTGCCATACCGGCGACGCCCTGAACCATCTGGGTCCCAAAATCATTGGCCGTCAGGCTTACGCCAAGGAAGACGCCGCCACCGCCAGTCCCATCCTGGCTCCGAATTCGCGGTTCGCGGAAAATAACGGCCTGTACCGCTTCAGCCAGACCCACGGCGGCGTGGCCTGCGAAGCCTGCCACGGCAGCCCCCACGCGGAGTGGCCGGCCAAAACCGCTACCAACGACAACGTCACCGCCGCCCAGATCCAGGGCCATACCGGAGAGATTGCCGAGTGCGGGGTCTGCCACACCGGTGACCTGCCTCCCAGTCTCCAGGGGCCCCATGGCATCCACAATATCAACGACCCCACCTGGGGTGGTAGGGCTCACGGCAAGCTCTATAAACAGAATAACGCCGCCTGCAAGGCCTGCCACGGCCTTGACCTGAAAGGCACGGTGCTGAGCAAAGCCAAGGACGACCGCACCTTATTAAAGGCGGCGAATCAGTATATACCTGTGGCCCGGGGCACCATGATCAGTTGCTACGATTGCCATAAAGTGGTTCAATGAGGACCGAGGGCGGCCGGACAGCCGCCCTCCTCTTCCAACCTATCCGCTAGCTGAATCCTGCAAAATCCTGGTTTTCTCACCCTGAATCCCGGCGCAGGCGTTCTATGGCCCCGCGCAGCGTTTCTTGCACCATTTGCCGGTGCTCCTCGTTTTTATAAGGGTTCCGGGGCCAGAAAAAGCCCTTGAGCCCGTCCTTTTTGCGCCGGGGCACCACGTGCACGTGGAGATGAGGCACGCTCTGGCTGATGCGATTGTTGATGGCCACGAAGGAGCCCTGGGCCCCCAGGGCCTCTTCCACCGCCCGGGCCAGGAGCCGGGCGTTGGCGAACAGGGGCGCAACCAGGCGAGGCGGGAGGTCCACCAGGGTTTCGTAGTGCTCCCGGGGAATGAGCAGCACGTGCCCGGGGAACAGGGGCCGCTCATCCAGGAATCCCAGGGAGGTGTCGTCTTCCAAAACCACGTACCTGATAATTTCTCCCCGAACGACCTGGCAGAACTCACATTCTTTCATGTTGCCTCTCACCCCCTGCTCTTAGCAGATCAGCATGTGGGGGGCGGCGGCGAACGCCCCTGACGGCGCTCAGCGCCCCTGGAAGAGTTAGACTAAATCAGCCAGGTATTATAACAATAGTCCACCCTTTCCCGACCTGGCAAAGTATTTTTCTTGCAGCCTGCGGCCGGCGGCTGACCCTATGCCGGAGCCCGGTGCCGCCGGCGTTTTGGGCTGCCCCATCTCACCGGTTGACTCTGTGGGCGTCAATAACCATTATAAGAAAAGATCAACGGTGGTCCCGTCCAGATTCTCCTGACGGATGGGGGCCAGCGAGGCGGGGGAAGGGCTGCATCCCCCAGCTTTCTCATCCGGAGGACTTTGTATATGGCCAAACCGGGCTACCCCAAATGGTACCTCTATGTCAGGGAAAATCACGGCAAATTCATTCAGGCCCTGGAAAACCTGGGCGAAGCCCTCCGGCAGGAGGGCCCGCTGGATGAGAAGACCTCCCACCTGGTCCAACTGGCTGCAGCCGCGGCCATCCGCTCCGAAGGGTCGGTGCACAGCCACGTGCGCCGAGCCCTGGGAGCCGGAGCCCGGCCCGAGGAGATTTACCATACCATCATCCTGCTCACCAGCACCATCGGCTTCCCCAACACTTCCGCGGCCCTGAGCTGGGTGCACGACGTCCTGGGCGGCGCCGGGAAGCCAGGGCCAAAGAAGTGAACCGATATCCCGGTTTTGGCAGCCGGATGCCTTTGCCTTGCCTTTCTTTTGGGAGTGATTAGATTTTGACAAGGCGGCTTGGGAGCCGTCAATCCAACCCAGCCGGAGCTTTATGGTAAATCCGGGGAAGCAAGGAGGGCAGATGTCCAAGAGAAAATACCGCGTCCGGGCCGAATGCCCGCAGTGCGCCTGCGGGGATGTCACTTTCTTGGGGCCGGAGACACTCAGAGAGAAGTTTATCGGGGACGAAAAGGAGATCGACATCCTTTGTCCCCTGTGCGGCACGAAACAAAAAGGGAAGCTGGAAGAGGAAACCGGGCAAAAATAGCGCCTGCCGCCCCGGTTCACCGGGCTTTAATTACCGAGCCCCTTCTCGGGGCCTTTCGGGGAAGGGGCTTATCTCATGTTCCCGGAACCCCGCCCCGGTGAAGGAAGCGGCACAGGTATTTGCGAGGCGCCCGCTCCGGGCTGCCTCAGATGGCGCCCGGCACCCTGGCCCGGTTTTGCCGCGGCTGCGGGGCTTGGGGACGGGCCGGCGCAGCGGGCCGCGGCTGCACCGTGGGCCGCGGCTGCACCATGGCGGCGGGTTGACCCGTGGGTCTCGATTGCGCTAGGGGGCCCGTTGGTGACGCGGTTCGGGGTTGAGCCCAGGGTCCGGGCTGCCTTGGGGGGCCTGATTGAGCAGTGGGCCCGGCGTTTTGCCGGTGGCCGAATTGCTGAGGCCCAAATTGCCTCGCGGGTTCGGGTTGGGCTGGGGCTCCGGGATGCCTTCCGGGGCCGGTAAAGTCACGGTGCCGCGGCCGGTTGATGACCTGGCCGCTTTTATCCAGCATGCCGTTGAGGCGGGTCCGTTCCTGGGGGCTGAAGTTGCCCTGGGCCGCCATCTGCTGTTCCGCCCCTCGAATCCGCGCCTGCTCAATCTCCAACCGCCGGGCCTCTTCCGGGTTCAACTGCCCGGAGGCCAGCCCCCGCTGAATACGCTCCTCCTGGTACTGCTGCCGCCGGTCTATCCAGGAGCCGGGAGGAGCCGGAGGCGTTCCTCCGGGGTAAGGGTCGGACGAGGCCACTCCGGGATCCACCGGGGCCGGGTCAGGCTGGGAAACGTAAGCGCCACTCCCGGGATACCCATAAGGCTGGTAGTAGGGTTGACAGGGGATGACGTAACCCCCGCCGTAAGCCCCGGCGTAACCCGGGTTAATGCCGTAGGGTTGGGAACCGTAATAGGGGTCATAAGGCCCTGCCTGGCCGTATCCCACGCCATCGAAGCCGTAGGTTCCGGGATAACCCAGGCACCCGGCCGTGGCCAGCATGCCCACCAAAGCAATTGCCGCCCAAGAAAGGGGCGCCATAAAGCCTCCTATGATGAATGTCTACTTCATCCTTGTTTAGGTGTTACGGTTCATGTATCCTGTATTCGCCTGTGCGGAGGATAGGGCAACGCTGGGGAGCGACCCGAGCGCCGACAC